>Ga0207667_10008038_pt1 | contig 12582 bp, 8 predicted proteins | sample KBSCornC52_FD_184301 | JGI IMG/M metagenome (GOLD analysis project Ga0207667, IMG submission 184301) | Corn rhizosphere microbial communities from Kellogg Biological Station, Michigan, USA - KBS Corn C5-2 (SPAdes) (version 2) | ecosystem: Host-associated > Plants > Roots > Rhizosphere > Soil ...
GATGCGCTTGTCGTCGATCGGCGTGAAGCAGGTGATCAGCACGGTCGGCCAGAGTTCATCGTCCCAGCGGATGATGGCGATCGGCAGGCCGGCGTGGACCGTGCGGAAGCTGGCGATCTTGCCGCCCTTGGGCGTGAGGAAGGTCTTCTCCTTGTCGCCGCCGTAAAGCACGTCGATCTTCGAGAAGAACAGGTGCTTGTAGGTGCGGAAGTAGTCCTGCCGGGCCGGGTCGGTCGAACCGTGGATGTAGTGGATGTGTGCGAAGTCGCAGGCGTTCTCCACCGGGTGCTGCGGGTGGCACTTGACCTCCCAGGTGCGCACTTCGTCGGCATACCAGCCTTCGCGGCCGTGCTCGGGCACTTCGGGCAGGGTCCAGGTCGGCGCGCCTTCCTCGGGCGCCCACCAGATCATGATGTTGCCGCACCATTCGACGAGCGGATAGACGCGCGCCTTGACGCCCTTCTTGGTCTGCTTCGAGCCGTAGGGGATGCAGGAGTTCTTGCCTTCGCCATTCCACTGCCAGCCGTGCCACGGGCAGGTGATGTCGTCACCCGTCACCCAGCCGCGGATGCCGCGGTGCGCGCCGAGGTGAAGGCAGAAGGCGTCCTGGCAGAAGACTTCGCCCGAATCCTTGCCGCGCCACAGCACGAGCTTCTCGCCAAAATACTCGAGCGCCTTGACGTCGCCCGGGGCGAGGTCGCTGGAACGCGCCAGAACATACCAGCCAATGGGATACGGATCTTTCGGAAAGGTCGAAATAAGGTTCATGTTCAATCTCCCTGGCTGAAGGAAACTCCCTGTCGCTCCAGCCAACCAGTCGTTTGATAAAGATCAAAAATCGGCAGGTCAAGCGGATCAGCCAAGGCCACGACGTTACAGATAACATGCCGCCGAGAGGGCGTGCCGGCGCGGATCAAGGGCGCGGCCTCGCGCCGGTCGAGGCCGGTGGCGCATAAAGGAAATCAACGACTTGTCGGGCGCTGGACCGATGCGGAAAGACGGTGATTCGTCACCGCTCCCCCGGTCTCGCGCCGCTTGCGAGCCGGGGGACAGGGCACAAATATTCCATCAGAGATGGAGATGGTGCCGCGCGAGGTTGTTGCGGTGGATTTCGGGCGTGCCGCCGGCGATCGTGGCGGCGCGCTGGCTCATGTAGAAGGCGGTCGGCGTGCGGTGATGCTCCTCGCCCACCGGCGCGGCGGTCGATCCGGCAAACTGCGCCTCGCCCTGGTCGACCGCGCCATAGGGTCCGATCGCGTCGATCATCAGCTCGGTGAGCCGCATCGAGGCCTCGCGCAGGCGGATGTTGCGCAGCTCGCTCTGGCTGCCCGGCGCCCCGCCCCCGCGCAGCGAGGCGAGGGTCAGCTTGGCCGCGGCGATGACGCCCTCGGCGGCGACGGCAGCCTCGGCGAAGCGCAGCTGGAAATCCGTATCGTCCCAGAGCGTTGCACCGCAGCCGTCCGCTTCCAGCCGCGCCAGCCGCTCTACCTCGGCGACGCGGCTCTCCAGATCGAACACCACGTTCATGTTGCCGCCGTGCTCGAACTTCAGCAGGTGCTTGGCCACGGTCCAGCCCTGGCCCTCCTCACCGAGGCGCCGCGAAACCGGGACGCGGACATCTTCGAAGAAGACCTCGTTGAATTCATGCTCGCCGGCGAGGTTGAGGATCGGGCGGATGGTAATTCCCGGCGTATCGAGATCGACCAGCAGAAAGGTGATGCCCTGCTGCTTCTTCGCCTCGGTCGAAGTGCGTACCAGGCAGAAGATGCCGTTCGAGACGTGGGCGAAGGTGGACCAGATCTTGGAGCCGTTGACCACGTAGTAATCGCCGTCGCGCGTGGCCCGGGTCTGCAGGTTGGCGAGGTCGGAGCCGGCGCCAGGCTCCGAATAGCCCTGGGCCCAGTAATCGTCGCCCGAGGCGATACCGGGCAGGAATTCGGCCTTCTGCTCGTCGGTGCCGAAAGCCATGATGCACGGGGCGCAGAGCACCTGGCCGGTGCCCGCCCAGATCGGCGCCTTGGCCCGGGCCGATTCCAGCGACCAGATCAGGTTCTGGTTCAGGGACCAGCCGGTGCCGCCATATTCGACCGGCCAGGTCGGCACGGTCCACCCGCGCTTGGCCAGGATACGCTGCCACTTGCGCGCGGCCTCGAACTCCGAATAGGCCCACATCGTGCGCTCGCGCGCCTCGATCATCTCGGGCGTGAGGTTGTCCTTGAGGAACTGGCGCACCTCCTGCTGGAAGGCGAGGTCCTCGTCCGTCAGCCCGTCCAGCTCGAACATCGCGCTGCCCATGGTGCCGCCATCGCGGCGCAGCTGGAAGTAGCGGCGCAGGTGGTGGTCGCGATTTCCGAACAGGGTGTCGAACTGGGTCAGCCGGCGGAAATAATGGCCGATGTCGAGCTCGTCGGTATAGCCGATCGCGCCGTGGAGCTGGACCGCCCACTGGGCGACCGAGCGGCTTTCGCCTCCGACCAGCGCCTTGGCGGCGGCAGCGAGGATCGCAGCCCGCGGGCTGCCGGCGTCGATCGCCTCGGCCGCGGCCGTGGTGAGCGACATTGCCTGGTCGATCTGCACCGCCATGTCGACGAGGCGATGCTGGATCACCTGCTGCTGCGAGAGCGGCTTGCCGAAGGTGACGCGGGTCTTGGTATATTCGACGGTCTTCTCGTGCATGGCCTCCATCGCGCCGACCGCATCGGCGCACTGGACGACCATGGCGCGATCGAGCGCGCGCCGAAGCCCTGGCAGGGATTCCCCCGCGGCGCCGAGCAGCGCCGTTTCCGGCACGATCACGTCGACCAGCCCGATATCGGCGGCAGCGCCGCCATCGATCGTGAAGTAGGAGCGGACGTTGAGGCCCGCAGTGTCCTTGTCGACGACGAACAGGCTGATGCCCTCGGCATCGCGCTTGTCTCCCGCGGTGCGGGCGGTGAGCAGGACCTTGTCGGCGACCGGCAGGCCCAGCGCCATGATCTTGCGCCCGTTGAGCCGCCAGCCCTCGCCCGTACGCTCGGCCCGGGTGGCGACGTGCGCGGGGTTGAACCGCCCGCCGCTCTCCAGCCAGGCGAGCGACAGCAGGCCTTCCCCAGTCGCCAGCGGCGCCACCAGTTCAGCCTGCTGCTCCGCCGTCGCGACTTCGTGCACGGCGCCGGCGGCGAGGACCATGCAGGCCATCCACGGTTCGCGGACCATCGACCGGCCGAGCAGCCGGGTGACGATCTGCGCATCGCGCGTGCCGCCGCCGAGGCCGCCCAGCTCCTCCGGCACTAGCAGGGCCATGATCCCGAGCTCGGCCAGCTCGCCCCAGATCTTGGGATCGAAGGCCCGCTTGCGCGGCTCCATCAGCCGGCGTTCGTCGAACAGGTAGTTGTCGGCAAGGAAACGCTCGACCGACTGCTCGATCATCCGCTGGTCTTCGTTCAGTTCCCCGTACACCTGGTTCAACTCCGTGATGGCGGTTCGCGCCAGCCGCTTGCGGGGGCTGCGCATGAACCGGTCATTTTGTCACCGGCCGAATGTTGTCAACCGGTCATTCGAGACATGGTCCGGGCGAAATCAGCCCCGGCGATCCTCGACCGAGATCTTGAAGCCCTGCTTCTCGAAGTCGATCGCATTGGCCACGCCCTTTTCGCGCAGGATGGCCTTCTGGACGCGCCCGGTAGCCGGGGTGGTGGGGAACTCGTCCATCACCTCGATGTACCGCGGCACGGCGAAATAGGGCAGGTTGCGCTTCATGAACTCGAAGAATTCGGCGACATCGAGCTCGTGGCCGGGCTGCAGCAGGAGGCAGGCCTTGATCTCGTGCTCGCCGAGCTCCGACGGCACCGGATGGATCGCGGCCTGGCGTATTGCGGGGAACTTGCCGAGCGCGGTTTCCACCTCGAGCACCGGCACGTTCTCGCCCCGGCGGCGGATCGCATCGACCTTGCGGCCGCGGAAGTTGAAGTAGCCTTCCTCGTCCATCTCGCCGAGGTCGCCGGTGTGGTACCACAGGCCGCGGAACGCCTCGACGCTCTTCTCCGGGCTGCGCCAGTAGCCGGAGAACATCATCTGCGGCTCCAGCGGGCGGACGCAGATTTCGCCGATCTCCCCCTGCGGGACCGGGAAGCCGTCATCGTCGAGCAGCTGGATGTCGTAGAAATAACCCTTGTGCCCGATCGTCCCGCGCTTGCGGATGGCGTTGCTGAGGTGAGCCTTGGTGAAGGCCATGCCCTCGGTCTGGCCGAAGCCCAGCGACGAGGTGATGCAGCCGAACCGGCGCTCGAACTCCTCCTGGTCCTCGGCCGAGGCGGCATTGGCGGAGACCCAGCGGATCTTGTGATCCTTGCGGTCGCCCGCTTCCGGCTGAGCCAGGACCGCCCGCAACATGGCGACGACCAGCGTGACCCAGGTCGCGCCGACCTCGACCACCCGGTTCATGAAGTTGGAGGCGCTGAACCGCGCGTCGAACACCGACGGCACGCCGGCCACCAGCGCTTGCCCGAGCTGGCGCACGCCCGCGGCCGCGTGGAACATCGGCATGGCCGAATAGAGCACGTCGGTCGCCACGAGCATGCCGGCTTTGATGTCCGACCAGGTCTGCGACATGTAATAGCCGTGGCTCAGCATGCAGCCCTTCGACGGGCCCGTCGTCCCCGAGGTGTACATGATGATCAGGAGGTCGTGCATGGTCAGCGGGACCGCGGGGCATTCCCCGGTGGAGCCGGCGACGACCTCGTATTCGTGCAGCTTGAGGCGCGCCGCGGCGCCTCCGGGATCCTCGCCGCAGTCAGGCCCAACGAAGACGGCGTGATGGAGGAAGTCGAGCTCGCCGACGATCGGCAGCAGGCTCTGCCAGCCGGCGGCATCGCAGACGAAGATGCTCGCCTGCGAATCGCGCAGCTGGTGGGCGAGGAATTCGCCCTTCAGGTAGATGTTGAGCGGGATCATGACCGCGCCCAGCTTCGACATGGCGAAGAAGGTGAGGATCATCTCGATGCAGTTGGGCAGCATGACCGCGATGCGATCGCCCTTGCGCAGGCCGAGCGCGTGGAGCCCGGCGGCAAGCCGGTCGCTGCGGGCATCGACCTCGGCGAAGGACAGCCAGGGGGATTCGCACTGCACGAAGGGCGCATCGGGCTTGACCTTCGCCCAGTGCCGCAGGCGCTCCGGCACCACGCGCCAGGGCCGCACTTCCGCCAGCAGGGCTTCGGATTCTTCGCGGGAAGGAATCAGTTTCGCAAGGTCCATGGAATGCATCGTCCTGTTGTCGTCCGCGCCGCCGCGGGGGGCTGCGCCAGTATTCTTTCGGCTCACGCCGGCTCGCTCAATCCTTGAACCGGTCCATCGACGAGGTGCCGTACCAGTCCACCCGCACTTCGCGGCGGGAGATCAGCCAGCGCCCGTCCACCTTGCGGAACCGGTCCATGTAGACCCCCGCGTGATAGGGGCCGTTGTTGGTGAAGATCACGAAGTAGGACCGGCCCGCCGCCTCCTCGCCGTCGACCACGATCTGCGAGGTGGTGACGTGGTGGCGCAACTTGGTGACCGGGGGCTCGTCGCTGTGGGCCGGGGCCGAATCGTGGTTGATGCTCGAGAGCATGGCGAAGATGCCGTCGCGCCCGGTCGCCGTGCGGCCGGAGAAGGTCATGACCGCGTCATCGGTGAACTGCTGCGCGGCGACGTCGATCTTGCCGCGGTCCGCAGCGATGTTGAACGCGGTCATCGCGCGCTTGCAGCCTGCCTCCGCCAACAGTTCCTCAAGATCCACGCTGCTCTCCCAAATCGGCCGCGCCCCGATGCGCTCTCAACCATCCGGTTGATGCATATGGGCGAAAGCGCAGGCCGCTGGCAAGCGATTCCAGCCGCTCGGAGCGATCAGTGCAGGCAGCGGCCCCCGTCCACCGCCAGCGCCACCCCGTTGACATAGGAGGCCTCGTCGCTGGCGAGGAACAGGATCGCGTCGGCAATCTCCTCGGGTTCGGCGGCGCGCTTCATCGGGTAGGACGAGAGGAACGGCGGGGGCTTGCCGTCGCCCGGGGGGCGCAGCGAATCCGCGGTCATCGGGGTGACGGTCGCGCCGGGGCAGACGGCGTTGACCCGCACGTGGGGCACCAGTTCGCTGGCGAGGGCCTTGGTCATGATCACCAGGCCGCCCTTCGAGGTGGCGTAAAGCGTGTTGTTGGGGAAGTGCGGAACCAGCGACGCACCCGAGCCGATGTTGACGATCGAGGAGCCCTCGCGCTGGCGCAGCCACGGCAGGGCGGCGCGGCAGAGGAAGTAGGGCGCGGTGAGGTTGATCGTCATCAGCCACTCGTAGGTGGCGAGGTCGATATCGCCGATCGGCGCATTTTTCGAAACGCCGGCGCAATTGACGAGGCAGTCGAGCCCGCCAAGGCTTTCGGCGGCAGCGGCGACCACGCCGTCGAGCCCGGGGACGTCGGCGAGGTCCGCCTCGATCGCCACGGCGCCGAGCGCCTCGGCCACGGCCTTGACGGCCGAGCCCGGCCGATCGACCAGCGCCAGCTTCGCCCCCTCGCGGGCGAAGGCCTCGGCCGTGGCCTTACCGATGCCGGACGCCGCGCCGGTAATCAGCGCGCGCCGTCCGGCCATTCTCCCCTCGCGATCTGCCATGGTCCCCTCCCCTCAGGCCTTGCCCGGCAGCTTCTTGAGGCCGGCCAGCGGATCGTCGAGCACCAGGTCGTTCTGGGCATGGGCGAAGTGATGCATGTGGAACACCGCATCCATCGCCGTGCGGTGCCCGCGCAGCTCCTCGACATGATTGATCGCCTGCTTGGTCAGCCAGTTGCCGAGCCGCGGGCGGGTGGCGAGCTCGTTGGCCATGGCGGTGACCTTCGCGCGCAGCTCGTCGCGCGGGACCATCTCGTTGACCATGCCGAACTGGTAGGCCCGCGCCGCCGGCATGCGTTCGCCCAGCAGGAGGAAGGCCTTGGCCACCCGCGGCGGCAGCTCGAAGCCGTGGGCGAAATATTCGACCCCGGGAATGCCCATGCGGTTGACCGGGTCCTGGAAGAAGGCGTCCTCCGAGGCGACGATCAGGTCGCAGACCCAGGCTAGCATCAGCCCGCCGGCGATGCAGGCGCCCTGGACCATGGCGATGGTCGGCTTGGGAATGGCGCGCCAGCGGCGGCACATGTGCAGGTAAACGTCGTGCTCGCGGGTATAGATGCCCTCGGCCCCGGGCTTGTTGGTGTGATCGGGCAGGAGGGCCGAACGCTCGAACGGCATCCAGTTGTCGCGGCCCGGCGTGCCGATGTCGTGCCCGGCGCTGAAGTGCTTGCCCTCGCCGCCCAGCACGATGACCCGTACCGCGTCGTCATCGGCCGCGCGCCGGAACGCCGCGTCGAGCGCATAGGTCATCTGCGAGTTCTGCGAGTTGTTGTACTGCGGCCGGTTCATCATGATCCAGGCCACCGCGCCCTCGACCGCATAGGTGACCGGCGTGTCGGTCTCATAGACCGGGTTCTGCTCCCGCGGGGGGACGAGATCGTCGGACATTTCAGGACTCCTCAAGACGGGTGCGTTGTCTCCGGGTCACGCCGACGGCCCGCCAAGTCAACCGCGCAGTCGAATTGGCGCCGGGCGGCGCGCAGATTCATTCCCTATGGAACGGATCAGGACAGGATCACCGGCGCCAGGCCGCCGCCGGGTTGGCGGCGATCTTGGCGCCGAGCAGCCGGAACTGGCGCTGGGCAGGACTTTCGGGGCGGCCTTTCGCGGCCACGATGTACCACGAAGACAGCAGCGGCTCGCCCGCGATCCGGCAAAACCGCATGTCGCTGGGGACCTCGTGGAACAGGGCCGAGAAATTGGTGGTCACCGCCGGGCGGCGCGAAACCTGCGCATAGCGCAGCACGGCGACATAGCCGGGCTCGGGCGCATAGCCGAGCCTGACGCCGGCCGCCGCGAAATAATCGCGCAGCCGGGCCATGAAGCGCGGGCTGTATTCCTGGTGCACGGTCAGGACCTGCTCGTCGGCGAATTCGGCGAGCTCGACCTCCTCCCTGCCGCCCCAGCGGGACTCCTCCGGAACCAATAGCGAAATCGTATATGAACAGAGCCGCTCCGCCCGGAACCGGCCCGGGTCCGGATCGGTCGCGATGATCAGGTCGAGCTCGCCCTGCTCCAGCTGCTCGTAGAGCTCGGCCGGCGAGGCGCTGTGGATGGTCAGCTCGACCTCGGGATGCTCTTCGACGAACCGGGCGAGGAGGATGTTCCGTTCGGGCACGTGGAGCGAAAAAGGGTCCGCCCCGACGCGCAGCCGGCCGGCTTCCGGGCGGGCGATCTGCCGCGCGCCCTCCTTCATGTCCTCGAACGCCTGCACCGCCTGGCGGGCCAGCGGCAGGAACTTGGCGCCGTGCGGGGTCAAGGTGATCCCGCGTCCGCGGCCGCGGACGATCAGGGCGAAGCCGAGCGCTTCCTCGAGCTGGCGGATCTGCACCGAGAGCCACGGCTGGGCCCGGCGCAACTGGCGCGCGGCGGCCTGGAAGCCATCGGCCTCCACAACCGCCATGAAGGCGCGGACCCGTTCGAGATCGATCGCCATTGTCCTGCGCCTTCCGGCATCCCATCTGATACGAAATCCCTATCACCATAGCGTAAAGTCACATTGGACAACAAGGGCCGCACACGTGAAAATGCGGCCAACCAGACAAACGGTTGATTCTCTGACCGCCAGCAGACGGCAGGGATGATCGAGAGGAAAACACAATGACCGGGAGCTTGCCTGTGAATTCCAGCACGGATGCGCCGCTTGACGTGATCGTCGTCGGCGCGGGCGTGGGCGGCCTCTATACGCTCTACAAACTGCGCGAACTCGGCTTCAAGGTTCATGCGCTCGAACAGGGCTCCGGCGTCGGCGGCACCTGGTTCTGGAACCGCTATCCCGGTTGCCGCTGCGACGTGGAAAGCTACCAGTATTCCTATTCGTTCTCGGAAGAGCTCCAGCGCGAGTGGACCTGGAGCGAGCGCTTCGCCCCGCAGCCGGAAATCCTCAAGTACCTGAACCACGTCGCCGACAAGTTCGACCTGCGTAAGGACATCTCGTTCAACACCACGGTCCATGCCGCCGTGTGGGACGAAGGCAAGCGCCTGTGGACCCTGGCCTGCGCCGACGGCACCAAGTGGACCGCCCGGTTCTGCATCATGGCGACCGGGTCGCTCTCGGTGCCGCGCACCCAGGTCCTGCCCAAGCAGGACCAGTTCAAGGGCGAGGTCTACTATACCGCGATGTGGCCGCACGAAGGCGTCGACGTGTCGGGCAAGCGGGTCGGCGTGGTCGGCACCAGCGCCTCGGGCACGCAGTCGATCCCGCACTTCGCCCAGCAGGCCGAGCACGTCACCGTGTTCCAGCGCACGGCCAACTTCTCGGTGCCCTCGCGCAACGCGCCGATGGACCCCGCGGTCGATGCCGACTGGAAGGCCCACTATCCGGACCTGCGCAAGAAGCAATGGCAGACGCGTTCGGCGATCATCTTCGAGGATCCGACCAAGGCGGCGCTCGAGTGCAGCGACGTGGAACTCGAGCAGATCTTCGAGCAGCGCTGGGAAGCCGGCGGCCTCGGCTTCCTGCGCGCCTTCACCGACCTGTTCACCGACCAGCGAGCCAATGACCTCGCGGCCGACTTCGTCCGCCGCAAGATTGCCGAAACGGTCAAGGACCCGGTCCTCGCCGATAAGCTCAGCCCGCGCGACCACCCGATCGGCAGCCGCCGCATCTGCACCGACCCGGGCTACTACGACACCTTCAATCGCGACAACGTGACCCTGGTCGACGTGCGCGAGGATCCGGTCGAGGAAATGACGGCCGATGGCGTGCGCACCAGGAGCGGGGCGTTCTACCCGCTCGACGTGCTGGTGCTCGCCACCGGCTTCGATGCCGTCATGGGTGCGCTGACCAGGATCGACATCATCGGCACCGACGGCCGCCTGCTGCGCGACCAGTGGCGCAACGGGCCGGAAGCCCATCTCGGCATCGCCATCGCCGGCTTCCCCAACCTGTTCTACCAGACCGGGCCGCTCAGCACCGGCACGCTCGCCAGCATGATCCAGGGCAACGAGATCCAGACCGACTGGCTCGCCGACCTGCTCATCTATGCTCGCGACCACAAGATCGACCGGGTGGAATCGACCCCGGACAAGGACAAGGAATGGGCCGACGAATGCGATCGCATCGCCAGCCCCTTCGTCCACTACCGGGCGCCGGAATCGTCGTACATCTTCGTCGCCCCTGACGGCACCCGCCGGTACATGGTCTACATGGGCGGCTTCGACGTCTACGGCCAGAAGCTGAAGGACTGCGCGGCTCAGGGTTACGAGGGCTTCGTCCTCGAGCATGCGCGCGAGACCGCGGGCGCGTGATCGTGCAAGTCCTGACCGGAGGGGGCGGCACAATCTCCCGCCGTTTCCCGCCGGTCAGGCACGCCGGAAGATGCTGCGCGTCGTGGCTGCAGCATCTTCCGGCTGATCCGCTCCGGGCAGGAGCACATGCGGGAGGGACCTGGGCGTGAGCACAACCGAACACACCGTCACTGCCAAAGCCATTTCTCCCACCAAGGCGATCATCGGCGAGTCCCCGATCTGGTCGGAGCGCGAACAGGTGGTCTACTGGATCGACTGCAATGCCCCGGCCCTGATGCGCACCGATCCCGCCACCGGCGCCGAACAGCGCTGGGACATGCCGGCGCGGATCGGCGGCGTGGTCCTCGCCAAGGACGGGCTGATCGTCGTCCTCAAGCACGGCGTGTTCCGGTTCGATCCGGAGAGCGGCGAGCTTTCGCTGATCGCCCCCAACCCCACCGGCGACGAGGCCCTGGCCCTGCACGAGGCGATCTGCGATCCCGCTGGCCGGCTGTGGGTGGGGAGCATCAACCTCGGCTATCTCGAACACGGCGCCCGCGGCGGCGCGCAGCTGTTCCGGCTCGACGGCGACCACCTGGTCTCCTGCGCCGAGGCGGCCGGCGGGACGGTCTCCAACGGGCTCGCCTGGAACGGTGAAGGCTCGGCCATGTATTATGCCGACACCGGCGACCGCGTGATCTGGGCCTTCGACTACGACCTCGCCACCGGCACCGCCTCCAACCGGCGGGTGCTGCACCAGCTGGCCGAGGGCGATGGCCTGCCCGACGGCGCGGCGGTGGACCGCGACGGCACTTACTGGTTCGCCTGCCCCGGCAAAGCCTGCCTGCGCGGCCTCGCGCCCGACGGCACGCTGGTCGGCGAAGTGCCGATGCCCTGCGGCTGGCCGACCAAGGTCGCCTTCGGCGGCGAGGGCAACGCCACCATGTTCGTCACCTCCCATTCGCTGCGCGGCACCCGCCCCGGCCATGAGGATGTCGAGGGACTGATGTTCGCAATGCCGGCGCCGGTCCCCGGCACGGCCACGCCCCTGTACGGTTGACGGAAATCAACACGGCCATCGGAGCCAGTCGGCACCAAGCCGGACTGTGGCCGGAATAACGGATTATCGGAGAGGTACCCATGTCAGAATCGATGCAATCCCTGGGAAAGCCCGGCTCGCACGGCGAACTGGTGGCACGTCTGCAGGAGGCTGACGGCGCCACCCTGCTGATGTCGCTGCTCACCATCACCGGCGAGCGCAGCCTTCCCGCGGGCTTCACCGCACCCAAGCCGCTCGTCATCGGCGGCTGGTACGAGGAGCGCCTGACCGCCGAGGACAAGGCCAAGGTCTGCGAGCGCCTCGCGACCGTGCTCGAGGACATCGATGCCGGCCGGGCCAAGCCCGCCGCCGCGCCCGACGATGCCGCGCTGCACGATCTGATCGAGCTCTACACCAGCGTGCCGGTCGAGCCCGACTACACCGAGATGCTCGCCACCGAGCTGGCGCTCGACGGTACCGACCGCAATGCCTTCCACTGGTCGGAAGGCGTGGCCCCGCCGCGCGCCAACGATTTCAACGTGCTGGTGATCGGCGCGGGCCTCTCGGGCCTGCTCGCGGCCAAGCGGCTCAAGGAAGCCGGCATCGCCTATACCCTCGTCGAGAAGAACGACGAGGTCGGCGGCACCTGGTACGAGAACGCCTATCCCGGCTGCCGCGTCGATGTCGGCAACCACTACTATTCCTATTCCTTCGCCCCGGGCCACGGCTGGTCGAGCTACTTCGCCGAGCGCGACGAGCTCGCCCGCTACTACCGCGATTTCGCCACCGAAGAGGGCCTGCGCGAGGACATCCTGTTCTCGACCGAGGTCACCGAGGCGCGGTTCGACGGCGAGCGCTGGCATGCGACACTCAAGTCACCCGGCAAGCCCGACCGGCAGGTCACCGCCAATGTCGTGATCAGCGCGGTCGGCCTGCTCAACCGGCCCAAGATCCCCGAAATCCCGGGCCTCGACAGCTTCACCGGCAAGGCCATGCACAGCGCCCGCTGGGACTATGGCGTCGACATCGAGGGCAAGCGCGTCGCCATTGTCGGCACGGGCGCCAGCGCCTTCCAGATCGTCCCGGCCATCGCCGACCAGGTTGCCCACCTCACGGTGTTCCAGCGCGAGCCGCCGTGGATGAAGTACAACCCCAAGTACCACGACAAGGTCCCCGACCCGGTGCTGTGGGTAATGGAGAAC
>Ga0207667_10008040_pt1 | contig 12581 bp, 11 predicted proteins | sample KBSCornC52_FD_184301 | JGI IMG/M metagenome (GOLD analysis project Ga0207667, IMG submission 184301) | Corn rhizosphere microbial communities from Kellogg Biological Station, Michigan, USA - KBS Corn C5-2 (SPAdes) (version 2) | ecosystem: Host-associated > Plants > Roots > Rhizosphere > Soil ...
AATTCATGGATCGTGACGAAGGCGAGGGCGAACTGGTTCGCCGTGCGCGGCTCGACCTGCGCATAGGCCTCGGCCGTGAAGAAGGTCGGGTATTCCATGCCGGCCGCTTCCTCGGCGTTGTAGGGCGGGATCACGATGGTCAGCGTCTTGTACGGATACGGTCCCAGCGTGTCCGAGAAATACGTCAGCGCCGCCTTCGCGGCCTTCAGCGCCGGTGCCGCGCTGGCGGCGAATTCGGGCGGATACAGCACGGTCACCGTCACCCGCGGGCTGCCGGGGCCGGACCACGTGTCGACGAGCGGCCGGGCCGTGCGCCGGTCGGCGGTCCAGGCGAAGTCGTGGACGTCGCCCTGCGCGAAGCGCCACGTGCGCATGCCGTCATGCTCGCTAGGGGCGCCCTGCGGTTCGCCGGTCGCGCCTACCGTGTAGTCGCGCGGGACGGTCAGGCTCACGTCATAGCTGCCAAAATCCGCGTAGAACTCGGAGTTCAGGTGGTATTCGTGCACGTTCCAGCGCGGCGTGGTCGCGCCGCGCTCGCCCGGCAGTTCCAGCACGCCGATCTTCGGGAACCATTGCGCGACGAGGTGGAAAGTATCGAAGTAGCCCGCGCGCGCGACGACGCGCGGCAGCTGCGTGAGAAAGTCGATGTCGAGTGTCGTCGTGCCGCCTGCCGGCACGGCCTGCGGCAGGTCGAAGCGCACGACCGTGTGGTCGGTGGACGGGCCGTTATCCGGCTGGACGTACGTCCACGGTACCGTGGACGCACCCTGCGCGACGCGACGCAGCGCGATGTGGCCCCACGCATCCTTGATGTCGACGCCGGAGCGGAAGGTCCCGTCGCGCGTGCGCCGCTCCGTGAAATACGTGCTGCCCGCGCTTTCGAACGCGTTCATGTACAGATGCAGGTAGACGCTCCGCACGGCGACGCGGCTGCGGTTGCGCCAGGTGAGCCGCTCGCGGCCCGTGACCGTGTGCCTGGCCGGGTCGAGCGTGGCCGCGATGTCGTAGTGGACGACGCGGTCCGACAGCGTCGGCTCCAGGCCCGTGCGTGGGCCGCCCCAGGCTTCAAGGCTGCTGGGCGCGCGCACGGCGGCGGCGTCGGGCGCGGCCAGCGCGATGCCGTCGGGCGACGCCGGGACGGCCGGCACGGCAGGGTGCACCGTGACGGGAGCGGCGCCGCCCAGCAGGTCGACGGCGAACGCGGCGCCGGCCGCCAGCAGCAGGGCGGCCATGGCGATGCGGGCCTGGCGGGTGATGGCGAAACGTGGATGCATGCAGATCCTGGAGTGACTGTTATTTTTGTGCTCACACTATATGCGAATCGGCATCGCGTGGCGCAGGATTCGTGCGGGACGTTTTTGGCAAGGCGCATTGGCAGGGTTATAATCCCGGGGTTCTGGTGCCCGCATGCGCGTCTGCGCGTGCAGTTAAACGGGAAACACGAAGCGGCGTCGCCTCCAGCGGACCGCCAACGTGTGCTGCCCCCGCAACGGTAAACAAGCGTCGCCGCATTGGCGACAGGCCGTCCCGACAACCACTGTGTTCGCGCAGGAAGGTGGGACGGTTCGTCTTGGAGCCCGGAGACCGGCCAGACAGGGGAAGCGCGGTTTCACATCGACATCGCGCTTTTGTTACGCCGGCGTGCGGGGACGCTTGCCGGTGCCAACTCGTAGACTGAACATCCAATGAATTTCGCTGCCTCCACCCGCGGCGCGCCGGCCATCAAGCCGCTCGCGCTGGCCTGTGCCATGTCGCTGTCCCTGCTTGCCGGTGCCGCTTGCGCCCAGGACGACATCCCCTCGACCGTCGTCATCACAGGTTCCCGTTTCCCCAGCGTGGAAAGCCTGCGTCCGATCGGCGCCACCGTCATCACGCAGGACGACATCCGCCGTGCCGGCGCCAGCGACGTGAACAGCGCGATCCGCAAGATCGGCGGCGTGTTCGGTCGCCAGAGCCTCGATTCGTCGCCCGACTTCGCGCTCGACCTCCGCGGCTTCGGCACCAACAGCGCGCAGAACATGGTGATCATGGTCGACGGCGTGCGCCTGAACGAGAACGAACTGGCGAACACCGTGCTGTCGACGATCCCGATCGACACGGTCGAGCGCATCGAGATCACCCGAGGCGGCGGCAGCGTGCTGTACGGCGAAGGCGCCACGGGCGGCGTCATCCAGATCTTCACGCGCCGCGCGCAGGCGGGCGGCCTGCACGGATCCGTCTTCGCCGAAGGCGGCCAGTTCCACGAGCACGACGTGCGCGCCTCGTTGTCGCAGACGGCGGGCGCCGTCAGTGCCGACGTCGCCGTGGCACGCCAGGGCAGCGACAACTACCGCCGCAACAGTGGCTTCGACCAGACCACGGCATCCCTGAACCTGCAGACGGGCTTCACGGGCGGCCGCGCCGGCATCCACGTGGAGAGCGCACGCCAGGACTCGCGCCTGCCGGGTTCACTGAGCCTGGCCCAGTTCGACGCCGACCCGCGCCAGGCATCGACGCCGCAGGACTTCGGTTCGCTCGACATGGACCGCGTGAACGTCTTCGCCGAGTATCGCCTGGGCGCCGTCGACCTTGCGGCCGACCTGTCGCACCGCGAGCGCACCGTGCGTTCGAACTATCTGTCGTTCGGCTCGACCAATGCGTACGACGGCCGCCAGGACCAGTTCTCGCCGCGCGCGCGCTGGGTCGGCACGGCTGCCGGCATGCTGAACGAACTGGTGGGCGGCGTCGATGTGACGCGCTGGAAGCGCAAGACGACGTCCTCGTACTCGAATGCGAACGCCAGCCAGTCGTCGCGTGCCGTGTACCTGCGCGACGAGTTGCGCTTCGATCCGGCGCACGACGGCCGCATCGCCCTCGGCGCGCGCCACGAGACCTTCGACAAGGATTACGTCGACGCGCTGGCCCAGGTCGCGCAGGAAGACCGTTCGCAATCGCAGAACGCCTGGGAAGCACAGGCCAGCTACCGCGTCCACCCGCTCGTCGAGGTGTATGCGAAGGCGGGGCAAAGCTACCGCGTGGCCAACGCGGACGAGAACAGCTACCGCTTCACCCCCGACAACGGCATCCTGAAGCCGCAGACATCGCACGACCTGGAACTCGGCACCACCTTGCGCCACGCTCCGGGCGACGACAGCCGCACGCTGACGGCGCGCGTGTTCCGCCATCGCCTGGACAACGAGATCTTCTACGACCCGACGCTGAACGGCGGCTGGGGCGCCAACACGAACCTCGACCCGACCGAACGCAAGGGCTTCGAGATCGATGCCGAGGCCGCGCTCGCCGCCGGCTGGCGCGCGAGTGCACACCTGCAGCACGTGATCGCCCGCTTCACGGCGGGCCCGAACGCCGGCCGCGAGTTGGTGCTCGTGCCGAAGAACGTGCTGACCGCGCGCCTGGCCTGGGTGCCGGGCAATGGCCAGTCGGCCGACGTGGGCGCGCAATGGGTCGACAGCCAGCGCTACGGCGGCGATTTCACCAACGCCTGCGCGGCGCGCGTGCCGTCGTATGCCACGTTGGACGCGCGCTACGCCGTCAAGCTGGGCGCCTGGGAACTCGCCGCGACGGGGCTGAACCTGGCGGACCGCCACTACTTCAGCAATGCGTTCGGCTGCCAGTCGGGCATCTACCCGAGCGACGGGCGCCAGCTGAAACTGTCGGCGCGTTACGATTTCTGATCGCGTTGTTGCATCCGCCGGTAAGCACTCGTTACCGGCGGTAAGCAAATGCAAAAAATAAGCCAGGGCTAAGGCTCGAGAGCGAAAAAGTGGTAATCTCGCGAACGTTCGCTTAACCAACCCAAGAAGGAAAACTATGCGTTCCCTGCGTTTTGCCCTGCTCGCCACCGCGCTTGCCGCCAGCACCGCTTTTGCTTCGCCGGCCGACCCGAAAAACGGCGTCGACTACGTGACGCTCGCTCAGCCGCAGCCGGTGCAGGCCACGGGCAAGAAGGTCGAGGTGATCGAGTTCTTCATGTACCACTGCCCGCACTGCAACGCGTTCGAGCCCCAGCTCGAGCAGTGGATCAAGAAGCAGGGCAATAACATCCAGTTCCGCCGGATCCACATGCCGGCCACCGGCCCCAACGATCCGGAAGCCCACCTGCACCTGACGCTGGAAGCGCTGGGCAAGGCCGAGGAGTTCCAGCCCAAGGTGTTCAAGGCCTTCCACGTCGATCACCTGCGCCTGACCAACGACGCCGCCATCCTCGACTGGGTGACGAAGAACGGTATCGACCGTAACAAGTTCCTCGAAGCATGGAACTCGTTCGGCGTGACGACCAAGCTGCGCCGCCAGTCGCAGCTCCTCAACGATTACAAGATCGATGGCGTGCCGACCGTCATCATCGATGGCAAGTACCAGACGGCGCCTTCGATCGTCTACAATTCGGTCAAGGCCTCCAGCGAGCCCGCATTGTTCCAGGCCACCCTGCAGGTGATGGACGCGCTGGTTGCCCAGGCGGCGAAATCGAAAAAATAATCAGTTCCACGGTAGAGAAACAGCGCAATGAGTGATGTCGAAGGCAAGATCCTCAAGATGTACGACAAGTCCATGCCGGACGAGGAGCATCTGTTCGACTCGAGCAACTGGAACCACCTCGCCTGGTGCATCGTGGTCGTGCTCGCGGGTCTTGTATTCTGGCTCGCCATTGCGCTGGTGAACGCCGAAAACCAGCGCAACGCGCTGATGACGAACCGGTGCCCCGATCCCGTCTTCAAGGGCGAGCTCGACCGGCAATGCCTGCTGACCGTGCATTCGCGCGAGCACTGGTGGCAGCACCTGTTCTACGCGATGGGCCACGTGAAGCCGGAAGCGCCGGCGCCGGTCGGCCGCCGCTGACGCGCGGTGATGGCTTAAGGTTTCCATAAGGATACTTTTACTGGAAAGAATGGTAATCTCCGGGTTTTCCACGACCTGAAGGATTACCATGCGTCTCCTCCGTGCCGCCGGCCTCGGCCTGCTGCTGTCCGTGTCCGCCTCCCTTGCTTTCGCCTCGCCCGCCGTTCCGCAGAACGGCGTCGACTACGTCACGCTCGCGCAGCCGCAGCCCGTGCAGGAGAACGGCAAGAAGGTCGAGGTGATCGAATTCTTCATGTACCACTGCCCGGTGTGCAATGCGCTGGAACCCTCGTTCGAGGAGTGGGTCAAAAAGCAGGGCGACCGCATCACGCTGCGGCGCATCCATTTCCCGTCGACGGGGCCGGCCGATCCGGAAGCGCATCTGTTCCTGACGCTCGAGGCCATGGACCGTCTCGGCGACATGCACGAGAAAGTGTTCAAGGCCGTGCACGTGGATCATATCCGCCTGAACAAGGACGATGCGATCATCGACTGGGTGTCGAAGAACGGCGTCGACCGCGCCAAATTCCTGGAAGCGTGGAATTCGTTCGGCGTGACGACGCGCCTGCGCCAGCTGGGCAAGATTGCGACGAATTACGAGACCAGTTCCGTGCCCACGCTCGTCGTCGGCGGCCGCTTCCAGACGAACCCGGGCATGCTGTCCGGCCAGATGCAGGGCGCTGGCCGCGACGCCGTGTTCAACGCCACGTTGCAGGTGGCGGACAAGCTCGTCGACAAGGCCGCGCAGGCCAGATAAGCGGAATCAGGTCGACAGCACGCCGTCCGGCAGGCTGATCACGAAGCGTGCGCCGCCCAGCGCCGACTGCTCGACCTTCACGCTGCCGTCGTGCAGCGCGATGGCCTTGTGGGCAATCGACAGGCCGAGGCCGAAGCCGCCGGTGGCGCGGTCGCGGCTGCGATCGAGGCGGTAGAACGGCTCGAAGATGCGTTCCCGTTCCTCTTCCGGGATGCCGGGGCCGTCGTCCTCGACAACGATCTCGATGCGGTCGTCGTCGCGCCGCACGCGCAACGCCACCTCGTGCGCCGCATACTTCTGCGCATTCCGCAGCAGATTGCCGACGGCGCGACCGAGCAGGCGGCGGTCGCCGTCCATGCTGCCGAGACGATCTCCCAGGTCCACGTACAGCCGTTGCGGGCGCGGATGCAGCCCGTCCGCGCATTCGCGCAGCAGCGGCTCCAGTTCGAACAGGGCGCGCTGCGGGCCCTGGGCGTTGTCCATCTTGCTCATCGACAGCAATTCGTTGACGAGTTCATTCAATTCGGCCAGGTCGCCTTCCATCGCCGCGATGCGCTTGGCCAGCGCGGGATCGGCCGCGCGCTCGTGCAACAGTTCCAGCGCGAATTCCAGCCGCGCGATCGGCGTGCGCAATTCGTGCGAGACGGAATGCAGCAGGTTCTTCTGCGCTTCCAGTAAACCCTGGATCCGCCCGGCCATTGCATTGATGCGCTCGGCGAGCGGATAGACGGCATCCGTCGGCTTCAGTTCGGCCCGTGCGGACAATTGCCCGGCACCGAATTCATCCGCCACGCGCGACAGCGTCTGCAACGCCTGCCAGTGCGCACGCGACCACAGCGCGATCGGCACGAGCAGCGCGAGCGCCACGACGACGTAGCGCACGATCTCCATCGCGAGGGCCTGGCCGAGGTCGATGGGCAGGTTGTAGGCGCGGATCACCTCGTCGTTGCTGCCGATGTAGCGCTCGCCCCGCAGGTCCACGCGCCGGAAAAAGGCCTTGTGCTGGGGATCCAGCACGACCTCGCCCCGCTCCAGCGCCACATGCTGGCGCGCGGGAAGGGCCGCCCTGGCCTGGTCGAGCGGGATCAGGTCGAAGTGGGCTTCGGAGACTTCGCGCACCTTGTTCAGGCGTCCCAGCCATTCGTCGGCCGGGGCACGGTCGACGTATTGCTCGAGCAGGAAGATCTGCGCGGACGCCTGGCGGCGCGCGATGTCGTCGAGCGGATCGCCGAACAGCCGTGCGAAGACGAAATAGATCACGAACGTCGCAGCCGTAATCGACAGCATCACGAGTACGAAGAAACGGAAGAACAGGCGATTCACGCCGCCATCCTCCGGTCGTGGCCACCGTCTGGGGCAGGGTTCGTCTTGAGCATGCGCGTAGTGTATAGGAGCAATGGTCAAAAAAACCATACCTTACAAATTGAAGACAAATGCCCGACAGTCCGAGGGGGAACTTGTGATGCCCGCCGCGTACGATATGAACATCAGGTTTTCCGTTTGGCCCACCTGATGCGCGAAGACGGTGGGCCTTTTTTTATTCGGCGTTTCAGGTAGTGGCACCAAGGCGATAAGCAGGCAAGGATATGGGAGGAAGGAAGACAAGGACGTAAAATGTTGTCTTCCTGAATCTCCCGACCGGATATGAACAAACTTCTCCTTCTCGCGCTGAGCGCCGCCTGTGGCACGGCGTGGGCCCAGACGCCGGCGACCAACCCCATGCCTGACGGCAGCCGCGACATGTACGTGGGCCTGGGCGTGCAGTCGGCGCCGCGCTGGGAGGGGGCGGAGAGCCGCAAGGTATCAGCGTTGCCGGTGCTCCAGGTCCAATGGAGCAACGGCCTTTTTATTTCAGGCATGAGCGCCGGCATGCATCTGTCCGACAACCCGATCTTCGAATACGGCCCGCTGCTGGCCGTGAAGCCGGGCCGTGACGAAGGAGGCAGCGGCCGGACGGTCGACGGCGTCGGTACATCCGGCAGCATGCTGATCGGACCGGTGCCGAACCCGATCGACAAGCGCAGCATGCAAGCCGGCACGCGCCTGGACGGCATGGACAGGATCGGCGCGCGCCTGCAGGGTGGCGCCTTCGCCAATTATTACCTGACGCCGCAATGGCGCCTGACGGGCAGCGTGCTGGCCGGCGCCGGTAACGACCACGACGGCGCCCGCCTGGACCTGGGCGTGCAGCGCCTGGCCCTCGACCTGGGCGCGCAGCACCATGTCGCGCTGACGGCCGGTATCGGTATCGTGAACCGGCATTACAACGAGACCTATTTCGGCGTTGCGCAGGAAGAAGCGGTGCGCAGCCGCTTTGCGCATTATGCGCCGGGCGGCGGCCTGCAGGATGCGCACGTCGGCGTGCGCTGGAACTGGGCCTGGTCGCCGTCGTGGATGCTGACGTCGAACCTGCAGGCCACGCGCCTGCTGGGCGCCGCCGCCAACAGCCCGCTCGTCGAGCGGCCCACCAACCTGACGGTTTCGACCGCCATCGCCTACCGGTTCTGATGATGCGCGCATCCCGCCAACTCATCGCTGCTGTCGTGACGCTGCTCGCCGCACCGGCGCTGGTGCACGCGCAGGCGGGCGAATGGGTGAGCTACCGGGATGCGTACCGTGCCATGGTCCAGTTCGAGAAATACGGCGGACCGAAGAATCTGCTGCAGAGCCAGTTGCAGGTGCAGTCGCGCGACCATGCGGGGCTGGGCGAGGGCGCCCAGCTCACGCTGACCGGCAGGACGACACAGCTGAACCTGGCGCTGGACGCCCTCGGCCGCACCGTCTTCCCGCTGCAAAAGGCGGCCTATGACGAAAACGCGGCCCTGGTACTGAACCGCAGGGGCATGCCGTTCGTGCTGCGTCCCCAGGTGACGATCGCGCCGCGCGCCGATGGCCAGTACGATGTCGCGGACCTGCGCACGGCCTGCGCCCAGGCGCTCGGTTTCGTGCGCTACGTCGACGCCTCGCAGCGCGCGCGCCAGTGCGCCGGCGTGCGCTTCGTGTTCCCGAAGAGGGAGCAGGCCGGTGCCCGGCTGCGCCACGCGGACGGCGGCGAGCAGGGCCTGCCGGTCACATCCGGCGCTGCCTTCTCGGGCGATCCCGACGAAGGTTTCCCCATCGTGACCTGGCGCTTCGCCGCCAGCCCCGACAAGGGCCAGGTCGTCACCTATAACGCGCCGCTGGCGATCGTGCCGATCTTCGAGTGATTCAGTTCCAGGCCGACGGGGAGAACAAATAACCTTCGCCCCATACGGTCTTGATCTTTTCCGACATGTTGTCGTCGAACTTGCGGCGCAGCTTGGAGATGCAGTTGTCGATGCTGCGGTCGAGACCGTCGAACTCGATGCCGCGCATCTTCTTGAGCAGCTCATCGCGCGACAGCACGCGCCCGGCCGCTTCGGCCAGCACGAGCAGCAGTTTGTATTCCGTGTTGCTGAGCACACAGGGCTGGCCGCGCCACGCGACGCTGCGGTCGCTCGTCATGATGCGCAGCGCGCCGAATTCGAGCACGCGGGTGTCCAGGACCGTCTTCGTCTGCGTGCGGCGCAGCAGGGCGCGCAGGCGCGCCAGCAGTACGCGCGGCTGCACGGGCTTGTTGACGAAGTCGTCCGCGCCCTGTTCCAGGCCCGACACTTCGTCATAGGTGTCTTCGCGCGCCGTGAGGATCAGGATCGGCACGTCGGACACATCGCGGATCTGGCGGCATACGACCATGCCGTCCAGGCCGGGCAGCATCAGGTCGAGCACGACGATGTCGGGCGCGGCCGTCTTGAAATGCTCCAGCGCGGTATCACCGCGCGTGACGAGGTCGACCGCGAATTCATAGCCGGACAGGTATTCCGTCACCAGTTCCGCGAGACGCGGATCGTCTTCCACCAACAGTACGCGATACATGAATGTCTCCTTGAGCCCGGCATTTTATAAGAGCGGGAAACATCGGAGCATGTTTGGTGGCTAAGGATGACAAAATGGTACAGTTTTGCGACAAACGGGCAGCCCATGGCCGGCAGTGCGGTTCCGTTCAGCGCGGCGTCGTTTGAGAGACATCAACGGGCGGCCGAGGTGTTTCCGTGACTGCCTTGGCACGCCCACCATTCGCGCTACGCTGCAAGGACTGCGTGTCCCATGGAGGCTTGCATGACCTGTCAGCAACTGGCAAAACGTGACCATACTGTGTTCCTGGCCGTGCTGGTGTGCGCAGCACTGGCACAGGCGCCGGCACACGCGGCCGAAGCGGATGCGAAGCGTCTGCTCAAGGCGATGTCGGATTATATGGCCGCGCAAAAGGCGCTTTCCTTCGACTTCGATTCGAGCCTGGAGATTGTCAGCACCCAGCAGCAGAAACTGACGCTGGCCGCCACGGGCAGCGTGGTCCTGAACCGGCCGGACAAGCTGCACGTCACCCGCCGCGGCGGTTTCGCCAACATGGAGATGAGCTTCGACGGCAAGACGGTGACCCTGCTCGGCAAGAATTCCAACATGTTTGCCCAGGTCGAGGCCGCCGGCACGCTCGACCAGCTCGTCGACATGCTGCGTGACAAATACCACCGGCCCGTGCCGGGCGCCGACCTGTTGATGGCCGATCCGTACAAGGAGTTGATGTCCGAGGTGACCGATGTGAAAGACCTCGGCAGCGGCGTCATCCACGGCGTGGAATGCGACCATCTCGCGTTCCGCACGCGCGAGGTCGACTGGCAGATCTGGATCGCCCAGGGGTCGAACCCGTATCCCTGCCGCTACACCATCACGAGCACGAAGGTGGCCGGCGTGCCGGAATACAGCCTCGACATCTCGTCGTGGAAGACCGGCACGGCGGTCGCCGCCGATCCGTTCAAGGTGGCGATCCCGGCGGGCGCGCAAAAGCTCACGCCGGAAAAAGTCCAGGAACTGAGCGATATCCCGGGCATTTTCAAACCCACGGGCAACGCAGCGAAAGGTAACCCATGAAGACGCTTCTGAAGCGGTTCGGGCCCGGCGTGTTGGCGCTGATTGCGCTGGTGCTGGCGCTCGAGGTGGCCCGGCAGGCTGGGATCCGCCACGCAGCCAGCTTCGTGACGCCGGCTGAAGCCGTGGTCGGGCGTCCGCTGACGCCCGTCAGCTATGCCGGTGTGGCCCGCCGAACGGCACGGCGTTGCGCCGCCGGCGTTTATTATTGCTGAGCGTCCATCGACGTCCGCACGTCCGGTTCATTGGACAGTGCGCGTCATGCTTCGTTCAACAAGCCAACTTCAGATGCAGGTCTTGGGCGAAGCGTTTTCGAGTATTGAGAAAAGCTGCTTGATGTCGATCGGTTTGACCAGATGGTGATCGAACCCGGCTGCCCTGGTCTCCTTGCGGTCGTTTTCCTGACCATAACCGGTCGTTGCAATCAGCAGGGACCGGGAGGTGGCAGGTAGCTGGCGTAGTCTCCGGGCCAGTTCGATACCATCCATGCCGGGCAGACCTATGTCGAGCAGACATACTTCAGGCTCGATGTCGATTGCCCGTTTGAGTGCTTCGTGCGCTCCATATTCGACGGAAACACGATGACCAGAGGCTTCCAGTAACATCGCCAGCATCGCTGCCGCGTCGACGTTGTCGTCAACTACCATCACATGCAAGCTTTGTGTTGACGGTACTCGCTGTGTTCCGGACTGGCCCCGCCTGTGCTGGTCTTCAGGCAAACCAGGGCGAGGCAGGCATATCGTGAATTTGCTGCCCTTTCCGAGGCCGGCACTTTCGCATGTTACTGTGCCGTGGTGTAACTCGACCAAACTTTTGACCAACGCGAGCCCCAGGCCGAGTCCACCCAGGGACCGGTCCGATGACCGCTCGGCCTGCGCAAACAGATCGAACACACGTGTCATCAGGTCAGGCTCCATGCCAATCCCGTTATCCGACACCTCGAGCAACACATGCGAAATGCGGACATTGATCCGCAGCTGAATTGTTCCGCCTTCCTGCGTGTATTTGGCTGCATTGTTCAGTATGTTGGCAAGCACCTGCACCAGGCGTTTCCTGTCCCCCTGCAGCATCGTCGCATCGGGTGCCAGGCACAACTCCACCTGGTGACGCCTTGCGCGGATCAGAGGCGTCACCTGCTCCACGGCGTCGGCGACAATCTGGTTGATGTCCAGCCGTGAATTTTCCAGCTCGACGAGGCCGCGGGTGACGCGGGACACGTCAAGCAGGTCGTCAACCAGACTGGTCATGTGCCTGACCTGGCGGCCGATGATCTGGCTCGTCCGCCGTACGCGCTCTTCGTCGAGTTTCGTCATCTCCAGAAGTTCTGCAGCCGCACTGATGGGCGCAAGCGGATTGCGCAGTTCGTGGGCCAGCATTGCCAGAAACTCGTCTTTTCTACGGTCGGCATGCCGCAGGCGTTCTTCGCTGTCACGCAACGCGTTTTCCGATGCCTTGCGTTTCGTAATATCGACGGCTGTACCGATGATGCGTACGCAGTCACCCGACTCATTGAACAGGCCACGCCCTTTGGCCGCAACCCAACGTATGACCTGGTCTTCCTTGCCTACGGTCCGGTATTCCGCCTCGTATTGACTGCGCAATGCCGGATCGGCTGCACTGGAAAACGAAGCAAATGTCCTTTCACGGTCATCCGGATGAACGCCTTCGTAGAAATCGTTCAAGGTAACCGCCGAGTCAGCCGAGATGCCAAACATGGCTTTCACACGCGTCGGCCAGAATAGGGTGTCGTTCGTCAAGTCGACATCCCATTCGCCCATTTCCGCGGCATCGATAGCCAGCTGTAGCTGTTCTTCGCGCGCGCTCAGGGCAGCTTCGGCAAGTTTCCGGTCGTGGACATCGGTGGACGTGCCGAACCACAAGACCTCTCCTGACTGCGGATCCAGGTAGGACTCCGCTCGCACCAGAAACCAGCGATACGCGCCCGATGCGGAGCGAAGCCGATGTTCGACACTGAAAGGCTGGCTTCCACGAAACGCACGATCCCAGGCTTGCATGGTCAGATCGCGGTCATCGGGATGCACGA
>Ga0207667_10008043_pt1 | contig 12579 bp, 10 predicted proteins | sample KBSCornC52_FD_184301 | JGI IMG/M metagenome (GOLD analysis project Ga0207667, IMG submission 184301) | Corn rhizosphere microbial communities from Kellogg Biological Station, Michigan, USA - KBS Corn C5-2 (SPAdes) (version 2) | ecosystem: Host-associated > Plants > Roots > Rhizosphere > Soil ...
CGCCGATGCGATTGCGCTGGGCGTGACCGGGCCGCCGCTGCGCGCCTCGGGTGTCGATTGGGATCTTCGCCGCGACATGCCGTACAGCGGCTACGAAAAATTTCAGTTCAAGGTGCCGGTCTCGAATGACTGCGACGTCTGGGCGCGTTATGTCGTCCGCATGGACGAGATGCGCGAGTCGGTCAAGATTGCGCAGCAGGCGCTCGATGGGCTGCCGGAAGGCCGCATCGTCGCCGACGCGCCCAAGATCATCCTGCCCGATCGCGAACAGATGAAGACGCAGATGGAAGCGCTGATCCATCACTTCAAGATCGTTACGGAAGGTTTTGGCGTTCCGGCTGGCGAGGTCTTCCAGGCGGTGGAATCGCCGCGCGGCGAGATGGGCTACTACGTCGTCTCCGACGGCACGGCCAAGCCCTACCGCGTCCACATGCGCAACCCGTCCTACGCGACATTGCAGGCGCTCGAGACCATGTGCAAAGGCAGATTGCTGGCGGATGTGGTTGCAGTGATCGGCTCCATCGACATTGTTCTCGGAGAGATTGATCGATAGAAGAAGCTCTTTAGCAGAATTGGTTTTGCAAAAGTTTGGTGTTGTATTGAGGTAAGGTTTGACCAACGAACGCATCGACAGGGAACTCTGGACATCGTTCGCATCGCTGATCAGAAGCTATGGAGCGGCCCACGGGCTGAACAGCCGCCACCAGGCAGTCGTCGAAGTCGGGAGTGACCTCATCCTGCTTCGCGTTGGAACGCGCTGGCTGCGCTTTACGCCCAGCGAGATGATCGAAGACAACAACCGCACGGTGCCGTTCCGCCTGAACCATGATGGAACCGCCACGATCGGTGACGTAACCGAAGAGATGGACCTTGCCGCCGAAAGGCTGGCGCGGGAGATGATGCAAAGTGAGTGAAGTCGCCAATACGATTTTTTCCCCGGAGCTGGCAGCGCGTTTCGACCACCTCGTGACCATCTATCCGCTGCGTCGCTCGGCTCTTGTGCCCATGCTGCTGTACGCGCAGGATGAGATCGGCTACGTCTCCGACGCGGTTGTCACCGAAATTGCCCAGCGCATCGGGTTGCTCGAACTTGAAGTGCGCAACGTGCTCAGCTACTACTCGATGCTGCGCACCAAGCCCGCAGGCAAGTACAACGTACAGGTCTGCACCAACATCAGCTGTATGCTGCGCGGCGGCTACGAGATCCTCGACCACTGCAAGGCGAAGCTCGGCATCGGGCATAAAGAGACGACAAAAGATGGTGTCTTTTCGCTGGAAGAGGTCGAGTGCATCGGTGCCTGCTGCTGGGCGCCAGCCATGCAGGTCAACTACGACTTTCACGACAATCTCACTACCATCAAGGTCGATGAAATTATCGAGACCTATCGCGCAGGCCAGGGAAAGGACGTCAAATAATGCCTACCCTCGTCTCTCATCCGGATGAAGTCAAGGTGGTCTCGCGCCGCTTCGGTACGGGCGCTGCCAACATCGACAAATATCTTGAACTTGACGGCTACAAGGCTGTCCAACAGGCCATCGCCGAAGGTCCGGAGTGGATCATCAATACCATGAAGGCCTCGGGACTTCGCGGACGCGGCGGAGCGGGTTTCCCGACTGGGTTGAAGTGGTCGTTCGTTCCAAAGCAATCGGAGAAGCCGAAGTACGTTCTGGTTAACGGCGACGAGTCCGAACCCGGCACCTGCAAGGACCATGTCCTCTTTCGTGAAGATCCGCACTCCGTCATCGAAGGCACAATGATTGCCGGTCTCGCCATCGGCTCGAAGCTCGGCTTCATCTATCTGCGCGGTGAGTATCGCTATCTCCTCAAGATTGTCGAAAAAGCGGTTGCGGACGCCTATGCCAGAGGCTTCCTCGGCAAGAACATCTTCGGCACCGGCGTCGACTTCGACATCATTACGCAGACCGGCGCAGGCGCGTACGAGGTTGGCGAAGAATCCGCTCTGATGGAGTCGCTCGAAGGCAAGCGCGGCGTTCCCCGTATCAAGCCGCCCTTTCCTGCTGTCGTCGGTCTGTACGGCGGTCCCACTGTCATCAACAATGCAGAGACCATCGCCAACGCTCCCCACATTCTGCTGATGGGCGGTGAGGCCTATGCGAAGCTCGGAACGGAACGCAATGGCGGTACGCGCCTCTTCGGCATCAGCGGCCACGTCGAGCGGCCGGGCGTCTATGAACTTCCGATGGGCTACAACCTTAAGAAAGCCATTTACGAGGTCGCGGGCGGCATCAAGGACGGCAAGAAGCTTAAGGCCGTTGTTCCCGGTGGCTCGTCGTGCCCGGTTCTGCTGCCTGAGGAGATCGACGTAGGTCTCGACTTCGACCAGATGGGCAAGGCTGGAACCATGCTTGGGTCGGGCGGCATCGTCGTGTTGGATGAGACCGTCTCCATCGTCGAGTTCGCTCTTCGCGTCATCGCCTTCTACCAGCACGAGTCCTGCGGCTGGTGCATTCCCTGCCGCGAAGGCACGGACTGGATCAAGAAGACCCTGACGCGCGTCTACGAAGGCGGCGGCAGCAAGAAGGACGTCGATAATGTTCAGTACCTTGCCGAAAATATGATGGGCCGAACCTTCTGCCCGCTCGGCGATGCAGCTGCGATGCCGACGCTTGGATTCGTGAAGAAGTTCCGCAAGGAATTTGAAGACTACATCGAAGGCCACAAGGCCGGAACCCCCATCATCACCGTGCAGCAACTCGTGGGAGCACACTGAAAGCTATGCCAGACGTAACCTTTACCGTAGACGGCAAAAAACTCACCGCACCCGCGGGCACGCTGCTGATCGATGCCTGCAAGTCCGCCGGCATTGAGATCCCTGCCTTCTGCTACTATCCCGGCCTCTCGCTCCAGGCAGCGTGCCGCATGTGCGTCGTTCGCCTCGAGAAAGTGCCCAAGCTTCAGACCGCCTGCACAACGCCCGTTGCCGAAGGCATGGTTGTGGCTACAGAGACTCCTGAAATAGCCCAGGCGAGGAAGGCCACGCTGCAACTGCTGCTTGGCAATCACCCGCTGGACTGCCCGGTCTGCGACGCAGGCGGCGAGTGCGAGTTGCAGGACATGACCTTCAAATATGGCGCGGCGGACAGCTTCTACGCTGAGCCGAAGAACCACCGCGAAGAGCAGAAGTGGTCGCCGGTCGTTTATTTTGACCGTCCGCGCTGCATCCTCTGCTATCGTTGCGTTCGCATGTGCGGCGAAGGCATGGACGTCTTCGCGCTCGGCATTCAGAACCGCGGCTCCTCCTCGGTCATCGCACCCAATGTTCCCGCGCACATGTCCCCCGACGATCTCGCGCATGTTGATTGCGAGCAGTGCGGCATGTGCATCGACGCCTGCCCTGTCGGCGCGCTGACCAGCGGAACCTATCGCTACAAGACGCGGCCCTGGGAGATGAACCACGTCGCCACGGTGTGCACGCACTGCGGCGATGGCTGCAAGACGACTCTTGGCGTTCGTTCCACCTCCGACGGCTCCGAGATTGTGCGCGGCGATAACCGCGACAAGAGCGGCATCAACGGCGACTTCCTCTGCAACAAGGGGCGCTACGCCTTCGACTTCGCCAACAATGACGACCGCATCACGCAGCCACTAGTTCGCCAGACGAATGGAGAGTTCAAACCGGTTAGCTGGGAAGAGGCCTTCGACTATGCGGGCACGCGTCTTCGCGAGCTTCGCGATAAGCGGGGAGGGAAGAGCATCGGCGTCATCGGCGGCAACCGACTGACCAACGAAGAGGCTTACCTGCTGCAAAAATTTGCCCGCACCGTGGTCGGCACCAACAATATCGACCATCACCGCACTGCTGATTATGTGGCATTCGCGCAGGCGCTCGCCGGGCATGGAGACCGCACGGCTTCGCTGCGCGATACGCTGTCTGCTCCTGCAATTCTGCTTGTCGGCGGCGATCCCACCAATCAGGCTCCGGGCACGGCATGGAATATCCGCACCAATGTTCGCAATAACCGCGCGCGGCTGTACGTTGTTAATTCGGCAGAGATCAAGCTCCGCCGTCAGGCCAAGGCTTTCGTTCGGCTCGCTCCGTTTGGATATGGCGCGCTGGCCAGCTATCTCGCCGGAGATAACGGAGCGGCATCGAGCGCTGTCTCCGATGTCAACGCACTTGGCAGCTTCCGCGACACCGTCAAAGGAGAAGAGAACCTCCTCATCCTGATTGGCTCTGAGCTGCGCGGCGCAGAGTTGAAGAAGCTCATCGACTTTGGCCTCAGCATTCCCGGCGCGAAGTTCGCGCTGCTCTCCGACTACGCCAACTCACGCGGCGCTGCCGATATGGGCCTGCTGCCCGACATGCTGCCTGGCTATACGCCGGTCGCCGGAAATAATACCTTCACCGAGTACAACGCACCTGCGGAGGCCGGGCTCGATATGCTCGAGATCTTCGATGCGGCTGGACGTGGTGAACTCTCGGCGCTCTACGTCGTCGGTTCCAATCCGGTAGCGCGTTACAACGTTGATCCTGCGGCACTCAAGAACACCTTCGTCGTGGTGCAGGAGATGTTCCTCACCGAGACTGCCGCGCTTGCAGATGTCATCCTGCCCGCTGCGAATCTCTACGAGAAGTCCGGCTCTGTCACCAACAGCTATGGCGATCTTCAGCAGGTCAAAAAGGCCGGCGACCGCGCCGGTGTTCGCACCGACTTCGAGATGATCGTCCGCATCGCCGACAAGATGGGCGCGGACATGCGCAAGCTTGTTCCGTTTGGCAAAGGGCTTCGCGCCGACATGGGACAGTCTCGCGGCGCGCAGTCGGGTGAGGCCGACCGCCATGCGGTGTGGCTGACGGCGAATAATCTCGAGCCCAAGCTCAGCCCCTTCGATTCCTACGCCATTCTCGACGAGATTCAACGGCTCGTTCCTGGCTATGACCTGCTTCGGCTCCAACTTCTCTCGGGGAACGACCAGCACCTGCAACCCGCCGTCTCCGGTCTCGTCCAGATAAGCAACCGCCGCGATCTGGTCCTGCCCGCAAACGACACCCTCTTTACCTCCGGCACGCTTGGCCGCTACTCCGCCATGCTCAACGACCTGCAGCAGAACGAGAAGCGCCCCGGCGCTCTCACCCAAATCCAAGCCGCCGACTAGGAGCGCAACCCAACATCGTGAGCCATCTCAGTCCGTTCCAGACATTTCTGCTGCTCAGCATCCTTAAGGTTCTCGTCGTCTTCGTTATCACGTTGACGGCGGTGGCCTACACGGTGCTGCTGGAGCGCAAGGTCCTCGGCCACATGCAGAACCGCTGGGGGCCATCCCGCGTCGGTCCCTTCGGTCTTCTGCAGCCGCTCGCCGACGGAATCAAGCTGTTCCTGAAAGAAGACCTGCTGCCCATGGCGGCTCAGCGACCGCTATTTATCATTGCGCCGATCATCGCGCTCACCTGCGCGCTTGTTTCCATCGCCGTTGTCCCATTCGGTGCCCCGTATCACATTCAGGGCGTCGACATGTTCAACATCTCCGACATTAATATCGGCCTGCTTGTCATTCTCGGCATCACGTCGATTGGGGTCTACGGCATTGCGCTCTCGGGCTGGTCATCGAACAATAAGTTTTCTCTGCTCGGCAGCCTTCGCGCTACCTCGCAGATGATCAGCTATGAGCTCGCTCTTGGCCTCTCGCTGGTCGGTGTGGTGCTGCGCGCCCAGTCGCTGAGCCTGCGCGCGATCGTCGACAGCCAGTCAGCTCACGGTCTGCTCTCGTGGAACTTCTTCGGCGGATTTCAATTTGTCGCCTTCTTCATCTACCTGATGGCCGCCTACGCCGAGACCAACCGCTCGCCGTTCGATCTCCCCGAGGCCGAGTCCGAACTGGTCGCCGGATATCACACCGAGTACAGCTCCATGAAGTTCGCCATGTTCTTCATGGCAGAGTACGCCAACATGATTACCGTAAGCTGCGTTGCCACTCTGATGTTCTTCGGCGGCGCGTCCAGCCCTCTCGGTCATCTGCTCCCCGCGAACTTCGGCGGCCCTGTCCTGGCGGTCATCTTTCCCGTCCTTTGGTTTGTCGCTAAAGTATTCGCGTTTCTCCTGCTCTATATCTGGGTGCGCGGAACTCTGCCCCGTTTTCGTTACGACCAGCTCATGAGTTTCGGCTGGAAATTTCTACTTCCTCTGGCGATGGCCAACATCATCATCACCAGTCTCGTCCTTGCGCTGCACGGTTAGTCTCACCGCCGGGCTGCTTTACAATCGGCAGATAGCCCCACCTTCTGCTCCGTTTCTTAGCGATTCAGGAAAGACTTGAACGGTTCATCATGCAACTGGCACTTTTCATAATCTTTGGCGCGCTGGCCGTGGCGGGAGCACTCAATCTCCTGCTGCAACGTCACCCCATCAACAGCGCTCTGTCGCTCGTCGTCGTGATGATGTCGCTCGCCGTCCTCTATTGGTCGCTGGGAGCGGAGTTCCTCGCTGCCGCGCAGGTCATCGTCTACTCCGGCGCCATCATGGTGCTCTTCGTCTTCGTCATCATGCTGCTCAATGCGGGCGAAGAAGAGCAGACCACCGGCAGCCGCGCTGCTTACATCGCAGGCATCCCCGGAGCGGCCGCGATCTTCTGCCTGCTCAGCTTCGTCTTCCTGTCGGAGAGCAAGGCGCTCGGCCTTGCTAATCTCGGCGGCCATCTCAATAGCGGCCTCAACAATATCGCGGAGATCAGCCAGGTACTCTTCACCAAACAGCTTCTTCCATTTGAAGTGACTTCGATTCTCATCCTCGTCGCTATCCTCGGCGCCGTCGTTCTCGCGCGCAAGGAGGAACAGTAAATCCATGGTTACGCATGTTCCCATCGCCTACTATCTCGTTCTCGCTGCCATCCTCTTCTCCATCGGTGTCGGTTCGTTTCTCATCAAGCGCAATATCATCACCATCTTCATATCGATTGAGCTGATGCTCAACGCCGTCAACCTTACCTTCGTCGCCTTCGCGCACAAGTGGCACCAGATCGACGGCCAGATCTTCGTCTTCTTCGTGATGGTCGTCGCAGCCGCCGAAGCTGCCGTTGGCCTCGCCATCATCATCTCCATCTTCCGTACCCGCCAGACGCTGAACGTCGACCAGATCGACCTGATGAAACTATGAGCCCTCAGACTTCCATGACGCCTGCCTGCTATCTCTGGCTGATCCCGCTGCTGCCCTTTGTCGGCTTCCTTATTAATGGAACGCTTGGGCGCAAACTGCCTCGCGCTGCCGTCACCGCGGTTGCGCTCTTCTTCACCGCGATTCCTGCTGCCATCGTTGCGTGGCTGTGGTCAGTCATGACTGCCGCCAACGCTCCCGAAGCGATTCACGCCGTCAGCCGTCCGTGGATTGCGATCTCCGGCTTTCAGGTGAACTTCGACTTCACCGTCGACCACCTCACGCTCATCATGCTCGGAGTCGTCACCGGAGTCGGCTTCCTTATTCACCTCTACTCTGCCGGATACATGGCGCACGAAGAGGGGTACTGGCGCTTCTTTGCCTACCTCAACCTCTTCATGTTCTTCATGTCCGTCCTGGTGCTGGCGAGCAGCTTCCTTCTGCTCTTCGTAGGCTGGGAAGGCGTCGGTCTCGCTTCGTACCTGCTGATCGGCTTCTACTTCAAAAAGGACTCCGCCTCCGACGCCGGTAAAAAAGCCTTCATCGTCAACCGCATCGGCGACTTCGGTTTTCTGCTGGCGATGTTCCTTCTCGTCGCCCACTTCGGCAATCTCAACTTCACCGATGTCTTCGCCACCATCACACAGCATCCTGAGTGGCACGGCGGCTTCCTCACTGCCATCGCGCTTCTGCTTGTACTTGGAGCCACCGGAAAGTCTGCACAGATCCCTCTGTATATCTGGCTGCCAGACGCCATGGAAGGCCCCACTCCTGTGTCGGCCCTTATCCACGCGGCGACGATGGTTACGGCGGGTATCTACATGGTTGCGCGCTGCCACACGCTCTTTGACCGCTCTACAACGGCGCTGATCGTAGTCGCCATCATCGGTGCAGCTACGGCGATTGTGGCTGCCTCTATTGGCATGGTGCAGCACGACATCAAGCGCGTCCTCGCCTACTCCACCGTCTCGCAGCTCGGCTACATGTTCCTCGCATGCGGAGTCGGAGCGTATGCCGCCGGAATCTTCCACCTGCTCACCCACGCCTTCTTCAAGGCGCTGCTCTTCCTCGCTGCCGGTTCGGTGATCCACGCCCTCTCGGGCGAACAGGACATGCGCAACATGGGTGGCCTGCGCAAGCGTATCCCCGTCACCTTCTGGACGATGACCTCGGGCGTCTTTGCCATTGCGGGAATCTGGCCCTTCGCCGGATTCTTCTCGAAGGACGAGATTCTCTACCAGACCTTCATCTCGGATAATCCCATCGCCAAGCTGCTCTGGCTGGTCGGCCTCGTCACCGCGGGCATGACGGCCTTCTACATGTTCCGCCTCTGGTTCAAGACCTTCTTCGGCGAAGAGCGATTTGAAGAGGCTGCACATGACGCGCACGGCCACGATAGTCACGACAGCCACTCCCACGGTGTTCACGAATCACCCTGGACCATGTTGTTGCCGCTGGTGATCCTCGGCATTCTTTCTCTGGTCGGCGGTTGGGGACACGTCGCGTTCGGCAAGTTCCTCGACCCGGTCTTTGGGACTGCCCCTGAAGCAGCCACGGCAGCGGGCTCCGGTCTCGAACTTACACTGGCCGCGGTCTCACTGATTGTCGTAGCCATCGGCTTCTTCTTCGCGTGGCTCTTCTATTACAAGAAGCCGGGCACCGCCGGTGCGCTCGCGCTCAAGGTCAAGCCGCTTTATTCGCTGATCGAAAACAAGTACTGGGTCGACGAGATCTACGGCGCTCTCATCGTTACGCCGCTGCTCATGTTCACGCGCCTCATTCTTGCCGGCCTTATCGACACCGGCCTGGTCAACGGCTCCGGAGCGCTTGCAGGAGCTACCACCCGTGGCCTCAGCACCATCACCAGCCGGGTTCAGTCCGGCAACATTCGCTCCTATGCCGGATGGCTCGCGCTTGGCGCCGCCGCCATCCTCGTCGTCATGATCTTCGGACGCTCGCTCTGGATGCACTAAAGGAACTATGAACCACCGAAAGACTCGATAAACCCGATGAACATAGACCACTCCATCCTGACCATCATCATCCTTGTCCCGCTCGTCGGCGCAATCCTGCTGGCGCTGCTGCCGGACAAGGGCAAGCTGATGCAGTGGGGCGCCCTCGCGGTCACCCTCATCACCTTCCTCTGCACGCTGCATCTGCCCTTCCGCTACGACTATGGCACCGCGTCCGGCACCTTTCAGTTTGCAACGAACGTTCCATGGATAGCTTCTCCTGCTATCCGCTATCACCTTGGCGTCGATGGCCTGTCGATGTGGCTGGTGGTGCTTACCGGCATCCTCGCCCCGCTTGGCGTCCTCATCTCGTGGCGTGCTATCGATACCCGCAAGAAGACTTTTTACGTTCTCTTCCTGCTGCAGCAGGTAGCGATGCTCGGCGTCTTCGTCTCGCTTGATCTTCTGCTCTACTACTCGTTCTGGGAACTCTCCCTGATTCCCATGACGATCCTGATCGCCACCTTCGGCCGCACCGAAAATCGCCGCCGTGCCGCGATCAAATTCTTCCTCTACGCCTTTATTCCTTCGGCGATCCTGCTGGTGGGCATTCTGTGGCTCTACGTTAGGACCGGCACCTTCGATCTGCCGCAGCTCGCACATCTCGCCGCTGCTCACAGCATCTCCAGCAACTCTGCTGCGCTCTGGCTGTGCTCGCTGGCGTTCCTTGTCGCCTTTGCCGTCAAAGTCCCGGTCTTTCCGCTGCACGGCTGGCTCTCCGATGCCATCTCCGAAGCACCAACGGCTGCTGTGATGGTGCTCGCCGGAAAGCTGGGTCTCTACTCGATCCTGCGCTTCTCCTTCGGCATCTTTCCTGAGCAGTCACACCGCATCGCTCCTCTGATGCTTGCGCTCGGAGCGATAGGCATCGTCTACGGTGCGCTGCTTGCGCTGGTCCAGAAGGACCTTAAGCGGCTCTCCGCTTACGCCACGCTCAGCGCCGTCGCCTTCATCATCTTCGGCATCTTCAGCTTTACCATCTCGGGTCTCGACGGCGGCATCTTCCACATCGTCAGCGAGAGCCTTACCGGCGCGGCCTTCTTCATGCTGCTCGGCATCCTCTACGAACGCTACGGTACCTACGACATCCGCGAACTGGGCGGACTCGCTGCCAAGCATCCGTGGATGGTGACGATGTTCGTCGTCATGACGCTGTCTCTGGTCGGCCTGCCGATGCTCAACGGCTTTGTCGGCGAGTTCCTGATCCTCTCCGGCGCAATGCAGTCCGCCTTTGCACACCATGTCGCGTGGACTGTCCTCGCAACTTCGGGAGTCATCCTGAGCGCGTCGTACATGCTCTGGATGATTCAGCGTGTCTTCTACGGCAATCTTGGCATCAAGTCCGAAAATGTAAAAGGCTGGGACCTCGATGCCCGCGAGCATCTGGCGATGTGGCCGCTGGTCATTCTCTTCCTCATCATGGGAGTGGCCTCTCCCATCTGGCTGCGCGCGATTGATACAGCCGGAACCCGTATTGCCGCCACCCAGTCTTCCTCAGTCAGCAGCGAAGCCCAGGCTTTGCCAGTTCAGCCTCGCGTCCCATTGATGCCGGCCTCGGCCCACACGGAGGCCAAATAATGTCCCCGAATATCGTTGCTCTTCTGCCTGAGTACATCCTCACTCTTGTCGGTGTTCTCATCATGCTCGGTGAGCCTCTGCTGCCACCCGCCGCAAGCCGCAAGCCGCTCGGCTGGCTGGCTATTCTCGGTACGATCGCTGCCGGTGTTGCAAGCTGGTACCAGCTTCATCTCGGTGTCCTTACAGCGTTCTCGGGCACCATTCAGATCGACAGCTTCTCCATCTTCTTCCACCTGCTGATCTCCGCCATCGTTCTGGTCACGCTGCTCATCTCGCTGGACTACTTCGAAGGCAGCACCCGCCACTCCGGCGAATACTTCGCGCTCGTGGCATTCAGCGCTGTCGGCATGATGTTGATGACATGCGCGACCGAATTGCTCGTCGTCTTTGTCGGCCTCGAAATCTCCTCCATCGCAACCTACATCCTGTGCGGCTTCCGCAAGGGGAGTGCGACCGGAGCTGAGTCCTCCATCAAATACTTCCTGCTCGGCTCCTTTGCGACTGCCTTCTTCCTGTATGGCATCGCGCTGGCTTTCGGAGCGACCGGCTCGACCAGCATCTCGGCGATTGCTCAGGGACTCGCAACCACGACGACTCCGCGCCTCGCATTTCTTGCGCTTGCGATGATTCTCATCGGTCTGGGTTTCAAGGTCTCTGCCGCACCATTCCATATCTGGACGCCGGACGTCTATCAGGGTGCGCCATCCCCTGTCGTCGGCTTCATGTCCACCGCGCCCAAGGCCGCTGCCTTCGCCGTCCTTCTGCGCATCACCTTCTCCGCGTTTGGGCCGATGCAGCACCGCTGGTCTGTCCTGATGTGGATCCTCGCCGCTCTGTCGATGACTGTCGGCAATCTCGGCGCGCTGCGCCAGCGCGACGTGAAGCGGATGCTGGCTTACTCCAGCATCGCGCATGCCGGCTATATCCTGGTCGCCTTCACGGCGTTCCAGACCGACGGCATCGCCGCCGCCTGTTTCTATACCGCGACCTACGCCGCCATGCAGGTTGGAGCGTTCGCTGTGGTCACCCGGGTCACCGGCTACGACGAGCAGATTCGGACCACCGACGACTATACCGGCCTCGGGCTTCGCCGTCCTATCCTTGCCGCGTTCCTCGCGCTCTTCCTCATCTCGCTGATTGGCATTCCGTTTACAGGCGGGTTCTTCGGCAAGTTCTATGTCTTCTCCGCTGCCATCCACGCCAACAACATCTGGCTGGCGGTCATCGGCCTGTTGAACAGCGGCGTCGCCTGCTTCTACTATCTGCGTCTGCTGGTTGCCCTTTATGCTCGTCCGGTCACGGAGAAAGCGCAGGATACGGAGACCGGCAGGCTGGGCGTTCCGGCAGGTATCGGGCTGACCCTTGCAGCCGCGGCTACGCTGGTGCTGGGAATTCTTCCCGGCCACTTCCTGAACCTGGCTCAACGCGCCAGTGCCAGTACGATTACCGCCTCCGCTCCCCTCTCTGCGTCAAGCGCCCCGGCGACTGTATCCGAACCGCAGCGCTAGCCTCACCGTCCAGCTTGGGCCTCTTGACGCCCCGGCTATAATCGAATTAACGAAGAAGGTAATGAAAACCCCGGCCCTCCGCCGGGGTTGCCATTTTAGCGTGAGGTTTGCATCTCGAAGTCCGGAGGTAATCCATTTGTTTCGAATATTTTAGGACTTAAGTACAGGGGGGGTACCTACCGGACTGAGTATCCCGTCTGGATTCCCAGTCTGGGAGTAGAAGATTATGCCTACTCGCCCAGCATGATGCGCTGGATACGGTTTGCGCGTCCGGTAGCTCCGTCGCACTCGATCAGCGCCGCGCACATCTTCGGATTGCCCTTTGCCGCCTCGAACTTCCCGGGCATTCCAGTGAGGAAGCGGTTGAGAAC
>Ga0207667_10008050_pt1 | contig 12569 bp, 20 predicted proteins | sample KBSCornC52_FD_184301 | JGI IMG/M metagenome (GOLD analysis project Ga0207667, IMG submission 184301) | Corn rhizosphere microbial communities from Kellogg Biological Station, Michigan, USA - KBS Corn C5-2 (SPAdes) (version 2) | ecosystem: Host-associated > Plants > Roots > Rhizosphere > Soil ...
ATAGTCGGCCATCGTGACCTGACGATCTTTGTACCGAACATTCTGGCCGCCGCCGCGCACAGCTACCTTCGCAGCTCGGATTGCCGCGAGTTCGTCAGCATAGATGCCCATCAGTAAATGCTCACTCCAGATGATCGAACGACAGGCCGCTGAGGTGCGCGAATGACTGGCGCCTGTGCTGGCGCATCGAGCGGCAGCAGATCGCGCACACCGTTCGCATGCGCCAGAAACGCCTGCATTGCTTCGCAGTCCAGAAAATCGTGTTGCTTGTTGCCGCCAATCCAGATCGTGCGACCTGACGCCAAGCGCAATTGCTGCTCAGCAACCAATTGGCGGCAATACTCGGCGGCGTAATCCCACTCGCCTTCGGGGATATGGAACGCGCCAATTTCATCTTGCGGACGGTTCAGCCGACCGTGCACCCATGCCTTGAAGTGCTTGTCGGCGATCGTCCACAACGCGACCTTCGCGATCGTCTTGCTGCCGACGCGCGAGAACTCGATCTCGTTCTTGTTGAAAATCTTGCGCGGCGAGTCCATGCCCTTGATGGCAAACGCATTGGCGCCGTGCTTGAAGCACCAGTCGTAAACGACGTCGGTGCGAAAGCCCGAGTCGACGCCGACCACGTGAACCGGTATGCCGTTGTAGATGCGCATGCACAGCTTTTCGAGGCGGTCCCAGACGTCTCGCTGATCGGTTTCGCCGGCCCCGTACAACTCGCCGCATTCGATCAGCCATGTCTCGAAGCCGTAACCCCAACCGCGCACAACGAACGGCAAGCGATCCTTCTGCACGTCAACCGTGACGAAGATGCGCTGCACGCCCTTCGGCGCCGTGCCGTATGGATAAGGCGCTCCAAGCGACTCGCGCAGATCCTCCGGCTTCGCCGCATCGCCCTTGAGCGCATACAACTCACCGAAACCGGTGTTGATGATCGCGCGCACGCGCTCCTGGTCACCGCTGCGCACCGCGCGCACGTAAGACGCAGCACGTTGGCCGTATGTAAGCCACGGCGAGCACAGACCGGAAACCCAGAAGCTATAAACCTCCGTTTCCTCGAGCTGACCGACGACATCACCGTTGCCATCACCGGTCTGCAGTTCGCTGTTCGTCGGCGAACCCGGCCTGTTCGGGTCGTACCCGACCACGCTCTGGCCGGGCGCGAGAAACGTCGCGCCTGCATTCATCCGGTGCTTCGACTTCTCGTCGTGCAACGTGCCGCAGTTGGGGCACACCAGTCGCGCGGTCTTTCCTGCGTCGCGCGGCGTCGCCTTCTCGGACCATTTCAACAGCTTGAACCGCGGCACGAAGAACTGACCGCAGTCCGGGCAAGGCATTGCCCACTCATGCCGCGTGCCTTCCTGCCACAGCTGCCAAATCTGCGACTGCACGTCTTCCGGCTTCGCCACTTTCCAGTGCTCGATGCCGGTATCCGGATGCTTCTCGGTTTCCACGGTGCCTGCCGTTGGACTCGAAGCGCCGATCAGGCGCCCATCCGGGAACGTTGCGATGCGCGCCTCGGCGATGAATACTGGGTTGCCCTCGCCCTTGATCGCCTTCATGCGATCGATCTCGTCGAGCAATACCGTGTGAATCGGCTCCGACGCCAGCTCGGTCGGCGAACCAGCCCACGCCATGCGCAGCGAGATGTCGCCAATCTCCTTGATCAACTTGCTCCGGCGCCCGGCCTTCGTCTTGGACCGCAGCGAAGCGCACTCGCGGATCATCTTCGCAATGCGCGGCTCGATTACGCTCGATACGTTCGACTTCGTCGGGCCGACGTACAGCATCGGCGCCGGATCGGTGTCGAACTTATGCCCGATGATGTTCAGCAGGCCTTCGGTCTTGGAAACCTGCGAACCTTCCGCCGCCCAAATCCTGCGCACCTTCGGATTGACCGCGGCGCGCATGATCGCAATCGACCAAGGCGCGCGAGTCGCGTCGAACGGACCTGGCTCGGCGCTACCCTTCGGTAGCTTCCTGCTCTCCTTCGCCCAGCGGTCCGGCGTTGTCGCTTCCGGCGCTGCCGTCGTCGGCGCCCACTTCAGCAGGCTCAGCTCGGAGAGCTGCGAGCGCTCCCGCCAAGCCCACCATGTGGCTGGCAACTGCATTGCGTACCCCGTTGCATTCTTCGATCATGCGGGCGCGAACCAGCGCCGGCTCGTTGATGCCAGCAAGCACGCCGGCGACCCGGCCAGGAAGCGCAGACATTTGCTGCGCGATCTCGCCGGCCACGTGACCGATGACGGCGTCATGCGCCTCGGCCTTGATGAAATCACCCTGGCGCACCAGGTTTTCGAACTCCGCCTTCTCGGCCTGAGCGATGCGCAGGCGGTCGCTCGCGGACTGGTCGGAGTCGTTTCGGTGAATCAGCCAGTCGATCGCTTCGGCCGAGTCAATCTCATGCGCAGTGCCATTCTCGCCACGTATACGCACCGGCATGTCGGCAGCGATGAGCTTGGAAACGTAAGCCGGCGATTTCCCAATGATTTCAGCGAACTGGGCGGCACTGACAATCGACACTATGCGGCAACCCTTTACAAACTATTTCGGATCAAACAGTTACGACAAATGCGGTCGTCTTTACCCGCTATTCGCGCAAGTCTCCAGAAAGGACCCGCGATTGCCGATGAAAAAAATTCATGCGCATTACCGAATCGCCTTGGCTGCCCTGGCTGCGTTGATGCAGTTCACGCAGGCTTGGCGGTGTTGGTCGCATTGCGCATGCTCCACGTCGTGAGCATCGAACAGCGCGCTCAGTCGATCGCCGTCCCGGTCGCCATCCCATGCGGTGAGTGAGTCGCACTGCTGGAAGCACAGCTGGTCGCAGTGAACGTCAATCGGCTTCGTCGGGTTGGTCGTGTTACATCCGGTGATTGCGCTGGCTATTGCGACCAGCGCGGCCATTCCAACACTCCTAACCACAGGGCTTTCGAATCTCATAGTTTGAGCTTGCGCGTGTACGCGTATGGCGTGCAGTCTGCTGGCTTGGTCTTGTCGCCGTAGACTTGCAGGTATCCTGGCAATTGCTGAACCAGCGCAGCCACATCAGCGTGCAGTTTGTCGTTCGCTGCAGTCGAAACCTTATCGGCTCTCGCTTGCGCAGTGGCGTTCGCTTTCGCGTCCTCGGCTTTGGCTTCGTCGTATCCGACATTGCGCTCATGCACAACCGCCCAGAACGCGAATATCGCAATGCCAAGAATGCACGCGGCGTGGAATAGCTGCGTCGGCGAATGGCCGCGTATCCACGTCCATAGCATCGGCAGAATGCTGAGCATGGCTAATCCTGAAACTGCTCTTGTACCGCGACTACGCATGGTGTGATCTGGCAGCCCGTGAAGACGCTGTTGACCGCAATGCCAGGCGCCATGTTCAACCAATACTGCTTGCCTGGGTCGAGCACGCAGCCCACATTGGCGCGTCCATTGGACGATGTGGTGAGGTTTGGATTGTGGCCAGCCGCACAGATCACGGTCGATCCGTTCTTGCGGCCATTGTTGAACAAGCCGGGCACGGTGCTAATCGAGAAGACGGCGTTGTTGTCCGGCATGTATGTCGTGTCGACGAAGAACGATGTCGAATGGCCTGGCGATGGGGTAAACGGAATCGATAGAGCCTGGTGCGTCTGAAGTTTGAATATCTCGTCGTCGGAGGCGTGATCCTTGCCCGGCCAAGGTCCGAACACATTGGCGAACGAGTACGGACCGATTACAGACGGACACGATCCTGATGCCAACGGGTTACAGGCTCCGTCATGCCGAACGAATGAACCGGAACAAATCAGCGTTACACCAGGAAGGTCAGTCTTCGCGCCTGCGATGCATGTACCGCTGCTGGTCGGTGTCGGCGGCGGTAGTGGCGTACTCGGGCATTGCGCAGTCGCGCTCGTCGGCGGAGTGTTCAATGCGATGCTGGTCGCGCTGCAGGGAAGCTGGACCGTCACAGGCGCGGCATTGCTCAGTTCGCAGGTAACGAGCAGGCAAAGCACTGCCGTCGCGCAGTAAAGCGCGATGCGAAAGATTTTCATGTGGTTACCTACGAAATAGATAGAACGACAAGCCGGACCAGTAATTCGATCACGGCAACACCGAAGCCTAGGCCCATGAGCATCAGGCCAATGGCTTCGCCTGGACCGCGCACGTCGGCGCTACTATTTTGCTCGCTTGACTCGAAACCGATCCACATTCCAAGCATGACCAGGATCAGCGGAATGCCGACCGCAAGTAGCCTGAGCCAGAACATCAGCGCTGGCCGGCCGGAGTCGCGACCCATGGCGCATTACCGCTGCCGCCCATGTCGACGGCCTTGGCGTGCGCGCGCTGGCGCTCCAGCGCTGTTTCCAGATTGCGCAGATGCACGCCGCGCGTTTCCGGCATGAAGCCGCCGTTGCTGAAACTGCCGGCCGTGCCGCCCAGTTCGTTGTGGAAATCCCAGTCGGCGCAACCGCGCAGTCCGAGCAGCACGTTTGCGTTGCTGATGAACTGTCCGAGCGCGGTTTTCTGCTGATCTGTGAGCTTGAACGCGTGCAAGGTGTCGTCGATTGCCCACAGCTTCGGAATGCTGTTGGCCCACGCCATGTAATTCGTGTCGCCCGATTCCAGTGCAGCGGCGCGATCGGTTTCGACCTGCGCCAACTGTACGAGCCCATTCGCGTCCGGCGCCGTCAGAAATCCAGCAGGCAACGATTGAACCGAAGGCGTCGGCGGCTGCCACCCAGACGGCGGAGCAGCAAGCGCGCCGGACGCATCAAGCGGCGCGAGGATCGCAAGCCATTGGTTAAGGACTTCGCTCATTTGGATCACACTCCTTAGACTGCTCACGGCCTTGGCCGCGATTGATGATGCCGAACGCTACCGGGCTACCGACGCATACCGCGAAGTAGCTCAGGAACATGAAATCCGAAAGTTTGTCGTGCAGCGTTTCGTACGTAACGATCCACGTGCCAATGAAGAATCCGCCGATGCCTGTCATCTTCGACCAGCTCGCCTTGCCATCGGCGCCGAGCACCAGATCCACGAAGTCGACCTGATTCACCGACTTCTGCACGCGCCACAGGATGTAGAGCAGCATCAGCGTGCCAAAGAACAACACGAATGACAGTGGATCGAATCGACCGTATAGGCAATCGATGATCGTCACGACGCGAAATACTCGCCGCCCGCGCGCTTGTACGCTTCGATCAAGTCCGCCATGCGCTGTTCGTGCTGACCGTAGCCAGCTTCAGGAAGCGACGCCCAAACGTGCGCGCACTTCTGCACGACACGCTCGAAATATCCGGCCGCTGCATCGGCAATCGCATCGCACTCGTGGATCAGCTCGATGCAGCCGTAGTCCTGGCTCAGTGGCGAGAAGTCGGGCAAGTGCAGCTTTTGGCTCAGCGCAAACCAGGTGCCGTAAAGGAACTGATAGCGCCCAGCGGCAGTTGAGCTCACCGCGCGATTCAGAATGCGCGGATGGTGGCTGTAATCGCCGAACGTAAGAGGGTGCGATGGAGTCGCGCCGACCAAACAGTTGTAGCCGTCATCCGTAGCCGCGAGCAGCGCAGGCCCTATTTCGCTCCAAGCAAGTGCGTCCAGAACCGCCGCTACGTTCGCGCCTGCCTCGTCTCGACTGATTCGCGGCACGTCATACGCCCCAGCCGGACGGGTCGCTGTAATCGTCGCTCAGGCGCTTCTGGAATACCCAGATCAGCCCGCCGACAAACATTCCGATAGCGAATACCGAACAAAAAACATTGATGAATGTCACGGGGACTTGCCCCATCCGCACAGCTTCGCTCCGCGCTCGTCGTGCTCGAGTATCTGTTTCGCTGTGGCTGTGGTGAGTCTATCCAGCGGCGAAACGATGATCGGCTCGGCCTCGGCGCAAAATTCCGGTTTCGGTGGAGGCACCGAATCTGCAGTTGTCACCGGCTGCAATGGCGCGCAGCCTGTCAGCACGAGCACGGCGAACAGGTTCATTTCCTTGACCATTGCTGCAGCTCCGGCGTGGTCTTGCGGCCGTTGATCGCGCTTTCGATGGCCGTGACGCGATTTTTCAATCCGTCGATCTGGCGGTTCGTCTCGGCCACGTCGCGTTGTGCGTCGGATGTGCGATACGTGGCGACGATCTGCGATTGCAGCGTCGTAATGCGCTCATCGATCTGGGCCAGATGGATATTTGCCGTCAGGACGGAGTTTCCGACCCAGAACATTGCCGCTAGTACGAATGCCAACAGCAGGCTTTGGATGTGCCGTTCCAGCACCCGCGGAGCATCGGCACTGCGGCGATCGACTATATCGAAATCGGACACTTTTCGATCAGCCCTTGAACTTGGCGATCTCGGCGAGCAACTCCGCCTTCATCGCCGCTATGCTGATGTGCAACTTCCAGTGCGCATAGCAGAACGCAAGAACGCCCACGATTGCCAGAAAGGTAATCATGCCTGTATCTCCAGAATAAGGGCCCCGCCGCCGCTGTTGCGGAACGGCGGCAAACCATCCAACGTCCGAGGGGGAACGGAACATTCGAAGACCGGGGCATTAAAGTTTGCGCAGCTGGCGAAAGTTCGAGCTTTGTCCTGGGTGGGGACCCGATGAAACTCTCTTGAGGCTCAGGCAAGCAGCGCGGCAATCACGCGGGGCTGCGGTCGTTCCGTCTAACCAACTGCGCAATTCAGAAACGAAAATGCCCGCGCGTGGCGGGCATTGAGAATTCTGCGGTGACAAAACCGCTTGGGCGCATTATTCGGAAAAACTGAGACATTGCAATGTCTTTTTTACGCTGGCTCAGGTTCGCGTGCTACTGCGATCGCGAAAGCCAGCGCAGCACGCGTTTCCGCGTCGTGGATCAGGCTGTAGGCCCAATCGTAAACGGCGCCGACGCCGCGAAGGTATTCCTTCTCCGGGATGCCCAGTTCCGCAGCTCTGGCCTTCTTTGACTGTGGGCGCTTCCCGGTACCTTCGCACGCATCGCACTGCCGTTTGAGCTGATTGGTCACGCGCTCGCCGCGGCCATTGCATTCCCAGCACAGCCGCGGGGACCGAATTTCCTTGATGATCGCGTCGAACATACGGCAATAGGCAACAGAGTTCCATTTCCAGCATCGTCCATTCGCCCGGCTTACTGCGATCTCGCAATTTCGCAGGATTTCCCTGTCGGCCGGCGTGATGCGACCTTTCGCCTCGGCGGCGCATTGGGCGATGTTCAGCTCCAAGCGCGCCGCGACCGCTTCACGCTCGCGCTTCGCATATTCGATGACGATCCTGTTCATGGCATCGCGCGCGACATCCTGATGCGTTCGAATTGCGCCGTCAGGCCACCAGCATGCGCAGAACACATCCCGCGCAAAATGATCTTGGATCATTCCCAAAGCCCCAGCGATATCGATGTTTGTTAGCTCTGGAACTCCGCCGCGCCCCATTTCGTACCGCACGGCCGGCACGTTCAGACGTGCAATCAGCTCACGGACATTCATTCGCTTCCCCTATCGTCGCGTTGTCGAGTTTGAATGTCGGCTCGCGCATGTCGCGCGTGCACGTCCAGAAGTTGCGGCCAGGTGCGCCGCTGCAAATGGCCTTATCGAAAATAACCTCTCGCCAGCAACAGTGCCGGCAAGGATCGCGCAGCACAATAGACCGTATGCGCCCGCAGATGCGCCGCTCGACAGCGCGCTCGGGGGTCGTGTAATCGCTCACCCGGCCACCGGCATGACGGCTTGTTCTGTCTCTGCAGCCCAGATCGCCATCAGCAACGCGTCCGCGCGACCGCCATCCTTCTTGCGCGCCAGCTCGGCGGCGAGTTGTGGGAAGCGCTGTATTGCCACCGTGCGGCTTAAATCCTTGTAGGCCGCCTGTCCCATCGCCGCGCGCTCTTCCTTGCTGCGGTGAATCCTGAAGTGCTTCTTCCATTTCTCAGGCTGCACGAGTTTGAAACCGATGCCTAGCGAGCCGAGCACGCCCTTGAGCACCCCGAACGATTCGCCGAACTTGAACGCGGATGCCGTCCCGCCATTTGGCATGGCGTGCACGCTTTCCACGATGGCCAGGACGTGCGCGCCGCGGTGAGCGCTGAAGATTCCGCGCAACAACGCTGCCAGCTCCGGCGCATTGATCTCGTTGCCCGTGGTCGTGCGCGGCATGGTCGGCATGTCGATGAACCCGGCTGGCTGACCATCGGCGAGCAGCGCAAGCGCGCCGGACTGGCCAGGGTCGCAACCGATGGTGACTCGAAAGGTCATGCAGCCTCCAAATTGATAACAAGAATTCCGCGATCGGCTAACTCGATGTGCGTCAACACAATGCAACGGTCGATTTCTGAGCGACGTTCGTCACGCGTCATGCCGCGACCTTGGTCGATCTCTTGATGGCATGGCCGGCACAGGGCGGCGCACGCTGCATCGCTGGCTTTCATGCCCATACCCTTGCCTTCGTTGCGATGCGCGCAATCAGGCTGGCAGGCGTTGTTGCAGCGGACGCAGTAACCGAGTGTGCGCACAGCGGCGCGCCAGTCTTCGGAGCGAAGCGGCGGATGTTTGGTGAGTATCATCCGTGCCCTTCCTCGACCGCAGCGATGATTTCCGCCAACTCACCCGGCGGTACGCCGTGGTATTTCTCACGCAGGTATTGGCAGACGCCGAGCACTAGCTTCGAGAAATCTTCCTCCGGCATCGAATCGAATGCGATCGACTGCGGCTGACTTACCGGCGCATGCACCTTGCCGATGCCGAGGCTCGTCAGATCGATCTCGACCGTGGGTTGCTCGCAGCAGATGCCGGATTCCGCTTGAGCCTTTTTCAAGGCGTCGTGCGCGTCCATGCCCTCGAAGCCTTCGCAATGGTCAGCGATCAGCGCACCGAGCGCGTGCGCGAGTCCGTTGAACTTCGGATTTCTCGGTCGCTCGATTCGCCCGCGCACGGTCTGCCCGACTTTGTAGCCACGATCCCGCATTGCCCGCGTGTCCCACTGTGTCAGCGGGGCGAGCACGCTCACTTGCTCCGGCAGCACTTCGCCGGTCTTGTGATCGACCAGCAAAGCGCGTCGAGCCTGAAAATACAAAGGCTTCTGCGGCTTTGCGGGTTTGCGCGGCTTGGCGGCTGCTGCGGTCATTGCGCTCAGTGCATCGCGGCCGCGCCGTTGGCTTCCGCGCCTTCGATCTTCTTGACCTTGCCTGGCTTCTTCTCGGCATCGGCAGCCTGATCGGCGAGGTCTTTGCGGTCGTGTTCCAGGTTGACCTGCACAGACTTGTGGATCATGTGGCCGAGTGCACGCAGCGTTTCTCCATCCGGATCCTCGATGCTGCAGATGAATGTGCCGGAGAAGTTCTTGCCGGACTGGTTCGGGACAATCTCGATCTTGTGCAGCTTCGTCAGGCGCATCGGCTCCATGTCGTCGATCTGCAGCATGTGCTGACCCTCGAACTGGCGCGGGATCGGCATCGAGTCCAGATACCGGAAGCGCGGCTCGTCTTTCGCGAACATGGCTTGCTCGATCTCGCCTTCGGAACGTCCGCCGAGTGCGAATGCAGCTGCTTCGGCAGGCAGCGCGTCGCAGGAAAACTTCAGGTGGTATGACGGCAGGTCGCCATCGTTGTGCCCGCGCGTCACGTTGCAATACTCGAGCACGCACTGTTTGTTGAACGCGAATTTCATAGTTTCTCCTTCGTTTGGTTGATCGGTGGTTGGGTCGCTTTATGCCGCTTGCTCCAGTTGCTCAAGCGCATCAAACAATGTCGGCGTGCCGAGCTTTTGCGCGGCCTCTGCGCAATACGACGCGGCGTCCAGAAAGCACCATTTCGCGAGTTCGATTCCGATCCCGAATCGGCCGAGACGGACTGCGCAGTACGGAACGGTGCCGAGTCCGGCGAACGGATCAAGCACGGTTTCACCAGGCATCGAGTACTGCTCGATGCACCGCTCCACGATATCGATCGGCAGCGGGCAGATGTGCTGTTCCTTCGAACGATTCGCCTGCGTGGTATTTAGCGTGCGCATCCGTACTACATCGGCCCACACGTCCGGATGCCAGCTCTGCGGCTGCAGCAGCATGAACTTCGATGGCAGCCATCCTGAGCGGTCCACGTGCTCGGCGATTTTGACGTCGTGGCGGAAATCGTAGATTTGTTCGAGAGAGTGCCGCTTGAAAAGTTGGAAGATGGCTGCTTGGTCGAGCCCTTCCAGATCCTCTGGCATCAACAACCGATTGCCGCTTGACCGCATGTAGCCGTGCGCGTCGAACTGCCAGCGCGGGCGCGTGAACTCGATTTTGTCCTTCGTGACCGGCAGATCGGCATAGCCGTTTGTCGGATCGCTCGGCGGCTTGCGAAACACCATCAGGTATTCGGGCAGCCCCGCACCCATGCGTGAGCCGTCTTTGCACTGCTCAGACCATCCGAGCCGGTATGTCTGATTGTTCTCGCGCACTACGTCGGTGACGATCGTCTTTCGTGTGAGTACTGCAAACCCGTGGCGTTCGAAGTGATCGGCGCAGCGATCGCTCACGCGCGATATCGTCTGAAACCCGAGTCCGTTGATCCCGCCTGGCGTGATGCGATCCTTCACATGCACCGCGCAGACTCGCCCAGGCCGCAACACGCGAAGCAGCTGCGGCGTCAGGTGATCCATTTGCGCCCAGAAGTGCGTCGGATCGTCGGTGTGACCGAAGTCGTGATACGAATCCGAATACTCGTACATCGCCTCGAACGGTATCGAGGTCACGATCAGGTCGGCACTGTTCGATTCCATGTCGCGCAATTCGAGCACGCAATCGTTGTGCACGAGCTTGTAATTGTCTCCGGCAGCCTCGACGCGTTCGACGCCGAGCGAGCGCGCCAATTGCGAAGCCGCGGCCGCGTGCGCGAGCCCGTACTCGCGAATGATCTTCGTCATGCGTTCCACCATCTCGTTGTGCTGTTTCCACTTCCGCTCAAGCGCGCCGCGTACGTCGCGCTCGGCTTCGGTGTAGATCAGGTCGACGCGCACGGTGCGCGTTTGCAGGAAGCGCTGCAGGCGGTGCAAGCTCTGCACGAACTCGTGGAACTTGAAACCGATGCCGAGGTAGATCGCCCATGCGCAGAACCGCTGCAGATTCGTGCCGCTGCCCAGCATCGATGGCTTGGCGGCAATTTCTGAAATCGCACCGTGCGCGAATTCGGCGACAATGGATTCGCGCTCATCAAGCTCCTGCGAGCCGTAGACCGTGCGCAGCTCGGGTATCGCGGATTCCAGCGCCGCACGCTCGGCTTCCAGGTCGTGCCAGATGATGCGGTGCGCGCCAGGATCGTCAGCGCGTAGTTCGATCAGCTTCGCGACTCGGGAAGGCAGGCTATCGCGTTTCTCCTTGGCCTGATCCTGCACACCGATCGAGCTGTTGCGGAACATCCGCAATTGACCGTCTTTCTCGGCACCGGCGTCGCTGTGATTGGTCGGCAGCTCGTGCCAGCGAACATCGATCGGCGGCAGCTCGTAGCCTTCGTCACTGAAGGTCGGATCGATGTCGCTCGGCCGCGTGACGAACAGCGCCCACGTCGCGACCCACGTCCAGAACTCGTGCGCTTTGCTCTCGCGCAATGTGAGCGCGTCGGCTTTCTCTATGTTGCGCTTGAACCAGCGCGTCTTCGCTGCTCCGATATCCATGATTCCGAGGAACTCGGAATAAGCGAGTAGTTCGATGTAGTCGTTCGGGCTCGGCACCGCGGTGGCCACGAAACGGAACCGGATGCCTTCGGTCTGGATACCGGTCTCGCGATAGTCGCCGGCGAGCAGCGCCATGCACTTGCGGAACGTCTTCGAGCCGCCAAGGCCTCGCAGGATTGCTGCCTCGTCGAGACTCACAACGGCGAAGTCACGCGTATCGATCTTGCCTTCGCGGACCGATTCGTAATTCGTAAGATAAATGCCGTCGGCCTGGCACTCGACACTTGTGCGCACGAATCTCGGCGGCGCCGACCAGCCGAGTACTTCGATCGCATCCCGCGCGAACTCCTGGCGCACGCCGAGCGGGATCACTATCAAGCCGCGGCCGCCGCCGAGTTTCTCCAGAATGATGCGGATGATTTCGAGCTGCTGCACCGACTTACCGAGCCCAAAGGCCTCGAACAACGCGCGACGCCCTCCTCGCACCGCCCACACGACGCCGGCGGCCTGGTGCGGCTTGAGCACCGGATTCACATCGGCGAGTTCGCATGGAAGCCCAACGTTCGCAGCAACCGCAACCTTGGCTTTCAGGAATTCGATATAGGCGTCGCTCATGCAGCAAGCCTCCCCTGCCGCTCCGCGCTCACAGCTGCGAGGTAATGCCGGCGCGCAGCCTGCACGCGGAAGTCGAGCAGCGCGTCGTGACCGAATCGCAGCGACAGCAGGAAGTGCGCGTACACGAACGTGGCGGCGAAAATTTGCCGCGGCGTTTCGTAGCGCAATGGCATCGGGCGGCGCATCATTCGCGCTTACCCAGCGTCTTGCCATTTTCCTCGCACCAGATCACGCGCGCGTTGAACGACGGCATGCCGTCGTTGAATTCGCGATTGAGCGAATCCATCGCGGCAGTCGCGAGCGGGAAGTCGCGGCGGTTCTGCTCGCGCGCTTTCATGCGCTC
>Ga0207667_10008053_pt1 | contig 12567 bp, 12 predicted proteins | sample KBSCornC52_FD_184301 | JGI IMG/M metagenome (GOLD analysis project Ga0207667, IMG submission 184301) | Corn rhizosphere microbial communities from Kellogg Biological Station, Michigan, USA - KBS Corn C5-2 (SPAdes) (version 2) | ecosystem: Host-associated > Plants > Roots > Rhizosphere > Soil ...
AGCGGCCAAATGGTTGAACAAGGCCCAGCCTTCCTTTCCGAACGATACCGACCTGAAATACGCCCTCGAGGATGTCGAACGGTTGCAGCAAAAGCAAACTGCCGACGCCGCTTATAAAAAGGGCATCGAACTCGCGCAACTCGCTTCCAAGGGACAGGGGTCGATGGAGGAGGCTTATGGCCTGCTCAATCAGGCCGCTGATCTTGGCCAGCCGTACGCCGCTGCGCAACTCGCGGGTTACTATCGCAAGGGCAAAGGCGTACCGGCGGACGAAACACGCGCCGACGCGCTGGTCGCCAAGGTCGAAAAGAGTTCCGATCCCGCGGTCCAATATATCATCGCCAAGGGCTATCTTCCGACCTACACGGCGCCTGGAGCGGCGGCGAACATCGAGCGCGCGGTGCCGTTTCTGCGACGCTCCGCCCTTCAAGGATATCAAGCGGCGCAAAACGCCTACGGTTACTACCTCATGTCGACGACCGATGGACATCAGGACTTGGTCGAAGCCTTCAAGTGGCTGACCCTGGCCGCCGCGCGCGATAACAACGACGCGCGGATCAATCTCGACCGTTTACGGCCCACGCTCCGCCCGGAACAAATCGAGGAAGGCACCCGCCGCGCCAACGAATTCCATCCCCTCCCTGAAGCTCCCTGGCCGCATGTCTCCACTGCGCCCCGTCTTCAACCGGGGCTAGGGACGTTCAAGTAGGTCGGTTTTACGGATAATTGGAAAAATACCTGGCCGGTTCGTAGGCGGCGGAAAGGCCGGAATCATTCTTCAAAGGCTGCCAGAATGAATGACCGTCATTATGCGGGAGGTAGATGAATTCGACCGCTCCCCTGCCTTCATTTGGAACCACCCTAATGTCCGGACAACCATCGCCGTTGAGGTCGGGGAAACTCACTGTGAGCGGCCACGCTTCGACGGAAGGTCCCTCCAGCCATTGGCCGTTGTGTTTGAAGTAAAATTGAACCTCGCGATAAGTGCCGGTATTTCCCGGATAGCTGAAATCAAAACGGAGATTCGAAGGCACGAGGCAGCGCTGCGTTATCGTGTATGCGATCGCTCCCACCGCCAGGATGATGGAAAATGAGAAGATCGCCATTCTTGCTCGAAATTGTCCCCGCCGAACGGCAACGAAGGTCGCGAGAATGCCACCGCCCCCGATGAGAGCGCCCGCGGGTAAACCCAAAATGACGTAAGCGACCACGGGATCGGAGTCGCTGTTCATGCCCAGGAAAGGCAAGCCGACCGCGGACGCCATGACAAAGATCGCGAATAGGATGGTCAGAATCTTGGCACCGATGGTCATTGCTTGGAGTCAGTGCGGCGGAAGATCAACGACCGCTTCGCCGTGTCGGTTATTGCTTCTGAATGTCCTGCAGAGCGCGTTGCATTTCCTTCTTCGCCCGCTCGAGGGTGGGGTCGATGCTGCGGCGCACCAGGCTCATCGCGATGAAATAATTCAGCACGGCCGCGAGGGCGACGAAGATCAGTCCGGGCACGACCATTTTGAGCCACCACTTCGCAAGGTCGCGTATGGGAACGTCCGTATCGGTGATTTTCCAGCGCTGGTTGGGGTCGTTACTCATGAAAGGGATTCTAGCGCCGGGGGCGCTACCGTGAATGCTCAAATATTAAACGGGATGGCAGGAATCAAACTTTCAAAAAAATAAACCGGTCAATCGATCCGCGTCGCCCTTCGCGTGGAAACGGGGAGCAAAGTCAGGCTAATGACGAAAGTGCCTCTATCCCCTGCCCTGCATTGCACCGAAATACCTTGTCCAAGCGCGAACCACGTGCTGCGATCCCACTCATGCGTGCGCTTCTGGGACTTCCGTTTGCCACAAACGATTCCGCACCTCACGCCGATAAACCCTCGGCGACCGTCGCCGCCGAAGAGGCCTTCTATGAACTCGGGCGATTGCTCGGCCGGTAGAATCCTTGCCTTATGAGCACGTTGCCCGAACAAACCCACCCTCTCCGGCTCTTGGAAGACTCGGTGCTCACAATAGTGGGATTGCTCGCTCACATGCCGCTCTACTTTCAACTACCACGCTGGGCATATGGCTTGGACCCGACCTTCGTTCATCCGAGTTGGGCACCGCGTTTTAGCTCATTGGGACTTCATATGGTGGCGGTGCATCCAATCATTTGGATTGCGATCATTGCCGCGATTTCCATTCGCATTTGCCGGAACCACGGCTGGACTTTGGCCAAACGATGCCCACTTCCGACGGCACCGCGCTTATGATAGCGAACAGCCGCATCGCAAATCGGATCATGTCCTTTGTCCCGCTTGGGCGTGTCCAAATAGTCGCCGCGCTGTCCATCAGCCTGGTCGTTTCGGCATGCACGACCTCTGTCCGGTGCGGTGATGCCCGCCGCGTTCACCCCGCGTCGATTTTGTTCATGATGGTGGATTACCTGGAATTTCCGAAAGTGCCTCTCGGCGAACGAAAGGCGTTCTCATTCCATGTTACCAGGTGCAAAGGTGACGCGGTGATCTTCTATCCGAAGAGTCTGCGCGTGCGCATTCCAACGACCGAACTTGATCTCGTTCATCCGCGGCAGGACCAGCCATGGAGGAGCACCTTACTGCGGGTTTCCCTGGTCGAGCCGGACGGTAGGAAGAGGTACGACCAGGAGATCAATTTGGCCACCGATTGGAAAGGTGGAGCCGAAGTAGGGTCGAAGTATTCGAAACTCTGGCTGAAGCTGCCCGGGGATGCAGAACTGGCATCCTTGGAATCTTATACGTTGAAGATTGAAGTGCTCCGTCCGTCTGGGCGGAAGTCCGATGCGCTGGAAATCTCGTCGGAATATTAGTTGCGATCGTGATGGATCGCGTCGGTTGGAAATGGAAGGACGCAATGATCCGCGAGGATGGAATCAAAAAATCCGGATGGACGCGTTCGGTCGTAGGCGCTTCAGCCATTGCCGGCGGTCGCTGTGAAAGTGGTCCCGAATGATTTGGTCGATTTGCTCGTCGGTGGTATGAGGCGAAGGAGCAAAATCACGGTGCTTCAACTCCTGCTGAAGCAACACCCGGTCGATGATGATTTCCAAATGCGCTTTCCGAAGCTTCACAATGGCATCGACCAACTCTTGTCCCTTCAGGGTCTCGCGCAACGACTCGTTTTCACCTTTCGTCTCTGCCAATAGTTGCGAAAAACCAATCATCTCACCGTTCACGGACGCAGCAGCAAGGTCTTCCACCCTAACTTCCCTCGCGACGGCGCCGATCGCTACCAGAACGAGCAACAAAATGAGCGTCCTGCGTTTCACGAGCGATGAGGATATCGAGAGCCAACAGATAAGAAAGCCGAAATCCGGTTGACCATGCCCGCCGGTTCTTCGCCGAAACTACGCGATAGACCGCCCGCGGAAGCGGCGCGCCATGGCGGCCAGGGAGCCGAGAAGTAACAAACCTGCGCAGCCGGGTTCAGGTGCGGGAGTCGCCACGGAGAAGACGACGCCGTCCCCGTTTGCACCGCCACCGGTGGTGACACCGTAGAGGGTATTCCCGTTCAACGCCAATCCACCAACAGGTTCATCGCCGTTGGCGACATTAAAGGCAGCGATATCGGTCAGCACTCCGCCACCGGTTGGGACTGAGAAGACGACGCCGTGATCATTGGCGCCACCATACACGGTCTCGCCATAAAGGGTGCTGCCGTCCTCGCTGAGCACCAATCCGCCCGTCGGCGTTCTTCCGTTGGCGCTATTGAAGCTGGCGAGAACCGTGGGCGTGCCGCCTCCCACCCCCAACGAAAACACTTCGCCATTTCCACCAAAGCTACCGGAAGCCGTCACCCCATAGAGAGTGCTGCCATTCAGCACCAGGCTGCCTTCGGGATTCCATCCGTCGGCATTGTTGAAACTGGTGAGCACCGTGGCCGTGCCACCGCCGACGGGCAATGAGAAGACCACCCCGTAGTTACCAGCACCACCATCCGCCGTCGTTCCATAGAGAGTACTGCCGCTCAACACCAATTTGCCGGTCGACGGCGACAGACCATTGTTGCCATTGAAGCTGGTGAGAACCGCCGCCGTGCCACCGGTGACCGGCAACGAGAAGACCACGCCGTTGTCATTCGAGCCGCCATACAGTGTCGCGCCGTAGAGGATCCCGCCGCTCAGCGTCAAGCCGGCCGTCGGCACCCGCCCGTTGGTGCCATTGAAACTGGTGAGAACCGTGGGCGTGCCGCCGGTGATCGGCAGCGAGAAGACCACGCCATCCCCATTGGCGCCGCCGGTTGCGGTGGTGCCATAGAGCATGCCACCACTCAGCGCCAAGCCTGTCTGAGGATTCGAACCACTGGTTCCGTCGAAGCTGGCCAGAATCGTGGGTGTGCCTCCACCTACGGGGATGGAGAAAACCTCGCCGCGACCATTGGCGCCGCCATTATAGGTCGTTCCATAGAGGGTGGTGCCATCCTGGCTTAGCGTCAGGCCAGCTGTCGGAAATTGGCCATTGGCACCGTTGAAGGTGGCGAGGTTGGCAATTTGGGCCTGCAAGCACACGGGGCCCGCCAGGCAGAGGGTGAGAAACGCGATGAGTTGACGATTGATTTTGTTCATGATGAGGATGGCCTTGCATCCAACGACGCAAGAAAGAGGTTGAGGTTTTGTTCGGGGCAGCACGCGGCGCCCGCAGCGAAGCGGAAACGCCTCCAGCGCCGGGCTCCGTAAGGATGGGAGCCGTTGTATCTTTTCGTTTGGTTTCGGCCTCACAAGGGAGGCCGGGAACGATGACGGAATCGGTCGGGTGACTGACTAACCCGGCGGCCCCGTGTGGCGGGTCACCCGCCCGGGTGGCCAGTGGAATGGCAGTGCGATGATTTGATTCATATCCGGTTGGGGGAATCTTGGACCCTGCATTGCAAGAGCGTTTGCCTTACATCGTGTTTACTTGATACCGTGTACGTTAAGAAATGATGTGGACGGATAGAGAAAATTGTAAAGACTTTGTAAAGACTAAACAATTCACCCGTCACCTGCCGTTAATCAGCTTCCCGTTTTCCGCAAAAGGCCGAAAAGAACCTCTGCGCGGAGCCGATTTAGGTCGTGCAGAGGAATATGAATGCAACGTGTGACCAAACGCGAAGCACGCTTGAGGGTGGCAACTTTCCAGTCGCCAAATGCATCCACCGCGCGGAGCGCCACATCCCCAGCAAGGCTTACACGTTACAAATTGTCGGGCGATCATCCTGACCTCGTCGATCCTATCGACGTCGCCCGTCCAACCACGGCGGCGCAGATCGCCGCCCTACAAAGGCCTCCCGGAGTCGGTTATGTTTTCTTCGGACGGGATCGTTTGACCAACCCGATCTTGCGGCGATCTCGCTTATCGATGCTTGGAAAGGGACACGCCGTCGGCCGGTTCCCCAGTCAGCGCCCAATTCTTGAAATACTCGTATAAGTCGGGTGACATGACCGGCGCCACATTGCCGTTGAGTTCCTTGAGGAGTTGCTGAGCCAGCTCGCGGTCTCCCGCCAGACAGGCCATTCGGAAGAACACGGCTCGGATGGTCAACGAATCCGGATACTTCTTGCAGATCTGCTCGTAGCCTTCCCGCGTCTTCGGCCAGGAAGCATGCGATTCACGAAAGATATTGCCGTAGTAACCGGTGAGAGAGCCGACCACGCGCGCATAGCCCTCGGCGCCCAAGCCTTCCGGTTTCTGCGCTTCTTCCTCCGCCGATTTCTCCCAATCGCCTTCCTCACCGTACCACCGGGGCAGCAAGTAATGGGCGTGCGCCATGTCGTAGCCATAGAATTGCGGGAAGAACTTCTTGGCCTCCGCGAACAGTCGAGCCTCTTGCGGGCGACTCCAGCCCTGGCCCAAGGCCACCGTCATCTCCACGTACCACCACATCGGGCACCGTGGCTGCATCTCGTGAGCCTCAGCGAGGATTTTCTCCGCGGCATCCAGGCGCTGGCCAAAGATCTTCCAGCCCTCGTCGGTCACATTACTCCCCCAATCGCTGCCGCGCGCCTTCCACGCGTAAGAAGTCAGGAAATTCGCGTGCGCAATCCGGGCGGTAATCGACTTCGGGAACGCCTTTTCCCACGCCTGATAGGCCGCCTCGTCGCGTTGCCAGACGTCCTCTCCATCTTTGGAGGCGGGCTCCATCGCGGTGTAGAATCGATATAGCCGCGAGTTCCCGGTAGCGAAGACCGAAGAGCCAGAGCGTACTTCCGCCACCATCTCTTCGAGACCGCGAAAGTCGCTCGCTTTGAAAAGATTCTGTGCCTTGAGGCGGAAGGCCTTGATTTCTTCTTCCGGCCGATCGACGACGGACGTGCCATTATCCTGCGCGAGGCACTTCGGACTGTTACCAATAAAGAAGAGGGATGCAGAGAGTGCGAACGCGCTCAGGCAATTAAACCAGCGCCGCTGGGGAAACATCGATCGAGACAGAGATGTTATCGAAAGGAACATAGGATCGTGGATGGGATGAAGTGGAAGCTTGGTAAGATCTTCAAAAATGAACGGCAACGCACCGCGCGAGACGGAACAAAAGCAATTCCGCAGAACAACAATCACGAGTAAAACAACAGCACTTACCTGACGAAGGAGGTGTATACCGGGAAGAAAACGGTGCGGTCAACAGTCTTGACGCGAGATACCGGTCGTTTGGACACGATGGCCAGTCGCCTATGGAAGAGGAAGGGCCGAACTAATTTGAAGTCGTCATCCCTTGCCGGGGATGAAGCGAGAGATAGGTTTCGATGTCCTTGAGGTCCCTCTCCATGCTTCCCGACGGGTCCAGAGTGACGACTCGCCTGTGCACCGGACGAAATTGGGAAGACGCACTGCCATCATCAAGTTCGAATTTGTAAACGTCGCGGTTCGCCGGAGTCGTTGTCGGAGCTGCATTCGACCGTCGCTGCGTCTGGCTGACGTGGATTGAGGAGTCGCGTTTCGGGATCCTGGTCTTTACGAAATAGCCGGCGACCGCTCCAACACCGATGATTCCCGTGGCAAAGACGAGCGCCCAACGAATGCTCCCAGAATGATTCACATTCTCGCGATAGCCGCGGTCCGGTGCCGCGTCAATCCGCTATAAATCGTGGGCAGGCCATCAAGGCGGCGGCGAAAAGAACTCATTCCAGGGGTGCGCCCAACTTCCGGCTGGTGATTCGCCCGCAATGGATCAAATCGATCGTGAATGTGTAACTGCAATCCTCGCAGCGGCGATATTCCGGCGAATTGGGATCGATGTCGATTTTTCCACGGAGATACACGGATACCGTATGGCGCGTTCCCCAAGATCCGAAGAAAAGCCGGCCCCGGTCCCATTGATCCTTCGTCGAGCGCATCAACGAAGTCGCATTCAATGGAATGCGCCGGAACCCCTGCTTGGTGAGACAGGCCACCCGCACGGTGCCCATATAATTGTGGTTTGCCTCATCCAATGCCACACACCGACTGTCGGTTCGCCAATGAATTTCGGCGGCCAGCGCTTGCTGATAAGACCAGTTTGCAAGTTCCCCGGGGGCCGGCCGGTATTCACTGGAAAACGCGATACGGTTGCGGTCGGTACATCGCTCTTTGACTCGGTAATAAATCTGTCCGTCCACCTCCTCTACCGCGACATAGAAATGCTTGTCCGGTGAGGTGCTGTTCGGAATGCGTTCTTCTCGCGCCAGCGCGCATGAAGCAAAAAGAACGAAGCTCAAAAATACAGCAGCCTTCAAGATCGTGCCCGTATTACACACGATTCACTTCACCGAGGAAGCCGGACCCGAACGAAAAGACGATTCGCTCGTGTCATTTCGTCGTCTGAGATCATGACAGCCTGCGGTGGCAAGGCGATCAACGCACCATTCCTGGAATCAATGCGAAAGAGCCGGTTGGACGGCATTCGCAGAACGAAGACTTCCGTCGGCTTCGAATCGACGCGCATGAGTATCTCATTCGAGCGCGTCACAAACCCCAGCGGTGGCAGGATCCAAAACGGCGCGGGCGCCATAAAGCTGCCGAATTCGGCAGTGAAGCAGTTCTGAATCACTGGGGCGTGCACCACGCGGTTTACGGGGACGGTTCGCGGGATTTGGCCGGACACGAAAGCCAGTCGCTCTTTCCTGGATGTGCGCCCGTAGAGTTCCCCAACCGTCGCCGCCTCCCCGAGAACGCCGCAAACCTGCAATTTCACTCGCGAAGTCACCCCGTCTCCGGGGAAGGCGCATCCCGTGAGCAGGAGCAATGGAATCAATTTCAGATACGATCTCACTTCGAGGACAACTGATGTTCGCCTGAGCTTATTGACGGGAAACGTGGTGAACTCGGGCGCATTCCTCGACGTATTTTCTTAAAGTTTGGATGTCTGCCGGTTGGCAGGTTCGTGTGATCCATTGGCCATCCTCTCGAAAGCTGACAATGACCAGGCTATTGATGTCAGGATAGGAGTTGTCTTTCGAGAGGGCCGCGATTTGTTGTTTGAGCGTTGCCATCTGCTGCTCGTCGAGTTGCGCCTCCATACTGCCTTGGATGGCCCAATCGTAGACATTCTGACAGTAGTGAAGATGACCGGACTGCGTAATGAAGAATTCTCCAGCGGCGCGGCCGTTGTGCTCAATGAATGAGAGTGCCAGCAGCAAAGGCGACGGGGCATAAGAGCCGTTGGCTGTTTTCTCGAAAGGAGCCGCTTCAAATTTTCCGGAGAGATGAGCCTTGGAAAAGTATCGCAGACTTGGACTGGCGCTGTAGCGCGAAAAGTCCGGAGAGTCTTCCGCCAGGGCTGGCAGCAGCATTCCGAGGAAGAATGCGATCCGTATGAGTTTTGCGTGTCGCATGGGGAGCTCAATTTTATTGCATAACAGAAAAGGGCGATAAACCTAGAACGCGACAACCAGAGCCCAACTTTCAAAATCTTGTTGCCGCTGGGGCATTGACCCAGCCGGCATCACGTCAAGCGTTCTGGTTTCGGGACTCGCGATGGACAGCCGGCCGATGCGCCAGGGTAATCGCGCCGGAGAGCATCAGAAGCGCCGGGACGAAAACCGAAGGCATTTCCTGCTGGATATAAGCGGGCAATCGCGAAAACGCGCCGAACACCTCGGAATATTGATAGCTCTCTTGAGGTGGGATCGATTTCGCAAACTGGGATGCCGCCGCCGTGCCGCAGAATCGGAGCCAGATCGCGGATCCGCACAGCCACAAAAAACCTGCGATGAGGAGACAGGATCCGAGACGCCGAAGCTGCTTCATGTTGTGATCCTTGGTCGAATCAATCCTATTTACAAGCCGCCAGCCCACAGCCATCTTCCGAGCCTCATGATCTTCCGCCTCTGGCCCGCCGTTCTCGCCCTGGGCCTTATCGTTTCCCCTCTTCGTGCGCAGCCCAATGAGATCCGCAAAAGCGTGGCGCGCATCAACAATACCATGCAGGAAGGCAATTACCGGGTGCCGTGGTTACCCGGTCAACTCAGCGGGGGCAGCGGCACGGGTTGGGTGGTGAGCGCCGACCGCATCCTGACCAACGCCCACGTGGTCAGCAATGCCCGCTTCCTCACTGTCGAAAAGGAAGACGACCCGAAGAAGTACATCGCCACGGTGGAACACATCGCCCACGACTGTGACCTGGCGATTCTCAAGGTCCAGGACCCCGCTTTCTTCAAGAACACGAAGCCGCTGGCTCTCGGCGGCATCCCGGAGCTCGAGTCGACGGTCTCCGTCTTCGGGTACCCGATCGGCGGCGAGCGCCTGAGCGTGACCCAGGGCGTAGTCTCGCGCATCGATTTCCGCACTTACACCCACTCGGTGCTCGACTCGCATCTCACCATTCAGATCGATGCGGCGATCAATCCCGGCAACAGCGGCGGTCCGGTCCTGCAGAATGGCAAGGTCGTGGGCGTGGCCTTCCAGGGATTCTCCGGCGACGTGGCGCAGAATGTCGGCTACATGATCCCCACGCCAGTTATCCGGCACTTCCTCAAGGACATCGAGGATGGGCACTACGACCGTTACATGGATCTCTCCATCGGCATCGCCAACACGCAGAACCCGGCGATGCGCAAGGGCCTGGGCCTCGGCGACGATGACCGTGGCGTGATGGTGAGCAGCGTGCAGAGCGCCGGCGTCTGCGGCGGCAAGCTCGAGGTGGGCGATGTGCTCCTCTCGATCGACGGTCACGACATCGCCAGCGATGGCATGGTGGAACTCGAAGGCGAGCGCGTGCTGATGAGCGAAGTGGCGGAACGCAAATTCCTCGGCGACGCGGTGAAGCTGGGCATTCTGCGGAACAAGAAGCCGATGGACGTGACGATCAAATTCGACCACGCCTGGCCCTACCTCATGCAGGCCAATGCCTACGATACACAGCCGACTTACATTCTCTTCGGCGGGCTGCTCTTCCAGCCGCTCTCGCGCAATCTGCTCGGGGCCTACCGCTTCCAGAACGACCGCATCAGTTACTTCTACGACAACTTCGTCACCAAGGAGATCTACAAGGAGCACCCGGAGGTCATCGTCCTGAGCGAGATCCTGCCCGATCCGATCAATACCTACCTCGGCGAATTCCACGACGGAATCGTCGATGAGATCAACGATCACAAAATCCGCACGCTGAAGGATGCCGCGGACGCCTTCGCGGAGAAGCCGGAGTTTTACGTCATCAAATTCATCGGCTACGCCCGGCCGCTGGTGCTGGAGCGCAGTGCGGTCGAAGCCGCGCGCGAACGCATCCGTAAACGTTACAACGTGCTCGCCGAGCAGAACCTCTCCGAAACCGAAGCCACTTCCGCCTCCCGATAATGCGCCGCATCGCTTTTCTCTTTGCCTGTGTCCTGCTCCCCCTCGCCTGCCAGGTGCGGGCGGACGAAGTGCAGCCCGAAGCGCCTCAGTCCGTGGTGCGCGTGAATGTGACCAATCAGCCGTGGGATTTCGGCCGCCCGTGGGGCAAGCGTCCGCCTTACTCGCGGCGGGCCATTGGCACCATCCTGTCGGACAACCGCGTGCTGGTGACCGCCGAACTGGTGGCGAATGCCAACTACGTGGAGCTGGAAACGGCCGAGGGCGGGCAAAAAGTGCCGGCTCGCGTGGAGGTTGTGGATTACGAGGCGAACCTCGCGCTCCTCAAGACGGACGACGCGACGTTTCTCAAGCCTTTCAAACCGCTGGAGCTCACGCATGCCCACATCGGTGATACCCTCTCCGTGTGGCAGCTCGAGAATACCGGCACGCTGCTGGTCACGAAGGGTCCGCTGACGACCGCGGAAGTGACCCGCTATCCGATCGATGATTCCGCGCTGCTCGTCTATCGCATGACCACGCCGCTGCAATTCCGCGACAGCAGCTTCACCCTGCCCGTGGTGAAGGATGGCAAGCTCGCTGGACTCGTGATGCGTTACGATAACACGACGAATAACGCCGAGATCCTGCCGGCGCCGGTCATCGAGCACTTCCTGCTCGATGCCAAGAAGGCGCCCTACGAGGGCTTCGCGCGCATCGGCATCACGTCGTCGCCGACCCGCGATCCGCAGTTCCGCAAGTATCTCGGTCTCGATGCAAATACGCCCGGCGGCGTGTACATCGCAGATGTGCAACGCGATGGCCCGGCCGCCCTGGGTGGCGTGGAGCAAGGCGATGTCCTTCTGCAGGTCGACGGCCAGGCCGTGGACCAGGACGGCAACTACCGGGATCAGGAATACGGCAAACTCGGCCTCGCCTACCTTTTCTCGACCAAACATTTCGACGGCGACAAGGTAAAGTGCATCGTCTTCCGCAAGGGCGAGAAGAAGGAGCTCGACGTGACGCTCAAGCACCGGCCGGTGGAGAGCTACGTGGTCGAGCCGTATATCATCGACCGCGCCCCGCGGTTTTATGTGCTCGGCGGTCTCGTGCTGCAGGAACTTTCCCGGCAGTATCTCAAGGAGTACGGCAATGACTGGCAGAAGAAAGCGCCGGAGAATTTCGTCTACTTCGATCACCAGCAGAACGAGCTCTTCAAGAATGGGCCAAAGAAGATCGTCTTCCTCAATCGCGTGCTGCCGTCGGAGATGACGGTGGGCTACGAAGAACTCAGCCAGCTCGTGGTCACGAAGATCAACGATCTGGCCATTCAATCGCTGGACGATGTGCCCAAGGCGCTCGCCCACCCGATCAATGGGCTGGACAAGATCGAGTTCGACGGCGAGCCGAAGATCATCTTCCTCGATGCCGCGCAGGTCGAAGCGGAGGCGGCGGGCTTCCAGAAGAAGTATCGTCTGCCGGAACTGCAGCACCTGAATTGATCCCAAGGAGTTAAAGCGTTGAGCAATCCATCATCAGCCCAATGGGGCGCGCTGTTCGATTGGGACGGCGTCATCATCGATTCTTCCACTCATCACGAGGCGAGCTGGGAACGACTGGCCAGGGAGATCGCCAAGCCGCTTCCCGAAGGGCATTTCAAAATGAGCTTCGGCCGGAAGAACGAGTTCATCATTCCGGAGATTCTCGAATGGACGAAGGAGGAGACGAGGATCCGCGAACTCTCACTGCGCAAGGAAGCGCTGTATCGCGAAGTCGTGGCCGAGCGCGGCGTCGAGCCGTTGCCCGGGGTGCGCACCTGGCTGGA
>Ga0207667_10008054_pt1 | contig 12567 bp, 11 predicted proteins | sample KBSCornC52_FD_184301 | JGI IMG/M metagenome (GOLD analysis project Ga0207667, IMG submission 184301) | Corn rhizosphere microbial communities from Kellogg Biological Station, Michigan, USA - KBS Corn C5-2 (SPAdes) (version 2) | ecosystem: Host-associated > Plants > Roots > Rhizosphere > Soil ...
GATACAGACGTATTGATTGTTGCCAACGCCAAGCGATTCCGCACATTGCTGCCCCATTTCAATCAACTGGTTTTTAGTGAGCGTTTCGCCCGGTGCCAGCCGTAACGACATATGCAAAACCGGCTTTTCCACCCGCCTGTTTAATTTGCTTACATCACTAAGCTGGCTGGTCAGTTCCCTGACATCGCCAAAACACTGGTTATAGTACAGCACTTCTGCCCGTTCATTATGCTGAACGCCTTCCTTTAATGAACGCCGTAATTTCTCTTCATCGGATAAATTCTTTTTATCTTCCAGGCAATAACTTAGGCAGTGATAAAAAGATTTTCCGGTAGTTACCATGCCGATCATTTGAAATAATTTTCTATCATTTTTACTAATCGTTTTATCTCATCGGAAAGTGCTTTTAATTCAGCCCTGTCAAAAGCATTTAAAGGCTCGATCCCATTTCTTTTTTTGGCGATCTGATTCAGGTTTCCGCCTATGTGATTTAAGGCTCCGATCAACTGCAAAATTTCTTTTGGAAGTGGCTTTTCAACTCTGTCAATTTTTCCGTTCAACCCTAGCTGTAGTAGAAATTCTGATACAGAAATACCACCGGTTTTTGCATTTGCCTGGATAGCCTTTCGTTCAATGATGGAACATCTCACGCTTACTTTGCAACTCTTTTTAATGCCCTTTTTAGGGCGTCCACCCTTGTTTTTTATAAATGTTCTTTTCTTCTCCATGGTCATACTACACAGTATTTATAAGGTGATTGTATTCATGACTCCTGAATCCGCCGGCTGGCGGATGAGAGTTTAAACAGTTTTGGTCCGACCAAAACATAGCTGGCTCCTAAAATTCAAAAATGCTTTCCTAATCTCAGGCTTTGTCTTTGGGTGGCTTTATGATGTATAAGCCATTCATTAAGGTCCTTGCAGTTTTCATAGAATGGGCTTCGGTCGAGGTACTTTTCCTTATCCCACAATAAAGCCTGTTCGGTGTGCTTTTTACCGGGTGTATCCCTGTCAAGGAACAGATGAACATACCGGTGGCTTTCCATTTGATCACGGGCTTTTTGAAAGAAAGAAAGGGAGTTTAGTACCAGAAAATTTGTCAGTAACCGGCCCTGTTTTTGGTTGATTGTTTGAAAACTGAGGAAGCTAAAGAAGCCTTCAAAAACGGCTACCTGATCTTTGCCGTAATCAATAAAAGTGAGGTCTTTTGGAGAGCTGCTTCCTTTGAAGTTTTGGCTGCGTAATTCATACCCTCCGGCACTGTTTTGAAAGCCGATTACGGTGTGTTTTTTACCGTATAAAAGGAAGTCGATTTCGCGGCAAAAAGTGTCTGCAATTTCAGGTGGGATCTGTCTTTTTTCAAGGTATTTTAAAAGGGTTTTTGAAGTCAGTGGCCGGTCGTTTACAATGATGATTTTGCCGTCCGTGTTTTCTTTGTTTTCACCAGCAAAAGAGGCTTTATTTTGAACCTGTTTAAAATTTACTTCGCCAGCTGAAATTGGCTGATGAAAAGAAAGAGTAGGCTTGTTTGAATCCGATAAACGTTTCAATAATTCAGAAACGGTACAGTTGAAATAAGTGATTCCGAAATCAATCAAATTACCGCCCTTCCCGGTGCCATGATCAAACCATAAATTCTGCCTCCGATCGACTTTAAAGGAGGCCGTCTTTTCATCCCTTAATGGTGACAAATACCAGTAATCGTTGTTCCTTACTTTTTGGGGATGGTGGCTGAGGCTGGCAAGGTAATCTACCAGATCAATTTTTTTCGCTTCTGCACAGGTCAAAGCACACGTAGCCATACGCGCAAAAATTTAAAGTGAATAATTATAGTTTACTGATTGGGGGCAGTCAGCCATTTCTGCTGCAGAGCCTGCACCTGGTCGCGGAAAAAGTACCGCCGGCTTTTAATCTTAATGGAGGAAAGCAGTCCTGATTTTCGCCAGTCGTTGATTGTTTGGCGGCTAACACTGAAAATTTTCTGGACTTCTTTGGTGGAAAGGAAGGGAGATTCGCCGGGCGGTGTTAAAGGAGCCGTTTGCAGGCCGTTTCCAGTTATTTCTTTTACCTTTCGGTCGATCAGCCCTTCAAATAGTTTAATTAGCTCCTGTGGTTTTTGAATCAACAAAAACGGAGGATTCTCTTTCATCTCATTCATACTTCACGATTTTCTTACTCACAAATAGATTTACGTGTACAAAGTACGGGTGTGGGAAGATGTGAAAAGAGGTGAGACGTCCTGAAAAGATAAATAACTGAGATTAAAATGATTATCTAATCAGTTTCAGTTTATATCATTTAGAAATTGATAGTGATACCAAAACAGAGTAACTATCTAGTCATTGATAAACAAAATTAAAAATAATTATCGAGAGCCTCCAAGAAACATGTCATGCATGGTTTAAATTTTATGAGGGTCAAGAATAACAAAGCCACATAGATGATCTGGATCAATTTTATTAGTAAGCACCTTCATTGTAAACTTGTTTTTCCAATTCTTTTTATCTTAATAAGCATTTAGAAGAATCTATAAATTATTTATATAATGCATCTCGAAAAAATATTTGAATTAATTAGAAAAGAAGATACTGTACTATGGATCGGTTCGGGATTTTCGCTCTATGCAGGCTATCCTAATGGAAAACAATTATCGGAAATTATTTACCAATCGTTATCAACTTTCGAAAAGGAAAATATTGCGCCAAATTTACCACTCATGGAATTGGCCGAACAATTTGTAAGAATTAAGGCCGGAAGCAGAAATAACTTGATTGCACTAGTAAGAAAGGAATTGTCTAAAAAGCCAACATCCACGAAATGGCATAAAATCCTTGCAAATATCCCACACATTAAAACAATCATAACTACCAATTATGATCGTTTATTTGAGCTAGCCTATAAAGATGAAATACAAACAATTATTCATCAAACCGATGTAGCTTATCGTGATCAAAAAACAGAACTATTTAAAGTACATGGTGATATAAATCACCCTGACACAATGATAATTACCAAAAGTGATTATGCTGATTTTTTTAGAAAGAATAATCAAGAGAATTTAATATGGACATCTATAAAAGAAAGAATATCAAATAAAGCAGTTGTATTTATTGGTTATGACCTGGAAGATGATAATATTAGCAATATCTTAAAAGAAATTTATGAAGCACTTGGGGCGAACAGGAAAGAAATATTTTTAATTGCACCTGCCTTCAAGCAATATAAAATCTTGCATCTTTCACAATTAGGGATTCAATACCTTGATTTCAAGGGGGAAGTTTTTGTAGAAAAGCTTTATGCTAACATCAAAGATCGTATAACAACTGACTTCTCTAGTGGTTTCATTTCTGCTGATACACTCCGCAAATTCTTTCGGAAAAACAATCTTTTAGTTGATCTGAAGTCATCTGAGGACCAATACCGAATTACATCTATTAATACTCACTCTGAAAATATTTCAGCTAAAATGTCATTGAAGTTCAAAAATGATAAAGCGTTTTCAGAACCCTTTGATGCTTTTATGAATGGGAGAAAGTTTGGCCAAATATGTATTAATGGAAGTGATTTGGAAAAAATGAAATTTTTGCTAAACGATGTAAACATTATTGACGATAACGTAAGCGACTTCAAGCTTGTATTGAAATCACTGCCTTTTAAACAAGGGAAAGTAAGTGTAGTCTTCGAGGATGGAGCAGAGTTTGAAAATATACAATATGAGGTTTTTCAGTCAAAACAGCTCACTGAAATTGTAGCTAATTTTAAAAAATGTGAATTTAATTATAAGTTTTCGTTTAATGAAGATTCATTTAAAAAAGAATCCATTACAGCAACATTTACTTTCAAACAATCCGAAAAGTTTCAAAATGTAAACGATGCAATTGCTGTTTCCAATTTATGTTTGAGAATTTCTAACGGGCTAGGTTTTACAATTTACTCAGAAGATGACAATAAAGGAGTCTATTTAAAACCTAAAAATCCTGAACTCTCCCTGGAAAACCATGAATCGCACATTGACTTTTTTGAAAACTTAAAAAAAGTAGAAAAGCTTTATAATCTTAGGTTTACAAACTTTTATAATTATTCAAAAGAGGATTTTGATAATGTCTATAAAGTTATACAATTCGCAAAGGGTAACTTTTATGAACAGGATTGGGATGAAGAATTGAGTTGGAATTTGGAATCAGGCGTTTCTCTTGACCTATTATTGAAAATTCAAGAAGGAGCTCATTTGCAAGTAGAATCGCAAGACTTTGAGGAAGTTAATATACTTAATCAAAGCATTAAATTGGGGTATCAAGTAGCACAACCGTTAGATTTATATATTACAAATTTGGAGGAAGTAATGGAAAAACAAAGCACTTTAGTAAAAGTGCGATCTAGATCGAAAAAAATCCGAATTCATTACTCAGTTAGTAAGAGAGGTGAAGAATCTTTTATTGCCGCTCAATCATAAAGTGTTTTTACTGTAGCTCCGATCTTTCATCTGGATATAAGAAATAATACAATTCATTGCTAAGTTGGGACAATATATTACTCAAAGATTTTTTTTGCTCTTCATTAGTTGTCTTCATTATCGCTTCTCTAGTTTCACTATATTTAATTATTTTATCCTTTACGGTGTTATAAGTTTCCGATATAAGCCCTGATGTAATGAATTCATTGAACTTCTCTTTTAAAAGAGGGTGTTTTTTGATTGAATTATTTCTCGTTTCTTGTGCGATAATTTCTATGAACTTCTGTTCAAAGTGTTTGATCTGATTTGGAGTGATTTTAGAAATAATTCCAGCTGTGTCATCTGCAGCTTTAAATGAAGGAGTAGAGCTGATATATTCCTCGATTACGCGTAATAACTTGGAGCTTTGGTTTTCTTGTATATAGTCAAAATAATATCTCAACCACTTCAATGGTTTAATTCTGCCTTCCCAACTTGGATCTTGTGACCATTTGTTAAAAATATAATTTATGATTAGTTCCTTTATTTCACTTGATAGAGGCCGTGTATCAATTTTAAGATCATGATCAAGCAACTTATTTATTTCAATATTGTCATCTCCTAAGATTATACTCCGTACATATTCATCATAGGAATCTGCCATATTTGGGTTGACAATCACCTTACTGCCTTCATAAAGTTCAATTTTCTCTTTCAGTGATTCAGGAACAATATCCATTTCTATGATTAGTTCTATTATGTTTTCTCTGGACAATATTTTTATATTATCTTTCATGTCGGTTAGATAATGAAACTCAAAGTTGGCATCATTACTGTGAGAATGCGAATTGATAAATACGACATAGTTTGGATGTATCTGCCCTTTACTTTTTCCTGGAAATGGAACCTTTAATGCTCGCGTCAATTGATCCGCAAATTTACTAACATTACTTGCGTTTACCTTTTCCGCTTTGGCTTGGACGACTATATATTCATTGTCATAAAACAATTTCACATGTCTATAAAGAACAAGGTCTTTCCCATGTTCACCAGGTCCATGAATGTTTCTGCGATATAATAGGTATCCACTCTTGCTAAACAGAGGTATAATCACTTCATCAATAAATAAATCTTCCGAAATTGTATTTAAATATTCGGCAATAACCGTTCTATTATATGTATTGTTGGCAATCATATTTGCTAATATTATCTAGCGAAAAAATCTTTTACCGGATATTTAAAGCAGTCTTCCGAATTGGTAAAATTTTCAAAGAAATATCTTGTGAGCATATTTTATTAAATAGATCTTTTAAGTAATACATTTGTATCCTTAAGATCATATAAAACGTGTTTTATTGATTTTAGATAAAAAGAAAGACCTGCATTAATGCAGGTCTTTAGCATAAGTCATTTATTTCTTCTTCAAAAATTCTTTCGGAAAACCAACCCGGTCAACCGTCTTTTTAGCCATTTCGTTTTTCTTGATTATAAAAGGATCATTACTGAAATCCTTTACTTCGTCACTAATGATGCCGGGTTTATATACTGGCTTAATCGTTTTCTTGTCTTTTGGCATACTTAACAATTTTAAATCATTTAAAGTTACAAATTATTAATTAGCGGTGAATGCGTCTTGCATAAAAGCCATGATAGTTTTCATTTTTACGAAAAGGTTCCAGGATTCCATCAGATTTTACTCCATAAATCTGGAACAGCAGTTTTACCTCATTCCATAGCTGGTTGATGCCCATTTGATAGAGCCGGGTCCTGGCTGGTGTACTTCCTTCGGCGTAGATTATTGCATCGGGAATCCGGTTCGTGAAGTCAATTACGATTGTTGCTACAGTGGAAAGAACTTTAGTTTTATCTCCATTATTGCTAACGGTTGTATCAGCAAGGTTCGTCGTTCCATAGATCCAGTCTCCAAATGCAAGGTTGTAAAATGATATATTCCCAGATTTTATTGACCCAAACCTGACCACCTTTCTTAACCGTCCCTTCGGCCCATCGCTATAAAACTCATACTCATGATAATCAGGTCGTATTTTAAATTGATAATGATCAAGATTCATAGTGGCGTGATTAAGTGAGGAAAATAATTAAGCAGGTAAATACAGCAGTGCCTAACGGATTCGTATCAACAGGCTCCTATATTGGAGGGGCCTGTTGATAATGCGAACCGAAAGAATGCTGAATTAACTATTACCCTCTTTTGCCTCACTTGCCATCCCTGCCAACTTCTCCTTCAACGCCTTCATATTTTGACTAACCTTCTTCTGACTCACCTTCGCATATATCTGTGTGGTGCGGATGCTGCGATGCCCTAACAACTGGCTTACCGTTTCAATAGGCACATCCTGCTCCAGCAAAACAGTAGTAGCAAACGTGTGGCGCGCCATGTGGGTGGTGAGATACTTTTTAATACCGCATAACTGGGCTATTTCTTTCAGGTAGCCATTATAACACTGGTTGGTGTTCACTGGCAACAGGCGGTTCTTACTGCGGCACCAGAGATGGTCCTTGTATTTTTCAACTATCTCTAAAGCTATCGGAAGTAACGGCACCGGTTCAGGCGTACCGGTTTTCCGGCGGTCGGTGGCAATCCATTTTTCGCCGTCAATACCGGTTATTACGTTATCCGGTGTTAAGTTGTGTACATCCTGATATGCAAAACCGGTGTAACAGGAAAAGAGAAATACATCCCTAACCTCAGTCAACCGTTCAACGGCAAACTCCTTATGATAAAGGGACATTATTTCTTCCATTGTCAAGCGTTCGCGGCTTGGTTCTTCGTAGGTGCATTTGAATCGGCCTAACGGGTTCGACTCTAACCAGCCCTGATCAACCGAAAACTTTAATACCCGCTTTAGTATGCGGATGTACTTCATAGCGGTATTATTGCAGCCCTTTTCATGCGTTACTAACCAATGTTCAAAGTCACCGGCGAAGGCTGGCTTTATTTCCTTCAACTGCATGTCGGTTACTTTGTATTGGTTCTTTGTAAACAGCTTCAACTTTTCCCGGGTGGTATGAACACATTTCAGACTGTGTTTTGATTTCTGCCCGCTGGCTACCTTTTCTGCGAACCGGTCGTAATAAATATCCATTGCCTCCTGTAATGACTTCCGGTTTTCATCAACACCCAGGTACAGATTCTTTAAAATTTCTGCGGTAATTGGTTTGCCCAGTGCTTCGAGTTGCAGGTACTTTTTGTGCAGATCTCCTTTAATTAAGGCAAGTCGCCGGTTGATGGTCTGCGCTTCCTCCGTTTTGCCTTTTACAAACTGACCTTCGGCATCCCATAGCTTGGGATCTACGTACAAATTGGTGGCTAGTTCAATTCTCTTTTGCTTAATGGTGAATCTTAAATAAATGGCTGGTTTGCCATTTTTAGAGCGGTTCCGGTACAGCCGGAACAGAATGAATAGGTTTTGACTTCCCTTACTCATACAATCATCTTTTTTGTTAACCGAATATTGTTTCCTTCGCTCAAGTCCTCCACATCACTACTTCAATTCGGTGGAACCCGGTCACAGCAAGGGTTTCAGAACTTCGAGGGGACAAAAATAAAAGTTTGCGTTTGCCCCCTCGCTGCCCCCTTTTAAGCGGTTGTATAAGCAGGTAACTATTTGTCAGGTTCTGTCAACCAAAAACAAAAAACCCGCACAAAATCATGATTTTATGCGGGTTTTTAACTTTGTTATTGACCGCCTTCGCTGAGGCTTCGGCGGTGTCAGTAGTCCCGACAGGAATCGAACCTGTATCAAAAGTTTAGGAAACTTCTATTCTATCCATTGAACTACGGGACCAGAGAAATATTAAATGCCGAATACTAAACAACAAATTTCAAATTAAAGCCAATAGCTGATCATCAATGGCTACCACTCGCAACTTCCCATCCGGCAGGCTGCAAAAATAATGGTTTTGGCACAACCTTTTGCAATCAATTACAAACCCTTTTATTATGCTAATTCATTACCTTTCCCCTTAAACTTAGGGGAATTATGAAACATATTGCCTGCCTGCTCATACTGTCGCTGTTCATTGGAGCGAATGGCTTTGCACAAAACACATCAAAAAAATCGCCCATCCTTAACCACATCGCCCTGTATGTAGTGGATCTGAAAGTAAGCACCAATTTTTATCAGCACATAATAGGGCTCGATACCATACCCGAACCTTTTCATGATGGCCACCATACCTGGTTCAGCCTGGGTACCCATGGGCACCTCCATGTAATTTCCGGCGCTACCACCAAGACCACTCACGATAAAAATGCCCACCTCTGTTTTAGTGTGGCTTCCATCGACGATTTCATCGCCAATCTTAAGAAAAACAATATCGAATTCGAAAACTGGGCAGGTGAAAAAAATACCGTTACCAAACGGGTAGACGGTATCAGACAGATCTATTTCCGCGACCCAGACGGATACTGGATCGAGATTAACGATGATAATAAATAGACCACCACTTCCGCCCGCAGACTTCCGTTTTTTCAGCCTATCTTTGCATCCCTAAAAATTGCAGGATTATGAAGTTTTACACATGGCTTATACGTTACCGCCTTTATCTGGGACTGGCGCTGATCGCCGTGGGCGTACTGGCCAATGTCTACAGCGGTTTCTGGCCGGCCTTTCCAGCCTATTTTATAGGCCTTATTCTTATTGCCGGTCACTTCTTTATCGGCCCCTTGCGCCTGATCCAGGAGCATATGGAAACCGGTGATGTGGAAGGCGCCGAACGGGTACTCAATTCCATTAAATATCCCAATCTGTTGTATAAACCCATCCGGTCGGCTTTCTTTACTTTCAAAGGGCAGCTGGCCATGATGAAACAGGATTTTGATTCGGCAGAAAGGAATATGAAAAAGGGCCTCGACCTCGGCACCCCCATGAAAGAAGTAAAAGGAGCCAGTCTGCTGCAAATGGGCATGATCGCCTTGCAAAAGAACGATTTTAAACAAGCAGAAAAATACATCCGCCAGGCTATTCGCGAAGGACTACCCGATAAGGAAAATGAAGCTGCCGCCTATCTGCAGATGTGTAACATAATGATGAACAAACGCGAATTCAGAGCCGCCAAAGAATTCTTCCGCAAAGCAAAAGCTCTGAAACCTACCACAAAAGAAATTGTAGGTCAGATCAAAGAAATCGAAAAATATATTTCCCGTATTCCAGGTTAAAAAGCTGATTACTTAATAGATTGGAAGGTTGACAATGTTCTTGTCAACCTTTTATTTTTCTGTTCAATTTGTCAACTATAAACCAAAATCGGCCTTCAGCTGATCAACGCAAGTCTCCACCACCTTTACCACCTGCTCGGCAAGCGCCGGTATTTTATCAAGGTTTTCACCCTTTTTACCATTCGCTTCAATTGTTCTGATGTCTTCCTTTAAACAGGAAATGCCCATTGAATCAATTGTGGCTTTCATTTTATGCGCCAGCTTGCTTACCTGCGGCCAGTTCTGCTGCGCTGTTTCGGTTTGCAATTCCTTCAGTGAAGGCGGCATGGTGTCTATAAACAACTGCACCATACGCTTAACAAAACTTTCATCACCACCCGAAATGGTTTGCACCATCGTGAGGTCGTACAATTTTTCCTGGTTTTTTACAACCTGTGCTTTTGAGTCGCTCATGACTATTGAGGGCGTGGTCCCGGATTTTAAATTATTGGATATTATAATAAACAGTTTTTGCTCATTAAATGGTTTGGGTAGAAAATCGTTCATGCCTGCCGCAATGTATTTTTCGCTGTCGCCTTTTAACGCATTGGCAGTTAATGCAATAATGGGAACAGATGCCTTCTGTGCATCTTTCAGTTGCCTTATTTGCCGGGTAGCTTCCATGCCATCCATTTCCGGCATCTGAATGTCCATCAATACCAGGTCATAATTATTCTTCTGCACCATTTCAACAGCTTCACGACCATTATTAACGATATTTACAGTAAATCCCCACGACTCCATAATATGCTTCACCAGATATTGATTCAGCTCCACGTCTTCTGCAACCAGAATTTTCCTGTTTCCCAAACTTTGATAATTTAACTCTTGTGACACGGCTGATTGATTGAGTTTAAATGAACTAATAGCAAAGGGTATTTCAAAACTGAAACAAGACCCCTGTCCCGCCGCACTTTCTACCTTTAACTCACCTCCCATCATACTGATAAGCTCTCTGCATATGCTTAATCCCAAACCGGTACCGCCATGCGTTCTGCTGATAGCAACATGCGCCTGCATAAATGGTTCAAGAATCAGGCCCAGCTGCTCTTCGCTTATTCCAATACCGGTATCTTTTATAGCAAAAGCAATATGCACTTCGTTTTCATTCTTTTCCACCAAACGGGTAGTAATAGTAACGGCGCCTTCTTCGGTAAACTTCATTGCATTGCTGATCAGATTGTTCAACACCTGACTTAACCTGTAAGGATCACCCAGTACAATGATGTCCTCTCCCAGATGATTATCGTGCAACAAGCCAATTCCTTTTTCTTCGGCTTTGTAATTGAACGACTGCAAACACAAATCTACCCGGTCGGCCAGTGAAAACACTACGTGTTCAAACTGTAGTTTACCTAAAATAATTTTTTCAAGGTCAAGCACATCATTTACCAAAAGCAATAAGTTATTGGCCGATTCCTGAATTAAGCGCAGGTAATTACGCTGCTGTTCGTTTAAACTTGTTTTAGCCAACAGGCCTGCAATGCCTAGTACACCATTCATCGGTGTTCTGATCTCATGGCTCATGTTGGCCAGAAAAATTTCTTTTGCGCGGGCAGCTTCCTCGGTTATTTTCTTCGCCTGACGCAGTTCCCGCTCGGCCTGTATACGTGCCGAAATATCCTGTGCAAACCCAATTACATAAGGCTCTATACCAGGCACATCCATTTTATAATTCTGGTATAACAGGTATATTACCTGTCCGCTTTTACTCAGTATTCTGAATACACCTTCCGATTTTCCATCCCGCAAAAACGGATGCACGTAATTGGTATCAAACAGTGGCTTGTCTTCTTCAGGTAAAAATTGCGATAAACGGCGGCCTACCATTTCACCGGCTGTATAATCCAGTGCCAGACAGGCAGCAGGATTAACCGATAATAATATGCCATTAAGATCATGCGTATAGATCCATGCCTGGCTATAGTTAAAAAGATCGCGGTACTTTTTTTCGCTTAACTGTATATGTTCTTCCGTTCGCTTCTGATCGCTGATCTCGATACTGTACGCGATACAGAACTTTACATTTCCCTGCTCATTCAGCACAGGATGTATATGGCGTAAATGATATTTAATTTGTCCGTCGGGATACTCAAAACGCTCCTGCCATTTCTGTAACTGTTTTGTTTGTACAGCTTCTTCTATCATCGCCTTACGGCGTACAGCCAGTTCGGGCGGTTTTTGCAGAACCCGGCAGTAATCATCAATGGTTTTACCAATAAGCCATTCCCTCGTTGCCGCATCTTTAATAAGGGATGAATTGAGGAACAGAAATTCACCCTTCGGATTGAATACAGCAATGTCGGCGGGAATATTGCAAAGTACTTCCTGGTAAAATGAAGCATATGCCGCTGACGAATCGCTTATATCCTTTTTCGCCCCATCCGTTACCGGTGGCACCATATCTTCTTCTTCCTTTATTTTCTTCAACGGTTTCATTGGGGCTTACTTCACTTAGGCAAAGTATTTTGCTTATTGACGATTGTCGATTGCCGATTCACGACTGTATTACTTTGCAATCAATTCTCCGGCCTGAATCATACGGTAAATGGTTGATTTACCTATATCAAGCTTTTTGGCAACCAGCAATACATCTTTATCATATTTGTCAAGGTAATGCTGAATGATCTGCAATTCGTATTCTTTCAGCGTTCTTTCCTTATTCATCAGGTCGTTTACCGAAGCATTGGCATTAACTGTAATGTGCTCAGGCAATATCGTGTCGCCATCGGCCATTACAACAGCCAATTCCATTACTGACCTCAGTTCACGAACGTTACCGGGAAAAGTATGATGCATCAGTTTTTGCTGCGACTCGGGCGATAGTAATTTCTTTTCAGTATTATTTTCTTTGCAAAACTGATCCATAAAATGCTTGGCAAGAATTACAATATCATTGCCCCGCTCTCTTAACG
>Ga0207667_10008055_pt1 | contig 12567 bp, 10 predicted proteins | sample KBSCornC52_FD_184301 | JGI IMG/M metagenome (GOLD analysis project Ga0207667, IMG submission 184301) | Corn rhizosphere microbial communities from Kellogg Biological Station, Michigan, USA - KBS Corn C5-2 (SPAdes) (version 2) | ecosystem: Host-associated > Plants > Roots > Rhizosphere > Soil ...
GGCGACACCTATCTATTGCCCAACGAGATGGCAAACGCGCGGCGCTACCTGCAACTGCTCGACAAGATGGAAGCGCAAACAGGCGCAATCGATGTGGCGCTGCTGCAACAGCAGACGCACAATCTCTATGCCGAGGTACACGCCGCCGACGGCGCCGTCGATCTGATGACGATCCACGGCGCCAAGGGCCTGGAGTGGGACGTCGTGATTGTGCCCGGCCTGGAGAAACCTCCGCAGCAAAACAAGCGGCGTCTCTTAACGTGGGAAGAGTTCGCGACGGACGAAGAAGGCACTGCGCACGTCATCCTCGCGCCGATTGCCGGCAAGGGAGAAGGCTCAAAGGCGCTGAACAAATGGCTGAACAGCGTCCACAAAACCCGCGAGACGGCTGAGCAGAAGCGGCTCTTCTATGTCGCATGTACACGCGCGAAAGAGGAGCTGCATCTGTTTGCCGCGCCAAAGACAACGAAGCAGGGCAACATCAGCTTGCCGGACGGCAGCTTGCTGAAGGCGGCGTGGCCCGCAGCAGAGAAATACTTCGCTTCGCCTACCGTGCCTCGAACTGCCGCGCCTGCTTCTGACGACGAGCTTGCGCTCGCCCTCGCGGCAGCAGTTGACGACACGGCGCCGAAGCCCATCCTAAAACGCCTGCCCCTGTCGTTCGATCCGCGAGTGCGCTTCATCGCTCAAAAGCCGCTTCCTCATGGCGAAGCTGAAGCTAAGCCTGCCGGAGCGCGCTTCGAGCGGCCCGAAGGCTCATTCGAGGCGCGCGCCTTCGGCAATGCCGTACATGCATTTTTGGAGATGCTTGCCGATCTCGCGAGCAAGGGCGTACCCGCCGAGAGCCTGCTCCAACAGGTAGCATCGTGGGGCCCGCGCATTGCAGCCTTGCTCCGCGCCGATGGCGTCCCGCCGGAATCGCTGGAGCGACGCGTCTCCCAGGTAAAGTCCGCACTCATCCATACGCTTCAGGACGCCGAAGGCCGCTGGGTGCTGACCGCGCGGGACGAGGCTTCGAGCGAGCTCGCACTGACTGCATGGCACGAGGACCGCACGAGCGTGAGGCTGGACCGTGTCTACCGCGCAGGTGCCCAGCCGCTGGCCGACGGTCGGGAGTTCGTATGGATCGTGGACTACAAAACCACAACTCACGGTCACGAAAGAATTGAGAAGTTTCTGGAAGACGAGAAGGAGACGTATGCGGAGCAGATGGAGACATACGCTCGTATGCTGCGCCGCAGTGTGCAGGAGGAGATTCGCGTGGCCCTGTACTATCCGATGCTGCCGAAGCTGATCTGGTGGAAGCCGACGGCGTAAAGCGCCGTTAGCTAGACGTCGACCGGGTTGTGCCGCACATCCGCGCCGCGGACCCAGAAGATCACGTCCTCGGCGATGTTGGTCGCATGGTCGCCGACGCGCTCCAGATTGCGCGCGATAATGAGCGCATTGAGCGACTGCGGCGTCAGCTCCGGCTTTTCCTTGATCAACGCGCTAAGAGCATCGAACGCCGCGTTGTTCATCTCATCGACCTGGTCATCGAGCGTAAGGACCGATTTCGCCAGCTCCGCGTTGCCTTCAATAAACGCCTGGAGCGACTTGCGCACCATGGCGGAAGCCAGCGAGGCCAATTTTGGAATATCGACGGGCAGGTCGATATTTGCAAACGCTCCCATCTCGCGCACGCGAATGGCGATATTGACCGCCTGGTCGCCGACGCGCTCCAGGTCGGCATTGATGCGAATCACCGAGAGAATGAAGCGCAGGTCGATGGCCATGGGCTGCTCCATCGCAAGCAGGTCGAGCGCCATCTGATCGATCTCGCGTTCGAGCCGGTTGATGGAAGGCTCCGCGCGAAGGACAAGTTCGCAGATGCTGAGATCCCGCGTGCTATAGGCCTCGATGGAGCGCTGAATGGCCTGCTCGGCCATGCCTGCCATGATGAGAAGCCGTTCCTTGAGATCGTCGAGGCTCTGCTGGAATTTAATGCGCATCAGCCAAACCTCCCCGTGATGTAATCTTCGGTGCGCTTGTCGTGCGGGTTTGTGAATATCTTATGCGTGGAGTCGAACTCGACCAGTCTGCCATTCAAAAAGAAGCCCGTATTTTCAGCCACCCGCGCCGCCTGCTGCATGTTGTGCGTCACGATGACAATCGTGTACTGGCTCTTGAGCTGAAAGACGAGGTCTTCAATCTTGGAGGTCGAAACGGGGTCGAGCGCGGAGGCAGGCTCGTCCATCAGCAGCACCTCGGGATCGACAGCCAGCGCGCGGGCGATGCACATGCGCTGCTGCTGGCCGCCGGAAAGGCTCGCTCCCGACTTTTTCTTGAGATCGTCCTTGACCTCTTCCCACAGCGCGGCCTGCTTCAGCGAGCGCTCGCATGTCTCGTCGAGGATGCGGCGGTTTCGGAAGCCATTCAGCTTCAGCCCGCTCACGACGTTGTCGTAGATCGACATGGTTGGAAAAGGATTGGGCCGCTGAAAGACCATCCCTACGCGGCGGCGAATCTCAACCGGCGACGCATCTCTGTAAATGTCCACCTCGCCCATCTTGACGACGCCGGTCGCGCGCGCAATCGGATTGGTCTCGTGCATCCGGTTCAGGCAGCGAACGAACGTTGATTTGCCGCAGCCTGAAGGCCCGATGAGTGCTGTGGCATGGTTCGCGGGGATGTGTAGGTTGATGTCTCGCAGCGTGTGCGTCGAACCATACCAGGCGTTCAAGTCTTCTACCAGAATGCCGACTCCCACTAGCTTCCTCCCTTGAGTACGCCGCGACTGGCATAGATGCGAACGAGCGTGACAGATACCATAATCAAGACAATTAAAACCAGCGACCCGGCCCAGGCCAGCCGGTGCCATTCATCATACGGCGAGATGGCGTAGACATAAATCTGCAATGGCAGCGCGGCGATAGGCTCGTTCAGCTTGAAGCTCCAGAACTGATTGCCGAAGGCCGTGAACAGCAGCGGCGCGGTCTCTCCCGCGACGCGCGCAAAGGCCAGCATACAGCCGGTGATGATTCCCGGCGACGCCGTGCGCAGGCTGACTGAAAGGGTCGTCCTCCACTTCGGCACGCCCAGGCCGAGCGCCGCCTCGCGCACCGCCAGCGGCACTGTAGCCAGCATCTCTTCGGTCGTGCGCGTGATCGTGGGCACCATCATAATGGCCAGCGCGATGCCTCCCGCCAGCGCCGAGAAGTGCTTCTGCTCGACGACCACCAGTGAATACACAGCGATGCCCATCACAATCGAAGGAACGCCGTTCAGCACGTCCGCCGTAAAGCGCACCGCATTGCCCAGCAGCGAGCTTCGTCCAAATTCCGCAAGATACACTCCGGCCGCGATGCCGATGGGGACGCCCATCAAGCTCGCCAGCAGCAGAATGATTCCCGATCCGATGATGGAGTTCGCCATGCCGCCGCCCGTTTCGCCCACAGGCGCGGGGACCTGCGTAAAGAACGCAAGGTTCAGTGAGCTTGCGCCTTTATAAATCAGATAAAAAAGAATGGCCGCAAGCGGGGCCAGCACAACGAGCGTGGCAAGGATGGACAGGCCACTGACAAAATAGTTTGTCGCCGCGCGCCGTGCCGCGTTGAACCGTGCAGGCTTCGGCTGGATATTCATCGACTGCGAGTTGAACGGTCGAGCGCTCATCGTTAGCCCACCCTTGCCGGCGCGCCGCGCGTAACCGCCCACACCATCAGCCGCGCAATTGCGTTGACCACGATCGTTACCAGAAACAGAGCGAGTCCAATCTCAATCAGCGCGCTCAGGTAGAGGTCCCCGGTCGCCTCGGAGAACTCATTCGCAATCACACTGGCCAGCGTGTAACCGGGCGCGAAGAGGGATTTCGCTATAGCAGGCTGGTTGCCAATCACCATCGTCACGGCCATCGTCTCTCCCAGCGCGCGGCCCAGGCCCAGCATCACCGCGCCGACGATTCCGATGCGCGAGTTGCGTAGCACGCCGATGCGGATCATCTCCCACTTCGTCGCGCCCAGCGCAAGCACGCCCTCGCGCTGGCTGTTCGGCACCGCTTGCATAATGTCCCGCGTCAGCGAGGAGATGATCGGCAAAATCATGATCGAAAGAATAATGCTGGCCGTCAGAATGCCTACACCGAAGTTCGGCCCCACAAACAACCCGGTCCAGCCAAACGTCTTTACCAGAAACGGCCCCACCACGTCGCGGATGAGCGGCACCAGCACAAAGATTCCCCACAGACCGTAAACAACGCTTGGTATCGCTGCCAGCAGCTCTGTCAGAAACGAGATCGGAGCGCGCAGTACACGAGGGCAAAGCTCCGTAAGGAATATCGCTACTCCCAGCGCCAGCGGCACAGCAATCACCAACGCAAGCAGCGAAGTCGCCAGAGTGCCGTAGATGAAGGGCAGCGCGCCAAAGTTGCCCGAGACCGGGTTCCATGCCTGACGCGTGAAAAACCTCCATCCAAACTGCAACAGACTCAGGCGCGACCGGAACACAAGAATCGTGAGGATGAAGAGAACAATCGCAAAGATGCTGCACGCGCAGACAAGCACTACCACGGCGAAAGTCTTGTCCCCAACCCTGCCGCTGCCGCGCTGACTTAGATAGGCGCGAATCGGCGAAAGCGGCCCGCCAACCTCCGCCACGCCTCCTTTGCCCTCAATATTGGGTTGCAACTCTAGCATCCGGTCGCGCATGGAGACCGGCGAGCCGGGTTCTCTTTCCGTAGTCATGCGGCTGGAAGACACGCCGTTTCTGTGAGTCGGTCTCATTTCAGGCTGATTGTATCCGGCCCAGCATCGGCCAGTTCCAGTCTGACCGGCAATTGTTACAGCAAGGTTACAAATCGTGAACTCATTAACAATCGCGTCTATTTATCTGGATTTCACAGCCTCGGCAGCGTAAATAGAAACGTGCTGCCCTGGTTCAGGTCGCTCTTTGCCCAGATTCTTCCACCCTGGCTCTCGACTACGTGGCGCGCGATCGCGAGTCCCAGCCCAGTGCCGCCCGATTCCCTCGACCGCGCTTTGTCCACCCGGTAGAACCGCTCGAAGATGCGGCTGAGATGTTCGGAGGCAATTCCCGGTCCAAAGTCGCGCACACTGAACTCGACCGCGCTCTTCTCTCCCGAAACGTCAGCGGCAATATCGCGCGCGCTGACCACAACCCGCGCATGGCCTTCTCCGCGCGGCTGCCCGTACTTGACGCCGTTCTCGATCAAATTGCTGAGCACCTGAAGGATAGCGTCCGTATCCGCCATCACCTCGGATCCGGTCGTCTCACCTATCTCCAGCACGGCCGCGGCGTCATGCGCCAGTCCATTCATGGCCTTCACCGCATCGCGTACCAGCAGATCGGCCCGCACGGGCGCCGGTCGAAGCTCCTGCCCCGACGACTCGACCCGCGTCATCACCAGCAGGTCTTCGGTCAGCCGGCCCATGCGGGTGGCGTTCTTGAGGATCGTCGTCAAAAACTCGCGCGCCTGCGTGCTCAGCGAAGCCTCGTGGTCCAGCAGCGTCTCCACATAGCCGCTGATCGAGGTGAGCGGCGTCCGTAGCTCATGCGAAACGTTCGCTACAAAGTCGCGCTGCGTGCGCTCCACCTGCTCGATCCTGGTAATGTCGTGCAGCACCGCCACCGCGCCGCCGCCAGGCATAGGCGAAGCGCTTATTTCAAATATTTTCCCCGGCAGCAGCAGGGTCGAGCGACGCTCGCTCACCACGCGCTCTTCCAGCGCAGCGCGAACGCAGTCCAGCACCTCCGGGTCGCGGATGGTCTCGACCAGCGCATGGCCAACGCGCACCGCGTTACTCAGTGAAGCTCCCGGCATCAACCGCTGCATGTGCTGGTTCGTCCATTGGATGCGCCCGCCGGAGTCCACCGCGACGACCGCATCCTGCATACTGTCGAGCATCGCCTCCAGTTCGCTCCGGCTCGCGGAGGCGTCCGTCAAAACGCTCTCGACGCGACCTGACACATCGGCGAGCGCGCCGGCAAGCCCGTCAAAATCGCTGAACCTCCGCGGCGTTGCAACAATCTTCTCCTCCGGGACCGACCCCACCCCCGCCTCCAACGCTCCGATGTCCTTACGCACAGAACGCGTCAGAAGAAGAGCATTGATCGCGGCCCATGCAATGATCAACACGCCCACGACGGCCCACCCACCCCAGCCAAGCGGAGCCAGCCACGCCAGCAATCCGGCAGCAATAGCCACCGCAATCGCTATCCGCAGAAAGAGCGAGAGAAAAAGACTTCGCGTCACAAGCAGCACCTAAGCCAGAGTCTCGTCCTGCGCGGGCGCCAGCGTCTTTGAGGTCTTCGGAATCTCAAACCGGTAGCCTGCTCCGCGCATTGTCTTAAGATAGCGCGGACTCTCCGCATCGGCTTCAATCTTCTCGCGAATGCGCCGCACATACACATCGACCGAGCGCGGCGTCACAAAGCGCGCATCGCCCCACACAGCGTCCAGCAGATGGTCGCGGCTATACACCCGTCCCGGATGACGCGCCAGATAATCCAGCAACCGGAACTCTGTCGCCGTCGTCGTCACCAGTTCGCCATGGACGCGAAGCTGCATCGCGCCCGCATCAATCTCTATGCCCTCAAACTTCAGCACTGATGGAGAAACCGGCCGCTCGAACCGCCGCAGCACCGCTTTGACGCGCGCCACCAGCTCGCGCGTCGCAAACGGCTTCGTGATGTAATCGTCGGCGCCCATCTCCAGGCCCAGAACGCGGTCGTTCTCTGCCGCGCGCGCGGTCAGAAAGATGATCGGCACAATGCTCAAGGCAGGGTTCTGCCGCAGCCTGCGGCACAGGTCCAGGCCATCTCCCCCCGGAACCATGATGTCCAGAAGAAAAAGGTCGGGCGGCTGCCGTTCAGCGTCGCTCAGAATCTGGTTGATAGCAAGGTAAGGGCGAACGGTGTAGCCCGCGCTCTCCAGGTGATACTGGATCAGGCGGGAGATATCGGGTTCATCTTCCAGCACAAAGATCGTCTGACTCAATTTGTAACCCTCAATTCATCGATCCGATTACTCACAGGTTAACCCAATGTTGCTGGGAGAATTGCGAACATACGATGAATCCTGAGTCCCTCCCTGTAAGAAAAAACCAGGCCCGTATACTGTTAAGAGCACTTGGGAAAGGCTTTCAGGGAACTCTATGGCACAGGAATCTCATCTTGTTCTCTGCGTAGACGATGAGCAGGTCGGCCTCAGGGTCCGCAAAATTCTGCTTGAGCGGGCTGGCTATCAGGTCCTCACAGCGCTCAACGGCATGGACGGGCTTGCAATCTTCCGCGCCGAACCCGTCGAGGCCGTCGTCCTCGACTACTCCATGCCCGGTATGCACGGCGGCGAGGTTGCGGCAAAGATGCGTCAGACCAAGCCCCATGTCCCGATCCTCCTGCTTTCCGCTTACATTGGACTCCCTGCCGAAGTCATATCTCTGGTCGATCTCTACATGACCAAGGGAGAAGGAGCGCCCCTTCTCCTGAGCAAGTTACATAGCTTACTTCAACCGGGAAATGCACCCGCGGGCAGCGATACGGGACGAGAGAGCAGTGAATCTAAGCCAATTCAATAGCATTCTGCGGCAAGTATTTTTGCTGCCTGTAATTGCGCTTCTGATTACAGCCGGAGCGCTCTACTGGCAGATTCAGGGGGCCAACGCCACCGTCAAACTCATTCAGGACTCCGACGCGCGCATCACCCAGGCCACGCTCGTCTCCAAGCTCCTCGTCGATGAAGAGTCCGGCCTGCGGGGCTACGAGACCACCGCCGACATTCGCTTCCTGCAGCCGTACCTGGACGCCGAATCCCGCCTGCCCGCCGAGTTTCAGCGCCTGAACGACATCTCCGGCGGCGACGCCGAAGAGTTGCGTTACATCGAAGACCTCCAGAGCAAACAGCAGACCTGGCGCGACGCCTTCGCCGTGCCGCTCATCGCCACCGTCAAGGCAGGGGGAAAGACCAACGACGTCAATCTGAACCTCCATGGCAAAGAACTGATGGACGAGATCCGCCAGGACATCGGCGACATCATCTATACAGCAGAGCGCAATCGCGCGGAGCGCATCGCTCACTGGCGTCATCAGGTCCGCACCATGCTTTCAGCGCTGCTGGTGCTCGCGCTTGCCATCGGCATTCTGATCGGACTATTCACGCGCAGCCGCCTCCACGCCGTCTCCGCCGCCTATCGCACGTCGCTGGAGGTGCTCGGCCGCAGGGCCGAGGAGATCTACCAGTCCGAGCAGCAGTTGCGCACCACGCTTGCCTCCATCGGCGACGGCGTCATCTCCTGCGACGCCGGCGGCCGCATCCAGATGATGAATCCGATGGCCCGCGAGATGACCGGATGGAGCCACGCCGACGCCCGTGACAGGCCGCTCAATGAAGTCTTCCGCATCGTCAACGAAGCCACCCGCGAGCCTGCGGAAGACCCCGTGGCCCAGGTCAAGCGGCTCAACCGCATCGTTGATCTTGCCCACCACACCATCCTCATCCGCAAGGACGGCACGGAGATCAACATCGCCGACAGCGGCGCGCCCATCCGCGACCAGCACGGTGAAATCATCGGCATCGTCCTCGTCTTCCGCGACATTACCATCGAGCGCCGCACGCAGGAGGCACTGCTGGCCAATGAGAAGCTCGCCGTGGCCGGACGCCTCGCCGCCACCATCGCCCACGAGATCCACAACCCGCTCGACTCCGTCTCCAACCTTCTCTACCTCATGCGCAACGGCGCAAGCCCGGAGGAAACGCGGCAGTTCATGGACATGGCCGAGCAGGAACTCGCCCGCGTCACCCAGATCAGCCGCGCCATGCTGGGTCTCTACCGCGAATCCAAGGCGCCGGTGCTCGTCAACCTCAAGGAGATGCTCCAGGAGATTCTCCTCCTGATGGACCGCCGCTTCGTCGAGCTCGGCGTCACCGTGTCCATCTACCTGCCTGCGAACATCTCGGTGTCGGCCTTTCCTGCCGAGCTGAGACAGGTCTTCACCAATCTCATCTCCAACGCGGCAGAGGCCGCCGGTCCAGGCGGAGAGGTCTCGGTAAGAACGTCCCCCCAGCCAGCCGGCGTTGGCCCCAACGGACAAAAACTCCCCGAAGGGGCCGTCGTCATCATTGCCGACAACGGCGCAGGTATCTCCGAAGAGGTGCGCCCGCACCTCTTCCAGCCCTTCTTCACCACCAAGGGCGAACACGGTACTGGACTCGGCCTCTGGGTCAGCCGCGGCATCGTCAACAAACACGGCGGCGTCATTGAGGTGACCAGCAACACCAGCGACACCGCGCACGGCACCGCGGTCAGCGTCTTTCTCGCAACCAACCCCACCATCGCCACCGACGGCTAGAGCATCCGCAACTGCTCCGCGACAATCGAAGCTGCCCGCTCACACGCCGCGCGGTCCACATCATAGTGCGTCACAAACCGTACTGCATGAGACCCGATCGCGCTCGCCAGCACGCCCTTCTGCTTCAGGGCCGCAACAAACGAAGCCGCGCCGCAGCCGTTACGCAGCGTGAAGATCACGATATTCGTCTCCACCGCATCCAGATCAATCTCGGCCCCAGGCTGCGTCGCAACTGCCTCCGCCAGCAGTCGTGCGTTGGCATGGTCTTCATGCAGCCTCCCAGGCATCTCGCGCAAAGCAATCAAACCCGCAGCAGCCAGAATGCCGGCCTGCCGCATTCCTCCACCCAGCGCCTTGCGAAAGACGCGCGCCCGCTCCATCGCTGCCCTCGTGCCCACTAGCATCGAGCCTACCGGCGCGCCGAGTCCCTTCGACAGGCAAAACATCACGGTATCGAAGCCGCGCGAAAGCTCCGCCACGCCTACGCCCAGCGCCGTGGCAGCATTGAAAATCCGCGCGCCATCCAGATGCACAGGCAACCCAGCCTCGCGCGCCCCATCCCATATCTCCCGCAGATTGGCCAGCGGAGTCACTGTGCCGCCCGCCATATTGTGCGTGTTCTCGATACAAATCAGTCCGGTCTGCGCGCGGTAGTACATCTTCGGTCCAATCGCCTGCCGCACCAACTCCCACGTCAGAATGCCTCGCTCAGCCGCAACCGTGCGCGGCACGCAGCCGGAGAACGCCGCCATCGTCGCCATCTCCCAGTCCAGAACATGCGCCCGCGACTCGCAGATGACCTCCTGTCCATGTTGCGTGTGTAGCCGGATGGCAATCTGATTTCCCATCGTGCCCGTGGGCACAAAGATCGCGGCCTCTTTACCGAAGACCTCGGCGGCCTCACGCTCCAACCGATTCACGGTGGGGTCTTCGCCGTAGACATCATCGCCCACCTCGGCGGCAGCCATCGCCGCGCGCATCGCAGCGGTAGGCTTCGTTACGGTATCGCTACGCAGGTCGATTATCTCGCTCATCCGCACCTCAAAAATGCAGCTACGCCGCGGCCTCAACCAGCAATCGGCTGAAAACCTCATTGGAAACCACTCTGCCCCGCGCCGTAAGCCTCACCGAGCCATCCCTCATCTCGATAAGACCGGCCTCCTCAATCTCAAGCAGCGAAGGCATCACATCCTGCACCATCGCTGCGCCGAACTCACTACGCAATCCATCAAGCTCCACGCCCTCGTTCAAACGCAGGCCAAGAAACAGCGACTCCTCAAATGCCTGCTCCCTGCCGATGACTTCAACTTCAGGCGTGGCAACCCGCGGTGCGAAAGGTCCTCCAAGATAAGCCTCCAGATCATCCGTATTGGCAAACCGTACCGCGCCTGTCTCCGTCCGCAACATCGAGTGAGCATCCAGTCCAAAGCCTATATAAGGCTGCCGCCGCCAGTACTTCAGGTTGTGCCGCGATCTGTTGCCATCCCGCGCAAAGTTCGAGATCTCATACTGCCGCACGCCCGCCGCATTCAATGCCTCGCAGGCTTGCTCGTACCACTCCGCCGCCGCATCCTCCGAAGGAACGGCATCGGCATGGTAGCGGCTTCCCTTCCGCAGCATCTCCCGGCCCAGGCGCGACTCCTCATCCACCTCCAGCATGTAGACGCTCACGTGCGGCGTGCTGCTGGCAATCGCCTGCTCCACCGAAAACCGCCAGCTCGCCTCCGTCTGGTGCGGAAGCCCGGCAATCAAGTCAAGACTTATCTCCCGAACGCCCGCCGTCCGAATGCGCGCGATCTCTTCCCTGCACTGCCGCCGCGTATGCAGCCTGCCCACAGCAGCGCTCTCTTCATCCACAAACGACTGCACGCCAAAGCTGATGCGGTTCATCCCCTGCCGCAGCAACTCCTCCAGCGTCTCATCGGCAAGCTGCCCCGGAGCGCACTCCAGCGTAATCTCCGCATTCGCCGCCAGATCGAACTCGCCGCGCAGACAATCAAATATCCGACTGAACTGCCCCGCCGACAAAAGGCTGGGTGTTCCACCGCCGAAGTAAACCGAGTCCGCGGCCCCGGCGCCAGCCTCAGACAGAGCCGCACCCAGCGTATTCGCCGTGGCCCTCATTCCGCGCATCTCCGCGCACAGCCGGTCTACATAATGCTGCATCCGCTCCGCGCCAAACACGTCCGAGGCGAAGTTGCAGAAGCTGCACTTCGCCTTGCAGAATGGCACCGAGATATAAACTCCGATTGCTTCAGACATTTGCGTTTTGCCAGCATTTATTGTTTCACGGAGACAATTCCGGCGAGAAAGGATTTCCTCCTCCACTGCCGTAATCCGTAATTCTCGCCGCGCGCGGAATCCTATGCTCCCCCGGAGCATCTGGAATAATGGAAAAGAGCATGGCAGACGAAAAGCCAAGGGTACAGTCAGAGCCCACAAAGAAGACGCACGATGACGACGTTGTAGGCAAAGTCTACGACGGCCGCCTCATGCGCCGTCTGCTCACCTATCTGCGCCCCTACAAGCTCCAGGCCATTCTCTCCGCCTTCGCCATCATCTTCAAGGCCGCCAGCGACGTAGCCGCCCCCTGGCTGGTGAAGGTTGCCGTCGATACCTACATGACCGGCACGCCGCCTGAAAAGTTCGGCTGGCTCGCCCGCCATCTCAGCCCACGCCCCATGACCGGCATCGCTCAGATTGGCGCGCTCTACCTCGCATCGCTCCTCATCACCTTCGCCCTCGAATTCCTCCAGACCTACATGATGCAGTGGACCGGCCAGAAGATCATGTTCGATCTGCGCAGCCAGATCTTCCGCCACCTGCAGCGCATGTCGCCCGCCTTCTTCGACCGCAACCCCGTAGGCCGTCTCGTCACCCGCGTCACCTCCGACGTCGATGCGCTCAACGAGATGTTCACCTCCGGCGTACTGGCTATCTTTGAAGACGTCTTCGTGCTCGCCTTCATCGTCATCATCATGCTGCGCATGAGCTGGCCGCTGGCGCTGCTTGCCATCTCCGTTATTCCGATCATTCTCTACGCCACCCGCATCTTCCGCCGCTACGTCCGCGACAGCTACCGCCGCCAGCGCGCCGCCACCGCGCGCATCAACTCCTTCACGCAGGAGTACGTCTCCGGCATGTCGGTCGTGCAGCTCTTCAACCGCGAGCGCCGCGCCTTCCACGACTTCTCCGCCGTCAACGCCGAAAACAAAAGGGCGT
>Ga0207667_10008057_pt1 | contig 12566 bp, 8 predicted proteins | sample KBSCornC52_FD_184301 | JGI IMG/M metagenome (GOLD analysis project Ga0207667, IMG submission 184301) | Corn rhizosphere microbial communities from Kellogg Biological Station, Michigan, USA - KBS Corn C5-2 (SPAdes) (version 2) | ecosystem: Host-associated > Plants > Roots > Rhizosphere > Soil ...
GCGCCCTGCTGGTGTTCATGCTCACCAACCTCGGCACGATTGCCGGCGAGTACCTCGCCGGGATCAGGATTTTCACGCGGTTGTTGTAGGGCGGGTCTCGACCCGCCTGTTTCGACCCAATGAAGCCGCGTGGGGCGGAATCCGCGTAGCGGCTTCCGTCGAAACACGTACATGCGGCGAAAACGGCTGCGCCGGTTCCATCCTACGATTACCACGCGCACTGTTTCCGCCTGCAGAAGGCGGCGGGCCGAGTCCCGCCCTACTTCGTCACATCTGAAATCAGCGCCGCGCCCAAGACAGGCGCCGAGCCGATCTCTGCGCGCGGCCTCCGCACCCTGCCGGCCTTCGCATCGCGCATCACGCGGCGCATCGCCATGCGCGCGTCGTCCAGCAGCGCGTAGATCACCGGCAATGCCAGTAGCGTGACGATGGTGGAAAACAGAAGTCCCCCGGCGATCGCGCGCGCCATCGGCGAGTACGGCGGACCGTTGCCGCCGATCTGCGCATCGGTCAGGCACAGCGGCAACATGCCGAGGATCGCCGTGCCCATCGTCATCAGGATCGGCCGCAGGCGTTCGGACGCGCCGGCGATGAGCGCCTGCGTGCGTGCCATGCCCTCGTGCCGCAGCGTGTTGATGTGCACGATCATCACGATGCCGTTACTCACCACCACGCCCATCAGGATCAGGATGCCGATCGCGGCCATGATCGAGAACGTGGTGCCGCTGACCCAGAACAGCCAGAACACGCCCAGCACCGAGAAGACGAAAGTAGTGAGGATCGCCGCCGGGAAGATCAGCGACTCGAACATGCAGCACATCACCACGTACACCAGCACCAGCGCGATCAGCATGTTGAACGCCATCTGGTTGCCGGCCTGCTGCGCGTTGTCGAAGTTGTCGCCGAACGCCCAGTGATAACCCGGCGGCAACGTGACCGCCTTCATTACGTTGCTGATTTCCTTGCGCGCGTCTTCGGTGGTCTTGCCGTCGGCGAGATTGGCCTGGATCGTCACCGTGGTCTGGCGATTGGTGCGGTCGATCGCCGTCGCGATCGGATGCGTTTCCACCTTCACCATCGAAAGCAGCGGGATTTGCGTGCCGTCGTCGCGGCGCAACTGGTAATCGGAAAGATCATCCAGGCTCGCCGTGTCGGCATTCGCGAAACGCAGCCACACCGGCACCTCGCGATCGCCCTGGCGGTATTCGGAAAGCGGCATGCCGCGCAGCGCGATGGCCACATAATCGCCGACCTGCTGGGCATCGAAACCGTACTGCTTCGCGCGCACCCGATCCACGTGCACTGCCACTTCGCGGTCGCCGCCGCGTTCGGCCGTATGCACGTCGCGCAGCGACGGGAGACGCGCAAGCACCGGCACCAGCGTGTCGGCAAGCTGATTGAGCTGCGCGGTGGAGTCTCCGCGCAGCGAAACCTCGACCGGCGCGCTGCCGTTGTTCTGCTGGTTGAAGTCCACCGAGCCGATCGCGATCTTCGGCAAGCCCTTGCGGATGTCCTCCATGATGTCCGCGGAGCTGCGGTGCGCGTCGCGGCCTTCGGTCAGCGAGACCGTGGTGCTGTTGCCCTGCGTCTCGCTGTAGTAGGTGTAGACCGACTTGATCTCCAGTTCCTTCTTGTGTGCCAGCAGCCAGCCATCAATCTTGTTGACGGCCACCGCGAGCTGCGGCAGCCGGTACTGGCCGTTGAGATGCCAGTTCAGGAACAGTTGCCGCGACTCCGATTGCGCGAACATGTCCACCTTCATGTGCGTCATCGGCCACAAGCTCAGCACCATCAGGGCGAACACGCCGGCCATGCTCCAGCGGCGATGCGCGAGCGTCCACGCCACCACCCGCGCATAGCGGTCGCGCAGCCGGGTGATCAGGGTCTTGCGGTTGAGGAATTTCGGCGGCGGCAGTTTCGAGGACAGCATCGGCACCAGGCTCACCGCCACCAGCCACGAAGCAATGTGGGCGATCGCCATGGTGATCGCAACCTGGGTGAGGAAGATGCTGATGTCGTTCTTCTCGCCGAATACGTTCGGCAGGAACACGATCACCGAGGTGAGCGTGCCGGCGGCGATCGCGATCCCGACCGCCTGGGTGCCGGCAACCGCGCAGTACCACGCCTTGTCGGGGTGCTTCTCGCGGTACTGGTAGATGCTTTCGACCACCACCACCGCGTTGTCCACCAGCATGCCGACCGCAAGCAGCAGACCCATCATCGAGAGCACGTTCAGCGAGATGCCGAAGAAGTACATGCAGCCCAGCGTGATCACGAAGCACACCGGGATCGCCAGTGACACCATCAACGTGGACGGCCAGTCGCGCAGGAAGAAATACAGCACCAGCACCGAGAGCAGCACGCCGATCGCGCCGGCCTCGCCCAGGTCGCGCAGGGACGAAGTCACGCCCTTGGCGGAATCCTGCAACGCATACACATTGATGCCGTGCATCTGCGGGTCGTCGCGCACGCCGTCCACGTACTTCGTCACCGCCGAGCCGACCTGCACCAGGTTGGCGTTGCGCTCCTTGTAGATGTCCACGCCGATCGCCGGGCGGCCGTTCAGATCGCGTGCGAAATCCATCTTCGACGGCTGCAGCGTGACCTTGGCGATGTCGCCCAATTTCAAACCCTGCGCATTCACAGGCAGCGAACGCACGTCGCCCAGGTCGCGCCATTGTCCCTGCGGCTGCACACGCCAGCGCTTGCCGCCGTCGCTCACCTCGCCTGCCGACAGCGAGAAATTGGCCTGCTTCATCCGCTGGTAGAGCTGGTTCAGGCTGATGTTGTGCGCGGCCAGCCGCTCGGCCGAAAGCTCGATCTGCAGCTCCGGCGCCTGCACGCCGTTGATGTCCACGCGCGCGACGCCCGGGATGCGTTCGATCGGGCGCTTCAGCACACGATCCAGCAGCGCATACGAGTTCGAAAGGTTGCGGCTGGAAGCGATGCGCAGCTGCAGGATCGGCTGGTCGGATGTCGAAAACTTCTGCACGGTGTAGCGCTGCAGGTCGGAAGGCAGGTCGGCGCGGATCGCGTCAATCTTCTCGCGAGCCTGCACCGCCTTGACCGCGACGTTCTCGCCCCACTTGAATTCCAGGAACAACTGCGCGCCGTCAGCACGCGAGGTGGAGTTCATCTTCTGGATGCCGGGCAGCGCCGAAAGCGCATCCTCGACCGGGCGCGTGATCGTGCGTTCCACTTCCGACGGCGTGGAGCCGACATAGGGAACGTTCACCATCAGGAAGGGCACGTCGATCGCCGGAAAATATTCCATCGGCAGGCGGAACGCGGCGATCAGGCCGATCACCACCAGCACGACGAAGAACATCACTGCCGTGACCGGGCGCTTGAGGCTGAGCTCGGCGAGGTTCATGCGGGCTGCTCGCTCCCTGCCGCGTCGTCCGCCGTGGTGGCGATCTTCGCGCGCTTGCGCGCCCCGCGCGCGACGTACCACCCATCCGCGCGACGATCGGCGAGGTCATACACCACCGGAATCACGACCAGCGTCAGCAGCGTGGAGACCGCGAGGCCGCCCATCACGGTGATCGCCATCGGCGAGCGCACTTCCGCGCCCGCGCCCAAACCGATCGCCAGCGGCAGGAAGCCGAGCAGGGTCGCCAGCGTGGTCATCGAGATCGGCCGCAGCCGCGATTCGGCGGCCTGGCAGATCGCTTCGCGTTTCGGCAAGCCTTCCTCGCGCAACTGGTTGACGCGGTCAATCAGGATGATCGCGTTCTTCACCACGATGCCGACCAGCATGATCAGGCCGATGAAGACGACCACCGACAAGGTCGAGCCGGTCAGTTTAAGGGCCAGCACGGCGCCGACCATCGCCAGCGGCACCGAGAACATGATCACGAACGGATGCAGCAGTGATTCGAACTGCGATGCCATCACGAGATACACCATGAAGATCGCGAGGCCGAGCGCGAACAGCATCGAGCGCACCGAATCGGAAAGATCCGCGCTCTGGCCGCCAATGTGCACGGTCACGCCCGCGGCCAGCGGATGCGCCGCGACGATCGCACGCACCTCCTTGATCGCGCTGCCGAGGTCGTCGCCGTGCGCCACGCCCGCGGACACGATCGCCACGCGTTCCTGGCTGACCCGGTTGATTTCCGATGGTCCTTCCGTCGCGACGACATCCGCGACCGACGACAGCCGCACCGGCGTATCCAGGCCTGGCGAAGGCGTATCGGCGAGCGGGTTGCCGGTTCCCGATTGAGGAGCGCCGGTCGTTGCCAATCCGCTGTTGCTCGAACCGTCGCCCTGCGCAGCGGTGGCGCTTGCGTTCGCGTTCGCCGCGTTCGACGACACGTAGCCGACGATCAGGTTGCGGATCGCATCCAGGCTGTCGCGGTCGCTTTCCTGCGAGCGCACCAGCACGTCAATCTTGCGGTCGTGGAAGTCGTAGCGCGTGGCGACTTCGCCCTTGACCTTGCGCACGATGCGGTCGGCAATGTCGCGCGTGGTCAATCCGAGTGCGGCGGCGCGATCGGCGTCGAAGCGGATGGCGATCTCCGGATAACCACCGGCGACCGTGGATTTGATGTCGGTGAAGTGACCTGAGTCGTGTATCAGCGCCGAGAGCTTGCGCCCTGCGACAGTCAGCGCATCCAGATCGTAGCCACGCAACTCCACTTCCAGCGGCGCGGCGGACGAGAACAACTGCGGCCGCGAGAACTTGGCCTGCACCGACGGGTGCAACGCGAGGGTATTGCGCAACCGCTGGATTTCCGCGGCCTCGCCGCTCTTGCCCGCGTCGGGCTTCAGCGTGACCGTCATCTGCGCGATGTTCTCGCCGGATTCGGTCGGGTTGGCATCCAGCCGCGTGCCCACGCCCGCCACGCCATAGATCGAGGCCACGCCGGGATCGTGCGCATGTTCGCGCGAGATTTCTCGTACCAGCTCATCGGTCTGCGCGAGCGGCGTGCCCGGCGACAGTGTCGCGGTCATCTCGAAACGGTCTTGCGCAAGCTGCGGAATCAGGTCGAGGCCGAGCGTCGGCACCAGCGCCAGTGCAATCGCGAACGACACGGCAGCGAAGCCCAACACGCGCCAGGGATGGATCAGTGCCTTCGGCAGCGCGCGGTGGTAGAACGCAGCTGCGCGTTCGTAGGGAATCATCACGCCCTTGCCCACGAAGCGCAGCACGCGACCGATCACCGCTCCGATGATCCGCGCGATGCCGAAACCGCCCCACGCCACCGCCCGCGGCAGCACGCCGACGCGGCTGCGTGTCGGCTTCTCTTCCAGTTCTTCCTTGTAGGCGAGCGGCGCGCGCCCGTGCAGCGAGGCCAGCATCGGGATCAGCGTCATCGCCACCACCAGCGAAATCAGCATCGCGAAAGTGACGGTGAGCGCCTGGTCCCGGAACAACTGTCCGGCAATGCCCTGCACGAAGACCAGCGGCAGAAACACCGCCACGGTCGTCAGCGTGGACGCGGTGACCGCCATGCCGACCTCGGAAGCGCCCGCGACGGCCGCCTGCACGATGCCCATGCCCGCTTCGCGTTTGCGCGCGATGTTCTCCAGCACCACGATCGAATCGTCCACCACCATGCCGGTGGCGAGTGCGAGCCCGCCCAGCGACATCACGTTCAGCGACAGGCCGAAGCGGTCCATCAGAAAGAACGTGGTGATCAGCGACACAGGCAAGGACAGCGAGACGATGAACGTGCTGCGCGCGTGCTGCAGGAAAAAGAAGATCACCAGGATCGCGAGCACGCCGCCAATCAGCGCATCGTTGCGCACGTCCGAAAGCGCGTCGCGGATGAAGATGGACTGGTCGTCCAGCACCGTCAGCTTGGCGCCCGCCGGCAGGCTCTCCCCGAGCTTGTCGAGTTCGGTATGCACCGCTTGCGCAACGCTTACCGTATTGGCATCGCCCTGCTTGTAGACCGCGAGTTCGATCGCCTCGTGGCCATCCACGCGGATCACGCCGTCGCGTTCCTTGTAGCCCTGCGAAACCTGCGCGACATCCTTCAGGTGAATCGGCACTCCGTTGGCATCCACCTTTATCAGCATGTCGCGCATCTGCTGCAGATCGGTGAACTGGTTGAGCGTGCGCACGAGATACCGCTGCGTGCCCTGGTCAATGCTGCCGCCGGAGATATTGACGTTCTCGTTCTTGAGACGGGTGATCACCGTGTTGATGTCAATGCCGAGCTGGGCCAGCCTGTGCTGGTCCACCGCGACTTCGACTTCGTCTTCCAGGCCGCCACCGACCTTCACCGCCGCGACCCCGGCGACCGGTTCCAGGCGCTTCTTCAGTTCGTCGTCGGCGAAACGGCGCAGGCGCTTGAGCGCGGCCGGATCGGCGTCACTTGCGTCCTTCGACGTCAGACCGATCCGCACGATCGGATCGGTGGACGGGTTGAACCGCAGCAGCAGCGGCTTGGCCGCCTCCAGCGGCAACTGCAAAGTGTCCAGCTTGTCACGGACATCCAGCGCGGCCATGTCCATGTCCGTGCCCCATGCGAACTCCAGGATCACGTCGGATTCGCCGGTGCGGGAAATCGAGTGCACGCGCTTGACGTTCTTCACGACGCCGATCGCTTCCTCGACCGGTTCGGAAATCAGGTTCTCGATTTCGGCCGGGGCGGCGCCCGCGTCGTCGGTGCGCACCGTCAGCGTCGGATAGGAAAGGTCCGGCAGCAGGTTGACCTTGAGATCGGACAGGCCGATCAGCCCGAACAGCACGAAGGTCAGCGTCACCATTCCGATGGTGACGCGCCGGCGCGTGGCCAGCTCTGGCAAGCTCATGGCTTACTCCGCTTTCGAGGCTGTTGGATTCGCGTTCGCGTTGGCCGCACTCGGCGCGAGCACCTGCACTTCGCTGCCGTCACGCACCGCGTCGCGGCCGAGCGTGATCACCCGCTCGCCGGGCTTCAGGCCACCGCGGATCTCGACGCGATCGCCGTCCACGTAACCAACCTTGACCGTGCGGCGTTTGGCGACCAGCACCGGCGGCGCAGGTTTGTTCGGTTCGGCCGCGACCGCATCACCAGGACGCGGCTTGACCTTCTTGTCCGTGGGCTTGGCTTTGGCCTTGCCGGGCTCCACCACGAACACCGCGGTTTCGCCGTCCTCGTCCATCAGCGCGCTGCGCGGAATCACCAGGGCATCGCGGCGCTGGTCGTACACGATATCTATCCGGCCGAACATGCCGGGGCGGAGCTGCTCATTGCCCATGGCGGTGTTGTCGAACAGACAGGTCACACGGAACGTGCCGCTGGCGGCATCCACCACCGGCGCGATGCGCTGGATCGTCCCGGAAAAACTCCTGTCGGGCAGCGCGTCCACCGCAAGCTTCACCGGCTGTCCGGCTTTCAGCGTGCCGATTTCGCGCTCGGGCACGTTCAACGTGGCCGTCAGGGGACTCATGTCCACGATGTGGAAGATCGCCTGATTGGCCTGAACAAGGTTGCCCTGCTTCACCATGCGCTTGGAAATCACGCCGGAGATCGGCGCGATGATGCGCGTCCACGACAACTGCAGCTGCGCGCTTTTCGTCGCCGCGGTTTGCGCCTGCATGTCGTAGAGATCGCCGTCGTACTCCTGTTTCGGGATCAACTGTTGCTTGATGGCCTTCGACGCGCGCTCATAAGTGGCTTGGGCCTTGCGCAACTGCGCCTGACTCTGCGCGAGCTGATTGGCGGCGCTGGACGGATCAATCTGCGCCAGCAACTGGCCGGCTTCGACATGCTGGCCTTCCTCGACATACAGCTTCAACAACACGCCGGATGCCTTGGCGACCACATCGGCCTCTTGCTGGGCTTCCAGCGCGGCGGTGCCCGAATAGCTCGCGCTGATCGGGGCATGGGTCGCGGCGGCGACCTCCACCGGCACGCTGCTCTGGCTGGCATTGGGGTCCTGCTTTGCACCCCCGCTGCCGCAAGCGACAAGCAGCAGGCTCAACGCGGAGATCAGCGCAAAGCGCGAGGGCGGCAGGCGAAACATAAGTCCTTTCATGGCGGCGATCGCAGGTCAGGGGTCAAATACGGGTGTGGTGTTGTAGTTATGTATAACACCAACCCAATCAACACGCAAGCATCGGCATGGATTGGGATGCCGGAAGGGGAAAACTCGTTGCGGCTTCTTCCTGAACCACGCAGCGCATCGGCTGCTCTCGCGCGGGAGGACGGAATGATTGATCCCACCCTGCAAGGTAAGTTCCGTGACGCGCATTCTCGAGTACGACACCCGCCGCGTCACGGGCAGCAAGTCACGCGCCACAAGTCATGCCTTGCCCGGGCGTGCACCCTGCACGCTATACTTCACGCTTTGTGAGCGCGTCTTTCCGCCTCGGGGATCCTTGAAAATGATTCGATCGCTGTCGGCCGTTCTTGTTCTCGCACTGGCCAGCGCACCGCTCGCGCTGCATGCCGCCACCCTCACCGGCAATCCCGAAGCCGGCCGGGCCAAGATTTACACCTGCCATGGCTGCCACGGCATCCCCGGCTACGAGAACGCGTATCCGAATTACCACGTGCCGCGCATCGCCGGCCAGAACGAGCAGTACCTGATCAACGCACTGCACGAGTACCAGAGCGGCGACCGCACGCATCCCACCATGGCTGCGCAAGCCGACAGCCTGTCCGACCAGGACATCGCCGATATCGCGGCGTACCTGTCCAGCTTCGGCAACAAGTGACTCACCGGAAGGACCGAATCATGCAGCAACGTTTCCTGACGATTTCCCTGTTCATGCTCGCCGCCGTGTTCGCGAGCAGCGCCGCTTCTGCATCCGGTGATGCCGACGCGGGCAAGCAGAAAGTGCAGGCGGTGTGCGCGGCCTGCCACGGCCTCGACGGCAACGCCACCGCAGATGGCCAGTATCCGCGCCTCGCGGGACAATACGAGGACTACATCGTGCAGGCGCTGCACGAATACAAGGACGGCGAGCGCAAGAACGCGATCATGGTCGGCATGGCCGCACCGCTGACCGACGAGGACATCAACAACGTGGCCGCGTATTTCTCCTCGCAACCGGGCAAGCTGAGCGATTTGCACGGGAAAGTGCAAGGCGGGGATTGAAGCCTCGCGCAGCGGATTTTTAGCCCTCCCCTTCAAGGAGAGGGTTGGGTGGGGATGGTTTCAATAGCGCAACACCATCCCCATCCCTGCCTTCCCCTTGAAGGGGAAGGAGCAAAGCAGCCGCGCCCGATCGTGCGCGCGTCACCCCACCGCGCTCTTGCCTTCGTGCCCCTTGTAGTACGGTGAATGCCCGGCGTCGTGGTCGGTGGCATCACGCACCGCGCTGATCTCAGGGAAATGCGCGCGCAGGGTTTTCTCCACGCCCTGCTTCAAGGTGACATCTGCCATGCCGCAGCCTTGGCAGCCGCCACCGAAACGCAGCACTACTTCATTGGCTGCGCTCACCGACTCCAGCCGCACGCGACCGCCGTGCGAGGCCAGTTTCGGATTGACCTCTGCATCCAGCAGATATTGCACGCGCAAGGCCAGTGAGGCATCCGCATCGGGCGCGTGGCCACGCAACTTCGGCGCATGGATGGCGAGTTCGCTGCCGGTCGGCGTCGCTTTGTAATCAACCTCCGCACCGTCCAGCCAGGGCGCGCTGGCCGAGTCCACGTAGAGATTGAAGCCCTGGCACTCGATCACCCAGTCGTCGCCGTTGCGCTCGCCGGGTTCGCAGAACTCCAGCTCGCAATCGGCCGCCGGCGAGCCGGGGTTGCGTGCCCGCAGGCGGATGCCGAGGTCGTCGCCACCTTGGGCGGCCATCAGTTTGCGGAAATGTGCTTGCGCGGTTTCGCTGATCTGGATCATTGGAGGGGATACCACCGGTTAATCAGCACCATTCTAGTCTTGTTTGAAGAATCGCAGTAGGGCGGGTCTTGACCCGCCATGCCTGCCTGGCGGGTTAAAACCCGCCCTACAGACTTGCGGCGGACGGTGTCCGCCTTACAAACTTGTGTTTGCTGCCTTCAAGGAGATCAGCCATGGACCGCAACGCACTCGCTTCACAACACTGCAAGCCGCGCAAGGGCGAACCCGCGCTGGAACCGGCACGCGCGAAGGAGCTCCTTGCCGCCCTGCCCGGCTGGGAACTGGCCGACGGAGGCAAGGCGATCGGCAAGAGTTTCCGCTTCAAGGATTTCCACGAGACGCTCGGCTTCGTCAACGCGATCGGCTGGATGGCGAACAGGCAGGATCACCATCCCGATCTGGAAGCCGGCTACAACCGTTGCGCGCTGCGCTGGTCCACGCACGACGTGGGCGGGTTGTCCATGAACGATTTCATCTGCGCGGCCAGAGTGGAGCAGATCGCGGAGCAATGAAGAAGCTTTGCAGGCGCCTGCGTGCAGGCGACTGTGATGCGAATTGCCGCGGTCGCCGGCAAGCCGGCTCCTACGACATCCTGTCCAGCACGGCACGCAAATCCTCCGGCAGCGGCGCCGAGATGCTGTAGGCGCGCTCGCCGAGTTCGAATTCGAATCGCGCGGCGTGCAGGAAGAGCCGCTTCAAGCCGAGTTCGCGCAGGCGCTTGTTCGCGTCGCGGTCGCCGTATTTCGGATCGCCGGCCAGCGGATGTCCGGCGTGCGCGGCATGCACGCGGATCTGGTGCGTGCGGCCGGTATCCAGCGTGGCCTCGACCAGACTGGCGCCACGATAGCGTTCGATTTCGCGGAAGAAGGTCAGCGCCGGCTTGCCTTGCTCATCCACGCGCACCATGCGCTCGCCGCCCGCAAGCGCCGATTTGCGCAGCGGCGCATTGACGTCGAACCTGGCTCGTTTCAGTGCGCCGGTCATCAGGCACAGGTACTGCTTCTTGACCTCGCCCTCGCGGATCAGGGCCTGCACACCGGTCAACCCGGCTCGCGTGCGCGCCAGCAACAGCACGCCCGAGGTGTCGCGATCCAGCCTGTGCACCAACTCGAGATGCTCGTTGGGACGCGCCGCGCGCAACAACTCGATCGCGCCATGACTGACGCCGCTGCCGCCATGGCTGGCGATGCCGGCAGGTTTGTCCAAGGCCAGAAAATCGCGGTCTTCGAAAATCACCGCTCCCGTCACTTGCTTCACCATCGCCTGAGGCGGGGCGCCCGACTCCTCGCGCTCGGCGGTGCGCACCGGCGGGATGCGCAGCAGGTCGCCCGCATTCAGGCGGGTATCGGGTTTGGCGCGCTTTCCATTGATCCGCACCTGCCCGGTGCGCAGCAGCCGATAGATCAGGCTGCGCGGAACGCCCTTGAGCAGAGCGGCGAGGCAGTTGTCCACACGCTGGCCATCCCGCTCGGGACCGACGGTGAGAGTTTGAACACCTGCTGAGAAATCTCTGATCGGCGACGTCACGAAAACCTCTCTCGGGGAGATGGCCCTTCGAACAACGGGGCGGAACCACTGGCGGAAGTGGTTCGGGGTTGGGGAAGTATGCAGGCGTGGGTGGAAGCGGATTCAACCGGGCTGATCAAATTTCCCTTAGAGGATTGCCCGAAGTTGCCGCCGGCATTGGAAAAATCCTGAATGAACTGATACACTTCGATAGCGTTGCGCGGGTTCGCGGCCACATCGGCCTTGCGCCCGCACCCGCCCGCTGCGCGGGCGAGGACCCGCCTGCCACTCCTGACCGGGAGGCCAGGTTCTCCTCTCCATCGTAACGGACGGTTCGGAATTGGCCCATCGCCCGGTTGGCGACGCGGGGGTTCCGGCTCGCTTAGAGGAATCGTTGCAAAAGCTGCTGCGCTCGGCATTTCGGCTGCCGGCGGTGCCGGGAACGCGCATGCACCCACGTGTGCATTCCGCCTCCTGGGCTCCGCGACAGCCAACGGCCTTCTCGCAACGCCTTGCAATGGTTTGAGGACACTGAACAAACATCGGAGCGGAGTCTCGCTCCGGACCACCGCCGCCATCCGCGGCGCGACAACACGGCCGGCCGCCCTTCAAGGCGCCGCCGCGACGCGCGGCCAAAGGTGCGCGGCTTCAAGGATTTTCAAAATGAAACGCATGTTGATCAACGCGACTCAGCGTGAAGAGTTGCGTGTGGCCATCGTGGATGGCCAATCGCTCTACGATCTCGATATCGAGATCCCCTCCAAAGAGCAGAAGAAATCCAATATCTACAAGGGTCGCATTACCCGCGTAGAACCTTCCCTCGAAGCCTGCTTCGTCGAATACGGTGGCGAGCGCCACGGCTTCCTGCCGCTGAAGGAAATTTCCCGCGATTACTTCAACCCCGGCGTGGACCACAACAAGGCCGGTATTCGCGAGCTGCTGAAGGAAGGCCAGGAACTGGTCGTGCAGGTCGAGAAGGAGGAACGCGGCAACAAGGGTGCCGCGCTTACCACCTTCATCTCGCTGGCCGGCCGCTACATGGTGCTGATGCCCAACAACCCCCGCGCCGGCGGCGTTTCGCGCCGGATCGAGGGCGAGGATCGGCAGGCGCTCAAGGAAGCACTCGATCATCTTCAGGTGCCCGAGGACATGGGCCTGATCGTGCGTACCGCCGGCGTCGGCCGCGACGCCGAAGAGCTGCAGTGGGATCTGGACTACCTGCTGCAACTGTGGAAGGCGATTTCCGAAGCCGCGGTCGGCCGCCCGGCACC
>Ga0207667_10008058_pt1 | contig 12563 bp, 10 predicted proteins | sample KBSCornC52_FD_184301 | JGI IMG/M metagenome (GOLD analysis project Ga0207667, IMG submission 184301) | Corn rhizosphere microbial communities from Kellogg Biological Station, Michigan, USA - KBS Corn C5-2 (SPAdes) (version 2) | ecosystem: Host-associated > Plants > Roots > Rhizosphere > Soil ...
GCCCTTTTTCACTTAGCGCCCGGTTAACCGGATACTCTTCCCTTTGCCCGATATTCGCCGCGAACAATCAATCGCCGAATTGCTGGATTACGAATCGCTGCGCGACGATTCATCCTCAACCATTTAACCTACAAGCATCAACCCAAATTATGAGGTGAACTGTGTCAGACGATTCGCAAGGAAGTGAAGAGGAGGAAGAATCTGCAGTTGCCTCTAAAATCCGGCCGACGAGGAAGCCCATGCGACTTGCGTCACAAAGGACATCTCAGGACGTTTGAATCTCAAATTAAGCACGAGGAGGTTTCATGGTTTCTTTGTTGCCCAGGAAAAGCACATTCTTCGAGCTATTCAGGGCTCAGGGAGTAGTGATCAAAAATGCCACGGACTTGTTCGCGGAATTCGCGACCAAGTTCGGCGATTTTGATTCGTACAGCGCACGTTCGAAGGCCCTCGAGCGCGAAGGGGACGCCGTTGTCCGCAAGCTCACCTATGAGCTGGCGGAGACGTTCAACACCCCGCTCGACCGCGAGGATATTCATCCTCTCATGCTGGACCTCGATAGAATCGTGAACCTGATCAATCGGGCCGTCCAAGACACGTATCTTTACGGGATCACGGAAAAGCCGGCGATCATGGACGCGTTTGTCTCGCTGATGCAGGGAGCCGCTGGGGAGCTTGAGCAGCTGCTCAGGGTCTTCGAACGGCGCAAGTATGTTGCGGAACTCGCGCACGCGGTCGAGAAGATTCGCGGGATCGAACATGAAGCGGACGTAATCTACAAGGAAAGTGTCCACGCTCTCTTCACGAGCGATCGGGACCGTCTCCGAGCTTTGTTTCCGGATGATTCCGATTCTGTGATTACGCTGAAGATCCTTGCAACGAACCGCTTCATGGGCAATCTCGAGAAGATCGTCGACGCCTTCCAGCTCGTGGCGAACCGGATCGAGGGCATTGCCATCAAGTGGAGCTGACGCGTGAGCCATCAGATATTGTTTGTGGGTATCATCGTGGTCGTAGCACTCGGCTTTGACTTCACGAACGGCATGCACGACAGCGCGAACTCCGTTGCGACCATTGTCGCCACGCGGGTGCTCACGCCGATCCAATCGGTCATCTGGGCTGCATTCTGGAACATCGCCGCATTCTTCCTGTTCGGGACGACGGTCGCGAACACCGTGGGGAAGGGCATGATCGACATCCATGCCGTGACTCCGTTTGTGGTGCTTGCCGGGCTTCTGGGCGCTATCGGTTGGAATGTCTTCACACTCACGCTCGGAATCCCGACCAGCTCGTCCCATGCCATCATCGGCGCATACGCGGGCGCGGCAATCGGAAGAGCGGGGTTCGGGGTTCTCCTTCCTGCAGGGTGGACAAAGACGCTTGTGTTCATAATCGTTGCGCCGCTCATTGGGTTCCTGCTTGGCGGCCTGTTAGTCGTAATCACCAGTTGGATTCTTGAATGGGGAAAGTCAACGCCATCGCGCGTCTCCCCGTGGCTGAAGCGTGTACGCCTGCTTTCCGCGGCAGCTTACAGCATTGGACACGGTGGAAATGACGCGCAAAAAACAATGGGCATTATCACCGGTCTTCTTTTTTCCGCAAAACTCATTCCCACATTCCGCATCCCCTTGTGGGTTGTTCTTTCGGCTTACTGCTCCATCGGGCTGGGAACGCTTGTCGGGGGATGGAGAATTATGAAGACCATGGGCCATGGCATTGCCAAGCTTCGTTCGTTGGATGGCTTCTGTGCCGAACTTGCAAGCGCCACCAGTATCTTTCTTTCCACCCTGCTCGGCATCCCGGTCAGCACCACGCACGTGATCACCGGTGCCATCTCCGGCACCCGGGCGGTGAGCCGCGTTTCCGCTGTGCGCTGGAATACGGCATTCAACATAGTGTGGGCCTGGGTTTTCACTATTCCCGGCGCTGCCTTACTCGCGTGGGGGTTGTACCGCATCGCAGCGCTCTTTGGAATCCCTTCTTGACGGATCCCACCGGTGGTTCACTGACAGCCACGAGGACGTGGATCTGTTACGGATCGCCTCAGTGACGCCGAATCACACATTCTGGTTGTAAAACCGCTTTTCGGGAACTTCAACAAATCTTCGCTTCCCACTACGCGACTAATCGACCCGAACGGGTCAAAACTGCGTCGCGTTGCAAGTAGGACGGCGCGTCTGCACTTTCGCAGGACCTTTTGCTGGAGGTGATCGGAACTCGCACCTGCCTCCAACAAATGTGCGCTTGGTGACGGCGGGAGTGCCCGGTCGGCAGCAATGGAGGTTATGGCTTTCGAAGCTTGTCTGGTGCCGTGGCAACGCCGACGAATGAGTCTGCTGACCCGTAGTAAAGGAACCATTGCCCGTGAAAGTGCACCAGGCCTTCGCCGAATGTGGTACCAGCCGCATACTGCCCGCTCTTCTCCCATTCGAGGGCGGGCTGAAGGACGGGCGAATTGGTACGGGCAATCAGTTGTTCTGGGTTCTTCGATGAGAACAGGGCTTCCTGAACCGTGTACGCACCCTTACCGATGCTCGGGTCCTTTGTATCGTCAGTAGCATTCTTAGCGTTGTACAACAGAACGATGCCGCGTGACGTGAGTACCGCAGGCGGACCTGTCTCTGGGAAAGCGCTATCGCTTTTACCCGGCCTGCGGCGAAGAAGGACTCGCGGAGTTCCGTTCTTGTTTTCCAGCGGGTGCCAATGAATGAGATCGGTTGAAGTTGCCAGGTGGATTTCTCCTTCACCCCAGTACATCCAGTACCTGCCATGAATCTTCGCTGCGATCGGCAGATCTCCTTCGAGATGCGTTACGATTCCGGCGCTCTTATATTTCATGTGCGCATACTTGCCGTCGGCTCCAAAGATCGGCCCGAATTTGGTCCAGTGCAGAAGATCGGTTGAGGTCGCGATGCCGATGGTGAAGACGTGCGTGTCACGCGACCATTGTGTATACGTGAGGATGTAGCGTCCATCAGGGCTTTCAACCAGGCGCGGGTCTTCCACCCCCCCGGGATGCTCGCGCTGCATTTGGCTGTCTTTGGAGGCATAGAAGACGGGCTCCGGGCTGCGAGTGAAGTGGATGCCATCCTCACTTACGGCCGCGCCAAGACGCGAGGTATGACCGCCAATCATCATCTCTCCGGAATCATCTTCTGCGCGGTATAACACGACGATCTTGCCGTCTTTAACGATGGCTGCAGGGTTGAACGTGTGAAGAGCCTCCCAGTGAACAGGCTTTCTGCTTACCGGGTCGATGAACGTGCTTTCTGGGCGAGGCACGATGACGGGTGTCTGGCTTGCGCGGCTCCAAGGACCGATCGCCCAATTCGGCTGGCGCGCCTGAGTTGGAACGAGCGCGCTTCCCAATGGATTCAGCAGCCCCAGGATTAAAACAATTGTTCTCACTGAAAACTATCCTTAGAAGATCTGGCCGCTGATAACTGTAACGGCGGAATAGCACGGCAGTCCAACCAAGTCCGAAAGGGCCGAAAAACCGGTTACACTTCCCCTGCGCAAGTTTTGGCTGGGTTCCCACTTTCCGACAAACCAACCACGATCCTGTCAATTAATGCTTTCGCCGTTATCTCCTTGATCGCAAGAGCTAACACTCGCCACGATTGCTCTCGGTTTCATTGGTTGAGCGGGGCGGTTCGGATCACTCACGATCTCTTCCTCCAGAGAGGAATTCTCTCCAATTGGCCTTCTCGCTGTTGCTGGTTATAAACTCCTCGAATGAAGGGACCGCCTAAATCATCCGTTTTCAAACAAGTGTTACGCAGACGAAAGTTTCTTGGGTTGTTGCCGAGCGCCACCGCAGCGACTTTGACGTTTGGCGGAGTCGGTCGTGCAGCAGGAGAGGGTGTCAAATCTGATACGGAATTCAGCCGTGATGATGCCGCAAAGATCATTGGAAATGCTCGTAAGATCGTTCGGCCTGGCGGGATCGAGCGGCTTGAGGCTATCGATATTGGAGGAATCAAACAATGGGTTTCCTACTCTCACATTCGAACGCATGAGAGCCGATGTACAAGAGATGATCTCCTGGGTGATGAAAGAGTTTGGCAAGAAGAAGATTTTCCTTGTTGGACATTCGTGGGGAAGTTATTTAGGGATCCAGACAGCCCTGCATCATCCGGAGTTTCTGCATGCATATGTTGGCGTCAGCCAGTTGACAAATGGGCCTGAGAGCGAACGGAGAGGCTGGTCGGCTACCCTCGCTGCAGCGCAACGCGATGGGAATGAGGAGGCGATTCGGGCGTTGAAATCGCTTGAGCCCTACTTCGCACCGGGGAGACCGTCATCACTTCAGGACATCTACTCTCAAAGAAAGTGGCTTGATCATTATGGTGGTGTGATGGCTTTCCGCAAAAGCAACTCGGCTGAGAGTGATCTCTCCATTCTCTCGCCTGACTATACCAGTGCTGACATTTCACATATCTGGGACGGAAATGAATTTACAGAGGAAGCTTTTTTGGCGAAAGTGCTTGCCACCGACTTGAGTGGGATCAAGAGAATCGAATGCCCGGTGGTTATTTTTGCCGGTCGCTTTGATACCAATGCAAGTTCCGAAGTGGCAGCTGAATGGTTTGACAAAATGAGCGCACCCAAAAAGGAATTTGTCTGGTTCGAGAACTCAGCACATCTTCCGATGACAGAAGAGCCCGGCAAGTTCTTTGAAGTATTGCTGCGGGTTGTGCGCCCAATCGCGGAGCCTGCAGGCGACACACCGCCCCGCTAATCTTTCACGAGGGGCCGGTTCGTCAGAAAGTTCCCTAGCGCGACACTTTGTCAGTTCTTCGCTTCCCATTTCAGGGTTATTTCCGACTACGCGACTTTACGCCCGGAACTCAGCTGAAGCTTAAAGTCATGCGTATAATCCCTCTGTTATGAGGACGTTCATTGTGGCTGCATTAATTTTCACGCTCGGTTGTGCTTTCGGTTGCAAACGTTCAGAACTGGATGCTCTCCATGGCAAGTGGAAGAAACTCCAGCTCTCCCCGTTGGCCGGTTCATATTATTTGCAGCAAGCTATGACGTCCCAGTGTGCTTGGAATGTGCAGTCCGAATGAAGACGGGCTCACCATTAAACGAATTCCGATTAAAGACCTGCAGCGCCCCCGCGAATTTCGCGCTGAGTTCGCTGGCGGAGCATTGGTCGGGGAAAATCGAGGAGAGTGGGGCGGAAAGCTATCCGTGCTGGAAGGTAGCAACCGAACGTCACGGGAGATTCTCAACAAGAACGTGCTTCAATTGGTCTCAATGAAAAATGGCATCGCGGTTATCACTGGCGACCTGGCGTCGAACGTAGGTTCCGCGTGGTTGTACTCAAACGACGATGGTCATGGCTGGTCGATTCAGAAGAAGGCTGAACTTCACGGGTTTCCGAAAATAATCGGAAGTAGCGGAGAGCGAATTCTGCTCGGGTACGGCGAAGCCATCTCAATCATGGACGATTTCCATGAACGCCAGATCACGGAACTCCCGATGATGGAACTTCAACCTAGTTCGATTGCAGACGACGCGAAAGGTGACATCTACGTCGGCATGAACGTGTTCGTAGTATGACTCATTTCTAACCGAGACAGTTATTCGCAACAATGGTTTACTCAGGAAGGATGTTTGAAATAAAGCTCCTGGCCCTGGGCAGCAAAGGCTATTGAGAGGATTACCGGTTAGTGGGAACCTTGGATTTTTCGGACTTGTCGGCCGGGTCAAAATGGCAAGGGTCAGAATCTCCGACTTTACAGCCGGAACTTTCGTCCGGAGTGTCTCTGGATTAAGTGAAAGCAGGAGAGGCCGCTTGCTCGGCTTAATACGGACCAGCTAGAGCGACCCAGGACCAACATGCGAACACCCTCAGACGTGCATCAGGCTCGAGGTGGAGTCGCCTGCTGCGGCGAATACGACTGCTGTGCCGGTATCACTTTCCAATCAGCGAAAGCGAGCACGAAATTTAGGATCAAGCCGCCGAGCGGAATGATATACAGCAGCGAAAGCCAAGGTGAAAGACCGGCCTTTCTGCAAATTAACCAGACTGGAAGAACCTTGAAAGGAATAACAAAAAACAGAAAAATTGCGAAAAGCACAATCAAATGCCACGGCTGAAGCAACTCTCCCATAGTCCCTCCTGAGTGCTGAATTGTTGAACCCGCCATCGTAGCACGTGGCGATTGAGATGTCGCTCCGTTCGGCAGTAACCCGCAACTGGGCTGATGAAGCACTGCTGGTTTATTCCGTTCGCAGTGCCTTCATGGGCTCAATTGACGCAGCGCGCCGAGCGGGCAGGTAACTCGCCGACACTGCAGTGAGCAGCAAAAGTGCCGAGACCGCACCGATAGCAGTCGAGTCAAATGTGCCGACGCCAAAGAGCATGCTGTGCATAGCACGTCCCACAAAATAAGCTCCGACCAGGCCAAGCACCGACCCTATAAACGCCAGGGCGGCACCTTCAACTAGAATCATGCGTAGCACGCGATCACGGCCAGCTCCCAGAGCCATGCGAATTCCGATCTCCTGAGTTCTCTGGCTAACAGAGAATGCGATCAATCCCTCTCCCGGCACATATCGCTTCACTTGGAAAATGGATCTGGTATGCCACGGTCGCGATTCTAATCACCCAGTTCTGGCCTGTTGTGAGAAGAGGGACGGGTGGGCTAGACGGTCTTAGTCTAGTTTTCATACTGATGGGCATGTTCCCGCTTGCGGTAGCACGCTTTGCGGCCGGAATGCTGATCCGGAAATTGGGCAGCTTGGCCTTGGGAAGAGCGTCAGAAGGAGGAACTGATGGAGAAGAAAGCTGCTATTCAGCAGAAATCCAATATCGGTGAAAAGCAGAAAGGACCAAAAACGTTATGAAACGGGATATTTTCCAACAATATCCCAAATTCCAAGCGTTTAAAGTAACAATTCTGACACTATTCGATTTTCTTGAGCTGAGTTCGTGCTCGCTCAATTGGCGTACTTCAGATCAAACTTAGTTACACCAGCCCTATTAATGGCGATTCCGGTGCAAGTAGGAGTCAATCCGCCACATCTTATTTGATTGACAATGCGCAATTCTCATGATGTCCTACCTCGGTGCGTAATGTGCAAGATCGCTTGGACCATACGCAAACCAGGAGGATCGGATGAAACTTCCGCTCTATTTGTTGACGTTGGCTATCGGCATTACACTGACCGTTCACTTAGCAATGAACAGTAAAGTTGGAGTTGCACTTCAAAATCCTCGATTGGGGAACGCATTTTTTTGGTGTGTCGGAGCTTTAGCTGCGATTGCAATAGGGCTACCGGGTTTGCGCATGCAGGCTTTGAGTGCGCTGAAAGAAGTGAATCCCCTTCTTCTTTTTGCGGGAGCGCTCGGCGCTTGTTTAGTATTTGGAATTGCCTTCCTGATTCCACGCATCGGTGCCGCAAAACTGACACTGATCATGTTGGCCGGCCAAATATTGGGAGGGTTGGTACTTTCCCATTTTGGATTGTTAGGTTCTCCAAGAGATCCCATTTCGATACGAGTGGCATTGGGAACGATCGTCATGTTTGCTGGAGTCTTGTTGACGATCTTATGAGTGGCAGCCGATCTGCCAAGAAGTATCGTTTTCGGACCCTCCGGAAGGGTGGAAGAACTGCTTCGGCGTCAGGATGAATGTTGGTGCAGTTGCCACGATCGTGCGGCCTTATCCGGCACCAAAGACTACGCAGCAGCATGGGTAAAGGCCCGCGCTTCGGAATTCGGTTTGCATTCGACCAGAAACGGAGTACAAGCTGACCGACGTCGAAGCAATGTCCTGATTCTGAGCCGCTGGATTGTTATCGCAAGCTGACGCGGATGTTTTGCCACGTGAATTGCAATCACACCCAAGCATGAACTAGTTTGGCGATCGAGGTAAGGGGCACCCCGTTATGAACGGACGACACGAGAATAAATGTGATCAAACCCGGTACGCACAAATTTGCGATCTGTCGACGGTGCGCGTGTCGTTTCGGATGTTGTTGCTTGTCATTGCTCTGGTCTTTGCGCAAAAAGCGGTTTCCCAATCCAATGTCGAACTAGGACGGTCAATATTTCAGCGCAATTGCGGAACCTGTCACGGTGGAGACGGGCTGGGCGGCGAAATGGGTCCAAACCTCGCATTCAGACAAGGGAAATTGGACAACCAGCAGCTTTCAACAATTCTTCATGACGGTCTTTCAACTCGCGGGATGCCCGCTTTTCCCAATATCGAAGGGCGCGAGATAGACTCGTTGATCGCCTTCATCCGCACCATCCGCATGGATCAGCGACCTGCGCCAGTGTCTCGGACTATCCGTGTGGGTAACGGCGAAGAAATGAACGGACTTGTCATGAATGAGGGTCCGTCAGACATGCAATTCAGAAGCACGAATGGTTTATTACACCTGCTGCGCCGCCAGGGGGAGAATTATCGTGAGGTAACCTCGCAGACTGACTGGCCAACCTACAACGGCACAGTTACCGGGAATCGTTATAGCACGCTCCATCAAATTACAAAGGAGAACGTTTCCAAACTTGTGCCCAAATGGATATTCCCGATGGAAGGTACGTCTGCCCGCAATGAAACAACTCCCGTGGTGGTGGAGGGAATCATGTACATCACTAGCGCAAACGAGTGTTGGGCGCTCGACGCGGGCTCGGGCCGGGAAATCTGGCATTTCCAAAGGCCGCGTATTAGCGGGCTCATCGGAAATGCGGCTCAGGGAATGAACCGGGGTGTCGCATGGTTAGGGAGCAGCGTTTTCCTGGTTACGGACAATGCACATCTGCTCGCTCTCAATCGCTTTACGGGTGATGTCGTATGGGAAACGGAGATGGCCGACTGGCACCAGAATTACAATGCAACCTCGGCTCCGTTGATTGCTGACAATCTGGTCATATCCGGAACTGCTGGTGGCGAGCAAGGTGTGCGAGGTTTCCTTGCTGCCTATGATCCGGCCAGCGGCAGAGAAGTCTGGCGCTTTTGGACAGCACCAAAGCCTGGCGACCCTGGTTCCGAAACATGGATTGGAAAAGCACTTGAGCACCCAAGTGCGGTGACATGGATGACTGGTAGTTTTGATCCGGAGCTCGATACGCTTTTCTGGACCAGCGGAAACCCAGGACCAGATTTCAACGGAGATGAGCGCAAGGGAGACAATCTGTATTCCGATTGCATTTTAGCTTTGGACCCCAAGACAGGAAAACTCAAGTGGTATTACCAAGCGACACCACATGACGTTCATGACTGGGATGCGTCCGAGCCGCTGATAATAATCGACGGAGACTGGAAAGGAAGTTCGCGCAAACTGCTGCTTCAAGCAAATCGAAACGGATTCCTCTACGTCCTTGATCGCCAGACAGGGCACCTTTTGATGGCCAAGCCCTTTGTGCAGCAAATGAATTGGGCAAAAGAAGTTGATAAAAAGGGCCGGCCAGTCGAGCTACCCCTGCCATCGAATCCGAATAGTGCATGGAAGAAAGTATGCCCGGCGCTTGAAGGAGCTACTAACTGGTTCGCTGCCGCTTACGATCCGGAGACAGGATATTACCTTGTTCAGACACTTGAGGCATGTAGCTTGTATCTTTCCCGATCCACTGAGGAGTGGCAGGCAGGACGCGGCTATTCCGGCGGCGCACAGCGGAATGTACCCGATGAACCGCGGCTCCATGTCGTGCGCGCAATAGATGTAAACACAGGGAAGATAGCCTGGGAATACCCGGAAGTCGGACACGCGGATTCATCGGGGGGCATTCTCGCTTTTGGAACAGGTATCTTAATTTTCGGGGCAGATGACGGAATGATTGCAGCACTGGATTCCTCCAATGGGAAACTTCTTTGGGAATTCCAGACCCATGTTCAGATCAAGGCATCCCCAATGACCTATGTTTTCGATGGCAAGCAGATTGTCGCGATTGATGCAGGCCAGACTATTCTTGCGTTTGGTTTGTCCGACTGAATACAGCACCGAATCTGGACAGGGTGCTCAACGAGGCAGTGATCGGCTTTGTTTTTTCTGTTTAGATCGTGAATGAAAGACGAGTCGCTAAAGACCTAGATCCAGCGATGCAGGTATCCCTCTAACCGGGGCAAAGATTTCTCTACGCGCAAGTGGAGTGGCGTTCGCAAGAAGGGTGGATCGGCGCCCATAAGCGATGGCGCCGGCAACACTCGTCCTTTAAGATGTGGCGCCGTCGCAGAGTTTTCAGAAACAGCGGTATGGAATGCTGGTTGAGCAGCCATAGAAAATATCTGTCCAGATTAGGCGCTCAGGCAATGAGCAGCACCACGGCAACCTTCATCGAGCAGCGGGGAGGCTATTCGTAGCCTCCTCTGAGGGAACTACCAGGAGGGATCAATATGGCGAAAAAGCAGCACACGGAGGAGCAGATTATCTCCGCGCTGAAGCAGTGTGCGAAGGCATTCCACTTTCACGATCGCTTCAAGTTCGAACTCCACGCGCAATCTTCAACGTTCTAAATAATGCTGGAGTGGTAGCTCAGAACTGGCAATCTGGCGCCACAACGTTTGGGCGCATCACCACGCTCGAAGCACCGCGTGTTGCACGCCTGGGCGCAGAGCTAACTTTTTGAACTCCCCTCAGTTTTTGAGCTGACCACCTCTGTCGGTGTCATGCATTATGGATGAGCATGAATTGTCGGGCGGCCTTGCTAATAAGAAAATGCGAAGAGGGAGTGCAAATGCGCTCAGCGCTGGGACTGATGTTAGGAGCCGGTTTAGCGGCTGTTGGATTCTCTCAGGTAGTTCCGCACCAAGGAGACTGGCCCGAATATGGCCGCGATCCCGGAGGTTCACGCTACTCTCCGCTCACGCAAATCAATACGACGAACGTCGATCATCTCGACCGCGCCTGGACCTATCACACGGGAGAGAGTGGAAGATCCTTTGAGGCAACGCCCATCCTGGTCAATAACGTTTTGTATTTCTCGACGCAGAAGCATAATGTCGTCGCTCTCAATCCGGAAACTGGTGCGGAGATTTGGAAGTACTACAGCAACGCCAAGACCCCGCTTCGAGAGAGTCGCGGAGTAGCTTATTGGCCGGGCGACATGCAGACACCACCGCGGATCTTGTTTGGCACCGGAGATGCTCGGTTGATTGCTCTCGACGCGAAGACGGGCCAGCTCATCACCAGCTTCGGTGTGAATGGCAGCGTAGATCTGCGCGTTGGAGTTGCGGACAAGTTTCCCAAGGCAAGTTATGGGATTAGTTCTCCGCCAACCATTTTTCGCGATGTCGTAATTGTTGGGCCGGCAACACAGGAAGGGCCGAGCCTTGGGCCAAGCGGAGACCCGCGAGGTTTCGACGTGCGAACCGGAAAACTCTTGTGGACTTTTCATACCGTTCCGAGGCCGGGCGAACCGGGCAACGAAACTTGGGGACCCAACGGATGGATCGATCGCTCTGGTCCAAGTCAATGGGGACCGAGCACGGTGGACACCAAGCTCGGCATCATCTATATGCCCACCGGCAATCCGGCGGACAGCTACTATGGCGGCGATCGCCCTGGCGACAATCTCTACTCTGCCAGCATCATCGCTCTGGACGCTCTCACCGGAAAGCTGCGCTGGGCTCGCCAAATCGTTCATCACGATCTCTGGGATTACGATATGAGCGCTCCGCCGGCACTTATCGAAGTTAAGCGTGATGGCAAGATGATTCCCGCAATCGCGCAGATTAATAAGCAGGGTCTGCTTTTCATCCTTGACCGACGGACCGGCGAGCCGGTCTTCGGAATCGAAGAGCGTCCGGTTCCCAAAGGCGATGTACCGGGCGAATGGTATTCGCCGACAGAGCCGTTCCCGCTGAAGCCTCCTCCACTTGCTCCAATGAGTCTGGATGCGAGTGATCTAAGCAAGCGTTCGCCTGAAGCGGAGAAGTACTGCAGCGACTGGTTTGCGACGCTGCACAACGACGGCCCCTTCACGCCGTTCGGAACAACTCCAACTGTGTTGATTCCCGGAAGCATGGGTGGTGGGGACTGGGGCGGCGTTTCGTTTGATCCGAAGCTTGGCCTGATCTTTACGAATACGAATAGTCTGGCCGGCGTGGGTCGAATGGTTCCGCGGAAAGACGGAGTACTTCCGTATCGCAACGATGGCGGCGCCATACGATTCATCGATCAACAGGGATATCCGTGTACGGCTCCGCCATGGGCTCGGCTGTCCGCGATTAACGCGAATACGGGCCAGATCGTGTGGCAGTCGGTGCTCGGTAGCTATGACGAACTCGAAGCCCAGGGATTGAAGAATACCGGCGCGATTGCGATGGGCGGCCCGATCGTGACAGCCGGACACCTGGTGTTCATTGCAGCGACCACTGACTCCAAGTTCCGCGCATACGATTCGCGCAATGGCAAGGAACTCTGGGTAACGCGATTGGATGCATCCGGCACGACAGTCCCGATGACCTACATGGGCACCAACGGCAAGCAATACGTTGTTGTGGCAGCCGGCGGTACCAACAGGTTCGGAATGATTGCCGGCACAGCGGGACACAACGCAGACGCTCTGATCGCCTTCGCGCTCTCGAACAAACCCAGGAGCGCTC
>Ga0207667_10008059_pt1 | contig 12563 bp, 10 predicted proteins | sample KBSCornC52_FD_184301 | JGI IMG/M metagenome (GOLD analysis project Ga0207667, IMG submission 184301) | Corn rhizosphere microbial communities from Kellogg Biological Station, Michigan, USA - KBS Corn C5-2 (SPAdes) (version 2) | ecosystem: Host-associated > Plants > Roots > Rhizosphere > Soil ...
GTCAACGAGGTCTTCGACCTGTTCATCGAACTGGGCGCGAGCGAAGAGCAGGCCGACTTCAAGGTCCTCTTCACCAACGGCAAGGCGGGAACGGCCACCACCGATCTCGAGGTCCCGGGCGTCGACCTGGAACCCGTCTTCGACGCGATCAAGAGCCACATCCCGGAAGCGCCCGCGGAAGAGGGCACGTTCCAGATGCTCGTCTCCGCGATCGACCACAACAAGTACGTCGGACGCATCGGCATCGGCCGCGTCTTCCGCGGTTCGACCCGGCTCAACGCGCCGATCTCGAAGATCGCCCACGACGGCACCGTCGAGACCGGCCTGCGCCTCACCAAGATCCTGGCGTTCGCCGGGCTCGAACGCGTCGATATCGAAGAGGCCTCGGCCGGCGACATCATCTGCGTCTCGGGCATCGAAGGCCTCAACATCGGCGACACGATCGCCGACGCCTCGAACCCCGAGGGCATCCACGCCGTCGCCGTCGACGAACCGACCGTCTCGATGTTCTTCTCCGTCAACAACTCGCCGTTCGCCGGCAAAGAGGGCAAGTACGTCACCTCGCGCCAGATCCGCGAGCGCCTGATGAACGAACTCGAGTCCAACGTCGCGCTGCGCGTCTCGGACACCGAGAGCGCCGACACGTACGAGGTCCGCGGCCGCGGCGAACTGCACCTCTCGATCCTGATCGAGACCATGCGTCGCGAAGGCTTCGAGATGCAGGTCTCCAAGCCGCAGGTCATCACCGTCGAACGCGACGGCAAGCGTTGGGAGCCGGTCGAGTACGTGGTGGTCGACGTCGCCGACGAATACGCGGGCGCCGCGATCGAGTCCATCGGCAAGCGCAAGGCGACCATGTCGAACATGTTCAACGTCGGCAACTCGCGCCGCCTCGAATACACCATGCCGACGCGCGCGATCTTCGGCCTGCGCGGCGAACTGCTGACGCTCACCCGCGGCACGGCCGTGATGTCGCACACCTACTACGACCACCAGGAGTGGCAGGGCGACCTGCCCGGCCGGTCGGTCGGGGCGCTCGTCGCGAGCGACACCGGCAAGACCACCGCCTACGCGATGTCGGGCGTCGAACAGCGCGGCCGCTTCTTCATCGGCGCCGGCGTGGACGCCTACGAGGGCATGATCGTCGGCCGCTCCAACGACGACAAGGACATCGCCCTCAACGTCGTGCGCGAGAAGAAGCTCACGAACATGCGCGCATCGGGCTCGGACGACAGCACCAAGCTCGCGCCGCCCGAGGAGATGAGCCTGGAGCGCGCGATCGAGTTCATCGACGACGACGAACTGGTCGAGGTGACGCCCAAGTCGATCCGCATCCGCAAGCGCATCCTGATCGAGAGCGAACGCCTGAAGGCGCGCAAGCGCGAAAAGGCCGGCTAGTGAGCCTGGATCCGCTCCACCTCGGCCGCAAGGTCGCGAAGCGGGGCGGGCGCGTGGCCCAAGGCTTCGCGCAGTTCTTGCTGCGCGGCAAGACGGCCGACCTCGCGGTCGGCGTCGTCATCGGCGCGGCCATCGGCGGCCTGGTCACGTCGTTCGTCGGCCAGGTCCTCACGCCGCTGGTCGGCGCGCTCTTCGGCTCGACGACGCCGTTCGCCAACCGCGTCCTGCACCTGCGCGGCGAGGACATCCACTACGGCGACTTCCTCAACAGCCTGATCTCGTTCATGCTGGTCTGCGCGGTCGTCTATTTCGCGATCATCGTGCCGATGAACAAGGCCACCACCAACGCCTATTTCGCCGCTCCGCCCGACCCGGCGATGCGCAAATGTCCCGAGTGTCAGAGCGACATCCCCAAGACCGCCCGCCGCTGCATGTTCTGCACGCAGCCGGTCGAACCCGAAGGGGTCGTCCCGCCCTAGAAATCGGCGGAATCGGTCGTCGAAGTCTCCTTACGGCTCGAAAGCGCGCCGGCGCACGCCTTGAGCAATTGCGCCGCTAGGGCGGCGTCGGCCGCCTTGAAGGCCTCCCAAGCCGCGGCCGCCGCGGCGATGCCGGCGTCGACCTCGGCCCGCTTGTCCGGCGCGATGGACGCCTTCGGGATGGCCCCGAACAGCCCGGCGATCTTGTTGCCGGTGCCGCCGTCGCGCACGATCAGGCCCTGCGCCTCCGCCTCGCCGAAGGCGCCCATCAGCACCCACGACCAAGGGTTCGAGATATCTTGGGTCAGCCACTCGCGGAAGATATCGTTGACGCTGCGGCCCGGCGCGCGCGACGCGATCGCGTGCAGCGCGTGGCCGAATCCGCCTTCGGGCGCCGCGCCGGTCGCATCGACGCAGACGGTCTGCGACTTGACGAAGAGCACTTTCTTCTCGACCACGCGCAGCGCGATCGCGCCCGACGCCTGCAGGTCTGCGAACGCCGCGGCGAGCACGGCGGCGGCCAGCTCGGCCATCTTGAATTTGCCGTCCTTGCCGGGAACGGCGGCGCCGTTGAGCAGGTTGCCGGCGGGGACGAAACGGTCCGCGCCGAGATAGACGAATACTTCTGGCGTTTGCATGCGCGTCGGTTCGCACGAAGCGCCCGTCCATCCTTGCGCGCGCGGCGAAGGAGGGTCAGACGCGCCGGATGCGCATCAGGACGAGCTGCCAGCGGCAGACGGCCGCCGCCGGATCCGCTGCGATGGCGGTCCGCACGCGCGCGTAGAACGCGTCGGCGGTCGCGCCGCCGCTCTCGCCGAACAGACACGGCTCGCTGAACGCGCGGAAGAACGCCGCATACGCCGTCGCGAACGCCTGCGCGTCGCCCGACCGCTCGTATGCGGGATAGAACGGATCCGCAAGCACGACCGGCGTCATCTCCTCGATCGCGAGATCGGCGTCTCCCGCGAACGGGGCTTCCCATTCGGCGCGCGTGCGGTAGTAGGTGGGGATCGTCATCGCCGCATATGTGGCCGGCGGCAGTTCGCCGGCGGCCACCATGGCCTGCAGCGCGTCCTCGGCGATCGTCATCAGCCCTTCGGCGCCGGCCTTGCCGTCGTCGGCCGCACCGCTTCCGACCACCACGAGTCGGCCGTCCGAGACGAGTTCGCGAGCGCGCGCCGCCAGGAACGAGCGCCAGTCGTCGGCCGCGCGCTGCGCGAACGCGTCGCGCACCGCGCCCCGCGCGAAGGTCGAGAAGATGTGACCGGGGATCGCGCACGGCGCGGCGCTCATCCAGTGCACCGCGATCGCGCTCCACGCGAGGTGCAGCGCGCTCACCGGGAAGAGCTCGCCGTAGAACGACCGGCCGACGGCGTAGCCGTAGACGTCGACGTTTCCGGCCAAGTAGCTCGGCGGACCACCGTCGAGCAGTTCGAAGAGCGAGGAGAAATCGTTGGTCGCGACGTCGGTGTGCGTGACCGTCACTGGAAGATCGGCCCGGCGCCCGCGAAGCACGCGCAGGGCGGCGGCGATCGGCCCCATCGAGTTGCGGCCTTCGGACGATCCGAAGTCGGCGATCGCGAGCGCTCCGCTCGCCGGCAGCGGCACGGCCGCGGCCGCACGTTCCAAGAGCGGCATCCCGAGATCGCCGGCGCTGCCCTGCGGCCGGGAGTTTTCATTGTAGAGCCCATGCCCTTCCATCGAACTCTGCGTCACGGACGCTCCTTCTCCAGTCGTGCCATGTAGCCGTCGTACCGGCGCATCGTCTCGACCGCCTCGCCGACCGCGGTGAGCAGCGTCTGCGGTTGGAAATATCCGGAGAAGAGCGCCGTGTCGCCGAGCGGGTTCGAGATCAGGAAGACCGGCAGCACGTTCACCGGCAACGCCTTGTACTCGCGCGTCGTCCGCGCGAGCTCGGCATGCGTCGACGGGTCGTCGAGGGCGGCCGAGAGCGCGCCGCGATCCAGACCGCTCGCCTCGACCGCGACGTCCAGGGCGATCTCCCGCTGCTGGACCTTGCGGCCGTCGAGCATCGCCCCGCGCGCGAGGGCCAGCCGCACGGCGTCACCGCCGGCGCCGAGCCGCCGGGCCGCGACCGCGACCGCGTTGGGGACGAAGGTCGAATCGTCGTCGGAATCGCGCCAGGCGGGGTTGAGGGCGACGCCGGTCATCGCTTCGATGCGCGCGTAATACCACGCCCACCGTTCGGCGCTCTCCCCGAGGCGGGCGCCGTCGTTGAACAACCCGACCCGCCAATCCACCGAGACCGCATCGGCGAACTCGGCCGTCACCGCGTCGAGCGCCGCTTGGGAGATGAGCGACCACGACGAGAGCACGTCGAAGTAATGGACGATCCCGATCGCGCTCACTCGCTGAACGTCAGCTCGCCTTTGACGTCGTCATAGCCGACGGTGACGGTACCGCCGTCGTGGATGTCGCCGGCGAGGATCTTGCGGCCGAGCGGGGTCTCGAGCTCTTTCTGGATCGTGCGCTTGAGCGGTCGGGCGCCATAGGCCGGATCGTAACCGGCCCGGACGAGATGCGTGGTCGCGCTCTCGCTCAGGACCAGCGTGATGCGCCGCGCCTCCAGGCGTTTGCGCAGACGGCCGAGCTGGATCTCCACGATCCGGGCCAGATCGCTCTCGGCCAGCGCGTGGAAGACGATCGTCTCGTCGACGCGGTTGAGGAACTCCGGCCGGAAGTGCTGGCGGAGTTCGTCGAGCACGGTCGCGCGCATGACCGCGTAGTCGGCTCCTTCGAAGCCGCCCTTGTAGTCGAGGATGCGGTGGCTGCCGATGTTCGACGTCATGATGACGATGGTGTTGCGGAAGTCGACCGTGCGGCCTTGGCCGTCCGTCAGGCGGCCGTCGTCGAGGATCTGCAGGAAGACGTTGAAGACGTCCGGGTGCGCCTTTTCGATCTCGTCGAACAGGATCACCGAGTACGGCCGGCGCCGGACCGCTTCGGTCAGCTGGCCGCCCTCGTCGTACCCGACGTAGCCCGGCGGCGCCCCCAGCAGGCGCGCGACGGTGTGCTTCTCCTGATACTCCGACATGTCGATGCGGACCAGGGCGCGTTCGTCGTCGAAGAGGTACTCGGCGAGCGCCCGCGCGAGTTCGGTCTTGCCGACGCCGGTCGGGCCGAGGAAGATGAACGAACCGATCGGGCGGTTCTCGTCGGCCAACCCCGAGCGCGAGCGGATCACCGCTTCGGCGACCGCATCGACCGCCTCGTTCTGGCCGATCACGCGCTCGTGCAGCTCCTCGTCGAGATGCAGCAGCTTCTGCTTCTCGCCCTCGAGCAGCTTGGTCACCGGCACGCCCGTCCAGCGGGCGATCACCTCGGCGATATCTTCTTCGTCGACCTCTTCCTTCGAGAGCCGGCCGCGCCCGTCGCGCGCGTCGAGCGCCTCTTCTTCGGCCGCGAGCTGTTTCTCGGCTTCGGGCAAAGCGCCGTACTGCAGTTCCGAGGCGCGGCCGTAATCGGCCTGACGCTTGGCCTGCTCGATCTGCACCTTGATCTGCTCGATCTTGTCGCGCAGACCTTGCAGGTTCACGACCGCGTGCTTCTCCGCGTCCCAGCGCGCCTTGAAGGCCGACTGCTCTTCGCGCAGCCCGGTCAGCTCCTTATCGATCGCGTCCAGCCGCGCTTTGCTCGCGCTGTCGGATTCCTTGCGCAGCGCGACGCTCTCGATCTCCAGCTGCATGATGCGACGCGTGAGCTCGTCGAGCTCCTGCGGCATCGAATCGATCTCGGTGCGCAGCTTCGCCGAGGCTTCGTCGACCAGATCGATCGCCTTGTCCGGCAAGAACCGGTCGCTGATGTAGCGGTTCGAGAGCGTCGCGGCCGCCACCAGCGCGCCGTCCTTGATGCGCACGCCGTGATGGGCTTCGTACTTCTCTTTAAGGCCGCGCAGGATCGAGATGGTGTCCTCGACCGAGGGCTGATCGACCAGGACCGGTTGGAAGCGACGCTCGAAGGCCGGATCCTTCTCGATGTACTTGCGGTATTCGTCGAGCGTGGTCGCGCCGATCAGGTGCAGCTCGCCGCGCGCCAGCATCGGCTTGAGCAGGTTGCCCGCGTCCATCGAGCCCTCGGTCTTGCCCGCCCCGACGACCGTGTGCAGCTCGTCGATGAACAGCAGGATCCGTCCCTCGGAGTTCTGCACGTCCTTGAGGACGGCTTTGAGGCGTTCCTCGAATTCGCCGCGATACTTCGCGCCCGCGATCAGCGCGCCCATGTCGAGCGAGACGACGCGCTTGTCCTTGAGCCCTTCGGGCACGTCGCCGCGCACGATGCGCTGCGCGAGGCCCTCGACGATCGCGGTCTTGCCGACGCCGGGCTCGCCGATCAGCACCGGATTGTTCTTGGTGCGGCGCGAGAGCACTTGGATGATGCGCCGGATCTCTTCGTCGCGACCGATCACCGGATCGAGCTTGCCGCGATCCGCGTCGAGCGTGAGGTCGCGCCCGTAGCGTTCGAGCGACTTGTAGGTCCCCTCGGGATCCTTGGTCGTGACGCGCTGATTGCCGCGCACCTTCTGCAGCGCGGCCAGCAGCGAATCGTAGGTCACGCCGGCGTCGCGCAGCACGGTCGAGACCGCGCCGCTGGATTGCGCCATCGCGAGCAAGACGTGTTCGACCGAGACGTAATCGTCTTGGAGCTTCTTGGCCTCCGCTTCGGCGGCCGTCATCAGCCGGGCGAGTTCGGGCGAGAGCGTGACCTGAGCGGTATCCGCGTTGGCGCCCGAGAGGCGCGGCAGGCGTCCGATCGCGGCATCGGTCGCGCGGCCGACCGCTTTCGGGTCGGCGCCCGCCGCCGCCAGGATATCGGGCGCGATGCCGCGCTCCTGCTCCAGCAAGGTGGCGAGCAGGTGCTCGGGCGTGGTCTGGGTGTTGTGTTCGGCGAGGGCGCGCGAATACGCGCCGTTGAGCGCGTCCGCGACCCGCTCGGTCATACGATCGACGTCCATACTTCAGCGTATAATACGTGCCGGGCCGGAAAAGGTTACGGCGCGAGTTCGAAGGTGTAGTAGCCGCTCGCGAACGACGTGGCGGTCGGCGCGGAACTGCCCCCGCCCATGATCATCTGCACCTGCGGCACGTTGCCGAAGGCCGCCGTGAGATCGCCGATCATCGCCATCGGCGAGGGCGCGATGTTGAGCAGGCGGCCCGCATGCCGTCCGTCGGCCGAGGCGGCCGCTTCGGCCTGCGCGCGCGCGACCTTGGTGGCCTTGGCGAGCGCCTCGGCGTGGAGAGCGGTCGGATCCTTCGCGACGTTCGTGACGGCCTCGGCGGTGAAACCGGCCGTCTCCAACTTGGCCCGGATCGCGCGCGCGTCGGACGGCGTCGACGTGATGCGGACGCTTTCGACCGAACCGCCCATCACCTGGGTCGAGAGGCCGAGGTCGTCGACCGTCGCGGTCGTGCCGGCGGCCGTCTTGGCGGCGGCCAGCACGGTCGCGGCCTGGGCCGCGGTCTTGGCGGTCTTGTTGGCCGTGAACGTGCCGTTGACGTCGGTCGTGGTCGCGGTCGCCGTCGCGTAGACGGTGACGCCGATCGGATAGTTCGGCATCATGCCGGGCGATCCGTCGGCGAGCGCGGCGACGGTCGTGAAGGCGGCGAGCGCGACGGCTGCCAGGAGCGTACGGATCATGACGGGGTCCTTTGCTGCGCGAAAGCGCGGAGTTCGTCGAGGTAGCGCGACTTGACGGCGTCGTCGAGGAACGACGCCTCGAACGAGTTCTCCGCCAGACGCAGGATCTCGTCGTCCGAAAGTCCCAAAGCGGCGGCGATCGCGGAGAAATTCTGGCCGACGTAACCGCCGAAGTAGGCCGGATCGTCGGAGTTGCAGGTCGCCACCAATCCGGCGTCCAGCATCCGCTTGAGCGGATGATCCTTCAGGTCGCGCACGACTTTCAGGCGCAGGTTGGAGAGCGGACAGACGGTGAGCGGGATGCGCTCGCGAACCAGCCGTTCGACCAGCGCCGGGTCCTCCATGCTGCGCACGCCGTGATCGACGCGCGAGACGGCGAGCAGATCGAGCGCCTCCCAGACGTAGGCGGGCGGGCCTTCTTCGCCGGCGTGCGCGACCGTGCGGAGGCCGAGCGCGCGCGCGCGGGCGAAGACCGCCTGGAACTTCGACGGTGGATTGCCGACCTCGGCCGAGTCCAAACCGACCGCGACGATGTCGTCGCGGAACGGGATCGCCGCCTCGAGGGTCGCCATCGCCGACTCCGCGCTCTGGTCGCGCAGGAAGCACATGATCAGGTGCGAGGTGATGCCGAACGCGCCTTCTCCGTCGCGCAGCGCGGCGGTGATGCCGGCCACCACGGTTCCGAACGCGACGCCGCGGTCGGTGTGCGCCTGCGGATCGAAGAAGATCTCTGCGTGCCGGACGCCCTGCGCCTTCGCGCGCCGAAGGTAGGCGGTCGTGAGATCGTAGTAGTCGCGCTCGACCTTCAGGACGTTCATCCCGGCATAATAGACGTCCAGGAACGATTGCAGGTCGGAGAAGTCGTACGCGTCGCGAAGCGCTTCGACGCTCGCGTACGGGACGGCGACGCCGTTGCGCCGGCCGATCTCGAAGATCAGCTCGGGTTCGAACGTGCCCTCGATGTGTAGGTGAAGCTCGGCCTTCGGTAAGGTCGTGACGTCGAGCACTTGGGCCCCTCCCTTGGCGACCGATTAGGCGTCGGTTCGGCGGGCGCCTGTGCCGCGGAGCATCCGGTCGTCGCCGACGCGCACGGTGATCCCACGCGCGTCGAACCATTCGAGCAGCGGAACCGCGTACTTGCGGGACGTCCCGATCAGGTCCCGGAAGGCCGCCATCGTCATCCGCGGCTCGGCCGCCAGCGCCGCTTCGACGCGAGCCCGGATCTGCGCGATCTGCGCGCCGCGGTAGAGGCTCTCGCCGACGCGCACGTAGGCGCCGCGTGCGAGCAGCGTGTCGAACGCGCGCGACGCGCCTTCGATCGGGGCGTCCCGGACCGTCTCGAGCGCTTCGGCCCAGACGCCGGGAGCGTACGGATGGGCCGGATCGCCCACGACCAGCCGCTCGAAGAACGCCGTCTGCTGGTCGGTCAGTCGCGCCGCGAACGAGGGGGTCGCGTAGTAGCCGCCGCGCGAGACCAGCCGTCCGTCGTCGCAGAAGGCGGCCAGCAGCCGCACGAGCAGCGTCTCGTCGTGGCGGAACTCGCGCGCCAATGCGAGCGAGGTCGCGCCCATCGCCCAGGGCTCGGCCAACTGCCGCGCGACCAGCGCGGCCTCGATGCGCCCGAGCAGCGCGCGGGCCGCGTCGCCGTCGACGTACGCTTCGGGCCGGGCCAGCGCCACCGCATCGCCGGTCGCGATCAGCGAACGTAGCGCTTCGCGCGCCGCGTCCTCGCGCAGGTTGGCCGCGAAGGCGATCTCGGCGGGCGTCTGCGGCTCGACGCCGCGCGTGCGAAGGACCTCGCGAACCCCGGCGACCGGCGCGTCGTCGGCGTCCGGCGCGTCGGGCAGACCCGCGTACGCCACCACCTCGCCGCCGCCCAGCAGCAGCTTCGGCGACAGCCCGCGGACGACGAAGCGCGTGCCCGGAAAGGCCAGCGTCGCGGTCCGCAGGTAGAGGCGCGCGTCGATCGGATCGACCGACGCCGGCGGCGCCTCGAAGACGAGCGTGCCTAGGATCTCGGCCGCGCCGAGATACGCGCGGACCGGCGTGCGGCGCTTGAACGAGCCGAGCGTTCCGGCCGCGGGCACGAACCGCGTGTCGAACGACGCGCGCGCGTCGAGCGCCGCATCGGTGACCACGTCGCCGCGCGCGATCGCCTCGCGATCGATGCCCGCGACGTTGAGCGCGACGCGCGTGCCGCCGCGCGCTGCGTCCCGAGCGTTGCCGAACACCTGCAGGCTGCGCACGCGGGCGGGCGTCCCGGACGGGACCAGGCGGACGCTCTGGCCCGCGCGCAGCGAGCCCTGCATCAGCGTGCCGGTGAGGACCGTGCCGACCCCGGGAAGCACGAACGCGCGATCGACCGGCAGATAGGCGGGCGCGTGCGGGTCGCGCTCGGGCAGCCCGCGCAGTTCGGAGGCGATCAGCGCGCGCAGATCCTCGACGCCCTCGCCGGTACGCGTCGACACCACGACCGTCGGCGCGCCATCGGCGATGGTTCCGGCGAGCGATGCGCGCAGCCGCGCGAGCGCTGCGTCGCGCGCGCCGGTCTCGAGCAGATCGGCCTTCGACGCGACCACGATGGTGCTGCGGACGTTGAGATAGCGGAGGATGGCGAGGTGTTCGAAGGTCTGTGCCATCGCGCCGTCGTCGAGCGCGACCACCAGCAGGAGCAGTTCCATCCCGGCCGCGCCGGCCAGCATGTTGTGCAGGAAGCGCTCGTGACCCGGGACGTCCACGATGCCGGCCTCCAGGCCGTCGCCCAGATCGAGGTGGGCGAAGCCGAGGTCGAGCGTCATCTCGCGCTCGCGCTCTTCGGGCAGACGGTCGGGATCGGTCCCGGTCAGCGCGCGGACGAGCGAGGACTTCCCGTGGTCGACGTGTCCGGCCGTCCCGACGACGTGCATGATGCGCGCTAGTCGGCGAGCGTGCGGAGGGCGTGGATGACGGCGGCGTCCTGGCCCGGCGCGATCGTGCGCAGGTCGAGCAGCACGGTGCCCTCGCTGATGCGCGTGACGATCGGCGGCTCGCCGCGCCGGAGCCGTTCGGCCAGCGCGTCGGCATAAGGCGTCGGGAACGCGATCGCGAGCGACGGGACCGTCGCCTGCGGCAGCGATCCGCCGCCCACGTAGGCCAGCGATTCCTCGACGTGCGCGCCGTCGATGCGCGCCACGTACCGTTCGGCTCGCGCGCGCAGGTCGTCCATCGTGCTCGCCAGCATCGCGTAGAACGGGATCCGCTCGCGCGACTCGCGCGTGCGGTGCAGGCGCAAGGTGCCGCCCAGCAGCGCGAGGGTCGTCTTGTCGGTGCGCAAGGCGCGCAGCAGCGGGTTGGCGCGCAGGCGCGCGATCAGCGCGGCGGCGCCCACGATGATGCCGGCCTGCGGACCGCCGAGCAACTTGTCGCCCGAGAACGCGACCAGGTCGACGCCGTCGCGCAGCGCTTCCTGGACGGTCCGCTCGTGCGGCAAGCCGTAGTCGCACAGGTCGAGCAGCGCGCCCGACCCGAGATCCTCGACGACCGGCACCCCGACCCGTTTGCCCAGCGCCGCGAGTTCCGCGCCGCCGGTCTCGCGCACGAAGCCCTCGACCGAGAAGTTCGACGGATGCGCGCGCAGCAGCAGCCCGGTACGCGGCGAGAGGGCGCGCTCGTAGTCGCGCAGGTAGGTCTTGTTCGAGGTGCCCACGTCGACGAGCGTCGCCCCGCTGCGCGAGAGCACGTCGGGCAGACGGAAGCCGCCCCCGATCTCGATGGCCTGCCCGCGCGCTACGATCACCTCGCGGTCGCGCGCGAACGTGTCGACGACGAGCAACACCGCGGCGGCGTTGTTGTTCACGACCAGCGCGTCTTCGGCGCCGGTCAGTTCGGTCAGCAAGGCGCTTGCGTGCGCGTACCGCGAGCCGCGGCGGCCGCCGATCAGGTCGTATTCGAGATCGCTATAGCCGGCGCCGATCTCGCGCGCGACCGCGAGCGCCTGCTCGGCGAGCGGCGCGCGGCCGAGGTTGGTGTGGAGCAGGACGCCGGTGGCGTTGACGACCGGCAGCAAGCGCGTGGCCGCGTCGCGCTCGACCGACTCCGCGATCTCGGCGACCAGCAGCTCGGTCGGAGGGGTGGTGCCTTCGGCACGGATGCGGTCGAGCGCGCCCGCGATCGTCCGCCGGAGGGTTTCGCGCCCCACGAGATGCTCGTAGGGCGCGATCGACGGATGTTCGAGGATGGCGTTGACCGGCGGGATCTCCCGCCGTGCATCGGCCATAATGGGGCCTTTCTTATCGCCTGCTAGGCGACGTGTTTGGCCAGCATCGACGTGATCGTGTTTTCCGGCACGTATCCCACGATGCGATCGGCGACCTGGCCGCCCTTGAAGAGGATCAGACACGGGATGCCCGAGATCTGGTACTGACCGGCGATCGACGGATTCTCGTCGGTGTTCATCTTGACGAACTTCGCCTTGCCGGCGTGTGCCGCGGCGACCTTCTCGACCACCGGCGTGAGCATCTTGCACGGGCCGCACCAGGGCGCCCAGAAATCGACCAGCACGGGTTCGGCGCTGTTGAGCACCTCGGACTGGAACGTGGCCTGTGAAACGTCGGGCAATGCGCTCATGGTGTTGTCGATCTCTCCTGTCGCTTTGTAGAACCGTCCTCTTCGGCGGATGGTTTCGGTCGCCTGGCTCTACGCCGGCCGGGTAGGGGTCCCGAAGAACAGCTGGCCTTCTAAGGCGTTGTAGCGGCGCATCGGCTCGGTTCCATCGGCAGCGTAGACGAAAAGCGCGTCGCCCCCGTCGCTCCGGCGGAGCAGCACGTAGAGATCGCCCGCGTCGTCGATCGCCATGGAGACCGGGTCTTCGACCCGGATCGTGCGGGTCGGGTAGGTGACGCCGTACGCGTACTCGACCACGCTGCCGGGCTGGCCGCCGCCGTCGGGAGATGCCCCGTTGAGCACGTAGATATCTCCCTTCGCATCGAATGCGATCCGGCGCGCGTCGGTCAGGCCTTCCGATACGATCAGGGGCTTGGCGGTCGCATTCGC
>Ga0207667_10008061_pt1 | contig 12558 bp, 10 predicted proteins | sample KBSCornC52_FD_184301 | JGI IMG/M metagenome (GOLD analysis project Ga0207667, IMG submission 184301) | Corn rhizosphere microbial communities from Kellogg Biological Station, Michigan, USA - KBS Corn C5-2 (SPAdes) (version 2) | ecosystem: Host-associated > Plants > Roots > Rhizosphere > Soil ...
CTGCAGTACGCCTGGCTGAAGATGTTCGCCGGCCCGCACGGCGCGGTGTTCGCCGTGGGCGACGATGACCAGAGCATCTACGGCTTCCGCGGCGCGCTGGTGGGCAACATGGCCGACTTCGAGCGCGAGTTCCGCGTCGACAAGGTCATCAAGCTGGAGCAGAACTACCGCAGCTTCGGCAACATCCTGGATGCCGCCAACCACCTGATCGACCGCAATTCCAAGCGGCTGGGCAAGAACCTGCGCACCGACCAGGGCCCCGGCGAGCCGGTGCGCGTGTTCGAGTCCACCAGCGATTTCGCCGAGGCGCAGTGGTTCCTCGACGAGGCGCAGCAGCTGCACCGCGCGGGCACGGCGCGCTCGGAGATCGCCGTGCTCTATCGCAGCAACGCGCAGTCGCGGGTGATCGAGTCGGCGCTGTTCAATGCGGGCATCCCGTACCGCGTGTATGGCGGCCTGCGCTTCTTCGAGCGCGCCGAAGTCAAGCACGCGCTGTCGTACCTGCGGCTGATCGAGAACCCGAACGATGACACGAGCTTCCTGCGCGTCGTCAATTTCCCGGCGCGCGGCATCGGCGCGCGCACCATCGAGCTGCTCCAGGACTCGGCGCGCCAGACGGGCCGCAGCCTGTTCCAGAGCGTGGGCAGCGTCGCGGGCAAGGGCGGCACGAACCTGGCGGCGTTCACGGGCCTGGTCCAGCGCATGCAGGACGCCACGCGCGGCATGACGCTGCGCGACATCATCGAGCACATGCTGGCCGACACCGGCCTGATCGACTTCTACCGCGCCGACAAGGACGGCGCCGACCGCGTCGAGAACCTGGAGGAACTGATGAACGCCGCCGAGGCCTTCGTCACCCAGGAGGGCTTCGGCCGCGACGCGGTGGCCCTGCCGGTGGACGAGCTGTCGCCCGGGGCGCTCGCGCAGCGCAGCACGTCGCGCGACGTGCCCGGCCTGGTGCTGGACGCGCCCACCACGCCCGACGCCGAGACCGGCGAGATCATGTCGCCGCTGGCGGCGTTCCTCACGCACGCCTCGCTGGAGGCCGGCGACAACCAGGCCCAGGCCGGGCAGGACGCCATCCAGCTGATGACCATCCACTCGGCCAAGGGGCTGGAGTTCGACTCGGTCTTCATCACGGGCCTGGAAGAGGGGCTGTTCCCGCACGAGAACTCGCTGCAGTCCAATGACGGCCTCGAGGAGGAGCGCCGGCTGATGTACGTGGCGATCACGCGCGCCCGCAAGCGCCTGTACCTGAGCTTCTCGCAGACGCGCCTGCTGCACGGCCAGACGCGCTACAACGTCAAGAGCCGCTTCGTCGACGAACTGCCCGAGGCCAACCTGCGCTGGCTCACGCCGCGCAACCAGGCCTTCGGCTCGGGCTATTCGCGCGAGTACAAGCAGGCGTGGGAGCGCGGCTCCGGCCTGGGCTCGATGATCGGCGCCGGCCGCGTGGCCAGCAGCCCGCCGGTGCCCCAGGCGATGCAGGACAGCCGCACCGCGTCGAGCAATGGCCACCAGCTGCGCCAGGGCCAGTCGGTGTTCCACACCAAGTTCGGCGAGGGCGTGATCGTCACGCTGGAAGGCACGGGCGACGAGGCGCGCGCGCAGGTCAACTTCGGCCGCCACGGCATGAAGTGGCTGGCGCTGTCGGTGGCCAAGCTGACGCCGGTGGATTGACGGCGCAACGCTAACATCGTCCAGGCCTTCACCAACCCGGACGAGTGCCATGCCCATCGACAAGCTCCTGGAGCTGCTGCGCAGTGACATGGCGCCTCTGGACGCGTGGTCGCGCGTGCTGGCGCTGTGCGAAGCCTCGCAGCCCGGCGAACTCTGGCGGCAACTGCCACCGGTCGACGTGGAGGGTGACGCCGAGCGCGCCCGCGCGTGGCTCGCCGAGTCGCTGCGCGGCGTGCGAGGGCCGGTCGGCCTGTACCTGGGCCTGGACACCCTGAACATGCAGGACGGCGGCGGCACGAACCTCGAGCTGGGCTGGAACGTGGCATGCGATACCGCGTCCGACGATATCGACTGGGTCTTCGAGCGTCTCGAGCGCGGGCCGACCACGCTGATCCGCGGCCTTGCCGACTTGCGCACCGAGTACTCGCAAGCGCGGTGGCGATCGGCGTTCGGGATGGCCGACTACATTCTTTTCCTGGCCTACTCCGGACTCGTGCTCGCGCAGGCGCTGCGGCGCCTCGAACGCGACGACCCGATGCTGGCCGCCTGGGGCTTCCACGACGGCGACCTGTTCGCGTTGTGCCGCGGCGCGCCGGGCACGTTCCAGATGATTTGTCGCTGACCTCGGCCACCATGCATGCAATGACGCCCATTTTCGACGCCAACGTCCGCCTCGTCGGCTTCTTCGACGGCACCTACCTGTTCGACGTCGCCAACGAGTGGATGGCCTTCCACGACCGGGAGAACGTGTTCGCGCCCGGCGGCCGCTGGCTGGGGGCGCTCAAGGCCGGCACCTTCCTCGATGCCGAGGGCAGGGCGGTGGCCTGGCTCTCTGGCGCGCGGCCCACCACCGGCATGCGGCCGCAGCCGCCGATGAACCCCAAGCGGCCGCTGCCGCCCAAGCGTCCGCTGCGTCCGCGCGCCCCGCTGCCGCCGCCGGCGCCGATGCTGCCGGGCGGCGGCTGGTCGCCGCTCACCTGGGCCCAGTGGCTGGGCCACGAGCCGGTGGCCGCGGCGACGATCGACGTGTCCACGCTCGCGATCGAGCCCGTCGACGCGTCGAACCTCGAGGCGTTCCTTGCCTACCTTGGCGAGCAGCTGGCCGAGAACGGGCGTGACGGCAGATGGTTCCAGCCGATGGTGCCGACGACGACGGGCGTGCCGCAGGCCAAGCGCGACGCGTTCCGTGCCGGGTTCGACACGGCCTTGGGCGAGCCGGGATGGCGCCGCGGCTGGATCGCGCGCGACCCGCAGGGCCGCGTTGCCGGGCACGTCGACCTGCGTGCCCATGCCAACCCGTTCTCCAGCCATCGCTGCGAGTTGGGCATGGGCGTGCGGCTCGACCTGCGCCGCCAGGGCCTCGCGTCACGCCTGCTCGCGCACGCGAACGCGTGGGCGGGCGCGCAGGGGCTGCGCTGGATCGACCTGCAGGTGCTGTCGGCCAACGAGGCCGCCGTGGCGCTCTATCGCCGCGAGGGTTTCCTGATGCAGGGCGGCCGGCCGGACGCCTTCGTCATCGACGGCCAGTCGCTGGGCGAGATCTGGATGGCGCGCAAGGTGGTGGCGTGAGGGGGGGGCGCATCTTCGCGGTGCTGGCGTGCACGGCCTGGCTCGCGACGGCCGTGGCGCAGGACGCCATCGACGACACCTCGTTCAACCAGATGAGCAAGTCCAGCGTGCTGTGGAAGCGGGAACATGCCCTGGAAGACGCTGACCGGTTCAGGGAGGCCATCGCAGTCTGCGTGCAGATCGGTCGCGAATACCCGACGCAGAACGCGCTGGCGCAGAGCGCCATCGCCGGCCTGAACGGCCGACAGGGCCGCTACCGCGACGAGATCGCGTGGGCACGGCGCGCGCTGGCCGCGGATCCGAAGCTGTTCCAGGCCGAGATCAACCTGGGCACGGCGCAGGCGCAGCTCGGGCACCCGGCACTGGCGCAGGCCGCGTACGAGCGTGCGCTGGCCCTGGCGCCGACCAGCCCGCTGCCGCTGTACAGCCTGGGCGCGCTGGCCGAGGCGCGGCACGACGTGCCAGCGGCCACCGCCTTCTACGAACGTTCGGTGGCGCTCGACCCGAAGTTCGGGTCCGGCTGGTTCAACCTGGCCGCGATGCAGGCCCAGGCCGGCCGATTCGACGACGCGCTGGCGTCGCTGGACAAGGTGCTGGCGCTGGATCCGACGGCCGAGGACGCCAAGGCCATGCGGCGCCACGTCGAGGCCGACAAGGCCGCCGCGGCGCGCTGACTTCAGCCCTTCCAGGTGAACGGGAACTTCACCTGCTTCCAGAACCCGTCGGGCACGTAGTCGCCGACGACGCCGTACTGGTCGGGCCACTTGCGGTCGGACTTCACGGCGGTGCCGAACAGGTAGTCCAGGAAGGCGAAGTGCGCGGCGTAGTTCTTGTCGATCGCCTCGTCGTCCTGCGAGTGGTGCCAGTGGTGGAAGTTGGGCGTGACGATGAGGTAGCGCAGCGGCCCCAGCCGCACGCTCACGTTGGCGTGGTTGAAGACGGCCTGGAAGCCGACGATCACGATGTAGGTGTCGATCACGCCCTTGTCGAAGCCCAGCACGAAGATCGGGGCCAGCACCAGGGTGCGCGTGATCAGCAGTTCCAGCACGTGCTGGCGCGAGCCGGCCAGCCAGTCCATGCTCTTGACGCTGTGGTGCACCGCGTGCAGCCGCCACAGCGCGGGCACTTCGTGGTACGCGCGGTGCGTGGCGTACTGCACGAGGTCGGCCACGAGGATGATCAGGAACAGCGCGACGGGGTAGGGCAGGTCGCGCACCCAGGCCTGGATGCCGTCCTTGGCCGCCCAGCCGAACAGCTTGTGCACCAGCAGGTTCGTGGCCAGCAGGATGAAGCCGACGATCATGTGGTTGACGATGAAGTGCTGCATGTCCACCTGCCATTCGGCGCGGAAGACGGGCTGCTCGCGGCGCAGCGCGAAGAGCTTCTCGATGAACACGAAGATCAGCGACGAGCCCAGCAGGTCGAGGATGAACCAGTCCAGGCCGATATAGGGCGTGTGGTCGGGGAAGCTGTTCACGGGCACCTTGGTCCCGCCCAGCAGCGCCGAGGCCGCGACGAGGAAGAACGCCGACGCCGCGAGCCAGCGGGTGCGCGCGAACAGGATGTTGTACAGCGAGATGCCGCCGGCCACGACCATCGCCCAGTACATGACCAGCCGGATCGTGGCCACGTCGTACGACTTGCGCAGCTCCGGCTGGTCATGTACTGCGGGAAGTGGAACGCCAGCACGCCCAGGAAGCACAGGATGGCCAGGATCAGTGCGACCACGCCGGAGCCCATGCCGCGCCCGGTGGGCAACGGGCCGTGCGAGTGGGCGAGCCGGTTGAGCTTGTGGATCGTCTCGGTGGTCTTCATCCGTGTGGGGCGTGTGCGGTTTCAGGGCGCGCAGGGCGCGAGCCTGGATTGAAGCGGAAACTTCCGCGCGTGTCGCCCCTCTCCTGGGGGACTCGCGGGTCTTTCAGGATGCCGGCGGTTCTTCGGACGCCATGACCGTGCGAAATGGCACGGGCCGGGCGAACTCGAAGGTGTCGTTGAAGCCGAACCACAACGTCACGTAGAACAGCGCCGACAACGCCCAGTACAGCATCGCCGCGAGCAGCAGCAGGATGATGGATTCGCCGAGCACGAGCGCCAGCACGGCCAGGACGGCGGTCACCGCCAGGGACAGCGCGAACCAGCCCAGGCCGAACACCGCCAGCGCGGCGCGGGTGCGCCACATCGCCACGACGCTGGCAAACATCGCCTTGGCCGCGCCATAGCGGCCCCACTGCACCAGCGCCGGCGCGTGCCACAGGGGGAGCGACCCGAGCGCGACGATGGCCATCTTGAGCAGCAACACACCGCGCCCGGCATCGGACAGGGGCGCGGGCGTGGCGGGCGCCTTGGCGCCATCGGGCTGCGCCATCGCGTTCGCGAGGAACCACTTGACGCTCTCGCCGCCGTCCAGCGCGTTGCCGGCGAACCAGGCCAGCAGGAACACGCCGAAGTAGACGAACCCGATCGCCAGCAGCGACCGGCGCGCCTGCGCCGAGGCGCGCAAGGGCGCCAACAGCAGGGCCGGGCTGATGCGGACGTCGTTCGTGACGGCCTCGGTGCTCAGCATGAACGCCAGCGACAGCAGCGGCATCGCCACCAGCGTCAGCGTGCTCACGACGCCTGGATCGATATGGATCGCCTCGGCCAGCGGGGCCAGCAGCGACAGGGGGATCGCCAGCAGCAGCAGGCACAGCATGTACAGCCCGAACATGCCCATGAAGCCGCCCGGCTGGTGCCTGAACGCGCGCAGCGCGAGGCGGATCCAGCGCAGGCCGGCCAAAGCGGGCACGCTGCGGATGCGGATGGTGGGGCTCGGGCCGGTCATCGCGTCGGCGTCCGCGCGGCGGACGTGCGGGAAGGCGCCATCAGAGGGTCGGATGCCACGGGTTGTCGATGCAGTCGAGCAGCACGCGCTCGAAGTGCGTCGGATCCTTGGGCTTGAGCAGTGCGGCCTCGCGCGGCAGGTACCAGTCGGCCAGCCGCGACAGCCAGAAGCGCAGCGCCGCCGCACGCCGCATGCCCGGGAGCGCGCGCAGCTCGGCCGGCGTCATCGGGCGGTGCAGGTGGTACGCGCGCAGCAGCGCCTCGGCGTGCTCGGGCTCCAGGCGGCCGGTGGCCAGGTCGATGCACCAGTCGTTGACGCACACGGCCAGGTCGAAGACGTGGTGGTCGACGCCGGCGAAGTAGAAATCGAACACGCCCGACAGCCGCGGCGAGTCGGGCGGGCCGTCGAACAGCGCGTTGTCGCGGAACAGGTCGGCGTGCACCGGGCCCCTGGGCAGAGACTGCGTGCTCGCCGCGGCATGGAAGCGCTGCTGGAAGTCGAGCTCCTCGGCGAGGCGCTGCGCGAGCGCCGGGCCCACGTGCGGCTGCACGATGGGGACGGTCGCCTCCCACCAGTCCAGGCCGCGCAGGTTGGGCTGCTGCAGCGGGAAGTCGACCGCCGCGCTGTGCAGGTGCGCGAGCGTGACGCCCAGCAGCGAGCAATGCGCGAGCATCGGGGCGTCGATGCTCTGGCCGGGCAGCAGGTTCACCAGCGAGGCCGGCTTGCCGGCGATCGAGTGCAGGAAGTTGCCCTGGGCGTCGGTGCGCGGTTCGGGCACCGGCAGGCCCTTGCGCGCCAGGTGCTGCATCAGGCCCAGGTAGAACGGCAACTGGTCGAAGCCCAGGCGCTCGAACACCGTCAGCACCCAGTCGCCCCGGTCGGAGTGGACGAAGTAGTTGGTGTTCTCGATGCCGCCCGCGCAGCCGCGCATCGACGTCAGCGTGCCCGCGTCCAGCGTGCGCAGCAGCGCGGCCGCCGTGTCGACATCGACTTCGGTGTAGACAGCCATCAGGGTCTCAGTGGAGGGCGGCGCCGGGCTCGGTGTCGCGCGCCTCGGGCGCGCCGGACTCGTTCACGGCGTCTCAGAAACCGAACGTGAACGTGCGCATGCCGGCGGCCTTGTCGTGCTCTGGCGCCAGGCTGGGGTCGCGCGGCTGGATCTCGTAGCTGTCGCCCGTGATCTTGGAGTGCACGACGATCTTCTTGGTGACGCCGCGCACACGGGTCTCCTCGATGCGCACCTGGGAGTCTTCCGACACCAGGTGCTCCACCTTCGCCTCCTTGCCCGGCGCCGGCGGCGCCTCGTCCACCAGGGCACCCGTGGCCGGATCGACGCTCGCCTTGGGCGCCGGTGCGGGGGCCTCGGGGGCAGGCGCCGGCTTCGGGTTGTGCTGCGCGAAGGCGGACGTGCCGGCCAGGGCCAGCAGGGCGGCGGCAGCGAGGGTCGGAGCGAGGCGGGCGGTCATGCCTCCATTCTAGTCGTTCGGCCCCGGCCGGACTTCGCGGATGGCCAAGGCTTGCTGCCGGGCGGCGCGCGGCGTGCGCGGGTGCCGCAAGCGTGCGGGCAGGGACTCCCGCACCAGCCGGCACAATGGCGCCATGACCCAGAAAACCCTGCTCCTGGTGGACGGCTCGAGCTACCTGTACCGCGCCTACCACGCGATGCCCGACCTGCGCGGCCCCGGCGGCGAGCCCACCGGCGCGATCCGCGGCATGGTCGCGATGATGAAGCTCCTGCGCGAGCAGATCGGCGCCGACTACGCTGCCTGCGTCTTCGACGCCAAGGGCAAGACCTTCCGCGACGAGTGGTACCCCGAGTACAAGGCCAACCGCTCGTCGATGCCCGAGGACCTGGCCCTGCAGATCGAACCCATCCACGCCGTGGTCGAGATGCTGGGCTGGCCCATCATCATGGTGCCGGGCATCGAGGCCGACGACGCGATCGGCACGCTCGCGCGCGCGGCCACGCGGGCCGGCTGGAAGACGGTGATCTCCACCGGTGACAAGGACCTGGCGCAGCTGGTCGACGAGCACGTCACCCTGATCAACACGATGAGCAACGAGACGCTGGACGTCGCCGGCGTGCTGACCAAGTTCGGCGTGCCGCCCGAGCGCATCATCGACTACCTCGCGCTGATCGGCGACACCGTCGACAACGTGCCCGGCGTCAACAAGGTGGGCCCCAAGACGGCCGTCAAGTGGTTGCAGGAGCACGGCTCGCTGGACGGCGTGATCGCCGCGGCGCCGACGATGAAGGGCGCGGTCGGCGAGCACCTGCGCGCCGCTCTCGACTGGCTGCCGATGGGACGCAAGCTCGTCACCGTGGTGACCGACCACGACATGGCCGGCCATGTCCAGACCTGGCCGGCGCTGGACGCACTGGCGCTCAGGCCGGTCGACCATGCGCGCCTGCTGGAGTTCTACCAGCGCTACGGCTTCCGCGGCTGGCGCGACGAGATCGAGAAGCAGCTGGGCGTGCCCGCCGCGCCGGCCGTTCCCGTCGGCGCCAACCGCGGCCTGCTCGACGACGAGGTCGACGTGCCCGCGGTCCCCGTGCAGGCCCTGGCCCACGAGTACGACACCATCTTCACCTTCGAGCAGCTCGACGCGTGGATCGCCAGGCTCCAGGCGGCGCCGCTGTCCGCGCTCGACACCGAGACGGACTCGCTCGACGCGATGCGCGCCCGCATCATCGGCATCTCGTTCGCGGTGGAGCCCGGCAAGGGCGCCTATGTCCCGCTGCGCCACGACTACGCGGGCGTGCCGGACCAGCTGCCGTTCGACGAGGTCATCGCGCGGCTGCGTCCCTGGCTCGAGAACCCGGCGGCCAGGAAGGTGGGCCAGCACGTCAAGTACGACATCCACGTGTTCGCCAACATCGGCATCGCGGTGCAGGGGTTCGAGCACGACACGCTGCTCCAGAGCTACGTGCTGGAGGCGCACCGCCCGCACGGACTGGCGAGCCTGGCCGACCGCCACCTCGGCCGCAAGGGCCTCGACTACGAGGACCTGTGCGGCAAGGGCGCCAAGCAGATTCCGTTCTCCCAGGTCGACATCGAGCGCGCGTCGCACTACTCCGGCGAGGACAGCGAGATGACGCTGCAGGTGCACCAGGCGCTGTACCCGCGCATCGCCGCCCGGCCCGGCATGAAGTTCGTCTACGAGTCCATCGAGATGCCCGCCAGCGCGGTGCTGGGCCGGATCGAGCGCCACGGCGTGCTGATCGACAGCGCCCGGCTGGCCGAGCAGTCGCGGATGCTGGCCGAACGCATGATGGCGCTCGAGAACGAGGCCTACGAGATCGCCGGCCAGCCGTTCAACCTCGGCTCGCCCAAGCAGATCGGCGAGATCCTGTTCGGCAAGCTGGGGCTGCCGGTGACCAAGAAGACGGCCTCGGGCGCGCCGTCGACGGACGAAGGCGTGCTGGAGAAGCTGGCGCTGGACTACCCGCTGCCGGCCAAGCTGCTGGAGCATCGCGGGCTGTCCAAGCTCAAGGGCACCTATACCGACAAGCTGCCGCAGATGGTCAACCCGGACACCGGCCGCGTGCACACGCACTATGCGCAGGCGGTGGCGATCACGGGGCGCCTGTCCAGCAACGACCCGAACCTGCAGAACATCCCGATCCGCACGCCGGAAGGCCGGCGCGTGCGCGAGGCCTTCGTGGCGCCCCCGGGGCATGTGATCGTGTCGGCCGACTATTCGCAGATCGAGCTGCGCCTGATGGCCCACATCAGCCAGGATCCGGGCCTGCTGCGGGCGTTCAACGACGGCATGGACGTGCACCGCGCCACCGCGGCCGAGGTGTTCAACCTGGCCTCCGAGGAGGTCACCAGCGAGCAGCGCCGCTATGCCAAGACGATCAACTTCGGGCTGATCTACGGCATGGGCGCGTACGGGCTGTCGCAGTCGCTGGGCATCGAGCAGAAGGCGGCCAAGAGCTACATCGAGCGCTACTTCTCGCGCTTTGCCGGGGTCAAGCGCTACATGGACGAGACCAAGGCGGAGGCCGCGGAGAAGGGCTACGTCGAGACGCTGTTCGGCCGCCGCATCGAGCTGCCCGACATCCGCGCGGGCAGCGGCCCGCTGCGCGCCGGCGCCGAACGCCAGGCCATCAACGCGCCGATGCAGGGCACGGCCGCCGACCTGATCAAGCTGGCGATGCTGGCGGTGCAGAAGGCGCTCGACGAGCAGGGCAAGGGCACGCGCATGGTGATGCAGGTGCACGACGAACTCGTCTTCGAGGTGCCCGAGGCCGAGGTCGAGTGGGTCAAGTCCGAGATCCCCCGGCTGATGGCGGGCGTGGCGCAGCTGTTGGTGCCGCTGGTCGCCGAGGTGGGCGTCGGGCCGAACTGGGACGAGGCGCACTGATGGCCACGCTCGCACGGGCGCGTCGCGTGACGCGTGCGGGGGCGCGGGCCGCGCGCGCGGCGGGCCGGCGATGAGCGCCGGCGAGGACCGCTCGTTCGCGCCGACGGGCCGGGCGCTCGTGGCGGCGCTCGTCGTCGCCGCCGTCTGGGTCGGCTGGGGCGTGGTGCGGCATGTCGGGTTCCAGCCCGTCGGCTGGCTGCGCGTCTCTGCGCCCGTCATCGCATTGCTGGCGGGCGGCGGGTTCACGCGCCTGGTCGCCTCATCGCGTGCGGATGCGGACGCCGAGCGTGAGTTCGACCGTGGCGGCAAGGCGCTGTTCATAAACTTCGCGATGGTCTCGGCCACGGTGCTGGCCTGGCTGCTGGTGTCGCAGGCGCTGCCGTCCACGTGGACGGCGATCGCCGGCACGCCGCGCACGGAGGCTGGCACGGTCGCGCGCCGGGTGCCCGAGACGGGCGACGCCGACTGCCGCTTCCGGCTGGTCGTGGCCAGCGCCGAGGGCTCTGGCGGCGTCGTGCCGCGGCCGATGGACGAATGCGTCGAGGAAGCGGTCTGGACAAAGGCGGTCGAAGGCGGGCCGATCAGCCTGCGGATCGTCGGCAGCGCGCTGGGAGCCGAGCTGGTGGGCGTCGAGCTGGCGCGCTGAAGCGGCGCGGGCGAACCTTGCTGTCGAGCGGAAAGAGGGCCGGCAGGCGCGCTTGCCGAGGGTAAGCCCGGGCCCTTGTCTCGAAATTGTCATCAAAGCTTCATAAACTGGGGCGATGACCGACGTTCCCCTGGCCGCTCCGGCGCTGCGGCTGCCCCTGCTCAATCGCGAGCGTTCGATCCTCGAATTCAACCGCCGCGTGCTGGCCCAGGCCCTGCGCGCGGATGTCCCGCTGCTGGAACGGCTGCGCTACGTCACCATCGTGTCGTCCAACCTCGACGAGTTCTTCGAGGTGCGCTTCGCCGATGCGCTGGAGCTGGCGCGCGCCCCCGGTGCGGGCGACGCGCTGCGCGACCTGATCGCCATCTCCAACGAGGCGCACGCGCTGATCGAGGAGCAGTACGCCGTGTTCAACGAACAGGTGATGCCGTCGCTGGCGCTGCACGGCATCCGCGTGGTCAACCACGCCGAGCGCACGGAAGGCCAGCGCGAGTGGGTGGCGCGCTTCTTCGAGCGCGAGGTGCGGCCGCTGCTGGTGCCCGTGGGCCTGGACCCGGCGCACCCGTTCCCGCAGGTGGCCAACAAGTCGCTGAACTTCATCGTGAAGCTGGGCGGGCGCAACGCGTTCGGGCGCGAGAACACCATCGCCATCGTCAAGGTGCCGCGCGTGCTGCCTCGCGTCATCAAGCTGCCGCCGGAATGCTGTCCCAAGGGCGAGCAGCACTTCGCGCTGCTGACCAGCGTGATCCGGGCGCACCTGGCCGAACTGTTCCCTGGCCGCACCGTGGAGTCGTTCTCGCAGTTCCGCGTGACGCGCGACTCCGAGCTCGAAGTCGACGAGGACGACGTGCGCAACCTGCGTCAGGCGCTGCGCCGCGGTCTGACGACGCGCCACTACGGCCGCGCCATTCGCCTGGAAGTGGTCAACACCTGTCCCGAGGCGCTGTGGCGCCTGCTGCTGGCGCAGTTCGACCTGCCCGAGGCGGCGCTGCACCGCGTCAACGGGCCGGTCAACCTCGTGCGCCTGAACGAGCTGATCGACCTCGCGCTCGACCCGCCGCACGGCCCGATGCTGCGCTTTGCGCAGTGGGAGCCGTCGTGGCCCGGTGGCCGCCTGCCGCGCACCGGCTCGATGTTCGACCGGCTGCGCGAAGGCGACGTGCTGCTGCACCATCCGTTCGAGAGCTTCGAGCCGGTCGTCGAATTCCTGCGCGAGGCGGTGCTGGATCCGCAGGTGCTGGCCATCAAGATGACGATCTACCGCACCGGCGAGAAGTCGGTGCTGATGGACCTGCTGCTCGAGGCCACGCGCCGCGGCAAGGAAGTGATGCTGGTCGTGGAGCTGAAGGCCCGCTTCGACGAGGAGGCCAACATCAACTGGGCCGAGCGCCTGGAGGCGGTGGGGGCGCAGGTGGTCTACGGCATCGTCGGCTTCAAGACGCACGCCAAGCTGCTGCTGGTGACGCGACGG
>Ga0207667_10008073_pt1 | contig 12546 bp, 7 predicted proteins | sample KBSCornC52_FD_184301 | JGI IMG/M metagenome (GOLD analysis project Ga0207667, IMG submission 184301) | Corn rhizosphere microbial communities from Kellogg Biological Station, Michigan, USA - KBS Corn C5-2 (SPAdes) (version 2) | ecosystem: Host-associated > Plants > Roots > Rhizosphere > Soil ...
TGGGCACCTATGACGTCGGCGCCAAAACGATCTCGCTCTGCTCGCTATCGATCTGGCTATAGAGCAGCCAATGCCCGTCCGGAGAAACCTCGATACCGGGTCCGGCCGGAGTTGGAATCTGCTTCAGGGGCATCACTGCGCGATGCTGGCGCGTCGCGAAGTCGTAGAAGTTGAGGGTAGCCAGACTGGTCAGGTGGTTTGTGTAGTAGATGCCCTTTGCCGTGGCCACCCACACCTCTCCATAAGAGAGTCTCGGCATATTCTCCAGCGGAGCCTCCAGACCGCCATTGACCGGCTTCACCCAAAGCGTGACACCGTCCGGCCACATCGTAGTGAATACCAGCCGGTCGCCAATGACGACCGGATAGTTCGAGGGATGCTGGCTGAATCGTTCCGCCGGCCCGCCCGAGGACGGAAAGCGGTAGAGCTCCCAGGTATTGGCGATCGCAAACAGCCAGCGGCAGTCCGACGACCAGGCGGGCAATGTCAGGTTGTTTACCGAAGTGACGACCTTGCGCGGAACTCTTTCACTGATATCTTCGACGTAGATCGCAGAGAGCCCCGAGGCCTGCGACTCAAACGCAATCCGACGTCCGTCGGAACACCAGCTGGGCGCGTTGGTAAAAGGTCCGTTGAATGAAGTGATCCGCTCCGGGTCAGCGCCCTCGGCATCCGATAACCAGATTTCCGCGTTGCCGGAACGGTTGGATTCAAATGCGATCCGCGTTCCGTCGGGCGAATAACGCGCGACCGCCTGCGACCGGGTGGAGTAGACCAACTTGGTGGCGGACTCTTCAGGATGTGCAGCGGTGAGATCCGCGCGCCAGATGTCGAGAGTCTCGCGACCGCGCACATAGGCCATGCGCCCCCCCTTGGGGGCGACAGCCGGTGCCGAAGCCTCCTCACCGAACGGTAACTGTGTCATTTCTCCGCTCGGGCTCAGCTGCCACAACTCACCCCCATTACCCGGATCTTTGGAGAAGATGAGAGAGCTCCCATCGGCAGCCCAAGCGAGTCCCCGCGGACGACCCATGACCGAGGCGAGCTGATGCATGGGGCCGTGGGGCAATTGCACCAGATAGATCCCATACGCCGCCGAGCTCGAAACGCAGACCAGCGCAATCTGCTTCCCATCGGGCGAGAACGCCGGCTCGCCCGCCTCGACACACTTCGGCGCCGGCACCAACAAATGAGTCCTGAGGGATTCCAACTCAACGAGAGCCACCCGAGGGTCGCCATGCGGGCTGTATGCCGCATAGGCAAGCTGGCGGCCATCGGGTGACCAACTGATCTGGTATCCGAGTCCAACCGCGACGTTCCCGCTCACGATACTCCGCTCTGATCCGCCCAGAGCGGGAACCACAAAGATCGCCTGCACCCCCTCTTCCGTGCGTCTCACGAAGGCAATGCTGCTGCCATCGGGCGACCATGCCGGAGTGATCCATGCGGCAGGCTGATAAGTCAGCCGCAACAATCGCTCCGAGCCGAGGGATTTGACATAGAGGTCAAATCGATCGCCGGCATCCTCGCCGCCGTTCCACGCGAAGGCAATGTGGCTCCCATCGGGAGAGAACGTCGGTGCGATCTCCTGGCCGGGCAAGCTCGTGAACACCGTGACGTGCCGGCCAGACATCGGTCGCGTCCGCGCATAACGAGTGGCCAGGACCACCAGCCCTGCGGCCAACAGCACAATAGTGAGACCCACTGCGGCGGCGAACACGGCGACCCAGGGAACCCGTCTAGCAGCAGCAACGGCCGACCCGCCCTCGGCGGCGCCCGCTCGAGCCCGCACTTCGGCCCGGCTACCCGGGGCAACAAAGCTTTCATTAGCCGCGGTCTCAATACCAACAGCAACTTCAGGGGTTGGCTCAGAGGCCCCCTGGGCCGATGTTGACGGCGGCGGCTGCGGCTCGACCGTCGCAATAAATCGGTAACCCCGTTTCGGCAGAGTCTCGATGAACCGCGGCGTCTCCGCCGAATCCCTGAGTGCCTCCCGCAGGCGGTTGACCGCGGTATTCAGTCCCTGGTCGTACTCGATCAGGGTACCGCCCGGCCACAACCGAGCGCGCAGCTCCTGGCGGGTCACGAGCTGCCCGGGTTTTTCCAGGAGCATCGCCAGCACGCGAAAGGACTGCTGCGCCAGCCGAACCTTTCGCCCGCCCCTGGACAACTCTTCGGCGCGCAGATCCGCTTCAAAGTCTTCGAACCGGATGCGCTCCGGCCCAGGACTTGGCTGCTGACTCTGCAAAGTAGCTCCCGATCGGCGCGCGCACCGGGGCGTAATCACCGAAAGAGGTCAGATCAATCAATGAGATGCGTGTCTATATAAATGTAATGCACGCTCCAGGGCGAATCAATTGCAATTGCCTCCGCCGACCCTTTCTATCGCCACAAAACCGGGATTCGAGAGGGGGAATCGAGAATGCTGGAAAATCTGCTGACCGTCGCGACAGCGCGCCGCATCAAGGCGGTCTGCCGCTCACACCTCAAGACGCGCCAGCTCGCCTTGCTCGTGCATCTCGATGAACAGGGCACCCTGGCGCGAGCCGCCGCTGCCGCCGGGCTCACCCAGCCAGCCGCTTCCAAGCTCCTCCGCCAAGTCGAAAGCAATCTCGACGTGAAACTGTTCGAGCGCCACGCCCGCGGCATGGCCCCGACCTGCTACGGCGAAATCCTCATCCGTCATGCCCGGATGGCCCTCTCCGGGCTGGGGCTCGCCCGTGAAGAAATCATCGCCCTCAAATCGGGCCTGGCAGGCAGGGCGACGATCGGCTCCGTCTTGAGTCCAGGGAGCCACATCGTTCCCATGGCTATCGCGCGAGTGAAGCAGCGCTATCCGGGGATCCTCCTGGGCATGGAGATCGATCCCAGCAGGCAGCTCGTCCAAAGACTTCTGCAAGGTCACCTCGACATGATGGTCGGACGGGTGCTCGAAGCTGCTTGCGCCGACGAACTTTTGTACGAACCGCTCGCCACGGACGAGCCGCACGCGGTCATTGCGAGCGCGCAACACCCGCTCGCGGGCCGCGAAGGACTCGATCTGGAGGACCTGATCGATCAGCCCTGGATCCTTCCTCCGGAAGGCAACCTGGTGCGTGACCGGCTGTTTTCCATGTTCATCCAACGCGGCTTGTCCCTGCCCACGAACGTAGTGGAATCACTGTCGCTGCCTGCCATCATCAGCCTCCTGCAGCAGAGCAATTACCTGGTGGCCCTGCCGGAGCCCGCGGTGAAACCTTGTTGCAAGGCGGGGATCCTGACAGTGCTCGTCCCGAATCTGCCCCTGGGTATCGGTGGGTTCGGCCTGATCACACGTCGCCATCACAAGCTCTCGCCCGCCGCCCTTTGCCTGTTGACCACGCTGCGCGAGTTGGCCAAAGAGACGTATCCAACCGAAACTCGCGCCACCGGCGGGGCAAGGACGGCGCATGTTTGACGCAAGTCGCCGCAACCTGCTCCGAGGCGCAACGGCCATCACCGTTCACTCGCTGTTCGCACGCAACACCCTTGCGAGCGAGAACGGAGCAGCTCCTAGCCGCGTCAAATCCGAGGCGCTCACGCCGGTAGGACCCCGGGAACGCCTGCTGTTGGATTTCGGCTGGAAGTTCTTCGCGGGAGATGCGGCCGATCCCTTACACGATCTCGGCTTTGGCGCAAACCTCGGCGACTTCGCGAAGACCGGCTCTTTCGAGTTTGCCACCGGGCAGTTCGATGACTCCTCCTGGCGCCCCCTCAACCTGCCCCATGACTGGGCGGTTGAGCTGCCGTTCGTGCGCGACGAAACGCTGAAGAGCCACGGCTACAAGCCCCTCGGGCGAAAATATCCCGAAACCTCGGTCGGTTGGTACCGCCGTGGCTTCGATATACCGGCCAGCGACTTCGGCCGGCGCATCGTGCTCGAATTCGACGGCGCCTATCGCAACACGCACGTCTTCGTGAACGGCAGCCTCGTCGGCCGCAACGACAATGGCTACACACCGTTCCGGTTCGATATCACCGACTTCGTGCGTTACGGCGCGCGCAACGTACTCATGGTGCGCGTGGATGCCAGCTTCGGGGATGGTTGGTTCTACGAAGGCGCCGGCATCTACCGGCACGTATGGCTGACGAAAACGGCGCCCCTGCACCTGGGGGCATGGGAAAGTTACGTTCGAACCGAAGTAACACCGCAGGCCGCGAACCTGTCACTCGCCACTGTCGTGGAAAACGAGGCCACCGCTGCTGCACGAGTCCTCGTGCGCTGGCAGATCCTCGATGCCCAGGGCCGAACGGTTGCGACCGCTCAATCCGAGCCCCAATCCGTAACACCCGGTGACAAGGCGACGTTTGCAGCTAACGCCACACTGCCCTCCCCCTCGCTCTGGTCGCCCGATAATCCCTATCTCTATTCGGCCCTCGTCTCACTCGACAGCGCAGGCCGTACCCAGGACAGCGAACGAATCACGTTTGGTGTTCGCACGCTCGCCTTCGATGCCGACAAGGGCTTCTTTCTGAATGGCCAGTCCGTCAAGATCAAAGGCACCTGCAATCATCAGGATCACGCCGGTGTTGGCACGGCTTTGCCCGACCGGCTGCAGTGGTATCGGCTGTCGTTACTGCGGGACATGGGCTGTAACGCTGTTCGCTCCTCTCACAACATGCCCACACCCGAATGGGTAGCGGCCTGCGAGCGCATGGGCATGATGATGATGTGCGAGACGCGCCTGTTGAGCTCGAGCGCGGAGGGACTCGCCCAGCTCGAAACCATGATCAAGCGCTATCGCAACTCTCCCGCCGTCATCCTCTGGTCCATGGGCAACGAGGAGTGGACGCTGCAGCCGCTCACAGAAGGTGAGCACATCGTCACCAGCATGATCCGGCGAGCCCACCAGCTCGACCCGACCCGGACGTGCACCGCGGCCGTCAATGGCTCCTATGGCCCGGGAATAGCCAAAGCCCTGGAGATCGAGGGTTTCAATTATAACCTGGGCTCGATTGAGGACTTCCACCGTAGCCACCCGCGGCTGCCTCTCGTGGGATCGGAGACCGCCAGCACCCTCTCGACTCGTGGGATCTATGCGACCGACAAGCTGCGCAACGAGGTCAGCGCGTACGACGTGAACCAGACCAGCTGGTCCGAGCTTGCCGAGCAGTGGTGGAAATTCTATGCGGCCCGGGACTACCTGCCGGGCGGATTTGCCTGGACAGGATTCGACTACCGCGGCGAGCCCACCCCTTACGGCTGGCCCTCGATCAGCACGCAGTTCGGCATCCTCGACCTGTGCGGCTTTCCCAAGGACAACTTCTTCTACTACCAGGCATGGTGGGGACGGGAGCCGGTGTTGCATCTGCTCCCGCACTGGAACTGGGACGAGCGACTGGGTGAGCCCGTCTCCGTCTGGGTGCATTCCAACCTGGAGGAAGTCGAGCTGTTCCTCAACGGGCACAGCCAGGGCAGGCAAAAGGTGGAGCGCCTGACCCACCTGGCATGGCAGGTGAAGTACGAGCCGGGGGTCATCGAAGCACGCGGTATGAAGAATGGGAAAGTGGTGATGACCACCCGGCGCGAGACTACGGGCGCCCCGCAGACGATCCGGCTGAGTACCGACCGCAACGAGATTGCCGCTGACGGCGAGGACATTGCGCTCGTGCGCGTGGAGGTACTCGACAGTGCGGGCCGGCCCGTACCCACCGCGGACAATCTCATCCATTTCAGAATCACGGGCCAGGGAGCGCTGCTCGGCGTCGGTAACGGCAATCCCAACTGTCAGGAATCCGACAAGGCACCCCTGCGCAGTCTGTTCAACGGCCTGGCCCAGGTCATCGTCCAGGCCACCAGAGCTCCGGGAGCAATCGTCATCGAAGCCTATACAGAAGACTTTCCGGGCCCCAAGTTGCCCACGACCCGGCTCTCGGTCACTACCAAGCAAGCCCTCCTGCGTCCGGCCGCCTCTTGATGAGAATTACGCAAATGAGCAACACAGTTATCAGCAGACTCAAGCCCAACCTGACAGGGAAAGTCGCCGTGATCACCGGAGCAGGGAGCGAGCTCGGGTTGGCTTTGGCGTTGCACGCCGCGGACCGCGGGATGAAGGTGGCGCTCGCCGATGCCGATCCGACCTTGCTGGCCGCGGCCCATGAGGTAGTGCAGTCCAAGGGTGTCGCGACGTTGGCTGAGCGCATCGGGCAGTTTGATCTGGCCGACGTCCAGGAGCTTGCCCGGCAAACCGAGGCAGAGCTCGGGGCCCCCTGGCTCGTCTGCAACACCGCCGCCGGAGCTACGATCGAGTCGAATCTATGGGGCGTGACCAACGGCGTACAGGTCTTCGCACCGGGCTTGGTCACTCGGGGCTGCGGGCACATCGTCAACATTGCCGCCGAGGACCTGTTCGGCATTCGCGGGGCGGCGGTTGACATCGCCGTGTCTGACGCGATCGTAGGTCTATCCGAGTCGCTGTATCGCGAGCTGGATTCGATAGGCTCACCGGTCGGAGTGACTGTGGTCTGCCCCACGCTCGTCACTACGAGCCTCACCAGTACTTGCCACGCGGTGCCCCAGCCCGAGGCTGTATTACCCCTCGTGCCCACGGAGAAACTTGCCGATCGGATCTTCGCCGCGATCGAGAGGCACGAATTCTGGGTTTCTTCTTCGCACGCCCCCCGGCATCGCACCAACGGCCGTGTGTGTCAGGTGAGGGCCTGACCCTGTATCTTGAATGCGAAGGCATGCTCTCCGGGTAAAGCGGGCGGCAGAGTCACTTTCAGCCCCTCAGCATCGCGCGTGAACGGCAATGGCGCGGTCGAGCCAAGCAACTCGACACGCTCGACGGAGCCAGGGACGCCGGCAGCCAGCGACTTCACGGTAAGCGTACTCGAAGGGGGTACTCCCAACACGATCGCAAAGAGTGTTTTACCGCTCTTCGTAAAACGGATGTCCTCGCCCGTGAATGCCCGCGCTTTCTCTTCGCCAAACATCCCACCCTGTACCTGGGTCGGACCTTCGCCGAAGACTCGCCAGGGGCGCGTGCCAAAAATGGCTGCGCCATTGCGGCTCATCCATTGCGCGAGCTGCTGCAATATCTCGCGCTCGTCCGCATCGATCGTGCCATTGCCCCGAACCGGGACACTCAACAGGAGATTGCCATTTTTCGAGACGATATCGCATAGGCGCGTGATGACGGTTCCGGCACCCGCGTATCGATGTTCCTCGAACAGGGAGCGCCGATAGTGCCACTGACCGATGCAGGTGTCCGTCTGCCACGGTAGCGGCCGCATCTCGTCGCTGAAGCCGCGCTCGATATCTTCTACCAATGCAGGGCGTTGCTGCGGGGTCAGGCGCTTGCCGTTGATGACCGCTTCGACCCGTCCCCCATGCCAGTTCCGGCTCGCATTGTAGTAATGGGCCGCGATATCCAGGCCAGCCTGACCCAGTGGCAGGCCGGTATTGTCGAAGTACAGCAGGTCGGGCCGGTATTTGTCGACCAGATCCTGACATCTGAGAAACCACTGGCGCACAAAGTCAGGATTGCTGGGCGGCGGATCCTCGGACCAGAGGCCGTCATGCTCCTCGTGCCAGCGCCTCACCGCGGCCGCGCCGCGAATCCCATCGGGTACCACAATGTTGGGTCCCGTGTAGAGCTCCTGCGGGTCGAGGCCTTCCCACCATTTACCCTGTCCGTCCGCCTTTGTGAGCCTGGACGCATCGTAACGAACACCCGTCAGCGGCCCCTCGCCGTCATACCCATACGCCGGTTGCAACCAATGCCAGGCGTGGGCCGAATGGTTGCTGACGCCAAACCGCAGCCCTTGAGCACGCGCAGCTTGCGCCCAACCCCCGACGATGTCCTTGCGAGGCCCGACCCTGACGGAGTTCCAGGCGTGGTGCGCTGAATCGAAGGCATCGAAGTTGTCATGGTGATTGGCCAGCGCGACGAAATACTTCGCGCCGGCGCTCTTGTAGAGCGCGATCAAACCATTGGGATCCCACTCCTCCGCCTTCCATAGGTGATCGATCTCCATGAAGCCCGTCTGCGAAGGATGGCCGTAGGTCTTCAGGTGATGGGCATAGTGCGCATCACCCTGGAGATACATGTTCCGTGCGTACCAGTCACCCTGTTCCGGTACGCACTGCGCGCTCCAGTGAGCCCAGATGCCGAACTTCGCATCCCGGTACCACTCCGGGACGGTGTAGCTGCTCAAAGATTCCCACGTGGGCTTGAACTCGAGGCCGCTCGGGCGCGAAGCTGCCGCACTGTTGCCTGCGGAACCGGCAGCGGCAAGACCGGCAGCCGTGCTCGCGATGAATTCGCGCCTGGTCAGGGTCATCGTTTTCCATCCTCCAAAACGTTGCGGCTCAGGCCGGTTGGTACTCTCATTGTGCCGTCTCCGAAAAGCTCACCATCGGGTGCCCCAGAGCGAATGGGCCTTCGGCGCCCACCTGGACGGTTCCGGCGGTGCTCGGCAGCGTCATCCGTACGCGAGCCACTCCGGAGCTGTCGGTAACCGCAATGACCTGAGAGCCGGTGAAGACCTGCTCCGATCCAACCTGGACATTCTGCAAGGACCCGCCGCTGGTGCTAAAGAAGACACTCGCACCGCCGGCGCTCCCGCCGGACTGACCGGCACTCAGGGTCACAGTCAGATTCAAGGGTAACACGGTTCCAGCGGGTGCGGTTTGATCCGCGCCCGCCGTCTTCGCAAGCGCGGCCGGCGGATTGCCCACCACGATCCAGCCCCCCTGAGTCGTGCCATCGGAGGCTTTCACATTGAAATGATAAAATCCGGGAGTATTGCCGGCGGAGACCAACACCGAGCCCGACTGAGAGCCGCTGATGCCAGCAGCCGTTATCGACGGAGTGATGCCCGCGTCGAAACTGCCCAGACTGATCGTCAGGTTGCCCGAGCCGGAGACCAGCTTGGGATGTAAGGCGACGGATGCGCCTGCTGCAACCCTGATCGTGTCCGGATTCAAATCCCATTCCACGGCCGGGTTTTTTGTCGAGCTGCCGGTGATCACGAGCAACGTCGCGGTATAGGGTGCAAAGGTGATAGTCGCCGGCCACGCCTGCGTAGTCCCCGCCGTAATGGTCTTCGGTGCACTTTGCGTGAGCGTATAGCTGGTCACCTGCGCTGGGGTGAAACCATTGAAGGTGAAGTTTCCGGTGAGTGCGTTGCTGACATCTTTGTTCAGCACCATCACGGTCAGCGAATTGCCAGTGGCCGTGGTCGCCGCATAGACGCTGAGCAGATTGGAATTTCCGTTACCTGTCGCGAGCACCGACACCGGATTGAAGCCGTGATGCGCGCCATCGTAGTTCGTATAGAGCTTCAATGCCTGGTAATTCGGATTGGCAGGATCCGGTGCGCCCCATCGGGTAGCCAGTGCCACGCGCTCGCGGCCGAGGATACCGTAGGCATCCGCATCGCCCAGGGCAGTCGAGAAATCGGACTCGCCAGCAAACGCGGCGCTCCACTCCGTGATAGACAACGGCGTCCCGGGGTATATGGCATTGACGAGGGCGCGTAAGCGGGGAATGCGAAACGGAATCGAAGGCTTCGGCTCTGTCAAGGTGACATACGGGTTGTCCTTGTATGTGGATTCGGTCGTATACGTCGGATCCCAGTAATCCCGATAGATACGGGTCGCCAGGGACTGGATGAGAGCAGGTGTCCAACCCGTGGTATCCGCTCCGTCAGGATAAGCGTGGACGTCGAACACATCGAGAGAACGAGCGCCCGCGATCTGGTCGCGCCAGGCGACCTCGTTCAGCCACCAGGGCAGAAAATCCACTCCACCATGCGCGCTCCTGTCGTTGCCATTGGCACCGTTCCAGTAGAACCACCAACAGCAGACGACGGGGCCTAAACGAATGGCGGCCGGGTCCCACACCTTCAGAGCATTGGCCTCTTTGAGGTAAACATCCCGGAGCTCCTCGTAGCCGGACGGCGTGGGATGGACGTCGCGGTGCGTCCCACTCCAGATATCAACCTCGTTGTCCATATCATAGAAATGGGGCGCCGTCCCGAAGGCGCCGGCCAAAGCCGCCGCCCACTGGTTGCGATACACACTGTTGGGTGGGTCGTTGCTGCCGGGCTGATCGAGCAACGGATAATAGGCGCCGGTCCGGGCGGCCGTGGTCACCGGCGTACTGCAGTCCGGCTGCAAACCGTTGCCGGCGTTGGAATTATAGGGATCGAATTTGCACTGGGACGGCCAGGTCGTCGCCGGGAAACTCGCGCCCTGTGCCTGCGCGACCCAATCCAACATAGCCATGGTGGTGAGGGCGGCGCTGCCGGCCGCCTGCACGTCCCTGATGAACTGCGCCGAATCCCGATCGGCAGGATTATTCAGCGGCGCGCCCAACAAGAAGTCTTCGTAGTACCAGTCGGCGTCGGCGTTGTAGGTTCCCAGCAGCCAGTTGTAGGTTGAGCTCGCATTACCGCCCCAGCGCACGAGGGTGCTGCCGCTGTCGGTAATGGTCGCGGCATCCTTGAAAAAGTTACCCCCATAAACATAACTGCTGATGGAGTGCCGGTTCGTGAGCACGTCGATGTTGATGGCGACCGTGGAGCCACCAGACCCGCCTGAGCCACCACCAGAGCCACCAGAGCCGCCGCTTCCACCCGTCCCGCCAGCACCTCCCGCACTGGTGCCAGAGGCTCCGCCATCACCGCCGGATCCTCCGCCGCAAGCGGCCAGGCATATCCCTAGCACCAGGATCAAAACACAGCGACCCCGCGACGGGCGGATCAGATCGTTCATAGCGGCAAACCAACTTACGAGGATCCAGCCAAGACTCTAGCTCGGCAAGACAGGTCGAACTGGCATGCCTGACCCATCGATTTGGCAAAAAGTGACGCCCGTCGCACTCAATAATACGAATCGCTCAGACCGCGCGCCGCAAGGGGCCCCCGCGCACTGCAGTTGTGTTCTATGAATTCATCGTGCTCAGGCATCGCCAGCGCCGTTTGCGCGGTTACTGCACCGATATGGCGCACGAGCTCGCGCACATTCTCCACCGGCAACGAATCGATGAGTGGGTCATACCCGAGCGGCATGATTCCCTGACCCAGCATCACGGCGACCCAGCTGTGCTCGGTGAACAGATCCTGGGGATCCAGCAACACCGTGCCATTGGCGCGGAACAGATCGATCTTCTCCTGCAGTGACCCCGGAATCCGCATCTCGCGGCAGTGTTGCCAGAACGGGGTGTCGCGACGCTCGCTCGCCTTGTAATGCAGGATGAGGAAATCACGAATCCGGCGGTACTGGTCCGTCATGTGACGGTTGTAGGCATTGCGCGGGGCTTCAGCAAAGCTGCGATCCGGAAAAACCGCCAGCAGCCGCTCAATGCCGGTCTGTATCAGATGGAGGCCGGTTGACTCGAGCGGCTCCAGGAATCCGCCGGCCAGTCCAATCGCCACACAGTTCTTTTCCCAGAAGCGCCAGCGGTGGCCGGCGGTGAATTTCTGCAGCCGCAAATCGCCGCTGGCAGGACCTTCCAGCTGGCACAGCAGCCGGGCCTGCGCCGCGACCTCGCTGACGAAGCTGCTGCAGTAAACATAACCGTGACCCGTCCGATGTTGCAGGGGAATGCGCCAGCGCCAGCCTGCCCCATCCGCGGTAGCACGGGTGTAGGGGAGGAGTGGATCCATCCTCTCACACTCCGCCGCGACCGCCTTGTCGCAGGGTAACCAATGCCTCCAGTCCCTGAATCCGACCTTGAGCGCCTGAGAAATCAACAGGCCGCGCAAGCCACTGCAATCGACAAAGAGATCGCCTTGCACAGTGCGCCCGTCTTGCAGAACGAGCCCCGTAATGAATCCGTCCACCCGCACCTGCGTCTCGAGGATCTTGCCCTCCAAACGCTGCACGCCACGCGCTTGGGCGTACTTGCGCAAATAGGCTGCATACAATCCCGCATCGACATGGAAGGCATAGCGCAGGGAGTTGAGGACTGCGCCCGAACGCCCCGCGGGCCGTGTGAACCGATTGAGTTTCGCGGCCACCGAGCAGAGATTGTGCTCGGCGAGCTCACCCGCGCCGCGCTCCCCGAAGTGACGCAGCCTGAGCCAGAATTGATGGAACTTGATCGCCTGCAGGTCCATTCCGTGAGCGCCAAAGGGATGGAGGTAACGGCTGCCGCGGGCGCGCCAGTCGACAAACTCCACACCGAGCTTGAAAGTGCCCTGTGTTTGGCGAACGAAGTCGTTCTCATCGAGCTCGAGCAGGCTGTTGAACGCGTGCAGCGACGGAATCGTCGCCTCGCCCATACCCACTGTATCGATCTCTCCGGATTCAATCAGGGTTACCGAGACGCCCGCATGCTGGATCATGCGCGCGAGAGCGGCGGCGGACATCCACCCTGCAGTTCCACCGCCCACGATGACGATGTTCTTGATCGGGCCCGAGCGCAAAGAAGTTGTATCGAGCATGGTTGTTCCGATCCGACCCGGCCTCGAGACCGGCCTACCGCGCCGGAGCTCTCATCGCCTCCCCCTTTCCTCGCCTGCATGCTATCGCTGGCATGGACAGACGGAACAGTGAAAAAGAAGCCGCGCGACTTA
>Ga0207667_10008075_pt1 | contig 12543 bp, 10 predicted proteins | sample KBSCornC52_FD_184301 | JGI IMG/M metagenome (GOLD analysis project Ga0207667, IMG submission 184301) | Corn rhizosphere microbial communities from Kellogg Biological Station, Michigan, USA - KBS Corn C5-2 (SPAdes) (version 2) | ecosystem: Host-associated > Plants > Roots > Rhizosphere > Soil ...
CGGGAGATCCGCGAGAACGGCGTCACCTACAACGTCTATGCCGATCCCCAGGGCGCGGACCGCCCCTGGGAGGTCGACCCGCTGCCGATGATCCTGTCGGCCCGGGAATGGGAGGGCATCGAGTCCGGCATCGCCCAGCGGGCCGAACTGCTCAACCGCGTGGCGGCCGACCTCTACGGGCCGCAGACGCTGCTGCGCGGGGGCGATCTCCCGCCCTCGGTGGTCTTCGGCCACAGCGGCTTCCTGAACCCCGCGAAGGGCATCGCGCCGCCGGGCGGGATCCACCTGTTCCACTACGCCGCCGACCTGGCGCGCTCGCCCGACGGGCGCTGGTGGGTCGTCAACGACCGCACCCAGGCGCCTTCGGGCGCCGGCTACGCGCTGGAGAACCGGCTGGTGATCGCCCGGGTCTTCCCCGAGCTCTACGGCGACCTGCACGTGCAGCACCTGGCGGGCTTCTTCTCGAACCTGCGCGAGGCCGTGATGCGCTGGGCGCCCAAGGGCGACGGGCCGCCCCTGATCGCGTTGCTCACGCCAGGGCCCTACAACGAGACCTACTTCGAGCACGCCCTGCTGGCCCGCTACCTCGGCTTCACGCTGGTCGAGGGGAGCGATCTCACCGTGCGCGACGGGCGGGTCTGGATGAAGACGGTCGAGGGCCTGAAGCGGGTGCACGTGCTGCTGCGCCGCCTAGACGACGACTACTGCGACCCGCTGGAGCTGCGGTCCGATTCGGCCCTGGGCATCGCCGGCCTCACCGACTGCGCGCGCCGCGGTACCGTGATGCTCGCCAATGCGCTCGGCTCGGGCGTCCTCGAATCCGGCGGTCTGCTCGGCTACCTGCCGCGCCTGTGCCGGCTGTTGCTCGACGAGCCGCTGCGCCTGCCGTCCGTGGCCACCTGGTGGCTGGGCGAGCCCGCCGCCCTGCGCGATGCCTGGGACAACCTCGACGACCTCATCATCAAGCCGATGGACCGCTCTGCCGCAGAGCCGGCGGTGTTCGGTGCCGACCTGTCGCCCGCCGAGCGCGAACAGCTGCACGCGCGGGTGTCGGCGCAGCCCCACCGCTACGTGGCGCAGGAGTGGGTGCGGGTGTCGCAGGCCCCGGTGCTGGAGCGCGTGCGCCACCGCCGCGGCGGCCGCGGCGACCGGTTGGGCGGGCGCAGCGTCGGCCTGCGGGTGTTCGCCGTGGCCACGCCGAACGGCTACCGGGTGATGCCCGGCGGGCTGACCCGGGTGGCCGGCGACGGCGATTCCCGGGTCATCGCCATGCAGCGCGGCGGCCGCTCCAAGGACACCTGGGTGCTCTCAGACGGGCCGGTCAACGCCGCGTTCTCGCTGATGTCGCGCACCGTCAGCGCGGCCGACCTGGTGGCCTCGCGGGGCAACGTGCCTTCGAGGGCCGCCGAGAACCTGTACTGGTTCGGACGCTACGGCGAGCGCTGCGACGCGGCGGTGCGCGTGCTGCGGCTGGCCATCGCGCACCTGCTCGGCAACACCGAGGCCCGCACCGACGACGCCTCCGAGGGCCTGCTGCCGACCCTCGCCCTGGCCGGCCGCCTGGCGCTGATCGACCCGGACGGCGATCCTGGCCAGGAACTGCTGTATGCCGCCACCCATGGCGAGCACAGCCTGAGCCAGCTGCTGCGGCAGCTCTCCCGGGTCGCGTTCAACCTGCGCGACCGCATGTCGGCCGACAACTGGCGCACCCTCAACCAGCTGATCTCCGACCCGGTCTTCCGCCGCGGCAGCTCGCTGCCGCTGGCCCTGGCCTGGCTGGACCGCGCGGTCACCACCACCATGACGCTGTCGGGCTTCGTGCTCGACGGCATGATCCGCGGCACCGGCTGGCGCTTCCTCTCGCTGGGGCGCCGCATCGAGCGCCTGTCCAAGCTGTGCCTGGCGCTGCAGGTGGCGCTGGAGGAGGGGCGCACCAGCGGGCTGGACTGGCTGCTCGAGTGGGCCGACTCCAGCATTACCTACCGCTCGCGCTACCTGGTGTCGCCCGAGTGGTTGCCGGTGCTCGACCTGCTCATCCGCGACGACAGCAACCCGCGGTCGGTGGCTTTCCAGCTCAAGGGCATCGCCGAGTACGTGGGCCGCTTCGAGCGCGAGCGCGGTGCGTTCGCGAGCGATGTGCTGGCGCCTGCCGAGGCCGCACTGCAAAAGCTGCCCGCCGACGAGCTGCACCCCGAGAGCGCCGTGCTGCACGAACTGCTGGCCCAGCTGCAGCAGGCTGCCCGTGCGGTGTCGGACCGGCTGACCCTGAAGTTCTTCTCGCATGCCGGCCCGGGCCAGGCGATGCCGATGAGTCCCTGAACGATGGTTTCTTCTGCGCTCTCACCCACGCCCGGTCTGCCCGAGGCCGGGCTGACCCGCTACCGGGTCGAGCACGAGACCCACTACGCCTACGCGGCGGCGGTGTCGCAGTCGTGGCAACTGGCGCGCCTCACGCCGCGGGCCTTGCCCTGGCAGCGGCTGCTGGCGGCGCAGATCGAGGTCGAACCCACGCCTGAGGAACGCCGCGACGCCATGGACGGCTTCGGCAACCTCGTCACCCATTTCAGCCTGTACGGCCCGCACCGGACGCTGGTGGTGCGCTCGCGTTGCCGGGTCGAAGTGGGCGCGCGCCCGGTGCCCGCGGCGGCGCTGGACGGCCCTTGGGAGGACGTCCGCGAGGCCGTGCGGGGTTGCCACGGGCGGCCGATGTCCGAGGACGACCTCGCGGCCGCCGCGCTGACCGAGCCGACCCGCTTGCTGCCGCTGCCCGCCGCGGCGTACCGCTACGCGCTGCCCTCCCTGGCGGCCGGCCGCCCCTGGCTGGAGGCGCTGCTCGACCTCATGCACCGCATCCATGCCGACTTCGAGTTCGATGCCGAGGCCACCACGGTGACCACCTCGGTCGACGAGGTGCTGGTGCAGCGCCGTGGCGTGTGCCAGGACTTCGCCCACCTGATGCTGGCCTGCCTGCGCGGCCACGGCCTGCCGGCCCGCTATGTGTCGGGCTACCTCCTCACCGATCCCCCGCCCGGCCAGGCGCGGCTGATGGGCGTCGACGCCACCCACGCCTGGGTGGCGGCCTATTCGCCTGCGCACGGCTGGGTCGAGTTCGATCCCACCAACGACCAGGTGGCCGACACGCGCTACATCACGCTGGCCTGGGGCTCCGATTTTTCCGACGTGGTGCCACTGCGCGGGGTGATCGTCGGCAGCGGCGGGCAGTCGCTGGACGTGTCGGTGAGCGTGATCCCGGAATGATCATGCCGCCTGCCGCGCCACCATGAACGACGCCATGCCAGCCTGCACCGACCTGGGAAGCCGCATCCTGAAGGTTAACCACGCTGGCGAGCACGGCGCCGTCCACATCTATGCGGGGCAGATCTTCGCGGCCCGCTTCACGGCGCCCTCGCTGGTGGCCGAGCTGCAGGAATTCAAGCGCCATGAAGAAGGGCACCGGGCCATCTTCCAGGAGGAGCTTCGGCGCAGGGGGAAGTCGCGCTGCCGCAGCTATCGGCTGTGCGCCTTGGGAGGCTATCTGCTGGGCCTGTTCACCGGCTTGTTCGGGAAGTCGGCCATCGCTGCGACGACGGTGGCGGTGGAGCGTGTCGTCCTGCACCACTTGAAGCACCAGGTGCGGCTGCTCCAGGACCAGGACCTGCTCGCCGTGCTGGCCATCTCGAAGATCGTTGCCGAAGAGCAGCAGCACCACGACCAGTCGGCCACGCACCTGACAGGGCTCCGGCTCTGGTCGAGGCTGCTCACGCCCATCGTGACCGGGGCCACGGCGTCGGTCATCTGGCTGGGCATGAGGCTTTGAGTCAGCAGCCTTCCGGGAACGCCAGGGCCGTCTGGGCCCAGCATTGCCGGGACGGGGCGAGTCCTACTGCACCAGCCGGCGGATGCGCGCCACTTCCTCGCCCAGCTCGATCACCGCCATCGCGTAGTAGCTCGACCAGTTGTAGCGGGTGACCGCGTAGAAGTTGGACGTGCCGGCGATGTAGCTCGGCGCGGCGTCGCCGTTCTGCAGCTCGACCAGCGCCAGCAGGCCGTCGTGGTCGGCCGCCGCGGGGTCGAGGTTGGCGCCGCGCTCGGCGAACTGGAGCACGGTGAAGGTGGGGGTGATGTCGGGGGCCAGCAGCGCGGCGCGGTCGCTCGATTCGACCGGCGCCGCCACCGCGTAGCGGGTGGGCTGGCCGCGTTTCCAGCCGGCCTCGGCGAGGTAGTGCGCCACGCTGCCGATCACGTCGGCGCTGCTGCGGTGCAGGTCGACCTGACCGTCGCCGTCGAAGTCGACCGCGTACTTGTTCCAGCTGCTGGGCATGAACTGCGGCATGCCCATCGCCCCCGCGTAGCTGCCCAGCAGCTTCATCGGGTCGCGCGACTCGCTGTGGCTCAGCACGAACAGCTGCTCGAGCTCGTCACGGAAGAAGGCACTGCGGTCGCGGCGCCCGGCAGGGAAGTCGAAGGCCAGGGTGGCCAGCGCGTCGATGACCCGGAACTTGCCCATCTGCTGGCCGTAGAGCGACTCCACCCCGACGATGCCGACCACGATCTCGGGCGGCACGCCGTAGAGCTCTTCGGCCTGGCGCAGCCATTTTTCGTTGTCGCGCCAGAAGGCGACGCCGGCGCGCAGCCGCCGCGGTTCCACGAAGCGGGCCCGGTAGGCCGCCCAGTTCTTCGCGGTGCCGGCCGGCGGCGGCATGATGAACTTGGCCACGCTCGGCAGGTAGCGCGACTCGGCCAGGCGGGCCTGCACCCAGGCGGGGTCCAGGCCGCGGCGCTCGGCCAGTTCGGCGCCGAACTTCATGACGTCCTCGCGCTGGCCGTAGGTGACCACGTCGGGGGCGTCGTCGCTGCGGACGGCGGCCGACGGCGTGCGGGCGGGCGCGGGCTTGCGGGCGTCCGCGCCTGCGGACGACAGCAGCAGGAGGGCGGCCAGGAGCGTGGCGGCGTGGCGGTGCACAGGGCGTCGCGGCGAAGTGGGAGGACGGTCGAGGTGGGGCATGGCGGGCATTATCACGGCGGAATCGCGCCGTTCCGATGCCGTGCATGCCCCCATGGCCATCGCTTTCCTTCTGGTGTCACCGCTGTTGAAGATTCCCGTGCGACCTTCACGGCCTCAGCCCAGGCGCCGCACTTCCCGGCGCAGCCGCGCGAGCCAGCCGCGGGAGGGGCGAGCCTCGGCGTGCCGCCCGTACCGGCGCAGGTCGAGTTCTTCCAGCAGACCCGCCACGGCCGCGCCGGCGTGGCCATGGCGCTGGCGCACCTGGGCCGCCAGGCTGCGCGGCGCCTCGTGCGGATGGGCCGGCAGTCCCACGCGCCGCAAGGCCTTGGCCACGGCGAGCGACTGGCGACGCCAGGGGTCCTGCCGGCGGCGGTCCCATGCGGCCCAGGCCGCGCCGGCCAGGCCCAGGGCCCCGATGGCGCCGGCCAGCAACCGGGCCAGGTCCTGCCAGCTCGGCGAGTGCACGCCCAGGCGTTCGAGCAGGTCGAGCTGCTGGCCGCGTGCGTAGTTCAGCACCCACTGGTTCCATCGGTTGTCCACGGCCTCCCAGAGCCCGCGCAGCTGGGCGAGCAGGCGCGGGCTGACCGTGCCCAGCGCCCCGGCCAGGGCGCCCGGCGGTGGGAGGAGGCGGTTGCCGCGCTCGACGCGGTCGGGGGCGACGGCGGCCGTCGGGTCGGCCCGCACCCAGCCTCGGCCCTCCTGCCAGTACTCGGCCCAGGCGTGGGCGTTGCTCTGCCGCACCAGGTGGTAGCCGTCGACCGGGTCGGGGTCGGCGCCCTGGTAGCCGGTGACGATCCGCGCCGGCACGCCGAGCGCGCGCATCACCACGACGAAGGCCGAGGCGAAGTGCTCGCAGAAACCGCGCTTGCGGTCGAGCCAGAATTCGTCGAGCGCGCCGAGCGGGTCGGTGTCGCCATACAGGCCCGGCGCCAGCGTGTAGCTGTAGCCGGCCGTCCGGATATGGGCCAGCACGGCGGCCGCCTGCCGCGAGGCGTCGGCCCCGGCGAGGTCGGGCCGCCGGCCGAATTCGCCTGCCCAGGCGAGCAGGCGCGGGTTGAAGCCGGGTGGCAGGCGCCGGAGGGCCTGCAGGGCGGGATCGGGTTCGAGGGGGCCGAGGACGTAACCGGGATAGGCGGTGGCGGCGATGCGCAGCCGCTCGGTGACCGGGCGGTTCGTGGCCCATGAAAGGTCGTCCCGGCGGCGCGTCGACAAGCCGTCGATGGCCGGCAGTTCGGGGGTGGCGTCGAGCATCGGCAGCCACGGCAGGCGCGTGGGCTCCAGCGTGACTTCGTAGCGCAGCGCGGGGCCGTCCAGGCGCAGCTCGGCGCCTGGCTGCGGCGCGGGGAAGTCGGTGCTTTGCGGCTTCCATTCGTTGCCGTCGAAGCGCGACATCACGGCCCCGCGGAAATACAGCGCCTCGGGTCGGGGCGCTCCGTCGGGAAAGCGCACGCGCAAGGCGATGCGGTCGTCCTGCGCGATTTCGGCCACCGATCCCATGTAGAGCGAGTCGGACAGGCCAGTGGCGGCGCGCGTGTCCTGCGGCACCCCCCACAGCGGCCCGACCCGCGGGAACATCACGAACAGCAGGACCATCACCGGCGCGCCCAGCAGGGCGGTCCGCGAGGCCACGTCGGCAGCGGTGCGCAGGCTGGGGCGGCCGACGGGCATGTGGGCCAGCACCAGGGCCGTGAGCAGGCCCCACACCGAGCCCAGCATGGCCACCGCGACCGGCAGCGACTGCGAATACAGGAAGTGCGTCAGCACCAGGAAGAAGCCCAGGAAGAAGATCACGAAGGCGTCGCGCCGTGCCCGCAGCTCCAGCGTCTTGAGGGCCATCAGCACCATCAGAAGGGCGACGCCCGGCTCGCGTCCCAGCACCGAGCCGAACGACCATTGCGTGAGCGCCGCCGCTACCAGCAGCACGGCGGCCAGCACCCGACGACCCGGCAGCGGCGCGCCCACCAGCGCGAGGCGCGCGCGCCACAACAGCGTGCCGGCGGTCATCGCCGCGCACCATGCGGGCAAGCGCAGCAGGTGCGGCAAGGCGGTCCACGCGATGACGGCGAGCAGGAACAGCGTGTCGCGGGTGTCGCGCGGCAGGTGCTGCCAGCCGGGCCAGCGCGGCAGGAAGGGGCGATCGCCGGCCCTCATTGCCACAGGGCCAGGGCTTCCAGGCAACGCCGGCGGTGCGGGTCGCCCTGCGAGGGGGGGATCTCGACGCCGGGCAGCCGCAGGCCGTGGTCCGCCCCCTGGCCGTCGGCGGCGACCACCCAGGCCGCCAGCCGCGAGAGGCGCTCCTCGGGCGGCAGGCCGGCGCACTGCTGCCAGTCGAGCCACAGTTCATGCTGGACCGCGGTGGCGGTGTCGCGGCTGACCAGGTCGCCGCCGGCCGCCAGCGGCCGGGCGGATTTCTTCCACAGCACCTGCTTCAGGGAGTCGCCGCGGCGGTAGGCGCGGAGGCCCTCGGTCTCACCGCCTTGCTCGGGGCGCTGGCGTTGCGCCGGGCCAGGCGCCGCGGAGGCATGCGCCGCCGGCAGCGGTGCGGCGGGGAATTCGAGCCGGGGGTACACCAGCACCCGGGACGCCGGCCGCCACACCGACCAGGCGCGGAACAGCCCGAGCGGGAAACGCGTCTCGAGGATGACGGGCGGCAGCTCGCCCCATCCGCGCGCCGGCATCACGCAGCCCACCTGTGCCTGCGCATGGGCGCCGGCGGGGACGTCGGTCCAGGCCAGGGCCGAGTCGGCGTTGGTGGACATCCTCAGCCCGATGCCGTGGCGGGCGCGGCCGCCCGGGGGGCCGCTGAGCGCGATGTCCAGCCGCGCGGCGGCGCCCGCGTGCACGGGCGGTGGCGGACGCAGGTGCAGCGTGAGCCCGCGCAGGGTGTTGTGGGTGAGGTGCATCGACGCGATCCCGCTGCCGGCGAGCAGGAAGGTCAGCACGTAGCCGAGGTTGAGCTGGTAGTTGATCGACGCGAGCAGCAGCACCACGAGGGTGGCGCCGAACATCAGCCCCGCGCGCGTGGGCAGGATGTAGACGTTGCGCTGCGTCAGCAGCAGGGTGTCGGACGGCGTGTGGCGCCCCAGCCACCACGCCTGCAGGCGGCGCCGCAGCGGGCCGGGCAGGGCGGCCGCGGCACGGGGCATCGGGACGGCGGTGGACGACGCGGACATGGGCCCATGGTAAATCGCCGTGGCAATGCGTGGGGGCGTGGTCCCGGCACCCCTTCCCAGGCTGACGCGTGGTGGGCGGCCGGTGCCGCCCGGCCGCCGTCAGCTCAAGCCGTCACGTCAACCGTCGGCTCAGGCCGGCACGGCTTCCGCTTGCGGCTGCACGCCGTCCGCGGCCGGCCGCGCCGTCGCGGGACCGGGCAGCGGCTGGCCCTCGGGCAGCTCCCCGCCCAGGGCCTCGATCAACTCGGGGATGAGCTGGCTCAGCTCCCCCGTGCTGATGGCCACGTCGGCATCGAAACCGCCGTCGTCCTTGCCCGTGGCCGAGGCATGCCCCTCCATCACCACGTCCAGCAGCTTGATCTTTTTCAGCGCCATGCCCTCGGTCAGCACGAAGGAGACACGGCTGGCCCAGGTCATGGCCAGCTGGGTGGGCATCTTGCCCTGCGTGATGTGCTCGGCCACCTCGTCGATGTCGAGGGTGTGGCGGGCGTAGCGGACCGTCGATTTTTCGCTGTCGGGCTGCTTGAGCTCGCACTCGCGGTCGATCGTGAAGCCGGCCGGGGCCTCCTTGGACTTGAGCCATTCGGCCATGGCGACGGCCGGCGAGGTCTGTGTGGACACCGGCCGGATCACGATGCCGCCGCCCAGCGACTCCACCAGCATCGTCACGATGCGGTCCGCGCTCTTCATGCTGCCCGCATTGATGACGACCCAGCCCGCCTTGGGCGCGATCCAGACCAGGTTGGCCGAGCGCTTGGGGAAGGCGCGCGGCAGCAGGTCCTGGAGGATTTCCTCCTTGAGTTCCTTGGCCTGCTTGCCTTTGGGGCGGCGGCCGGTTTCCTGTTCGATCTTGTCCAGTCGCTCGTCGAGCTTGGCCTTGACCGCTGAGCCCGGCACCGCCTTGCGTTCCACGCACAGGCGCAGGATCAGCTGGCCCCCGACGCTTTCCATCAGCGCATCGTGCTTGTCGCCCCGCGGCTGCACCCATCCGGCCGATTCGGGCTGCGTGGCCCCGCAGGCCGTGAAGCGGCCGGCGGCGAGCCGTTCCTCCACCTGGTCGAGCGCGGAGGGATCCCATTGGGTGATGCGGTAGAGCAGGGCGTTCTTGAACATGAGGAGGGCGTGTGCAAGGGTGGGAAAACAGGAGGCGATTGTAGGTGGTGGGCCCCGGCGACTCGGTCGCCAGGGGCGGGGCCGCCGCCGACCGGGCCCGCCGCGGCGAGAGGCCGCCCGCGACACCCCGTGCAGGCCGCGGCATTCGGCAGGCCCCGCCGTCAGAACGTGGCGTTGACCCCGACGAGGAAGCCCCAGGTGCTCGACGACACATCCTTGACGGCGTACGGCACGGCATCGTCGAACGAGTGGTCCGGGTAGGTGTCGAGCTGGACGTTCTTCAGCTTGATGAGCTGCGACCGTACCCGACCTGCACGGCCAGCGGCGGCAGGCTCTCGAAGAGGCCGGTCCGCGGGGGTGGGGTAGGCGACGCCGAAATCGGCGATGGAATACCGGACCGAGGGGTCCGAATTCCATTTGCCGGGACCGTAGCCGATGCTGCCGTACACCGAGGCCGAGTCCTTCAGGTGGGGCCGCTCTGGCCGCTGTCGACCGGCAGGAGGTTGCGGTCGTCCGCGGCCTGAGCGTGCGCGCCGGCCGCGGCGGCGAGCAGCGTCGACACGAACATCTTGCCGAGTGGGCGGAAGGTGGGGCTCCTTCGGAAGGTGCCGGGGCGGGAGGTCATGGGAGGCTCATTGGGATCGAATCGTGTGGCCAGGAGAGACTTGAACCTGAGGGGCAGGAGGCGCAGGGAACGGACGCTGCGTTCCAGGGGCGCCATGTTTCGGCGCCCAGGCGAGCCGGTCAGGTCACCGATAGGGGCTGGTCACGCCCGCGCAAATGGGCTACGCGATCGCGGGTCGGCCTGCAGCGGGCGCCTTCCAGCCGCCAAGAGGGCGGTGCGCGGGAGGCTTGGCGCGATGCGCCTACAGGGCAACCGCCTCGGTCATCGCCCGCACCTGCTCGCGCGACCCCCGGCCCGATCCGGCCACCGGCACCAGCCGGTGGGCGATGGTCTGGGGCAGGATGGCCTGGATGTCGTCGGGCGCCACGTGGTCGCGCCGGTCGAGCAGCGCGTAGGCCTTGGCGGCGCGCAGCACCGCGATGCCGGCCCGCGGGCTCAGGCCACCCACGAACCAGCGGCCATTGCGGGTGGCCTGGATCAGGGCCTGGAGGTAGTCGAGCAGCGCCTCCGAGGCATGCACCGCCAGCACCTCTTTCTGCGCCGCGACCAGGTCCTGGGGCGACATCACCGCCCGCAGCGCCTGGATGGCCTCGCGCCGATCCTGCCCCGCAAGCAAGGCCCGTTCACTGGCCTGGTCGGGGTAGCCGAGGGTCAGGCACATCAGGAAGCGGTCCAGCTGCGACTCGGGCAGCGGGTAGGTGCCGAGCTGGTCGGTCGGGTTCTGGGTGGCGATCACGAAGAAGGGCTGAGGCAGGGCGCGGGTCTCGCCCTCGACCGTGACCTGGTGCTCCTCCATCGCCTCCAGCAGGGCACTCTGCGTCTTGGGTCCGGCGCGGTTGATCTCGTCGGCCAGCAGCACCTGCGCGAACACCGGACCGGGGTGGAACACGAAAGCCTCCTTGCTGCGCTCGTAGACGCTCACGCCGGTGAGGTCGGAGGGCATCAGGTCGGACGTGAACTGGGTGCGGGCAAAGCGCAGGCCCAGCGAGACCGCGAGGGTGTGGGCCAGCGTCGTCTTGCCCACGCCGGGCACGTCCTCGATCAGCAGGTGACCGCCGGCCAGCAGGCAGGCGACGCTGTCGCGGATGTGGGGCTGCTTGCCCACGATGATGGTGCCGACCTGGTCCATCAGGCGCGACAGTCGGGAGGCGAGGGAGGTGTCCATGCGGGCAACCATACCCGGAAACCGGCCGGGGCACGCGGGGGGGGATGCCATCGCCGTGGGTACACTTTCAGGCTTCAATCAGCCCGCAGATCGCCGGTGCCCGCCGGCCCCGGCCTCACCGTCCACGCCGCCATCCATGCCCACCGCCTACTACAGTCATCCCGACTGCCGCCTGCACGACATGGGCCCGGGCCATCCCGAGTGCCCGCAGCGGCTGGACGCCATCGCCGACCTGCTGCGCGCAACCGGCCTGTCCGACCTGCTGCTGCACCGCGAGGCCCCACGGGTCGACCTGGCGGACGTCGCACGCGCGCACGACGGCGCTTACGTGCAGTCCGTGCAAGAGGCGCTCGTGCGGGTGGAGCAGTCGGGCCGCCCGCAGTCGATCGATGCCGACACCGTGGCCTCGCCCGGCACCTGGCGTGCGGTGCAACGCGCGGCAGGGGCGGCCGTGGCGGCGACGGACGCCGTCATCGACGGCGAGGCCAACAATGCGTTCTGCGCGGTGCGCCCGCCCGGCCACCATGCCACCCGCAGCGAGACCATGGGCTTTTGCTTCTTCAACAACGTCGCGGTCGCGGCGCGCCACGCGCTCGAGGTGCGGGGCTTGTCGCGGGTGGCGATCGCCGACTTCGACGTGCACCATGGCAACGGCACCGAGGACATCGTGGCCGGCGACCCGCGCATCCTCATGGTGGGCCTGTTCCAGGATCCGCTCTACCCGCACAGCGGCACCGTGCCCAAGGGCAGCAACGTGCTCAACCTGCCGGTCCCGCCCTACACCGGCGGCGCCGAGATCCGTGACCTGGTGCAGGCCCTGTGGTTGCCTCGCCTGGAGTCGTTCCGGCCGCAGATGATCTTCATCTCCGCCGGCTTCGACGCCCACCGCGAGGATGACCTCGGCCAGTTGCGCCTGGTCGAGGCCGACTACGAATGGATCACCCACAAGCTGATGCAGGTGGCCGAGCGCCATGCCGGCGGCCGCATCGTCTCGTGCCTGGAGGGCGGGTACGCGCTGGGCGCCCTGGCACGCAGCGTGTCCGCGCACCTGCGGGTGCTGGCCGGCCTCGCCTGACCCCCTGACCGCTTTCTCCGCCGCTCACCACCCGACATGAATTTCGCTTCCAGCCTGCGCGAGGTCCAGGCGCTGATCGAGGACCTCACCAGCGCCAACGTCATTGCCGAAGTCGGCCTGTTCGTGGCCTGCCTCGGCCTGTCCTGGGTCGTCTGCTCGGCCCTGCGCCGCATGGTCCGCATCGAGGGGTCGGTGCTGTTCGGCCGCCGCGTCATCGACGGCCTGCTGTTCCCGGTGCTGGCGCTGCTGCTGGCGTTCCTGGCGCGCTACGTGCTCGCCAGCGTGGCCAAGGCGGCGGTGTTCAAGGTGGCGATTCCCATCCTGGTCTCGCTGGTGCTCATCCGCCTGGCCGTCCGGGTGCTCACCGCGGCGTTCCCGACCTCGGCC
>Ga0207667_10008079_pt1 | contig 12540 bp, 10 predicted proteins | sample KBSCornC52_FD_184301 | JGI IMG/M metagenome (GOLD analysis project Ga0207667, IMG submission 184301) | Corn rhizosphere microbial communities from Kellogg Biological Station, Michigan, USA - KBS Corn C5-2 (SPAdes) (version 2) | ecosystem: Host-associated > Plants > Roots > Rhizosphere > Soil ...
GCGACCTCGTGGCGCGACAGGACGTCGAGCCCGGCGACCGGCGAGATGCGTGCGCTGAACGTGGCGGACTTGGTCGGGATCTGCTGCTCCATTCGTGTTCCTTGATGATCTGCCGATCGGCTCGTTCGGGACTGCTAGCAATGCCACTGCGACGCGCCGTGGTCAAGCTCTCCAAAAAAAACGGCCGGCGCAAGGCCGGCCGTTTGTCCAGCGATGGTGCCAAGTATCAGAACGTGTAGCGCAGGGTCACGAGGACCGACCAGCGGGACTGCGCGACGTTGTCTTCCTTGACGAAAGCCGGCGCATTGAAGTGGCCGTCCGCCGTCGTCGGCAGGCTGTAGACGTAGTGGCCGTTCGCATCCACGCCGCGGAAGTTCGCGATCGCGCGGCTGAAGCCGCCGGCCGTTCCGAACGGTACGTCGTAGATCTGTCCCCAACGCTTGTTCAGCATGTTGCCGAAGTTGAAGATGTCGAAGCGGACTTCGCCCTTGTTGCCTTCGAAGATGCCCGGGACTTCCTGGCGGAAGCTCAGGTTGATCTGGTTGATCCACGGCGAGGTCGCACCGTTCTGGCCGACCACGCCGCCCATGTGGTTGCGCAGGTAGTCGTTGCCCTTGATGAAGGCCATGAATTCCTGCTGCGCCGCGTCCGACGTGCCCGCGACGAAGGCGACCTGGCTGAGGTTCGCCGGCACGAAGAACAGGTCGTTCGCAGCGATGCCGTCGCCGTTCGCGTCGTTGCCGTAGACGAAGCTGTACGGCTGGCCGGAATGGCCGTCGTAGAACGCGGAGACGCTGGTCGCGTAGTCGCCGAAGAACTTGTGCTGCCAGGTCAGCGAGCCGAGGATGCGCGCCTTGACGTCATAGTTCGAGCGATAGGCGACGTCCTCGTTCGGGTTGTACGCCGCACGACCGCTGAAGTTGCTGGCGGCCTGGCTCGACGTACCCGGGTTCACCTCGGTCGCGCGACCGACGGTCAGGCTGGTGCCACCCGAGAAACCTTCTTCCTTGAACGGCGTGTTGAGGGACAGGGTCAGCGAGTTCGACTCGCCCTTGCCGGTGTTGGTCAGGTAGGTCGACGCCGCGCCGAACAGCGGGTTGTTGCCGTAGCGCTGCAGGCCCGCGTAACCGTCGGGCGTGGTGCCGTGCCAAAGCGTCGGGTCAGTGGTACGCCAGTAGCTGATACGACCGTCCGGCAGCGTGCCGTTGCCCGGGCCGAGGTTGATTTCCTGGTACCACAGGCCGTTGCGCACGCCGACATGGGCGAGTTCGGCGGTGGCGACGAGACCCCACCACGGCAGCTCGCGGTCGAACGCGAGGCTCGCCTTGAGCACCGTCGGCAGCTTGAAGTTGTTGTCGACCGTGTCGACCGTCTGCTGCGGATTCGGCGCGGTGTTCGGCGGCTGCTGCGTGTACGGATTCGGATTGAAGCCGTCACCCTGCTGGGCCGAGAACGTCTGCACGCTGAGGCCGTTGTTCGAGTACGGGTTGCTCAGCCACACGCCCGGCGTCATGCCTTCGCTGATGCCCATGCCGCCACGCAGCTGGGTCTTGTAGTCGGTGTCGAACGTGTAGTTGAACGAGGCACGCGGTTCCCACACGGCGTTGCCGTCGATATTGCCCTGGTTCGAGTAGCCGAACGTCTGCGCGAACGCGGCGTTGTAGGGCGGCTTGTCGCTCGTCTTCGGCACATCGAGGCGCAGGCCGTACTGGATCGACAGCTGCGGCGTCGCCTGCCAGGTGTCCTGCACGAACGCGCCCCACTGGTTCAGCGACCAGATCGCGGCGATGCTGTTGATGTCGTTGCCGGGGACCGGACGATACAGGCTGTACGACGCATAGTGGCCCGACGCGAAATCGTCGATGTTCGAGAACGTGTACGCACCGAATTCGGTGCGGCCGAACAGGTTGAAGAACTTGTCGCGCTGGAAATCGACGCCGGCCTTGACGGTGTGGTCGCCGAGGAACCAGTTGCCGGCGAAGAAGCCGTTGTAGGTCGTCACGCCGAGCACGTTGTAGTGACAGAACTGGTCGGTGCCGAGGAACACCGACGGCTTGTTCGAGGCGCAGCCGTCGATGCAGACCTGGATCTGCGGCTGGTCGGCGACGGTGCGCGACACGGCGTCGTACTTGCCGTACGAGAACGAGGCTTCGGTCGAGAACGTGTCGTTCCAGTCGTCGTACAGGTTCAGCACGTAGCTTTCGAGGTTGCGGTCCTGCACATACGAATAGCTGGACAGGCTCAGCGTGTTCGCGTTGAACGTCTGGATGATCGGCTGTTCGCTCTTGGTCTTGTTGTAGCGGAAGCTGGCGCGATGGCCGTCGGTGATGTTCCAGTCGATCTTGCCGAGATAGAGCTTGTTGTCCTGGTTCGCGTTCGACGCACCGAGGCCACCCGGCGTCAGGCCGTAGCCGTTCGCGATCTGCGTGATGCGGTCGATCTGGTCCTGCGTGATGTTGACCGTGTTGGTCGCACCGGCGCCGACCGGGCCGAAGGTCGGACCCGGGGCGAGCGTCTTCGATTCCTCGTAGCTGAGGAAGAAGAACAGCGTGTCCTTGATGATCGGGCCGCCGACGGTCGCACCGAAGGTCTTCTTGGCGCTGTAGCCCTTGAAGTCGTTCGGCTCGCTGCTCGTGAGGTCGTCCGAGTTCGTGTAGGCGTAGTACGCGCTGCCGTGGAAATCGTTGGTGCCGGCCTTGGTGACGATGTTGATGTTGGCGCCGACCGCACGCTTGTTGGTGACGTCGTAGTTCGCGGTCGAGATGTTGTATTCCTCGATCGCATCGAACGACAGCGGCTGGTTCAACGCCGGCAGGCCGTTCGGCTCGAGGCCGAACGAATCGTTGGTCGGCACGCCGTCGATCGTGATGTTGTTGTAGCGGCTGTTCTGGCCGAGCGCGGAGATTTCGCCGCGGCCGACATTCGTGATCGTGATGTGCGGATCGGTGCGGGCGATGTCCTGGATCGAGCGGCTCGGATTCGGCAGCACCTTGAGCTCGCGCGCCGACACGTTGCTGCTGAGGCCCTTGTTGTCGGCCTGGAACGTCGCGCCCGGCGCGACTGCCGTGACGGTCACGCCTTCGAGCGTCTGCGCGGAACCGCCGCCGACGGTCAGGTTCAACGTGGTTTCTTCCGCAAGCTTGAGGTAGACGTCCGGCTGGTCGGCGCTTTCGCCGTGGCTGCCCGCCGCCTTCACCTCGAACGGACCGCCGACGCGCAGACCTTGCGCGGAGTAGCGGCCGTTCGCATCGGTGACGACCGTGCGCGACGTACCCGACGGCACGTGGATGATTTCCACCGTCGCGCCGGCGATCGCCTGGCCGCTCGCGTCGAGGATGCGTCCGCTGAGGGACGAAGAAGTGTTCTGCGCGTAGGCGGTCGATGCTGCGAAGAGCGAACCGATCACCAACGGCAGGAGCCGCATGCGGAGCTGCTTGTTCATTGTTGCCTATCCCTCGTGACGTCGTCGAAGTGCCAGACACAAAAGCCGCATCGCTCGCGCTTCGGCGGAGCGGTTGCGGTCGTTTCGTTTGATTTCGTGGCCGCCCCCCGGGACGACCCGGATGCGACCCGTACGGGACCGCATCCTTAACTCTAGTTTAACAGGGTTCGATGACGGATTTGTAACACCCGGTCAACCGGGGAGCTGAACCGCCTGGCGCAAAGCGCGGGCAAGATAGCGCGCGCGTTTGGCCGGGCGCAGGTGGGCCAGATCCAGCTGGACCAGGCCGTCGACGCAGCCGCCGAACGCCGGATCGATGCCGAATCCGAGGAAACGGACCCCTTCCGGCTCGCACAGGTCCGCATATTGCCGATACAGGACCGGCAACTGTGCCTGCAACGCCTCCAGGCGCTGGCGCAGGATGAGCAGACCTTCAGAGACGCTGCGACCGCTCCAGGCAACACTCGCGGCGCTGGCGACCGCGGGCGAAATGACAAACGGGTTACGCGCCTGTGCGAGCAGCGCACCCGCATCGGCGCCGTAGTAGTGCTGGTGATAGTGGACGATCCATTCGCGCGCCTCGAATGGCAGCGACGCGCTCAGGCTGACCGGACCGAACAGGTAACGCACGTCGGGGCGACTGGCGAGGTAGGCGCCGATGCCCTGCCACAGGTAGTCGAGGCTGCGCGAACCCCAGTAGGCCGGCTGCACGAAGCTGCGTCCGAGCTCGACCGCCTCGTCGAGGAACGGGCGCGCGGCGTCCGTATAGTCGAACAGGCTGGCCGAATAGAGCCCGTCCATGCCGCGCTCACGCAGGATCCGTCCCGCCTCGCCGAGGCGATAGGCGCCGACGATCGAGAGCGCATGCTCGTCCCACAGGACGAGGTGGCGGTAGTGCGTATCGTAGCGATCGAGGTCGCGGCGCGCGCCGGTACCCTCGCCGACGCGCCGGAAAGCGAGTTCGCGCAAACGACCGATTTCGCGCATCGCCGGGCAATCCACGCCTGCATCGAGCAGCAGGATCTGCTTGCCGTCGACGGTGTGGCCGAGCGGCTCCGCCTTGCGCAATGCACTGCGCACCGCCAGCGGCGATTCCGGATGGGCGATCGCGGTGGAGGTCGGGAACACCGTCGGCCGGCGGCGCGCGAGGCGGTAGACATGGCGGCGCATCTGCGCGGCAATGCGCTCCGGCCGTTCCGCCCCCTCCTCCAGCGCTTCGCTGGAAACGATTTCGCCGATCTGGAAACCGATCCGCGCGTGCTCGGCGCCGAACATCTCGCGCACGAGCATCAGCGAGGCGAGCGGCTTGGCCAGCATCGACACGCCGTAGAACATCGGCGAGTTCTGCGCACGGATATGCACCGGCAGCACCGGTGCGCCGGTCTTCAGGGCGAGCCGCGCGAATCCGGTCGACCATTTGCTGTCGCGCACGCCCTGTGCGCCCATGCGCGAAACCTCGCCGGCCGGGAACACGATCAGCGCCTCTTCGCGTTCGAGCGCGCGGTAGGCCTCGCGCGCACCCCCGAGCGAACTGGCCGAGCCGAACACCGGCAGGGGCAACAACAGCGGCTTCATCGGATCGAGCTGCATCAGCACGTCGTTCGCGAGCACCTTGACGTCGCGACGTACCGAGCCGACGAGGTGGATCAGGGCGAGCGCATCGAGCGCGCCGAGCGGATGGTTGGCGACGATCACGACCGGCCCTTCGACCGGAATGTTCTCGCGATCGGTATTGGCGACGCTGTAGCTGACCTTGAGGCTGTCGAGCACGTGCTCGACGAATGCCAGTCCGGGCAGATCGGCGCCCTGCGCGAGGATCGCGTTGATGCGTTCCTCGCAGGCGATCCGGCGCAGCAGCCCGACCACCGGCTGCGCGAACGCGCGGGCGCGACCTTCCGCCAGGCGCGGGAACTTGCTGTAGAAACTGCGTTCGACGCTGATCAAGGCGCACCTCCGCTGATGCTGCGCACACTATCTCCGATTTGTTGCAGGCGCATGCGCAATTCGATCATTTCAGCGGATGTACGTAGGCGACGACGCCGTCGAGGAACATCTGCACCGACAGGGCGACCAGCAGCATGCCCATCAGGCGCTCGAGCGCGGTCAGGACGCTGCTGCCGAGCCAGCGGTACAGGTAGGTCGAGGAAAGCAGGATCAGCGCGGTCGCCAGCCAGGCGAGGAACAGGGCCACGCTCCAGTCGACCGTGCGCCCCGGGTTGCTGTTCGCCAGCAGCATGACCGCGGCCATCGCGGACGGACCGGCCACGCCCGGTATCGCCATCGGCACGATGAACGGCTCGCCCTCGCTCTCGCCGAATACGCCGCCCTGCTGCGGGAAGATCATACGCACGCCGATGAGGAACAGCACGATGCCGCCGGCGATGCCGACCGATTCCTGCTTGAGCTGCAGGACGTGCAACAGGTACTGGCCGCCGAAAAGGAACACGAACAGCACCAGCAGCGCGATGACCATCTCGCGCGCGAGCACCAGCCGCCGGCGTTCCGGTTTCACGTTGCGCAGCAACGCGAGGAACAGCGGAATGTTGCCGAGCGGATCCATGATCAGGAACAGCAGCAGGCCCGCCGACAGCGTGCTCATCGAACTTTCCATACCCGCTCCCAATCAGGCAACCCGGTCGCGCGAAGCGGACTCCCCGTACCGCAGGTCCAGCACCTTGCCGCGGACCACCGACGCAGCACTGCCGAGCAGCCAGGCGACGGCGCCCCCGGCGTGTGCCGGATCGGGATGCGCCAGCGTGTCCTCGCCATAGTACGCGGCGCGGCGCAGCGTCGTGCGCATTGGCCCGGGCAGCACCGCATGCGTGCGCACCGCCGAGCTTTCGGTCTCTTCCTGGACGATCGAGGCGAGTCCCTGCAAGGCGGTCTTGGCGACCCCGTAACCGCCCCAGAACGCCTTGCCGACGCGGCCCGGATCATCGAACACGAACACGATCGACGCATCTCCGGCGCGGCGCAGCAGGGGCATGCAGGCCTGGGTCAGCAGAAATGGCGCCGTGACGTTGACCTGCTGGGTACGCCCCCATTCTTCCGGCGTCTGCTGCTCGAACGGCTGCAGCGTGTCGAAATGGGCGGCGGCGTGGACGATACCGTCGAGCCGGCCGCATTCGCGTTCGATCGCGGCGGCGAGATCGGCATAGTCCTTCGGAACGGCGCCCGCGAGATCCATCGGATACAGCGCCGGGGTCGCGCCACCGAGGCGCTCGATTTCGTCGTACAGGGTCTCGAGTGCACGCACCTTGCGCCCGAGCAGCACGAGGGTCGCACCCGCGCCGGCGGCAGCGAGCGCAACCGCACGACCGAGTCCGCCGGTGGCGCCGGTCACGAGCACGACGCGCTCACGCAGGGAATCGGCAGCCGGCGTCGCGACACCGTCCGCGAGTTGCACCGGAACGAGCATGCTCAGGCCTTCTGGGTATCCTGAACCAGGCGCTCCAGCTGGCCCGATTCGTACAGTTCCAGCGCGATGTCGCACCCGCCGATCAGCTCGCCGTGGATGAACAGTTGGGGGAACGTCGGCCAGTTCGAGTAGCGCGGCAGGTTGGCGCGGATTTCCGGGTCTTCCAGCACGTTGACGGCGTGGAAGTCGGCGCCGACCGCCTTCAATGCCTGCGACGTGCGGCTGGAAAAACCGCACATCGGGAACTGCGGCGTACCCTTCATGAACAACACGATCGCGTGTGCGTCGAGCGTGCCCTTGATGCGTTCGATGACGTCCATTGCTGACCTTCGGATGGCTGCGGGCGCGCTGCCGCGCGCAATCGCCCATGGTACCACTGCGCCGCCGCGGTTGATTTGCGATGCGCGCACTCCATAGACTGCAAGACCCCTACCCATCGGCAAGGAGAGTCCCCCATGGCGATCGAACTGCCCGCGCTTCCGTGGGCGCGCGACGCGCTGGCTCCGCACATCTCCGCGGAAACCATCGACTACCACTACGGCAAGCACCATCAGGCCTACGTCACCAATCTCAACAACCAGATCAAGGGCACCGAGTTCGAGAACCTCGCGCTCGAGGAGATCATCCGCAAGGCGTCCGGCGGCATGTTCAACAACGCCGCGCAGATCTGGAACCACACGTTCTACTGGAACTGCCTCAAGCCCAATGGTGGCGGCGAACCGAGCGGTCGCCTCGCCGATGCGATCAACAAGGCGTTCGGCGGTTTCGCCCAGTTCAAGGACGAATTCACCAAGACCAGCGTCGGCACCTTCGGCTCCGGCTGGGGCTGGCTGGTGCAGCGTCCGGACGGCGGCCTCGCGCTCGCCAGCACCTCGAACGCGGGCACGCCGATCACCGGCGCCGATCGCCCGCTGTTGACCTGCGACGTGTGGGAGCACGCCTACTACATCGACTATCGCAACGCGCGCCCGAAATACGTCGAGGCATTCTGGAACCTCGTGAACTGGGACTTCGCCGCGAGCCAGATGGCCTGAGTCGTCGAGGTCGCGACCGCTCGAGAAGCCGCTCCACGTGAGCGGCTTTTTTCTTGCAAGGACCCCGCTGCCGGATGTCCTGCGTTCGACGGACATCTCCCTCGGAGCGCACCATGCGATTTCGCTCAGCCTGCCTCCTGCTCGCCATGGCCATGATCGCCCCACCTTCGGGCGCGACGAGTTGCCGGCGCATCGCGTACGACCGTGAGGATGGCCAGCGGCTGTTCGGTTCGTCCGAGCGTGTCTTCGTCGGCGATCTGGTGCAGACGCGGGACGTCGCGCAGAAGACCTACACCGCCGCCTCCGAGGGGAAACTGGAGACGATCGTCGGTTTGGGTGATCCGCCTTCCGTCGCGGGCCATTTCCGGCTGGTCGAGGCCTTCAAGGGCGCAATCGACCCGCAGCCGATCCGCATCAACGAGGCCCTCGTGTCGGGCCGCCGCTATCTCGTGTTCGCACGTCGTGACGGCGACGAGCTGCGCGCGGACTCCCAATGCGCCTCGTACGTGCTGCCGCTCACTGGCGCGGATCCGTTGAAGAGCAAGGCACAGGACCTGCTCCACTGGCTGCGTGCCTTGCCGCCCGCCGGCAGTGGCGGGGAGCTGCGCATATACCTGCGCGACGAAAACCAACGACCGCTAAGCACCGAATTGCGCATCGAAAGCCCGACGCGTTCCTTTTCACTGCACACCAACGAGGAAGGCGAAGGCCATCTCGACGCCTTGCCGGAAGGCGACTACTGGCTCACGACTGCGCCGCCAGGCGGCTATCGCTACAGCTGCAACCCCGACTGCCCGAGCTTCGTCGTGAACGATCGCGGCCTCGACGAGTACGGGTTGCGCAGGTTGCCGCGCGGCCGCCTGCGCGTGCAGGTCGTCGATGCCGACGACCGTCCAGTCGCACTGCGGGCGCAATTCGACCTGTTCGACCCCGACGGCATGCGCATCGGCCCGCTCGGCTCTGCGTGGGCGTCGTACGAAATCCCCGGGGACTCGCTCGATGCCGAGCGGGGCTTCCTCGTGCCGGGCCGCTACCGGCTTGCACTCGTGCTACCGGAATTCCTCGTCGACAACGGACTCGCCAGGACGACGAAGGTGACGCACCATTTCGACGGCGGCGTTGCGCAGGACGACGCGCCGACGATCGAGGTGCGCGACGGCGAAAACATCGCGCGCTTCCACCTTCCGGTGCGGCTGCAGCCGCTGCATGTGCGCCTTCGTTTCGCTGGCGACGCGATCTACCCCTCGATGCGCACGCTCGGCGTTCACCTGATCGTCGGCCGCGAAGGCGGCGCCTACGGCGAGGACGTGCTCTACGACGTCGCGCAGGTCGCCGACGGAACGGATGGCGTGGTGTCCCTGCAACTCGTGCCCGGACAGACCCTGCGCTACTCCCTGCCCGGCTACGACATCGACGGGGAACGCGACATGCGCGTACTCGCTCCTGCGTCCGATACGGTGATCGATCTGCGGGTGCGCAAGCGCTGAAGGTCAGCGCAGCGCGGCGAGCACAGGGGCAACCTGGCTCTCGCGGCCGAGCGCGGCGCCGATGCGCAGCAGGCGCTCGCGCATCTCGGCGGCATCGTTCGCGCACAACGTCGCGTGCCCGACCTTGCGACCGGGGCGTGCGCTCTTGCCGTAGTCGTGCCAGTGCGCACGCGGCTCCGCCAGCACCGGATTCGCCTGCGGCAATTCGCCGACCCAGTTCAGCATGACGTTGACGCCGAGCGCACTGGTATCGCCGAGAGGCAGGCCGAGTACCGCACGCACGTGGTTCTCGAACTGGCTCGCCGGCGCGCCTTCGATCGTCCAGTGCCCGGAGTTGTGCACGCGCGGCGCCATCTCGTTGCCGAGCAAACCGCCATCGCACACGAACAGCTCGAGCGCGAACACGCCGACGTAGTCGAGCTCCTCGGCGATGCGCCGCGCATGCGCGAATGCGATCGGAGCGAGTGCATCGCTGTCGGGCGCGGGGGCGAGGCTGGCCGAGAGGATGCCGTCGGCGTGCCAGTTCTGGGTCAGTGGCCAGGTGCGGAACTCGCCGTCCCGTGACCGCACCGCGATCACGGACAGTTCGCGTTCGAATGGAACGAACGCCTCGAGGATCGACGGCGCGCCCGCGAGCGCATTCCATGCGGCATCGACGTCGGCCGGCGACTTCAGGCGGAACTGGCCTTTGCCGTCGTAGCCGAGCCGGCGCGTCTTGAGGATCGACGGCGTGCCGATGCGCTCGACCGCACGCGCGAGATCGTCGCGACTGTCGATGGCGGCGAACGCCGGGGTTGCGAGTCCGATCTCGTGGAACAGGCTCTTTTCGGCGAGGCGATCCTGCGAAATCGAGAGCGCACGCGGGTTCGGAAAGACGCGGGTGTGCTCGGTCAGCCAGTGCGCGGTGTCGGCCGGCACGTTCTCGAAGTCGAAGGTCGCGACGTCGATGCGGCGCGCGAAGTCGGCGAGCGCGTCGAAATCGCGCCAGTCGGCGCGCAGCAGCGGCGCGACCTGCGCCGCGCATGCTTCCTCGGCGTTGTCGACGACGAGGAAGCGCAGCCCGAGCGGCGCACCGGCAAGGGCGAGCATGCGCGCGAGCTGCCCGCCGCCGAGGATGCCTATCGTGGAACCGGAGTGCGTCATCCGCGCACCGTGACGGCACCGGGTCGTGGATGATGCGGACGCTCTCGCGCGATCGCCGGAATGCCAGCGCCGCTCCGGTCGGAGCGCGGTACGCGGTGCAAGGCGCTCATGCCGGTACGCGCGGATCGGGATGGGCGAGTACTGCCGCGCTCTGCTCGAGGCGGAACGCGTCCAGGCGCTGCGCGAGCACGGGATCGGCGAGAGCGAGTATCGCGCACGCGCACAAGGCGGCATTGACCGCACCTGCACGACCGATCGCGAACGTCGCGACCGGGATTCCGGCCGGCATCTGCACGATCGACAGCAGCGAATCCATGCCGTTCAAGGCATGCGACTGCACCGGCACGCCAAGGATCGGAACGCGCGTCTTCGCGGCGAGCATGCCGGGCAGGTGCGCCGCGCCGCCGGCACCCGCGATGATCGCGGCCAGACCGCGCTCCGCTGCCGCAGCGGCATAGTCGAACAGCAGGTCCGGCGTGCGATGCGCGGATACCACGCGGACTTCGCAGGCGATGCCGAGCTTTTCGAGGGTCTCGACCGCGTGGCGCATCGTGTCCCAGTCCGAACGGGAACCCATCACGACACCGACCCGGGGTGATCCACTCATGCTTTCTGTCATGGTCGTGGCAGGCCCAAATCGCTATTGTACGCGTCACGCCCGCCGACGACACTGCTTCGCCATGGACAAGCGCCTGCTCGACATCCTCTGCTGCCCGACCACCAAAGCGCCGCTGCGCCTGCTTTCCGAAACCGAGCTCGCCGCGCTCAACCTGGGTATCGGCGCGAAAAGCGTCCGCTTCGAAAACGGCGTGGAAGTCGCCGCCGAATTGACGGCGGGCTTGATCACCCGTGATGGCCGCACCATCTATCGGATCGAGGACGACATCCCGGTCATGCTCGCGGACGAGGCGATCTCGACCAGCCAGTTGAGCGGCTTTCCCGACCGCTAAACCATTCGCCGCAATCAAGTGTGACGGCGCGCACATTCCGCCGCCGGAGCTGCCTTAAGCTAGGGTATGGCGCAAATGATGCATCGCTCTTGATGAGCCGGTGCAGCTACGGAAAACCGCAATGACCGCTCCCAAAGACAATCCGAACGTCGTCGACCTGCAGCAGCGCCAACCCGGGACGGCTACCCCCGACCGACTCGGCGACCTGCTGAAACTCGTGCGGAGCATTTCGCTCAAGCGCATCAACGCGCTGGTCGGAACCCTGTTCGAGAATGTCGACGATGCCCTGTTCGACCTCGCCGAGCGTGCCGGCAGCAACGCGGTGCAGACCGAGTATTTCGACGGCATGCGCGAGGTGCGCAAGAAGCGCCAGCTGGTCGAGCGCCTGTTCCAGGACAACGCGACCAAGGCATTCAACGAATTCGCCGACGGCAAGTTGAAGGCGGTCAAAGCCGAAGCGGCACCGCAGGCAGGCAGCGGCGGCCTCGCCCTCGTCGACGACATCGAGCTGGAAGAATCGCTCGCGGTCACGAGCATGGTCGCCAAGGCCGAGAACCGGCTGCAGCGTGCGCTCTACCAGGTCAACCAGCGACTGTCGGTGATCGTCGGCGGCGGCAAGGTCGAGGACTCCAGCAACCCGATCGGCCCGGCGGTGCTCGGCAATGCGTTCCGCGCGGCAATCCGCGAATTCGACGTCAATGTCCAGGTCAAGCTGATCATCTACAAGTTGTTCGATCGCTACGTGATGTCCGGCATCGAGCCGGTCTATGACGAAGTGAACGTCGAGCTGATCCGCGCAGGCGTGCTGCCGCAGGTGCGGCACGTCATGCCGGCGGGCTCGCGACCGCCGGCCGGAACCGGCATGCGCCTGCCCGCGGGCCAGCACGGCGCCGCCGTCGCTGACGGCGCACCCATGGCGGCCTACTACGACCCGGCCGCGGACCAGTTGCAGGCGGAGATCTATCACACCTTGCGTTCCCTGCTGGCGAACCGCCATGGCGCGGACGCCTACGTCGGCGGTGGCGATGCCGGTGGCGGTCTCGGCCTGAGCCCGACCGACCTGCTC
>Ga0207667_10008080_pt1 | contig 12539 bp, 9 predicted proteins | sample KBSCornC52_FD_184301 | JGI IMG/M metagenome (GOLD analysis project Ga0207667, IMG submission 184301) | Corn rhizosphere microbial communities from Kellogg Biological Station, Michigan, USA - KBS Corn C5-2 (SPAdes) (version 2) | ecosystem: Host-associated > Plants > Roots > Rhizosphere > Soil ...
GGCGTTGGACAGGATCCCTTGTGCGGCGAATTCGAGAGCGAACTGGCGGGTGAGGGCATTGGTCCCCGCACGCGACGATCCGTAGGCGAAATTGCCGTGGAGCACGGGATGGACACTGCCGATGGTCGAGATGTTGATCAGCCGTCCGCCGCGCCCATGGGCCTGCATCACCCGGACCGCGCCGCGCATCAGCAGGAAGGCCCCGCGCACGTTGGTGGCGTGAACGCGGTCCCACTCGGCCATCTCCAGCAGGTCGAGCGGCCATGCCCCGATGACCGCGGCGCCGTTGACCAGCACGTCCAGCGTGGGCAGTCCGGCCATCAGCTCATCGACGCCGCGCTCGCTGAGATCGGGTTCGGCGGCATGGGTGACGCTTGCCCCGGCCTCGCGGAACAGGTCGGCAATCGCATGGGGCACCTTGCCAGCGCCGACGACGAGGCAGGACTTGCCGTCCAGCGCGAACAGGCTTTCGATCGCCACGGAAGATCCTCTCCTGCCGCTTGGCTGCGGCGTGGATAAGACATATATCTTAAACCCGGGACAGCAAGCCGGCACTTGGCCGAGGTGCCGGGCATCACGGATGCGATTGGCTGTGACTTGTGCGGCGAGGCCGTTTGCCCGCAAAGTGGGGCGGAAGATGCGGACGAGGGGAGGTGAACTGTTGAGCGACCAGCCTGCCCCGCGCCGGAAACCGACGCCGCTGGCGATCATCGAAGCGGCGGAGCGACTGTTCGGTGGCCAGGGCATCGAGGCCGTTTCGCTGCGGCAGATCAGGATCGAGGCCGAGGCGGCCAACAATTCGGCGGTGAGCTATCACTTCGCGAGCCGCGAGGCGCTGGTGACGGCCATATGGGAACACCGCCTGCCCACGCTCGACCGGCTGCGCGGGGAGATGCTGGATGACCTGGCCCGGCGCGAAATGTCGGGCGATGCTGCCGGGGTGCTCGGCGCATTGCTGCTGCCCAACTACCAGTTGCGCGATGCCGCCGGCGTGCACCGCTACGCCGCGTTCTACCGCCATGCGATGCGCTGGGCTCCCGGCGCGGCCATTCGCCGCAACTATCTCGCGCTGACGCCGCGCAGCGAGGAAGCCATGGCGCTGTACCACCGGTTGCGGCCCGGGATCGCGCCGGCCGTGCTCGACCGGCGGCTGTTCTACGCCGCGCTGCTGTTCTTCGACATGGTCTGCGACCGTGACCGCGACCTTGCCGAAGGCCTGACCGTGGCAGGTGAGGAGGCATTCCTGCAGGATTGCATGGCCATGGTCGAGGCCCTGTGCCTGCGGCCTGATCCGGGTGCCGGCTTGGTTTCACCCCCGCCATTGGCTATCGCGCCGAGATGAGCGAAAGCGAACCTGAGGCCGGCGCGGCCGCGGCGGCGGCGAGGACGCCCGGCAACTGGCGGGGCGGGCGGCTGCCGCGCGCCGAGGTCGACCAGCGGATCGAGAGCCTGCTCGACATCGCGGTCGAGGAGTTCGCCGAGCTCGGCTATGCCGGGACCAGCCTCGATCGCCTGGTCGAGCGCTCGGGTGTCAGCAAGACCACGATCTATCGCCGGTTCGGCAACAAGGAGGGCCTGTTCCAGACCCTGGTGCAGCGCAGCCTCGAGCGCACGCGCGAAGCGCTCTGGGCGGTAACGCTGGACGAGGGCGATCCGCAGGGGACCGTGACCCGCTATGTCGAGGCCTACACCCGCGCCGCGGTCGACGTGGCGCTCGGCCAGACGCTGCTGCAGGTGGCCGTGGCCGAGCGGCGGACCTTGCCGCAGTTTGCCCGGACCCTGATGGACAATGCCGTGGTGGGCTTCGAGCCGCTGACGGACTATTTCGCTTCGCTGATGAAGGCTGGCGTGCTGCGCCAGGGCGATCCGCTGGAGGCGGCCTTCGACCTGCAGGCACTGATCACGCATGGCTTCCGCGTGATGGTCGACGACCGGGAATTCCTGCACCGCCCGGGACGATCGGCACAGATTGCCCGCAAGTTCCTCAAGGGCTGGGCCTGAGGCACCCCTGAACGCGAAGAGGCCCGCCGTTTCCGGCGGGCCTCCAGCGTGAGAGCGGGTCCGGCCCGGCAGGATCGCTCCCGCCGGGCCACCCCCCATCAGAACTTGACGCGGAATTCGACGCCGTAGGTCCGCGGCGGCTGCAGGTAGAGCGCCGACTGCGGCGCCGTCTGCACCACGGTGAGCCGGTTGCCGGCCGCGAAGGCGTGGGCAATGTCGATGTGGTTGAAGATGTTCTTGCCCCAGAAGCTCAGTTCGCCGGTCAGGCCGTTGGACAGCGGGATGTCCTTGAGCGCGATGCGGGCGTTGAAGCGATTGGTGCGGGTGGGCGAGACATAGGTCGGACGCGGTGTGGCGACCCCGGCGCTGGCCACGGTCACCAGAGGAGTGGGCGCCGCAACATAGGCGTGGCTGGCACGGACCCATTCGCCGTGGAACGACAGGTTGCCGAGGCTGCCCACCGGGTAGGTATAGTCAAGCGAGATCGACCCCGAGTGCTTGGGCGAACCCACCGGCGCCAGCTGGACATAGGTGGCGTTGGGGTGCGCCGCCAGATCGGCCGCCGACGGGATCAGCGCACCATCGGCGCGGAAGGTGTAGCCGCTCAGCGTGAAGGCCTGCAGCGAGACCGAGTCGAGCCCGAGGTAGCGGATGTTCGAATCGAGGTAGGTGTAGTTGCCCGAGATCTGCAGGCCGGTGACCGGACGCACGCTGAGTTCGAGCTCGACGCCGGTGGTCTTGAACTTGGCCGGCGAGTTGAAGGTCTCAGTGATGCTCGGGTTGATCGCCGGCTGCGACTGCAGCGGAATCTGCTGCCCGTCGACCACGTTGTGGAAGGCGGCGACGTTGAGGGTGACGCGGCGGTCGAACCACTGCGACTTGAAGCCCACTTCGTAGCTCATCAGGCTTTCCGAGCCGAACGCGTTGAACACGTTCGAGCGGACGTTGGCGCCGCCATCGCGGAAGCCGCGGGCCACGCGGACATAGGTGTTGAGGTCGGGCGTCCACTGGTAGCGGATCATGAAGGCCGGATCGACGCGGTCGGTCTTGGCCTGGTTCACCACCGGGGTGGCCAGGACCACGCCGCCGTTGATGACGCGGCTGCCGTCCTTGGTGTCGTTGCTGTAACGCAGGCCGGCGACCAGTTCGAGCTTGTCATCGAAGCCGCCCGGCTTCCAGCTGGCCTGGCCGTAGACCGCGTAGGATTCGGTCTTCGACAGCGAGCGCTTGAAGCCCGAGGCGAGCTGCCACACTTGGCGCAGCGGCTGCACGCCCTGGCTGGTGTCGCACGGGGCCGAGCCCGACGTGATCAGGGGGTTGAGCTGGCTGAGCGGGCCGAAGCAGTTCGTGGCGAAGCCGGAATCACGCTCGTCGATCACCTTTTCCCGGAAGTAGATGGCGCCGGCGGTGAGGTTGAAGTTGTCCTGCGTGTAGATCGCCTGGAGTTCCTCGCTGAAGGTCTTGGAATCCAGGTACTCGCTGGCGTAGGGGTTCACTGAGGACAGCGCGATCGAGAGATCGTTGCCGCCCTGGCGCCGCGAGGTGCGAATGCCGGTGATCGACTTCAGGGTCAGGGCGTCGGACGCGCTCATCGTCAGCGTCAGGCTGTGGCCGAACGACTTGGTGATGAAGGGAACGTACATCTGCCCGTAGGGCACGACCGTGGGATAGGCGCCGCTGAAGTTGAGGGGATCCTGACGGAACTGGCCCTGGGTGGTGAACATCAGCGACGGATCGCTGCGACCGTTCGGGTTGAAGATGGTGCCGAAGGCGGGCGAGGTGGAGAACTGGGTCAGGCCCTGGTCGTCCTTCGCCCAGCTGTTGTCATAGGTGTAGAACACGTTGAGCGGACCGAAATCACGCTCCACCGCTACGCGCCAGCCGTGGCTGTCAAGCTGGCTCAGGTCCTGGTCGTAGTTGCCAACCGGGAATTGGAACGAGGACTGCGCATTCGTGAAGAGCGCGATGTTCTCCAGCAGCGGGTTGCGGATGTTCTTGATGTAGCCGTCATGCGCGCGCCAGGAGCCCGAGATCTGGATCTTGAAGCCCTCGATCGCCGGCAGGTCGATCCGGCCCTTGGCGTAGCGGGTGTTGAAGTTGCCGTAGCCGCCGGTCAGATCGCCGTTGAGCTCGCCGGTCGGGCGCCGCGAGACGATCTGGATCGCGCCCGCTTCGGCGTTGCGGCCGAACAGCTGGCCCTGCGGCCCGCGCAGGACTTCGATCCGCTCCGGCGTGATCAGGTCGAGCGCCATGCCCTGCGCGCGGGGCAGGTTGATGCCGTCGATATAGAAGGCGGCCGGCTGGTCATTCGTGCCCTGCGACGGGTCGGACGTGCCGTAGCCGCGGATGTTGAGGGCGACGGCCGTTTCCGAGCCGAACATCGAGTTGATGTTAAGGCCGGGCACCTTGCCCGAGCCGAGATCGCCGACGCTGGCGATGCCGCGGTCGCGCAGGGTTTCGCTGCTCAGCGCGGTGACCGCGAGCGGCACGTCCTGCAGACGCTCTTCACGACGGGTGGCGGTGACGACGATGTCGCTGTTGTTGACGCCGCTGGCGGGCGCGGACTGCGCCAAGGCCGCCGACGACCCGACAAGCGCAAATGCGCAGGCGCCAAGCAGATAGAATGACTTGTTCATGCATGCCCTCCCTAAATTCGTTTGTTTGACGCCGGAGATCGTCAGATCGCCGCCGCAGAAGTCTGGCCCACCGGAGCAACGATCCCGTGCTGTTGGGACACCCCGGCGGATGGCCTATGTTTTACTACCAAATCCCGGCCGTCCTAGATCGTCCTCCATGATATCGCCTATTTGATGTCATTGGCCGCGCACGGTGATTTGCGCTCCCCCGGATCCGGATTCACCGCGGTCAGCAGGCGACGGGCTCCGGCAAAACGAAGTGACGCCGCAGCGTGAACACGGCCTGGTAGGCGTCGCGCACGGCCTCGCCGATGCGGGCGACCTGCATCGCGTCGCCGATGCGGATGGCCGGCACGTCGGTCCCGCCCAGGGCTTCGTAGAGGGTGTTGTCAGGTTCGAGCCCGTGGGCCAGCAGGACCGAGGAGGCCGGTTGCTCGATCAATTCGCCGCCCTGGGCGAGGATGACGTGCTCGCCGTCGATGGCATGGAGGCGGGTCTTGTCGACGATGCGGATCGCCGCATTGGCGTGGAGCCGCTGCAACAGGGCGATGCGGTAGAGCGCCTCGGCATTGCGGGCGAGGAAGGCGCGGTCGGAGCGGGTGACCAGCATCACGCTGTGCCCGGCCTTGGCGAGGTGTTCGGCGGTCTCGGTCCCTGTCTCGCCGCCGCCGTAGATGATGACCGGGCGTTCCGGGGAAGAGGGCGGCACCTCGGCTTCGCCGATCAGCGCCTCGAAGGCCGGCGCGGTCGGCAAGTTGCCCCAGGCGGCCAGGTCGAGCGGCGCAGGGCGCGAGCCGCCAGCGAGGATCACCGCGTCGGGCCGGTCGGCGGCAAGGCTGTCGGCCGAGACGAGCGAGCCGGTCCGGACCTGGACCCCGCTGCGTTCGATGCGGTTCACCAGGAAGCGGTGGTACCAGAACAGCTTGTCCTTCCCCGGCGGGATGGCCGAGGTGATCAGGTTGCCACCGAGCCGCTGCCGCTTTTCGTGGAGGGTGACCTTGAAGCCGGCCTGCTCGAGCAGGAGCGCCGCGGCCATGCCCCCCGGTCCCGAGCCGACCACCGTGGCGCGCAGGCCATTGGCGAAGCGATCGATCTCCGGCTCGGTTTCCTTGCCGCAGCGCGGGTTTTCGGCACAGGCGACCGAGCGGCTTTGGGCGAGTTCGCGAATGCACCAGTTGCAGGAGGTGCAGGGCCGGATATCGTCGGCGAGCCCCCGCTGCGCCTTGATCGGCCACATCGGATCGGCCAGCAGGGCGCGGCCGAGCGAGACGATGTCGGTGTCGCCGTCGATCACCGCCTGCTCGCACTTGTCGGGCCAGCGCATCACGCCGGCGGTGATGACCGGCCGCCCGGACGCGGCGCGGATGCGCCGGGCGTTGGCGAGGCGGTTGCCCTCTTCGACGGACATCGGCTCGAGGATCAGTTGGGGACTTTCGAGGAAGCCCTGGGTGATGTCGAAGGCCTCCACCCCGGCCGCGGCGAAATGCGGCACGATGCGCTCGCTGCCCTCGATGGTGAGACCGCCGGGGACGCCGTCGATCACCGACATGCGATAGAGCAGGGGCTTGTCGCCCATCTGCGCCTTGACCGCCTTGATCACCTCCAGGCCGAACTGCATCCGCCGGTCGAAATCGCCGCCCCAGGCGTCATCGCGGTGGTTCATCACCGGCGAAAGGAACTGATGGAGCAGATAGCCGTGACCGCCATGCAGCATGACGCCGTCGTAGCCGGCGAGCATGGCGAGGCGCGCGGCATTGGCATAGCTGGCGATGATCCGGCGGATTTCGGCGTCTTCGAGGGCGCGGGGGGCGCCGGTCATGTAGATCGACTTCAGGGGGATCGCGCTGGGCGCGACCGGGGTCATGCCGATGACGCTTTCCTTGGCCTGGCGCCCGGCGTGCGAAAGCTGGATGACGGCCTTGGCGCCTTCGGCATGGATCGCGGCGGTCAGGCGCGCGTGGCCGGACTTGTAGCGGTCGTTGTCCAGCCGCAGCTGCGGCACGTTGGAGCTGAACCCGTCGGTGCCGTCGACGCAGGTAAATTCGGTCAGGATGAGCCCCGTGCCGCCCCGCGCGCGTTCGCGGTACCAGGCGACGATCGCATCGTTCACGCCGCCGTCCGGTTCGCCGAGGTGGGTTTCCATCGGCGCCATGGCGATGCGGTTCTTCAGCTGGAGCGTGCCGATGCTGAACGGCTCGAACAGGCGGGGATAGGCCATGACGGCGGAAGCCTCTCAATGTTTCTGGTTATGGGTACAGAGTACCGCGGGCCGCTGGCGGGATAATCTGCTGTTTTCGACATGCATTATACGCTAGGGCGAGATAATGAGCGATCGCCTGACGCCTCTCCAGGTCCTAGTCGCCATCGTCGACAGCGGCGGCTTCGCCCGTGCGGCGGAGCGCCTCGCCATGTCGCCGACCATGGTCTCCACGCATCTGGCGCGACTGGAGAGCCGGCTCGGCACGCGACTGATCCACCGGTCGACGCGGCGCTTCACCCTGACTGCCGAAGGTCACATGCTGGTGGCCGAGGCGCGCGCCTTGCTGCATTCGCTCGACGCAGCCGAAGAGGCGGTGCGGCGGGGGCGCGGCGGGCCGAGCGGCCGGGTCCGGATCGAGGCTCCGGGGGCGCTGGGACTGCGGTTCATCGCTCCCGCGCTGCCGCGGTTCCGCGCGGCCTATCCGCATATCGTCCTCGACGTGAATGTCAGCGACCGGACGGGTTCGGAGCGGCCGCAGGCGATGGACCTGATGGTCCGGGTCGGCCTGCCGCTGGACGGCAAGAGCGAGGTGTTGCGCCTGGGGCAAACCCGGTTCGTCCAGGTCGCCTCGCCGGAATACCTTGCCCGCCGCGGGGTGCCCGGACGTCCGGAGGATCTGCTCGAGCATGAGACAGTGGTCTATACGACCACCGACCGACCCATCGGCCTGTGGCGCTTCGTGCGCGGGGAGGAAAGGAGGGCCATGCGGCTGACCGGCGTTGCCACCTTCAATCACGGCGACGCGATCACCAGCGCGGTGGTGGCCGGCCTCGGTATTGCCCAGACGCTGGAATTGTTGGTGGCGCCCGAACTGGAGGCGGGCGCGCTGGTGCAGGTCCTGCCGGACTGGAACGCGGACCCCGTGGACATCCAGCTGCTGTTCGCGCCCGACCGGCTCAACCGCCCCGCGGTCCGGGCCGTGATCGACTTCCTGAGGAGCGAAGTCGATTGGCGCGGATAGTCTTGCCATTATAGGTACCAGAAAGTAGCGTTATCGGACTGACGCACGGCACGAGCCGGCCCCGTCTTCCCGAGGATGCCATGCAGGAGCAGATCCCCGAGCACGTTCCGCCGCACCTCGTGCGCGACTTCGACATGTACCGGCTTCCCGGACTTGAGAGCGGCCAGTCGGCCGATATCCATGCGCTGTGGAAGGCGGTGCAGGATGAAAGCCCGCCGGTGTTCTGGACCCCGCACCATGGCGGGCACTGGGTGGTTCACCGCCACGGCGACATGCAGCAGGTGCTGGCCGATCACGCGACCTTTTCCAATGCCGAGCCGTTCATCCCCAAGGGCGTGATCCCGTTCCAGACCCCGGTCCAGCTGGATCCGCCCGACCACACCGCCTTTCGCAAGCTGCTGATGCCGGCCTTCTCGCCCGCGGCCCTGGCGCGCGCGACCCAGGCCGCGCGGCAGGCCGCGGTCGAGATCATCGAGGAGATCAGGCCGCGCGGCGGGTGCGAATTCGTCGCGGACTTCGCTGGGGTGATGCCGATCATCGCCTTCCTCAACCTGATCGACCTTCCTGCTGAGGACAGTTCCTACCTGCGCGCCGTGGCGATGGTGATGAGCAATCCGGCGAATCCCGGCGCGCCGGCAGCCTGGGCCGAGATGTCGGACTATGTCCGCCGCCAGATCGACCTGCGCCGCGCCGCGCCGCGCGATGACCTGATCTCCTCGTTCCTGCGCGCGAGGGTGCTGGGCCGCGCCCTGACCGAGGAGGAGGTCTTCTCCATGACCCTGCTGGTGGTGGGCGGCGGACTGGACACCGTGGCCTCGATGACCGGCCTGCTCGCCGCGCACCTGGCGCAGCATCCCGAACTGCAGCGCCAGCTGGCCGACAACCCCGCGCTGCTCGACAATGCGCCCGAAGAAGTCGCTCGCCGCTTCGGCACGAGCAATCTTGCGCGCCTCACGCGCCGCGATGCCGAGATCTCAGGGGTGAAGATCCGCGCGGGCGACATCGTGCTGGGGCTGTTTCCGCTGGCCGGGCTCGACGAGCGGGTCAATCCCGAGCCGCTCAAGCTCGATTTCACCCGCCAACGGCCGCTCCATTTCGCCTTCGGCACGGGTCCGCACACCTGCATCGGCAACCGGCTCGCCAAGCGGGAAATCCGGATCTTCCTGGAGGAATGGCTCGGCCGAATTCCCGAGTTCCGCCTGAAGCCGGGAACGTTGCCACATGTCCACACCGGGATCGTCAATTCGGTGACCCGGCTGGAGCTGGTCTGGTAGTCAGCCGATGAGCCGCTTCAGATCGTGGTCGAGCGCGGCCTGCGAGAAGCGGCTGGCATAGGCGGTGTTGACCGCCTCGGTCTGGTATTTGGTGGGGTTGGTCAGGAAGATGAACAGGCCCCAGACCAGCGAGCGGCGATAGTCGAGCCAGGCCGCATCAAATGTGGGCGCGGCGACGCCGTGGCTCGCCAGGGCCGCGAGGTAGCGTTCGAGCAGGGGGACTTCCCAGCGGGCTCGATCGGCCTGATCGAGCGCGCAGGCGACATGGTAGGAAACCTCGTGGTGCCAGGCCGTGCGGGCGACCTGGGCATCGAAGAAACCGGGGACCCCGTCCTCGAGGATATAGAGGTTGCCGAGATGGGTATCGCCGTGGATCAGGCAGCACGGCTGATCGAACTGGATGCGGCCGATTTCCTGAAGTGCGTGAGCCATCCATTCGCGATCGTGCCAGGTGACCGAAGCGGCCGCTCCGCGCGGCGAAGCCATGTAGAAATCCCAGACATCCGGGACGAGGAACCGGTTCATGAATTCCAGGCCCCAGGTTTCGAACCGGCTGCCGATATCGGCCCAGCGCCCGCCCGGCTCGAACTCGGGGGATTCCCAGGTTTCCGCGTGATAGCGGGCCATGGCGTCGATCCGGCGGGCGACCTGGTCGAAGGTCTGCGGGCGCAGCGGATTGCAGAACTCCACGCCAGGGCGGCGCAGATCTTCCATGATGACGATCGACTGGTGCGACGACGGATCGCTGCCGGCGAAGTAACACTCGGGCGAAGGCATCGACAGGCGCGGCTGGATATCGGCATAGAACCGCGCCTCGTTGGCGTACATCGGCCCCATGTCCTGGCTGTGTTCCTCGAAACCGCCCTTGACGATTATGCTGGACGGCAGGCTCTCCGCGCCCGGTCCGGTGCAGCCGAGGCGGACGCGGATCTTGGTCGAGGTGCCCAGCATCACATCGACGATATCAGCGGATGTGACGACAACCTCCGGTCGGCGCTGGCGCAGCGCTGCGGTAAGCCAGGCGGCGGTGACGCCTTCCGGCTTGACCGGAAGCGGAAGTGCGGGGGCGGGGGTCGAGGCTAGCGTCATGCCGATCGCTCCGAGGAAACAGGGAAGAGAGGAAGCCGATGCAGTTTGCAGACTACCGCGACCGGTACCGGACGATCCGGCTGGCCCGGGACGAGGCCGGGGTGCTCGAAATGACGCTCCACACCCGCGGGGGCGAGGCCCTGTGGGGTTCCACGCCGGAGAGCCTGCATGGCGAATTGGGCGAATGCCTGGCCGACATCGCGCGCGACCGTGAGAACAAGGTCGTCCTGCTGACCGGCACAGGGGCCAGTTTCTGCGCCGGGCTGGACATGGAGGAGATGCCGCGCGAGGCGAGCTTCCCCGCCAGCTGGGAGCGCCTGTTCGAAGAGGGCAACGCCCTGCTGGAGCGGCTGCTCGAGGTCCCGGTGCCGATGATCGCGGCGGTCAACGGGCCGGCGCTGGTCCATGCCGAAGTGGCGGTGCTGTGCGATATCGTGCTCGCCGCCGACCATGCCGAATTCGCCGACGTGGCGCACATGATCAACGGGGTGGTTCCGGGCGACGGCGTCCACGTGGTCTGGCCGATGCTGCTCGGGCCGAACCGGGGGCGCTATTTCCTGCTGACCGGTGAGCGGATCGGCGCCGAGGAAGCGCGGCGGCTGGGCGTGGTCGGCGAAGTGCTGGCCGCCGAGGCGCTGCTGCCGCGGGCGCGCGAACTGGCGGCGCAGCTGGCGCGGCTGCCGGCGATCACCCTGCGCCACACCCGCCGTCTGCTGGTGCGCAACCTGCGCCGGCGGATGCGCGAGGAACTGGGCGAGGGGCTCGCGCTCGAGGGGCTCGCCCTGATGCGGGGCTGACGCCACGGCGCGCCCGCTCAGCCGGACAGCCCCATGGCCCGGCGGGCGGCGAGGACCGTGTCCATCTCGTCAAGCCCGCTGAGCGGTACGGCATAGCGGGTGCGATCGTCGATCTGGCCGATGTGGGCGAGGATGTCCTCGGCGCTGGGCGCTTCGGTGCCGGGCACGTACCAGCCCTCGGTCGCGCCGACGAACAGGCGCGAGTACTTGCCGCCCAGCACCGAGTACATGTTCTGCGACGTGTCGCAGGCCCGGCTGGCCATGTAGCAGGCGAGCGGCGCGACGAACGACGGCTTCATCCCGTCGGCATAGTGGCGCGAGCGTTCGCCCGCGGCCTTGAGGAAGGCGACGTCGGGCCGCTCGGCCAGGGGGGTGCCGCCGAGGCGCCCGCCGGCGGCATTGGGGAAGAGCGCGTTGACCTTCACGCCCTCCGGGGCTTCCTGGGCGATGACGTTCATCAGGCCGATCAGCGCGGTCTTTGCCGAGCCGTAGTTGGCGCGGAACGGGCTGCCGAAGATGCCGGACTGCGAAGAGACCAGCAGCAGGCGGCCGTAGCCCTGCCTGACCATCTCCCGGTAGGCCGGCTGGCAGACGTGGAACGCGCCCTTGGCGTGGACCGCGTAGACCGCCTCGATGTCTTCTTCGGTGAGGTCGCCGAAGGCGACGTTGCGCTGGTTGCCCGCATTGCTGATCACCGCGTCGACCCGCCCGAAGGCGGAGAGCGCCGCGTCGATGATCGCCTGTCCGCCTTCAGCCGTGGCCACCGTATCGTAATTCGCGATGGCGCGGGCGCCCATGTCCTTGAGCTCGGCGACGATCGCATCGGCCCAATCGGTGGACCCGCCCGCGCCGGTGGTGGCGCCGCCGAGGTCGTTGGCGACGATGGCCGCGCCGCGCCCGGCCAGTTCGCGGCAGAAGGCCGAGCCCAGCGCGCCGCCCGCGCCGGTGACCACGACCACCTGGCCGCTGAAGTCGATCCTGTCCGCCAAGGTACTCTCCCGTTTGTCTTATCTGTTCAGGCGGGCCGCCCCTGGGCCCGGAAATGTCAGGCTTTCCAGACCAGCGGCAGCCGGTCGACGCTGCCGTTGACCCCGGTGCGGAAGCGTGGCGGATCGTTCGGGTCGAGCTCGAAATCCGGAATACGCTTGAGCCATTCCTCGAGCAGGATCTTCAGCTCGATCCGTGCCAGCATCGAGCCGGGGCAGACGTGAGGGCCCGCGCCGAAGGTGGTCTTGGACGTCGACTTGCGGGTGAAGTCGACCGCCAGCGGATCGTCATAGTCGCGCGGGTCGACCGCGCCGAACGGGGTGCCCATCAGCACCTTGTCCCCGGCGCGCATGGCGACCCCGTGGAAATCCGTGTCGGCGACGACGGTGCGGCCCGGGTTGGTCAGGGCAAAGCGCCGGAGGAATTCCTCGACCGCCGGGGTCACCAGATCGGGGTTCTCGATCAGCTGGCGGCGGTGGCCGGGCGAGCCGGCGAGGAAGTGCATGATGTGGCCCATCATCGATGCGACGGTAT
>Ga0207667_10008081_pt1 | contig 12539 bp, 9 predicted proteins | sample KBSCornC52_FD_184301 | JGI IMG/M metagenome (GOLD analysis project Ga0207667, IMG submission 184301) | Corn rhizosphere microbial communities from Kellogg Biological Station, Michigan, USA - KBS Corn C5-2 (SPAdes) (version 2) | ecosystem: Host-associated > Plants > Roots > Rhizosphere > Soil ...
CGTGCGCGGCTACATCATCGGTTCGGGCTGGAAGGATTACCAGGCGACCGGTGCCGTCTGCGGCATCCAGTTGCCGGCTGGCCTGCGCCAGGCCGACAAGCTGGCCGAGCCGTTGTTCACCCCGGCCGCGAAAGCCGACCTGGGCGAGCACGACGAGAACATCAGCTTCGCCGACATGGAACAGCGCATCGGTTCGGAACTGGCCAACAAGATCCGCGACGTCAGCATCCAGCTGTACAAGACGGCCGCCGACTATGCAGCCACGCGCGGCATCATCATCGCCGACACCAAGTTCGAATTCGGCCTGGACGAGAACGGGGTGCTGCACCTGATGGACGAAGTCCTGACCGCCGATTCCTCGCGCTTCTGGCCGGCCGATTCGTACGCCCCGGACATGTCGCCGCCGTCGTTCGACAAGCAGTTCGTGCGCGACTACCTGGAAACGCTGAAGGACTGGAACAAGACTCCGCCGGCGCCGGCGCTGCCGCAGGACGTCATCGACAAGACCCAGGCCAAGTACTTCGAGGCCATCGAACGCCTGACGGGCGAGAAGCTGAAGGTCTGAGATGGCGGAACAGAACAAGCCCGAAGTTAATCCCCTGGTCGGCGTGATCATGGGCTCCAGTTCCGACTGGGACGTGATGCAGCACGCAGTCGCCATGCTGAAGCAGTTCGGCGTGCCGTTCGAGGCACAGGTGATCTCGGCGCACCGCATGCCGGACGAGATGTTCACGTACGCGGAAACCGCCCGTAGCCGCGGCCTGCGCGCGATCATCGCCGGCGCCGGCGGTGCCGCGCACCTGCCGGGCATGGTGGCCGCGAAGACGGTCGTGCCGGTGCTGGGCGTGCCCGTGCCGTCGAAATACCTGCGCGGCGAAGACTCGCTGCTGTCGATCGTGCAGATGCCGAAGGGCGTGCCCGTGTCGACGTTCGCCATCGGCGAGGCCGGCGCCGCGAACGCCGCGCTGACGGCGATTGCCATCATCGCCACCACCGACGACGCGCTGGCCGGCCAGCTGGAACAATTCCGTGCCCAGCAGACGGCCGCCGCCAAGGCCATGACCCTGCCCGTGAACGAGTGATGAGTAATATGAAGTCCCCAGCCTATCTCCCAGCTGCCGGCGAACCCGCCTGGCTGGGCGTGATGGGCGGCGGCCAGCTGGGTCGCATGTTCGCCCACGCCGCACAGGCGATGGGCTACCGCGTGGCCGTGCTGGAGCCGTCGACCGACTGCCCGGCCGGCCAGGTGGCCGAGCGCCTCGTCGAAGCCGGTTACGAAGACGCCGCCGGCCTCGATGCGCTGGCCGCGCAATGCGTGGCCGTCACGACGGAATTCGAAAACGTCCCGGCCGCCAGCCTGTCGCGCCTCGCGCAGCAGGTGTTCGTGGCGCCGGATGCACATGGTGTGTCCGTCGCCCAGGACCGCATCGCGGAAAAATCGTTCTTCGTCGCCAGCGCGAATAAATCCGGCGTGATGCCGGCGCCGCACAAGGTCATCGCAAGCGAGGCCGACATCGACGCCATCGCCGACGACCTGTTGCCCGGCATCCTGAAAACGGTGCGCATGGGCTATGACGGCAAGGGCCAGGTGCGCGTGCGCACGCGCGACGACGTGCGTGCCGCATGGGAGTCCATGGGCCGCGTGACCTGTCTGCTGGAAAAGATGCTGCCGCTCGCCTACGAGGTGTCGGTGCTGACGGCGCGCGGGGCGGATGGCCAGTCGGTCGTCTACCCGATCGCCGAGAACGTGCACCGCGACGGCATCCTGTTCACGACGACCGTGCCCGGCCCGAACGTCTCCGCCGACTGCGCCCGCAAGGCGCAGGACGCCGCGCGCGCCATCGTGGCCGAGCTGGGCTATGTCGGCGTGCTGTGCATCGAATTCTTCGTGCTGGCGGACGGTTCGCTGGTCGTCAACGAGATGGCGCCGCGGCCGCACAACAGTGGCCACTACACGATCGACGCCTGCATCACGAGCCAGTTCGCCCAGCAGGTGCGGGCGATGGCGAGATTGCCGCTGGGCGATGTGCGCCAGCATTCGCCGGCCGTGATGCTGAACATCCTCGGCGACGTATGGTTTGATGGAGAAACCGTCCGCGAACCGGCGTGGGACCAGGTGCTGGCGCTGCCCGGCGCCAACCTGCACCTGTACGGCAAGACGGACCCGCGCCGCGGCCGCAAGATGGGCCATGTGACGTTCGTCGCGCCCTCGCTGCAGGCGGCGCAGGACAGCTTTGCCAAGGCCTGCGCCATCCTGGAAATCGAGCTGTGAAGCGAGCTGTGACCGACGTGAAGGAATCCGGCCAGGCCGAGATCGAGGCCGCCGCGCGCGCGCTCGAGGCCGGGCGGCTCGTCGCGCTGCCGACCGAGACCGTGTACGGCCTCGGCGCCGACGCCGAGAATCCGGCCGCCGTCGCCGCGATCTATGCGGCCAAGGGCCGGCCGCAGGACCATCCCGTGATCGTGCACGTGGCGCCCGGTGCTGACCTCGATTACTGGGTCACCGATATTCCGTCTGAAGCGCGCCAACTGGCCGACGCCTTCTGGCCGGGCCCGCTGACGATGATCTTAAAGCGTGCGCCGCACATCCCGGACGCCGTCTCGGGCGGCCAGGACACGGTCGGCATCCGCTGCCCGTCGCATCCGGTTGCGATCCGGCTGCTGCAGGCATTCAAGGGCGGCAAGGGCGGCGTCGCGGCGCCGTCGGCCAATAAATTCGGCGCCGTCAGCCCGACGACCGCGCAGCACGTGCGCGACGAGTTCGGCGCCGACATCGGAGACCATGGCCGCATTGCGTTCGTGCTGGATGGCGGCCAGAGCGAGGTCGGCATCGAATCGACGATCGTGGACCTGTCGCGCCTGGCGACACATGGTCCCGTGCTGCTGCGTCCGGGCCATATCTCGGCGGATGCGATTGCGGCCGTGATCGATCAGGTGCCGGCCCGTCCGGACGCCGCTGCACCACGGGCCTCCGGCACGCTGGAATCGCATTACGCACCGCATACGCCGGTCGCCATGCAGGACACGGCCACCTTGGCGGCCACGTTGTCCGGTTTGCATGGGGCAGGGCGCAAGGTCGCGCTGATCCATTATTCCGACCTGCCGGCCACGCATGCGGCCGTACGGCTGCCCAGGTCGCCGGAAGGCTTCGCCCACGCCCTGTACGCGGCGCTGCGGACGATGGATGGCACGTCCGCCGACGTCATTCTCGTCGAGGCACCGCCGCAGGATGGCCCGTGGCTGGGCGTCAACGATCGCCTGCGCCGCGCCGCGCATGGTTCGACCGGCATCGTGCACGGGCTCATAAACAACAGTCCCGCACTGTAAACCGTCCCTGATCTTTCCAAAAACGCCCGGCGGCTGCATGCTATGCGGCAACGTCTACTGCCGGGCGCCGCGCGGCTTTCCTCCCGCTACCGCTGCGCGTCCGTATCATTTCATCACCGTTCAGTCGAAGTCCGTCCATGCGTTCGCTCCTCATTTCGGCCCTCGGTCTCGGGCTGGGTTCCCTGCTTGCCGCCTGCAGCGGCGGCACCACCGCCGGCGGCACGCCGACCGGCGTCGTCAATCCCGACCCGTTGCCCGCCCCGGTGCGCGGCAGCCTCGTGAGCCAGGCCGCCTCCGTGTCCGTCAACGTCGGCGGCACGAGCCTCACCACGCTGAGCCCTTCCACCCTGGCCGGCTTCCTCGAGTCGGCCCAGCAGGGCACCGTGACCGTCGCAGGCCAGCCCCAGTGCTCGGTCTCCGTCTACCGCGTGCACTACAACACCGTTGGCGGCGCCGGCGAAGCGACGGATGACAGCGCCGCCATCTTCGTGCCGACAGGCGGCGGTGCCTCGTGCAGCAACTCGCGCCCGGTCGTGTTGTATGCGCACGGCACCTCGCTGCAAAAATCGTATGACATGGCCGACATCGCCAACAATACGGAAGCCCGGCTGGCGGCGGCGGTGTTCGCGGCCCAGGGCTTCATCGTCGTCGCGCCGAACTACACGGGGTATGCCGGTTCGTCCCTCGGCTACCATCCCTATCTCGACCGCATTGCCCAGGCGGCCGACATGATCGACGCCCTGCGCGCCGCGCGGTCGTCGTTCACGGCGATCGGTGCGAAGGACTCCGGCAAACTGATGGTGACGGGCTATTCGCAGGGCGGCTATGTCGCGCTCGCCACGCAGCGCGCCATGCAGGAGCTGGGTACGAACGAGTTCGTCCTGACGGCGGCATCCGGCATGTCCGGGCCGTATGCGCTCGCCCGGTTTGGCGACGACCTGTTCGGCGGCGCACCACGCAACGGCGCCACCGTGATCGTCCCGATGATCATCAACGCCGGCCAGCACGCCAGTGCCACGCAGTACACGACGCCGTCCGACGTCTACGAGGCGCAATATGCGGGGACGATCGCCGACCTGGTGCCGGGTACGCTCGGCAGCAGCGAACTGGTCGACCAGGGCAGGTTACCTTCCACGGCGCTGTTCGCCGCGGATTCGCAGCCGCAGAAGGCCGGCTATACGCAGTATTTCGGTGCCAACAACCTGATCCGCACGGCATACCGCAACGGCTACCTGGCCGACCTGGCATCCCATCCGTGCGACGGCAGCGCGACGGCGCCGCTGGCCTGTGCGCCGACCCACAACCTGCGCAAGTGGCTTTTGCGCAACGATTTGCGCAGTTATATGCCGAGCGCGCCGACGATGTTGTGTGGCGGCCACGATGATCCCGTCGTGCCGTTCTTCAATACGACGTCGGCCGCCACGTACTTCAGCGCCCGCGGCAGCAACATCACCCTGGTCGATATCGACGACACGCCCGGCCTGAACGACCCGTATCGCACCGCCAAGGCCGGATTCGTGGCGGCGAAAACGATCCTGCGCGCTGCGTCGGGCGAGGGCGCCGTGGCATCGGCCTACCACGCCGGCCTCGTCGCGCCGTTCTGCATGGCGGCGACGCGGGATTATTTCCAATCAGTCTTGTGGCACTGAGCAAATGTGCGCACCGGCGGCGTTGCTATAATCGGCCGCTGCCGGCTTGTCTCTAACGCAACTGTGTGTCATTGCCGGCGCATGACAAAGTTTTTCGCTATACAACGTTGCCGAACACTGGCATATTAGTCGGGTCACGAATAGCACGGGCGTTCGTTTCAGTAGAAAAATTCTTTAGGAGACACAATGCGTAAGACCTCATTCGCGCTCGCACTGCTGACCGCTGCCGTCCTTTCGGCTTGCGGCGGCAGCAGCCCTCGCGGCGGCGACCAGAACCCGGCCACCAAATTCAGCGCCCAGGTATCGTTCGGCGACAGCCTGTCGGACGTCGGCACGTATGCCGTCGGCACCGTCAAGGCGCTGGGCGGCGGCAAGTTCACGATCAACGGCGACAACACGTCGATCAGCAAGGATCTGACGGGCAAGAACTGGACCGAATTCGTCGCAGCCCAGCTGCAACTGCCGGCACCGTGCCCGGCCCAGACAGGGCTCAATGGCGACGCGAGCAAGGGCTTCAACGTGCCGGTCACTTTCAACGTCAACTGCCTGAACTATGCGCAGGGCGGCTCGCGCGTGACGATTCCGATCGGCCCGAATAACGCGGCAACCGGCTCCGCTATCGGTGCGACCACCGTGCCCGTGGTGACGCAGATCGCGAACCACCTGGCCAAGACCGGCGGCAAGTTCAGCGGTACCGAACTCGTGAACGTGACGGCGGGCGGTAACGACATCCTGTTCCTGCTGGGTCAACTGTCGGCGAGCGCTACCGCTGCCGGCACCACTGCCGGTGCGCAGGCCTTTGCCGTGTCGCTGGCGACCCAGCTGGCCGCCGGTGCGACGAACCCGGCCACGGCCGCGCAATCGATCGGCCTGGCGATCCAGACGGAAGCGGCGCGCCCCGGCCATACCGACGCCACCATCGTCCAGGCCGCCGTCACCGCCGCCGTCATGGCCGGCAATACCGCAGCCGCCCAGCAGAGCGTCTACGGTCCGATGGTCACCAAGGCCCAGGCCGATGCCACGGCCGCCGGCCAGAAGGCGGGCGCCGATTACCTGACCGCTAATGCCGCGGGTGTCGTCACCGCGATGGCCACCGCCGGCGCCGAGCTGGGTGCCCTCGTCAAGACGCAGATCGTCGGCAAGGGCGCGAACTACGTCGTCGTGAACAACCTGCCCGACGTGGCCTCGACGCCGGCTGGCAAATCGAAGTCGGCCGACGTCCAGGTGCTGATCCAGAAGGCCGTCGATGCGTTCAACGCGCAGCTGAAAGCCGCCGTCGCGAGCGAGCCGAAAGTCTTGTACGTCGACCTATGGAGCATCAGCCACGACGAAGTCATCAACCCGGGCCCGTACGGTCTCACCAATACGACGACCCCGGCCTGCGGCCCGAACGCGCTGGGCACCACGTCGCTCGTCTGCAACGCGACGAACGTGATCGCCGGCGACGTCAGCCGCTACATGTTCGCCGACGACGTGCACCCGACGCCGTACGAGAACTGGCTGATCGCGCGCTATGTCCTCGAGCAGATGGCCGTGAAGGGCTGGCTGTAATCGTCACGACAGGCCTGTCCGCGCGGACGGGCCATCCATAAGAATCAGGAGAAAACATGAAAGTAAGTTCCAATGTCGTGAAACTGCTCGTTGCGGCGGGCGCGCTGGCCGTGGCGGGCGGAGCAGCGGCACAGGCTCAGGGAAAGTGGGCGGTGTCGCTGGGCGCCGCCCAGATCACCCCGCACGTGACAAGCGGCGTGATTTCCGCGCCGGCCCTGCCGAACTCGCTGGCCGACGTCGGCAAGGACACGGAACCGGTGATCGTCGTCAACTACGGCATCACCGACAACATCACCGGCGAATTCACGTTTGCGAAGCCCTACAAGCACAGCCTGTACGGCGCGGGCTCCCTTGCCGGCACGGGTGAGCTGGGCACGGTGCAAGCCTTGCCGCCGACCGCGTTCGTGCAATACCGCTTCTTCCAGCCGAACTCGGCCTTCCGTCCGTATGTCGGCATCGGCGTGACTTATGCCTATTTCTACAAAGAAACCGGCTCGTTCCGGTTGACGGCGCTGACGAACCCGGGCGGTCCGGCGACGACGTTCAGCATCGACAACAAGCTGACCATGTCGGGCCAGATCGGCGGTGTCTGGAACTTCAACGAAAAATGGTTCCTCAACGCGGCGCTCGTGAAGACCCGCCTGCGGACCGACGTGCATTTCTCGACGGGGCAGAACCAGCACATGAAGCTGGATCCGAACTCGACCGTGCTGACGCTGGGCTACAAGTTCTGAGCGGCCTCGTCGCTCAAATAAAAAAACCTGCCGCTCGGCAGGTTTTTTTTGATCTCAGTATCGTTAAAACGCCGCGATACCGGTCTGTGCGCGCCCCAGGATCAGCGCATGGATGTCATGCGTGCCTTCGTAGGTGTTGACGACTTCCAGATTGACGAGATGCCGCGCCACGCCGAACTCGTCGCTGATGCCGTTCCCACCCATCATATCGCGCGCCATGCGGGCGATATCGAGGGCCTTGCCGCACGAATTGCGTTTCATGATCGACGTGATCTCGACCGCGGCGGTGCCTTCGTCCTTCATGCGGCCCAGGCGCAGGACGCCCTGCAGGCCCAGCGTGATTTCCGTCTGCATGTCGGCGAGCTTCTTCTGGATCAGCTGGTTGGCCGCCAGCGGCTTGCCGAACTGCTTGCGGTCCAGCACGTACTGGCGCGCGCGGTGCCAGCAGTCTTCCGCGGCGCCGAGCGCACCCCAGGCGATGCCGTAGCGGGCCGAGTTCAGGCAGGTGAACGGACCCTTCAGGCCGCGCACCTCGGGGAAGGCGTTTTCCTCGGGGCAGAACACCTCGTCCAGCACGATTTCTCCCGTGATCGATGCGCGCAGGCCCACCTTGCCGTGGATCGCCGGCGCCGACAGGCCCTTCCAGCCCTTCTCGAGCACGAAGCCGCGGATCTGGCCTTCGTCATCCTTGGCCCAGACGACGAACACGTCGGCGATCGGCGAGTTCGTGATCCACATCTTGGAACCGGTCAGCGAGTAACCGCCATCGACCTTGCGCGCGCGCGTGATCATCGAGCCCGGATCGGAGCCGTGGTTCGGTTCCGTGAGACCGAAGCAGCCGATCCATTCGCCGGTCGCCAGTTTCGGCAGGTATTTCTGCTTCGTTTCCTCATTGCCGAATTCGTGGATGGGCACCATCACGAGCGACGACTGCACGCTCATCATCGAACGGTAGCCCGAATCGACGCGCTCGACTTCGCGCGCGATCAGGCCATAGCTGACGTAGTTCAGGCCGGGGCCGCCGTATTGCTCGGGGATCGTCGGGCCCAGCAGGCCCAGCTCGCCCATCTCGCGGAAGATGGCGATGTCGGTCGTTTCATGGCGGAAGGCTTCCAGGACGCGCGGCAGCAACTTGTCCTGGCAATAGGCTGCGGCGGCGTCGCGCACCATGCGCTCTTCGTCGACCAACTGCTCGTTCAGCAGCAACGGGTCATCCCAATGGAACTGGGCTTTGCGGGGCGTATCGGAACGGCTCATGGGGCTCCTGTCTCTCAATAAATGGGCGAGCGGGTAGCCGCCCGGATCGAGCCATTATAGAAACCCCGCCAGGGCGCATCTTTTCAAACTGCGACAGGCATTTTCATTTTTAAACGGACAAGACGGCACGCTCAGGACGAGGTCAGTTCCGGCCAGGTGCAGCCGCCTGCCGCATGCAGCCGTCCGCGTCCGCTCCGCTTGGCCTCGTACAGGGCGCAGTCGGCCGCTTCCAGCAGTTCCCGGTAGACCTGTTCGAAATACTGGCGCGGCGGCGCGGCCCCGCCGTGCAAGGCCGCCGGCGCCGGCGGCAGCGTGGCCATGCCGACGCTGCCGCGCACGGGCAAGCTCCGGCCCTGCCATTCGATGCGCGTATCCTGCAACAGGTCCAGGAGGCGCTCGGCGACCTGGGCGGCACCGATCTCGTCCGTCTCCGGCAGCACGACGACGAATTCGTCGCCGCCGTAGCGGCCCGCCAGGTCGCCTTCGCGCACGGTGGCACGCAGCAGGCGGCCCATGACGGCCAGCGCCTCGTCGCCGGCCAGGTGGCCGCTGTCGTCGTTGATGCGCTTCAGGCCGTCCATGTCCACCATCAGCAAGGTCAATGGGCCGCCATGACGGCAGGCCTTGCGGATCTCGACGATGGTCCATTGTTCGACGAAGCGGCGCACGTGCACGCCCGTGAGCGGGTCGACGGTGGCCATCTCGAACAGCTGCGCATTGCGGATCGCCACCGCGGCCTGGTTGGCGAACACGGACAGCAGTTCCAGGTCCTGGTCGCCCCGGATCGGCTTGTCGAGGTAGATCACGCCGATCACCTGGTCGGCCACGCACAGGGGCACGACAGTGGCGCCGCTGCCGACCAGCGTGTGGCGGCTCTGCATGGCCTGGTCCAGCGCCTGCGTCAGGCGGCCTTCGAGCACCGGACCGTCCAGCGCGCCGGCGTTCGCGTAGTGCCCGGTGGCCGCGTGCACGGCGGGGCCGGCATCGTCCTCGCACATGACGAGGAAGCTGGACGGCGCCGTGCCGGGATCGTGGTCGTGGCGCGTCCGGCTGGCGACGAAGGAATTGGCGACGCCGAACAGGCCGGTGACCTGCAGGATGATCCCCTGCAGCAGGCTTTCCAGCGGCTGCAGCCGGTGCAGCTCGGGCGTGGCATCGAGGATGTAGCGCAGGCCCTGGCGGCTCGTGTGCACCAGCCGGGCCGACTGCGCCGCCTTCAGTCCCACGTCCACCCACATCAGCAGCTTGTCGGGCCCTTCGCTCTTGTCGTGGTAGCCCTGGATGTCGAGGCGCTTGAGGAGCGCGCGCGGCGGTTGCTCGGACGCGTAGCCGGTCTGCAGGATCACCTGGAGCATCGGGTTCGTCTTGCGCAGTTCCCAGACGACGTCCTCGCCCGTCATGCCCTGCATGTAGAAGTCGAGCAGCAGCAGGTCGACATGGGTGCGGGCCAGCAGCGCCAGCACCTCTTCGCCGTCGTGCGCCGTCAGTACACGGTGGCCTTCGCGCTCGATCAGCATGCGGGTGGCGTCGAGGTAGGCCTGGTCGTCGTCGGCGAGCAGGATGACCCAGTCGGTGCGGGGGGCGTGGCGGGTTTTGCGGACCATGGTCACGGATCCTTTCCGGGATGCGGGAAATGCAGGGTGATGCAGGTGCCGGTGCCCGGCGTGCTGGCGACGTCGATCCGGCCGCCGAACTGTTCGACGACGATGTCGTGCACGATCGCCAGGCCCAGGCCCGTGCCCTGGCCGAACGGCTTCGTGGTGAACATCGGTTCGAAGATGCGGCGCAGGTCGGCCGGCGCGATGCCGCCGCCGTCGTCCTGCACGGCGAGTTCGATGCCGGCCGGCGATCCGGCCGCGCGCACGACGATGGCATGGGCGCCCGCGTCGAGGGCGTTGGTCAGCAGGTTGGTAACGACCTGGCCCAGTCCGCCGGGTGTCCCGGTCACCTCCAGCGACGGGTCGGGCACATCCAGGCGCACGCTGCAGCGCTGGCGCTTGAACTGGTGGTCGAGCAGCAGGATGCTTTCCTCCAGCGCCGGCACGACGGCGAAGCGCACGCGCTCCTCGTTGCCCTGCTGGCGCGTGTGGTGCTTGATGCTGCGTACGAATGCGGCGGCGCGCTGCGCCGAGCGCGTGGCCAGCGCGGCGCACTGGCGCATCTCGGCGACGATCTGGTGGTGGTCGTCCGCGGTGACGTCGGCGTCGTCCACCGAATCGGCATACTCCGCGACGAGCGCGTCCATCTCGGCCAGCGCAGCCCGGATCGCCGCCAGCGGCGTATTCATCTCGTGCGCGATGCCGGCCGTCAGGCGTCCCAGGGCCGCCATCTTTTCGGCGATCAGGAGCTTGTCCTGGTTCTCCTTGAGCGCCTGGTGCGCCGCTTCCAGTTCCTTCTGGCGTCGCGCCAGCGCCTGCTCGGCCAGTTCGCGCTCGGTCACGTCGAGCGCGATGCCGATCATGTGCGACGGCTGGCCGTTCGGATCGAGCAGCGGGATCTTGCGGGTCAGGACATAGCGCGTATCGCCGCCGGCACGCCGGACGGCGGTCACGGGCTGGTCGACGATCGTGCCCGACGCCAGCGCCTCGTGGTCGCGCAGCGTATCCAGGTCGGCGGCCGCGGGCGGGTCGATCTCGTGGACGGTACGGCCCAGGATCCGCTCGCGCGGGATGCCCAGCCAGCGCTCGCGTGCGCGGTTCACGAATTCGAAACGCAGGTCCGGCAGACGCTTCACGAACAGCATGGCCGGCATGTTCTCGACGACGGCATCGAGGAAGGCGGCGGCCTGGCGGGCCGTGCGCGCCTGGTTGACGGCTTCTTCCAGGGTGGCGACCAGCCACGTGGCGTGGGCGGCCTGGAAGGCGTCCACGTTGCCGGCATCGACCATTTCGGCGTGGAGGAGCATCCTGCGTCCCGGGGCGGCGTCCAGCGCGGCCAGCAGCGTGTCGAGCCAGACGCCCGGGTCGAAGAACATGGACAGGGCGAGCCGGCCCTCGCGGATGGCGCGCAGGCCGTCCGGCACGGCGCCGAAACCGGCCACCGCCAGCCGGGGCGCCTCTGGTCCGGCGGCGTCCAGGGCGTCCAGCGCGCCCAGCGCCAGTTGGTCTTCCATCGCCAGCACCAGGTCGCCGTCAGCCAGGCCGCCCTCGGCGAGCAGCGCGGCCACCTGCGCCTGCGCGTGCGCGCGCATGGCATCCGGCGCACTGCTGGTGCAGGGGGCGCCGATCGCCAGGTGCGCGATCTCGGGTGCGCACGCGCGCAAGACACCGACATTCACGTACGCGTGCGGCGTTTCGCCCAGCAGCAGGGCGCGCACGGGGCGGCCCGCGGCCAGGAGCGACGCCGCGCGGGCCATGCCTTCACCATGATCGGACCGGACCTGCGCGTGGACCGCCCAGGGCGCTATCCCAACCAGGTCACCCAGCAGCAACACCCGTGCGCCTGCCGCGTGCAGGCGTTCGACATGGGGCAGCAGGGCGGGCAGGTCGCGTTCCAGCGGACGCAGGGCGAGCACGTCGCCGGGCCCCAGTTCCAGCGCGGCCAGCACGTCGCGCTGTTGGGTGGTGGACCGGGCCGGCAAGTCCTCGAGCTGGAACCCGGCCTGCGCCATGCGTACGCGCGCCTGGACGCGGAAGCGGGTCCAGTAGAACGACAGGTCAAGGTCCGGGAGGCAAAGGACGAAACGGGGCGCGGCAGCCATGTGACGAATGGATAGAAACGGTGATAACCCGTTCATCCCATTCTACGCAGAAACGAAACCTACTGTAAGAAAAAGCAATATTGTCGTGGTTTTTCAGAACGTTGCAGGTCTTGACATGAAAGCCGGTGCCGGTGCTAGCCGCGCCCGGTGCTGCCGAAGCGTCCGCCGTGGAACAGCAGGGCCGGTTGCGGATGCACGGCGCATTCCTCGACCTCGCCCACGAAGATCACGTGGTCGCCTTCCGGATAGCGGCTGCGGTTGTGGCATTCGAACCAGGCCGAGACGCCTTTCAGGATCGGCTGGCCGGTGCGCGACAATTCG
>Ga0207667_10008085_pt1 | contig 12538 bp, 13 predicted proteins | sample KBSCornC52_FD_184301 | JGI IMG/M metagenome (GOLD analysis project Ga0207667, IMG submission 184301) | Corn rhizosphere microbial communities from Kellogg Biological Station, Michigan, USA - KBS Corn C5-2 (SPAdes) (version 2) | ecosystem: Host-associated > Plants > Roots > Rhizosphere > Soil ...
GATTGGAACACATACATCTACAACTATGGCCGCAACGAGGTGCGGAGTTTTCTGCTCTCGAGCGCTATGTTCTGGCTGGACAAATATCATGCCGACGGGTTGCGGGTGGATGCCGTGGCCTCGATGTTGTATCTGGACTACTCGCGGCGGGAGCATGAGTGGATTCCGAATAAATACGGTGGCCGGGAGAACCTAGAAGCCATCGAGTTCCTGCGGCAATTGAATCAAGAGGCATACAAGGAGCACCCGGACGTACAGACCTATGCGGAAGAATCGACCGCATGGCCGATGGTCTCCAAACCTATCTACGTGGGCGGCCTGGGCTTCGGCATGAAGTGGGACATGGGCTGGATGCACGACACCTTGTCGTATCTTTCCCATGATCCGATTCACCGGCAGTATCACCACAACCTTCTTACGTTCCGCATGTTGTATGGCTTCAGCGAAAACTTTGTGCTGCCGCTGTCGCACGATGAGGTTGTGCACGGGAAGGGTTCGATCTTTGGGAAAATGCCGGGGGACGAATGGCAGAAGTTCGCCAATCTGCGCTTGCTTTATGGATACATGTTCGCCCAGCCGGGGAAAAAGCTGTTGTTCATGGGCAATGAATTTGGGCAGGTGCGCGAGTGGGGACACGATAGCAGCCTGGAGTGGCACATCACGCAATACCCCCTACACTCGGGAGTGCAGAACTGGGTTGCGCAGCTGAATCGCCTCTATTGCGAGGAACGGGCGCTCTATGAGTTGGAAAATGACCCCGCCGGATTTGAGTGGGTCGATTGCAACGACACCGGAGCTAGCATTGTTTCTCTTCTGCGCAAAGCAAAGCGTCCGGAAGATACCATTTTGATCGTTTGCAACTTCACCCCGGTACCGCGGGAAACATATCGCATCGGTGTGCCCTCCGGGGGATATTGGCGCGAACTGCTGAACAGCGACGCCAAGGAATATGCGGGGAGCGGAGTGGGGAATGCCGGCGGAATGATGGCGGAGGAGATTGCAGTGCATGGCAGGCCCTACTCCCTCTCGCTGACCCTGCCACCGCTGGGGGCGCTGTTTCTAAAGGGAACATAGCTTGGCAAAGCCCTACCCACGGGACGCGTGGCCAAGCGTCGGAATGCAGCACAAGGACAAATGCTCGAGCCAAGTATGCTCGGCAACAACTCCCGAAGTTGCTAACCTAGAGAGCATGGCCATCACAGGTGAACTTTTTGAACGCGCCGTATCCATCATGGCACGGCTTCGTGGGCCGGGCGGCTGTCCTTGGGACAGGGAGCAGACCTTCGATTCCATCAAGCCCTATACCCTCGAAGAAACCTACGAAGTACTCGAAGCCATCGACCATCGCGATTGGGACGAACTCCAGGGCGAACTAGGCGATTTACTCTTGCAAGTGCTTTTCTATTCACAGATGGCCAGCGAAGAACAGCGGTTCTCGATCAATGAGGTGTTGACGCGACTCTCGTCCAAATTGGTGGACCGGCATCCGCATGTGTTCGGAAACGTTTCGGCCGAAACCTCCGCCGAGGTTCTCCGGAACTGGGAAGCGATAAAGGCTGAGGAAAAAAAGAAAAGGCTGGCCGCGGACCCTAAAAAGGGGCAAGCGGAGCAGCCTGCGTCCGTCCTGTCTGGAGTCTCACCAGCAATGCCGGCGTTGCTCGAAGCGCACAAGCTGAGTTCCCGTGCCGCGCATGTGGGATTTGATTGGCCGGAAATGGGAGGACTGTTTGAAAAGCTGGAGGAGGAAGCAGAAGAACTGAAAGCCGAGTTGCAGCAGCTTCCCTCACTTTCTGTGCCCTTGAGCTCAGGGATCGCAGGTTCCGGCAAACGGCAAATCCCCGAGGGCCTCAAACAGAGAATTGAACAAGAAGTCGGGGACATGTTCTTTGTGCTGGTGAACATTGCGCGATATCTTTCCCTGGATCCGGAGTCGGCGCTGAAGAAGACGAACCGCAAGTTCAAACGGCGGTTTCAATGGATGGAGGAGCAGCTGCGGGCTTCGGGCCGTGGTCCGAAGGACGCGAGCATGGATGAGCTTGAAGAATTGTGGCGGAGCTCCAAGAAAGCGGAAGCATGAAAGTCGACGCCATCACCATGCGCGAGCTTCAGATACCGCTGAAGCAGTTTTTCGAGACCAGCTTCGGACGGGTGACGCATCGCCGCATTTTTCTGGTCACGGCGGATTCGGAAGGAGTGGAGGGCTGGGGAGAATGCGTTGCGGGGGAAGGACCCTTTTTTAGTTACGAGTGGATTGAAACCGCTTGGACAACGATCCGTGAATTCTTGGCGCCCGCTCTCCTGGGAGCAAAGTTTGAAGGCGCGGGCCAATGCGGAAAGGTCATGGCACGAGTTCGCGGGCACAACATGGCGAAGGCAGCGCTGGAAAATGCCTTGTGGGATGCGGAAGCAAAACAGAAGCAGCTGCCCCTGTGGCGGTTGCTCGCGGGGATGAGGCGGGAGATTGCGAGCGGGGTCTCTATCGGCATTCAGGATTCCCACCAGCAGCTGCTGGAAAAAATTCAAACCGAACTGAACGCCGGCTACCAGCGAATCAAAGTGAAGGTCAAACCTGGATGGGACCTAGACGTGCTCGAAAAAATCCGCACCCGCTGGCCGAGCATTGTTCTCAGCTGCGATGCGAACTCGGCGTACCGGCCAAACGATCTGGATCATCTTCGCAAGTTCGACGACTTCAATCTTTTGATGATCGAGCAGCCATTGTGGGAAGACGACATCCGGTATCACGCAAAGCTGCAGCGGGAGTTGAAAAGCTCTATCTGCCTAGATGAATCCATTCACAATGCGCGCGCTGCGGAGATGGCAATGGAACTGGGTGCCTGCCGCATTATCAATATTAAGGTGGGACGGGTCGGCGGATTTAGCGAGGCCATCGCCATCCACAACCTTTGCCAGAAGAATGGGATCCCGGTGTGGTGTGGGGGAATGCTGGAAACCGGAATCGGCCGCGCCCACAACATCGCGCTTTCTACCCTACCGAATTTCAGCTTGCCGGGAGACGTTTCGGCGTCGAAGCGCTACTGGGCTGAAGACATCATTGACCCAGAAATTGAGGTCGGTTCAACCGGCACGATTGCGGTCAGCAATCAAGTCGGTTTAGGGTACGAAATCAAGAAAGATCTGATCGATAGACTTACGGTTCGCAGGGAAATCATCAAGCCGAGTGCCGCAACCGCCTAAGGAAGGGGTGGCCGTTTGACCTCGGCTTTGGCCTCTTGGGGCTCCTTTTTTGCTGGAGCCTGATCAACGGGCCGTGCCTCGGCAGCCCGTGCCCGATCCGCCGCCTTCATCAGCATCTCCACTCCTTGGGCAAATGTCAGGTCCGAAGGCACCGGACGGAAGTCGGAGAACGTGTCGCTCGATTGGATACTGAGTTTCTTTACCAGCAAGATCTTGCCGGTCATTGCAAGCTCCATACGGGTGATTTCCCATTGGCGATCGCCAACATCAGCCTGCTGTACCAGAAAGCGCCCTCCGCGATCGAGGTGCCCAAGAATTCCCCAGCCAAATCCCACGTCTTTATCCAGGATGGCGTTGATCTGGGCAATGCGCTTTTCGGGAACATCTACCAGCAAATACCCCTTCATACCTGTAAGAACCTGCTCGACACGCGAAGGCGGGTCATAAGCGGGATTGGGACGAAATCTCAGCCGGACGAGTTGGTGACCAAGGCGTCCCAGTGAGGCAGTTCCGGTCTCGGTAGTGTCGGGCTCATACAGAAATGCGTCCGGAAGGGCCTTGAGAATTCGCATTGTGTGATCGGCGTCTTCTTTTTCCTGCTTACGCTTTTTGTTCAACTCTTGAGGGTTCCGAACGTAGTTTTGAAGCCGCGCTTCTTCTTGCTTGCGCTCTTCAGGGGAAAGCGGATGGCCGTCGCGGGCGATGAGCAAGCCAGCTGTCGCCTCTGTCGTCTCGACAATGAGTTTGACCTGACTGAGGTGAGCGCTCTCCTTCACGTCCTTGAACATGAAGTGCCTGCCAGATTCGCGGTTGGAGGCGATTTCGTTGTCGACCGCTTGCCGGACAAGTTCGACTGGAGAAAGATTTTCTGGACTTGGCTTTGCGGTTGCTAAGAGAGAGGAAACCAGCGCGGTTACCGTGAGGGCGCGCAAAACAACGGCGAATTGGGGCCCTGTGGCCATTTTTCCTGCACCAGCAGCTTCGTACCTTTAGAGGGATAATACAGAGCCCCTGTTGTACGCAAGAGGGTTTGCGGGAGGGTTGAAGATCGTCGTCAGCCCATTGGAGTTCCGACGCAGAGCACTTCGACGCCGCGATGGTTTACAATCCGTTTGATTTGGCCTGCAGGGAGGCATCTGATGAGCACAGCACCGGGTGGACTCGCCAACATCGGGAAGTCGCTCAGTATCAAGGGGGAACTTTCCGGCAATGAGGACATTTACGTGGATGGACAGCTGGACGGAAGCATTCAGCTTCCCGGAAACAACGTAACGGTGGGTCCGAACGGTCGCGTGAAAGCTGATATCACCGCGAAGAATCTCACGGTCGGGGGAACGCTAGACGGAAACGTACACGCCAGCGAACGGACCGAGCTCCGCAAGACTGCGGTGGTGAATGGCGACGTTCAGACGCAAAGAATTGCCATTGAAGAAGGCGCGTACTTTAAAGGCAGACTCGAGATTCTGCCAGAAACCAAGACGCCGGCGTCTCCAGTGGCTGCGGCAGTTGCGGCTCCCGCCTCAGCGTCGGCACCCTCGGGGGCGCGAGAAGACAAGAAGTAAGTTGGCCTTTGGCGCGGTATGCGGGTATATTGACCGTTGGCGGTCATTCCGGGCCGGGAGGCACCTTCAACTCCCTGCTGGGGCGACAGAGCTCGCCATCACTTCGCCACATCCATGAGATTCTTTCGCAGCACGCCGGCTGACGCGCCGGCCGCTAAAATTCCCCAACGGCTGACGCGCCGTTCAAGCGCGATGACCGAGCTTACCCGGCTCTTCAAGTCGGAAGACCCACTTTGCGTGCTGGACATCGGTGCGACCTCAGCCAGCAATATCCGCTTTTTCACTGAAAAAGGTCACCGGATTTATAGCCAGGACCTGCTTGAAGCGTCTACCGATTCCGAACTCCTCACCAAGGACGATCAAGGCAACGCCGTCCTGAACAGCAAGAAATTCATAGAAGAGAATCTCGCCTATCCTAACGGCCACTTTGACATAGTTTTCTGCTGGAACCTGGCAGATTACATGGATGAGAGTCTGGTCAAACCTGTGATTGCACGCCTATGGTCGGTGATGAAGCCGGGCGGCATGCTCCTGGCATTTTTTCACACCCGCGAAGCCGGGCCCGATGCCCCGTATTACCGTTACCACCTGACCGCGACCGACATTCTCGAAATGCATGCCATCAATACCAAGAAGGACCCTCGCGCGCCATCGGTAAAGCCACTCACCCTTCAGAGAGTCTTCAATAATCGCCACATCGAAAATCTCTTCCGCGATTTTGCTTCCATTAAGTTCTTCCTTTCTCGGGACAATATCCGAGAAGTTCTGGTTGTGCGCTAGAGAGTCACACAACTTCGCAGTCGTCGATCTGTTGTCTTGGATTCTTGATTTCGTGAAGGAAAAACTAGTGTTTGGAGGAGACCCTTTAGGGAGGTGGCAGGCGCCGGATAAAGGGGAGGTACAACCAACGCCTGCCTTCCGTCTCCTTCGCGTTGGGGCTAAGTTATGTGTACTTGACTGCGCATAGCCCCCGCTATCAGGGTGATACTGTATTTTTTGGATTAGGGGTTGTTAGTCCAATTTCAATCCCGGGAACAAACTCTTTCTCCTCTGTTTGCATCAACTTACAGGCAAGCTGATGAGTGTCCAGGAGAATCAGAGCCTTACCGAGGCGCCCCTGGAGGGCAGTTTTCCTCCGATCGGTGATTACGGCATCATCGGCGACTGCCGCTCGGCTGCCCTTATTTCCAAACACGGATCGATTGACTGGCTCTGCTGGCCCAGATTCGACTCCCCTTCGGTGTTCGCCGCGCTACTGGATCGCGAACGGGGTGGCAGCTGGAGTATCTCTCTTGCCAACGGAGACTTCCTCAGCCGGGCCTACCTTCCGAACACCAACATCCTCGAAACGCGCTTTGAGGCGCCCTCCGGAACCATGACCCTGACCGATCTTATGCCGGTCCGGGAGAATACATCTCTGGTTCCGGATCACGAGATTATTCGGCAAGTAGCGTGCACATCCGGGGAAGCGGAAATCCAAGTCGTCATGGAGCCGCGAGTGAAATACGGCGAGGCCACTCCCCGGCTCGAACGACGCGGCAATCTAGGTGTGCGTTTTTGCTACGGCCGAGGCGTATTTTGGTTGCGCAGTAGTCTGCCTTTGATGACTAGCGGAGGTTCAGCGGCTTTGCGGCACAAATTGAGGGCGGGAGAAAGCCTTCTGTTCTCGCTCAGTTACACCGAGAATGCCCCCGCAGTCTTACCCGATCTGAATCAACTGCCAGCCCGGATATCTGTGTGCGCAAATTGGTGGAAAAACTGGGCTGCGCAACTGCGCTACCAAGGTGAATTTCGTGATGAAGTCCTGCGCAGCGCGCTCACCTTAAAATTGCTCACCTTCGTCTTGTCGGGAGCGGTGGTGTCTGCCCCCACCACTTCCCTGCCAGAACGGATGGGCGGTTCCCTCAACTGGGATTATCGATATTGCTGGTTGCGCGACGCATCCCTGACGATCCGCAACATGCTTGAACTCGGGTATCTCGACGAGGCGGCACAATTTCTTGACTGGATGCTTCATGCCACGCGGCTTACCCAACCCGAGTTACGCATCCTCTACACCGTCTTTGGCAATCCTCCGCCGCGCGAGCGACAGTCGACGGTGCTAGGTGGCTACAGGAATTCCGCTCCCGTGAGGTTTGGGAATGCCGCTCGCGACCAGTTGCAACTCGATGTTTATGGAGAGGTGATCGACGCTGCATCGCTCTATGCATTTCATGGGGGGATGCTTGACCGCGAAATGCAAAAGACGCTGGTCGGGCTCGGCAACTATGTGGTCAAGCACTGGAATAAACCGGACGAGGGCATTTGGGAACCGCGTACGGGCCGCCGCGATCACACGCATTCGCGCTTGATGTGCTGGACGGCGCTTGACCGGTTGGTTTCACTTGCCGAGCAAGGCAAGCTAACGCCCCCGAATCTCCATGACTACAGGCGCAATCGAGACGCGCTTCGACATCAAATTTCGACACGCGGATGGAACGACCGGCTTCAGAGCTATGTGAGTGTGCTCGACGGCGACGAGCTTGACGCCAGCCTGCTGTTGCTCTCCTGGTACGGATTTGAGAAAGCCGAGTCCCCGCGCATGCAATCCACCTACCGCGCGATTCGCAAGTGCCTAACCGCTCGTGGCCAACTGCTCTACCGCTACCGCACGAGCCCGCCCGAGGGAGCTTTTGCGATTTGCAGCTTTTGGGAGGCTGAATATCTCGCCCTGGGCGGCGGAAACAGCGATGAGTGCCGGCGCCTGATGAAGGCGCTGTTCCAATACCAGAACGACCTGGGCCTTTATGGGGAAGAGATCGACGCGGACACCGGCGAGGCACTCGGCAATTTTCCGCAGGCCTTTACACATATTGGACTGATTGGAGCAGCGCTCTCGCTCGACCAGCGCGTGAAAGGCGAGCAGCAGCTAGCCCATCGTGCAGAAACTGCCAGGCAAGCCCTAGCAGCTCAAGGTGACCCGAGTTAGCTATGAACTGGAGCAGTTGGATACTCAGCGGCTTCGTCGCGACGGTCGTGCTTTCCGCGGCTCTAGCTACCAGCCAAGGACTGGGACTTACGCGCATGAACCTGCCGTACCTGATTGGAGCAGCCATTACTCATGATCGTGACAAAGCCCGGTGGTATGGATTTGTCGCCCACATGTTCAACGGCTGGGCCTTCTCGATCATCTACGTCTTGGTTTTCGAGGCCACGAGAAATACAAAGTGGTGGTTCGGGCTCATTCTCGGGCTGGTCCACGCGTTATTCGTTTTGTCGATTGGGATGATGCTCTTGCCCACGCTGCACCCGCGCATGGCGAGTGAACGTCACGGCCCAACCTCTCGGCGCCAGCTCGAGCCGCCTGGATTCATGGCACTCAATTACGGCTATCAGACACCGATCTCTGTGTTCTTGTCGCATGCGGCGTTTGGGTCCATTCTCGCGGGGCTATATCGGTTGCACTGAGGATTTTGCGTTCAGTGCTGCCGAAGCAGGTGGCGCAAGGCGCTCAAGAGTGCGGCGGGGCCTTCGTCAGCCAAGATCATTTGGTCCGGTTTGATGATGGGATCGGGACGCTGAGCGTCGGAAATTGCGATCACCGGACATTGCGGGCAAAGCTCGCGCATCTCATCAGCCAACTCCTTCACCACGGCATCGGGCAGGGTGTAGCTAAGCACCACCACGTCATAGTTCCCCGCCTGGATCAGATCGAGTGCCTGGCTGCGGTTGGTGGCGATCTGCACGTGAAATCCGTGTTGATGAAGCACCTCCGCGCGATATAGCGCGAGTTCTCGAATGGTTCCAAGCATCAACACACGATTGCGCTCGGTCAATTTTCGACCGTCGGCGTGGCCCTTCTTCTTCGAGCTTTTGGGTCGCCCCTCCCCGTGTCGTCCGGAGCAAATCCATGGGTTCCGAGGACAATCATGGCCAAAGACTCTGTGATCGATCAGCCGGGAACTGGTAGCCACCGTTCCTCCTCGGGCTCAAGTAGGGAATAACCGCAGCGTGAATGCTGAGGATAGCCGCAGACCAGCTTGGAATTCAACTCAATGACGAACACTTGGCCTCTAAGGTCTATTCCGTGTGGTAAATCCCCGGTGTTCCAGCCGCAGAACTTAGCCCTGGAACCAGGACTTGCCATCTAAGCCCCTAACGATGGCGGCGCGGGTTTTTGTCGTTTCCCCGCCTTGGGTCAAGGTGAAGTCCAACGGCGTCAGCCTTGGCCACGCCATCGCACTCTGTTCCTTGAATCCGCCCGCTCACCCAGCCAAGGTTCCGGAAACAAGCCCTTTTCCGGATTACTGGGGTAACCGAAGCGCCCCGGTTACTCGTTGACCCGCTCGGTTGCAATCCATACATTCTGCATTGGGGGTTCTATGAAGGACATCCACGAGGTTCTGCGCCGTAAACAGGCAAAGTACGCTCAACTCGGCAAGCAGATCGAGATGCTGCAACAGGCGGCAGAGAAGCTTCGCGAGGTCGCACCTTTGTTGACGGATAACGACGAGGACGATAGCACGATTCTGGGCGAGATGGACGAACCCACCGCGCCCGCCGCGAAAGCCGCGACGGCGCCCGGTCAATCTTCGTCCGCGAAGCCGGTTGTCCGCACGGTTGCTCCGCGTTGGCCGTAAACTCGGGCTTTTGCCATGTCATTCCGCGCATTGCTGGTTACGAAAGACGACCAGGCCGCTGAGACTCTTACCCCAGTCTTGTCCAATTTCGGCCTTCGCACAGAATGCTGCGGCTATTCTGACGCCATTTGTCTGATCACCGAACAGAAATTTCAGGCGGTGCTAGTGGATTATGACGATCCACCGAGCGCCGTACTCATTCTGCAAAATCTGGCCAGCACCCCATTTCAGACGAGCGCAGTCACCGTTGCGCTGCTCAGTGATAAGAACAAAGTACGCCACGTATTTGGAGCTGGCGCGAATTTCGTCCTTTACAAGCCGGTGGATGAAATGCAGGCCATCACCACGCTTCGGGCAGCGACCGCCCTCATCAAGCGCGAGCGTAGAACCGCCTTTCGTGTCCCCATTCAGGTGGCCGTGAAAATAACCGTGGCAAATGGAGAAGAAGGTGCCGCGGAGATGGAAGGCATACTGCTTGATCTGAGCGAGACAGGAATGGACGTCCTGGCCGCGCAGCCGCTTTATCCTTCGGCGCGGGTAAAGATGAGTTTTCTGCTGCCCAATGCCCCGTCAGAATTCGAATTGCTAGGAGAAGTGGCTTGGGCGAATCCGAACGGCGAAACCGGAGTGCGATTCTCTGACACGCCGGACGGCGTGCACGGAGCGCTGCATTGGTGGCTGGCACAGAATTCAAAGCCGGGCACCCCGTTGGCTCCCGAAGCAGTTGCCGATTGTCTATTGACGGATCTGAGTCTTGGCGCTTGTTACGTGGAGACGGCATCGCCGTTTCCGGAGCGCACCCAAGTCGTGATGATCCTAGCAGCGGACGAACTGGAGTTCCGCGCGCAAGGCCTTGTCCGGGTAATGCACCCCTCTCGCGGCATGGGAGTGGAGTTCGCCATGCGAACCGCCGCGCAGCGCCAGCAGACCGAGGAGTTCATCCAATTCCTGACCAGCCGGCCGGGAGTTCGCCCGCAACTGCGGGTCGCTCCCCAGGCACTGCAAGGGGATGACGACGATGAGGACGACTCGGTGGGGCCGTTCGATTCCGAGATGGAAGATCCTCTCCTCGATCTTCTGCGCAACCATGAATCTTTCAGCGAAGAGATGTTTCTCCAGGCGCTAAGAAGTCAGCGAAGCGCGGAGGTCCTGGAGTCCTAGTTCTCTGCTTGCTGCCATTCGAGAGCGGCGTGGTGGTGCAATTGCCGGCCCTCAGCCCTGCCTTTTCCATTTCCTGAGCAATGCAATCAGATCTTCCGGTCCGAGGGCCCTTGCCCGCTCCCATTCGCCGTTGCGCTGGCTGTAAAGCAGCTTGCCGCCCGAATCGAGGATGGCGATGGCAGGTATGCCACGTTTCATTGGCACGCCGTATTCGTTCATCAGGTCTTGATTCTTTTCACCACGGCCAACATCCACGTGCACGACCTCGTAGTTTGGTGTCAAGGCGGCGGCGATGTCTTTTCGGTGAAAAGCTTTGTCGAGCACGTGACAGTCATAACACCAATCTGCGCCAAATACGACCAGCACTCGCTTCTTGCCCTTTGCGGCGCGCTTCTCTGCTTCCCGGATCTCTTCCCGGGCATTGGCTTGGGCTGGATAGATACTCTCGTCAACCGATAGGGGTTGTTCGAGCTTGGTGATGTCACGTCCGGCAGCGATGATCCTCCACCCGCCGCCTTGCATTTGCCAGAGCTGCGCAGACGTCACATATACCGTCCGCGAAGGCGTCAGGGCCGATGCCTGGAACAGGAGTTTCTGGATCCCTGGCTGGGGCGAGACAAACTGAACGATGTGTATATCCATGGAGCGAATCTTCAGTCCGGTCCAGAACGCCGCATCCGCCATGGCGTCCACGTTGCCCTTTCCCGTGTCAATTTTCGCGGGTGGCGCAACGCTGTAAAGCGATACGAGTCGCGTCGCATCCCCGTTGAGGACCGCCATTTGCCATTGCTCAAGAGGCTGAAAATTTTCGGCAGTTTCGGCAACGCTGGCAGCAGGCACGAGAGACAAGAAGACAGAAAGCAGAAGCGAAGGAAAAACTCTCATAAGGGGAGTATAAGGCAGTGCGAGCGGTCGGCTTGCTGCGAGCGGCCGGCCATCGCCCTGCGGCCGCAGCCGGTCATTTTTGCTAAGCTCTACCCGTGGACAATAAATCCATTGCTGGCATTCTTTACGAAACCGCTGATCTGCTTGAGGTCGATGGCGGCGATTCTTTCCGTATCCGCTCCTACCGAAATGCAGGGGAAGCGATCGAGGGTTGGCCACAACAGATCTCAGATTTGATGGCCAACGAGAAGCAGGTGCTTGCCATTCCAGGAATTGGCAAGGGTATGCTCCTCAACCTCAAGGAGATGCTTGGCGAGGGCAAGCTGACGCTTCATGCCGATTTGCTGAAGAAGTATCGCCCATCCATGCTCCAGCTCCTCAAAGTGCAGGGGCTCGGCCCCAAGACGATCGCGCTGATTTGGAGTGCGTACCAGGTCTGCGATCTTGAGGGTGTAGAGAAGCTCGCCCGTGAGGGCAAGATACGCGTCCTGCCGCGCATGGGGGAGAAACACGAACAAAAGCTGCTGAAAGCGATCGAGGACTATCGGCGAATTGCCGGCCGCTTCCTGCTCGAGGCGGCCGAGATACAGTCCGACAAAATCATCGAGCATCTACGAGCGTATCCCGGGGTTGAAAAGGCCACACCTACCGGATCTCTTCGGCGGGGACGCGAAACCGTTGGGGATCTCGACGTCTTAGTGACTGGACCCGCATGCTGCGATGATGCGGAGCGGCTGAAGCTGATTGACCACATCATCAAGCTTCCAGGGCTGATGGAGATCATCGCCCGCGGTGAAAACAAGATCAGCTTCCGCCTGCGCGGCGGGATGCAGGTAGACGTGAGAACACTCGCCCCCGAGTCATTTGGCGCAGCCATGCAATACTTCACGGGCTCAAAAGCGCACAACGTCTCGCTCCGCCAACGTGCGCTCAAGATGGGCTACACCCTCAATGAGTACAGCTTGGCGCGCCTGGACAATCAGGAGATCGTTGCATCTAGGAGCGAACACGATATCTACGCGGCGCTCAGGATGGATTACATTCCTCCCGAGATTCGCGAGAACACAGGCGAGATCGACGCCGCGGAAAAGCACACCCTGCCAGCGCTTCTAT
>Ga0207667_10008088_pt1 | contig 12537 bp, 8 predicted proteins | sample KBSCornC52_FD_184301 | JGI IMG/M metagenome (GOLD analysis project Ga0207667, IMG submission 184301) | Corn rhizosphere microbial communities from Kellogg Biological Station, Michigan, USA - KBS Corn C5-2 (SPAdes) (version 2) | ecosystem: Host-associated > Plants > Roots > Rhizosphere > Soil ...
TCGAGCGGTATTGCGAGGGCTACGATGTGATTTACGGACAGCGCCAGGTGAGCCCGGGAGAAACATGGTTCAAGCGTTTTACGTCCTGGCTGTTTTACCGGTTCATGCGCACCTTCATTTATGAAGGCCTGCCTGCCGATTCGGGTGATTTTCGGATGCTTTCGCGGCCGTGCTTGAATGGCTTGCAGGAAATGCGGGAGACTCACCGGTTCCTTCGCGGCATGGTCGCGTGGGTTGGATTTCCGCAAATCGGCGTCCCATACGAACAGATGGAGAGAGTTGCGGGTTCCTCCAAATACACGATTCGAAAGATGGTGACCCTGGCCTGGACGGCCGCAACATCCTTCTCGGCGCTCCCGCTAAAGATAAGTATCACGCTGGGAATTTTCGTAACACTCGGCGGGTTGGGCGAAGGCATTCATGCGTTAATGGCGGTGTTCTTCCACTGGTACGTAGTTCCGGGGTGGACGTCGTTGATCGTACTCGTGAGCGTTCTTGGCGGCGCAACCCTGGTCAGCATTGGATTGCTTGGCGAGTATGTAGGCAAGCTGTACGAACAGGCAAAGAACCGACCACTTTATTTGGTCTCGCGCACCGTGAATGTCGCGGCGAGGGCTTCAGCAAATGAAAACAGCAGTATCCGCGAGCAAAGATTTTCAGGCATCATCTCCGGCTAGGAGGGCTCCTGGCGAGCAATCGAATTTGCGACGGATGCATGCCGTCGCGATCAGCTCGTTGTGCGCAATTGGCGCACTCGTCTACGGCACGTTCATTCGCTCAGTAGGTTTCTATTGGGACGACTGGCCGGTGATCTGGGTCTACAACGCTCTGGGATCACAAGGTCTCGCGAGGTATTTCACCGGAAACCGTCCGTTCTCCGGCTGGCTTTATGCCCGGCTTGCTCCGTTCCTTGGAATCTCTCCCGTCGGCTGGCAGGCAGCCAACGACGGAGTCCGCTGTATCGCGTCTATTGTTCTGTATTTCTTATTTTGCGAACTGTGGCCAAAGCGCAAAGATGTTGCCTGGATCGTAGCCGCATTTGTACTGCTCTACCCCGGATTCACGCAGCAGGCGATCGCTTTAACTTATCTTTCTCAGAATTTCAGCTTCCTGCTTTACGCTACATCGTTGCTGCTCACGGTCTTCGCGATAAAGAGACCTCGTTATAAGTGGCCATTTCTGCTGGTTTCATTGGTTCTAGCCGTAGGGTCATACCTGATCACGGAATACTTCGTCGGTCTTGAGTTCGTGCGCATCGTTGTCATCTGGGTCTGCAGTTCCAAAGAAGACGGTTTAGATCTCAAGAGAATTCGAGAGGCCGGACTGCGATGGAGCCCTTATGCAGTCACCTGGGCTGGATACATCTTCTGGCGTAGCTTCATCTTCCACGAGGTGCATTACGGGGCTATCGGTGACAAGAACATTCCCTACTTGCTGTCGAGGGCGCTACATCATCCGGTACGGGAGATCGGAGGTCTCGTTTTCAACGCAATCCACAACATCGCGATGGGAGCTGTATACGCCTTTTCCCGTCCGTTTGATGCTAACGAGATTAGTCCCGGTATAGCGGGGAATAAAGCGTGGGTGATCGGACTGATTATTGTCGGAATCTCGGTTTACGCGCTGCGATCACTGACGTTGAGCGATAAGCCGGCGGCGAAGGCCGAGATGGCGGAGGAAAGATCCCGTGGCATCTTTTGGGGTGGCGCCGCGATGAGTATCGTCGGGCTTATCTTCGGCGGACTGCCATTCATCTCGGGTCAGACCGCATTCTTCGCGCCGATTCTATCTTTCGGAGATCGATTCACTTATCCATTCATGCTCCCCGCGTGTATCGCACTCGCGTGCTTTCTCGCATGGGCTCTAAGAAGTAAGAGAGCGAGAATGATCGTCGTGAGTGTGCTCATGTTCGCGTTCAGCGTATTTCAGTTGAAGAGCATGAACACATACCGGCACGATTGGCTTGGGCAGAAGTCGCTCTTCTGGCAATTGGCCTGGCGGTTCCCCGACATCAAGCCAGGCAGCACGATCTTTGTCGATGGTCTCTCAGAGTCGATAGGCTCGGGGGAGACTCCCGGGCTTCTGGATATGCTTTATAAACGCGAGGATCGCGCCGGAAAGTTGGATTACTTCATGTTCGATATGCGGCGGACCCCCGAGGGGAAGCCGAGTTTCAGACCCTCTTCCCCGATCAGCAGGCATCTCCGCTCGTTTCCATTTGCGGGGACGACTGCGCAAAGTGTGGTGTCGTGGTTATCACCAGACGGCACCTTGCGAGTAATCTCACCCTCGACAGCAGGAGAAATCGTTCAGGGTTCGATGTTGTCCGCGAGCGTAGCGCAAGTCTCCCATCCGGAGGAAATCTCTGCGGCCACGGAGGGCGTGCCCGGTGGACCGCTGTTGAAGCTGTTCGGCCCGGAGCCCAAACATGAGTGGGCTTATTTCTACCAGAAAGCTGATTTAGAAAGGCAGCTCCAGCACTGGGACAGAGTAGCCAGCCTGGGAGATGATGTCATGAAGCGGGGGTATTCGCCGACCGACGCTTCGGAGTGGTTCCCTTTTATCGACGGCTATGCTCATGCACATCGATACCAAACGGCGGAGGAACTCACAAATCGAGTGCTGAAGGAGTCCCCGGAATCCGTGTCGGCACTTTCGTCATTCTGGATGCGCTGCAGCCGCGAGTGCTCGCCGAACTCCGAGGAACTCACCAGAACCTTGCACGATCTCGGAACCAAGCTGATGCTGGACACTGCACAATAGAAAACCGGCGCGCAACCTTGATGAGGTGTGCAATCCGATAAAGGACCTGCCAGCTATGGCGCGAGTCTGCCATTGAAGGTGGTACAGCCGTTCACGTCTCCGCTGTCGAGCCCCTGCTTGAACCACTCCTGTCGTTGCGCGCTTGATCCGTGCGTCCAACTTTCGGGACTAACTGCTCTGCCGCTCATGCGCTGTAAGTGATCGTCGCCAACCGCGGCGGCGGCCCTGAGCGCTCCCGCAACATCGTCGGGATGGACAATGTTCCGCTGCTCGGTGCTGTGGCCCCACACACCGGCAAAGCAATCGGCCTGCAACTCGAGATCGACCGACAGCGGATTCTGCTCGCCCTCATCCTGTTGCGAAAGGCGGCGCATTCGCTGCTCAATACCCAGCAGTTTCTGCACATGATGTCCGAGTTCATGTGCAACGACATAGGCCTGCGCAAAGTCGCCCGTATCGCCCCCGAAGTGTTTCAGTTCATTCCAGAACGAGAGATCGATATAGACCTTCTCGTCCTCAGGACAATAGAACGGCCCCGTGGTGGCCTGCGCCGTCCCGCAGCCGGAATAAGTAAGGTCGCGGTAGAGCACCAGCTTTGCGCGGCGGTATTGGCGCCCGTGCTCGGCAAAGATCTGGCTCCACGTCTTCTGTGTATCGTCGAGCACGAAGCTGATGAGGTGGACATCGCGTTCTTCGCCGGGCGACTGCTGGACCGGCCCATTGGAGGTCGGCGGCCCCTGGTCCACATTCGCCGATCCGCCCTCTGAAGAGAAGAAGTTTCGCCCGGTAACAACGCTAAGGATTAACAGCAGGATAAATCCGCCGATTCCCATGCCGCCGCCGAATCCAAACCCGCCTCCTCCGCCGCCTGCCCTGCGATCCTCAATATCCGAACTGATTCCCTGATCCTGCCATTCCATGCTTGCGTCCTCTATCCCTCAGATGCAGTTTTGCATACCCACCAGCCCTGTGCGGCAAGCGCTTCACTCTGAAATTCCCAGCATCCGATTTACAGAAGCTCGTCCGCAACTCGAACCCGCACCCTCCTCACCAACACCCGGGAGCCAGGAATCCTGCAGATGCTTGCCGGCCATGCATTCAGAAACCGGCAACTACACTCAAGCCGTAACGATCATTCGCCAAGCCCTCGAGTTCGCCCAGCAGTACCAAAATGCAGTTCTTGCCGCCGATCTCCGCGCCAACCTCGAGCGGTACCGGCACCGATTCGAACAAGCCACCCTGGGGCGCCAAACACTAAACGATCTCGCTCTTCCTGTTCCACCATTTATCCTTGACGTGAACAACACTCTCCCAAAAGGAAAAACCATGCCTGAGATCGCCGTTGAGGCCACGCAAGCTCCCGCGCAAATCCCCGACCTCCACGTCGCCGTCCTCGGCGCCGGCAAGATGGGGGGAATCCTGCTTCAGGCCTTTCTCAAGCAGAACCTCTTTGCGGCGGAAAACGTCCACGCTACCGTGGCCCACACGGAGAAGGCGCTCTCCCGCGCCGCGCAGTGGGGCGTCGATGTGGCCACGGACAACCTAGCAGCCGCGCGCCAGGCAGAGCTGATCCTCATCGGCGTCAAGCCCTTCCAGGTCCCGGATCTTATCGCTGAAATTAAACCTGCCCTCACGCCAGAGAAGACCATCGTCTCCTTCGCCGCGTCGGTGAAGACTCGCGCCATCGAAGAAGCGGCCGGGATGGAGATCCCGGTGATTCGCGCAATGCCCAACACGCCCTCCGCGCTCGGCGCGGGAGTCGCCGGGCTCTGCCGCGGACGATTCGTGAAGCCCGAGCAGATGGAGCTGGCCCAGCGCATCTTTGAAACCGTCGGGCGCTCCGTCATCGTCGACGAGAAACATATGGACGCCGTAACCGGTCTCTCCGCCTCCGGGCCTGCATACGTGTACATCATCATTGAGGCGCTGGCTGAGGCTGGAGTGAAGGTCGGACTGCCCCGCGATACTGCCACGCAGCTCGCCGCGCAGACAGTCTTCGGCGCAGGCAAGATGGTCCTCGAAACCGGGTACCACCCCGCGCTGCTCAAGGACGAAGTGACCACACCAGCCGGCTGCACCATTGACGGCATCCTTGAACTGGAAGAAGGCGGTCTGCGCGTCACGCTCATCAAGGCGGTGATGCGCGCAACGCAGCGGGCTAAAGAACTCGCGGCGGGATAATGTCCGGAACAACAAACCTTTGGGTGTCCCAGGTCTCGTTTCTGAGACTTGGGATTCTCACCTGCTAATCTTCACTCTTGCTCATCCAGCGCCCATCCTGGCTCCCCTCTTACATTCCCGAACTGCAGGGATTGCGGGGCATCGCCGTCCTCGGCGTCGTCTTCTATCACTGCCACCCACGCTTCGAACACACGCTTCTCTACAAGGCATCGCTCTGGGGATGGGCGGGAGTCAACCTGTTTTTCGTACTCTCCGGATTTCTGATCACGTCGATCCTGCTGGAATCGCGCACCCAGCCGCACTACTTCCGCAATTTCTATGCCCGACGTGCGCTGCGAATCTGGCCCGTTTACGTCCTTGTTCTACTCGTCTGCTATTTCAACGCGCCGTGGTTCGTCGGACTGCCCGTCTTCGATGCCTTCCGAACCGCACCGTGGTGGGCTTACATTCTCTTTCTACAGAATCTCTTCCACATCACGCTGCCGCCTGCCATTGGCCCCACGTGGTCTCTCGCCATCGAAGAGCAGTACTACTTTCTCTGGGCTCCCGTCGTCCGCATCCTGCGCGCGCCATGGATGCTCGCCTCTCTGCTCGTCAGCTTCCTCATCGCCGCACCGCTCTTCCGAATGAGCCATTTCGCGTGGATCACTCCGACACACACGCTCACGCATATCGACGGCATCGCCATGGGCAGTCTGCTCGCGCTCGGGCTCTACACAATTCCGCTCAGCCGTCGCGCTTGGCTGACGATCGGGCTCATCGCCATGCCCGTCGGATTTATCTGCGCCGGCACGATCGCGGGCGGCACGGCGTACCTCGATTCCGCCCTCACCACGCTCTTCGGTGGAGCAGTCCTCAGTTCGATTGCTGCGTCGGGGTTCCATACTCCCGTCAATGTCGCATTTAGTCGCGGCCCGCTCGCCTACTACGGCAAGATCAGCTACGGCCTTTACATGACACACATCGGCACCTTCGTCTACTTCGGCTGGGTCGACGCGCGACTCAATCCCTACGGAATCCCCGGCAATATCGCCGTTGTGGCCTTCCGACTTATTGCGTGCACTCTTGTAGCCACCCTGCTCTGGTATGGATTCGAATCGCGCATTCTCCGCCTCAAACGCCACTTCCGGAGCACCCCGAAAGAACGGCAAAAAGAACAGTCCTTCTCCTTGTAAACCGCCGCATCTCGATGGATTTCCAGACAGTCCCACATGGCGCCTCGGCATCTCATGTCCCTGTGACTTCAATCACCCCGGCTTTAACACTCGGCTGCTAGCCTGAACTGTCACATCTCTTCCCCTACGAGGTGCCCCATGACTGCGACCACCGCGAAGACCGAAACCACTCGGAACAAATCCAACCCCAACGACAGCACCCAGGGCCCCCTCTCTCCCGATCAGCTCGAGAAGATGAACGCCTACTTCCGGGCCGCCAACTATCTTTCCGTTGGGCAGATCTACCTGAAAGACAATCCGCTGCTTGAACGTCCGCTCACACTCGACGACGTCAAACCGCGGCTACTCGGACACTGGGGCACCACGCCTGGTCTCAACTTCCTCTACGTCCATTGGAACCGGCTCATCAAAGAACGCCACCTCGACATGATCTACATCATTGGTCCGGGACACGGCGGTCCGGGCCTCGTGGCGAATACCTACCTTGAAGGTTCCTACTCCGAGATCTACCCGCACATCGAGCAGAATCGCGACGGCATCAAGCGCCTCTTCCGCCAGTTCAGCTGGCCCTACGGAATCCCCAGCCACGTCGCCCCCGAAACTCCCGGCTCTATCCACGAAGGCGGCGAACTTGGCTACTCGCTCGTACACGCCTATGGAGCGGCCTTCGACAATCCAAACCTGATCGTCGCCTGTGTTGTTGGCGACGGCGAAGCCGAAACCGGCCCTCTCGCCACCAGCTGGCACTCGAACAAGTTCCTCAATCCGGCTACGGATGGTGCGGTACTGCCTATCCTGCACCTCAACGGCTACAAGATCGCCAATCCCACAGTTCTGGCGCGCATACCTCATGCGGAACTTGAAGACCTGATGCGCGGCTACGGCTACGAGCCTTACACCCTCGAAGGCGACGATCCCCTTAGCATGCACCAAAAGGCGGCGGAGATCTTCGACCACATCTTCGATCGCATTGCAGAAATCCAGAAAGCTGCGCGCGAAGGCAAATCGACGGAGCGCCCCACCTGGCCGATGCTTATCATGCGCACGCCCAAGGGGTGGACAGGACCGAAGGAAGTCGATGGCAAGCCTGTCGAAAATACGTGGCGCGCACACCAGGTTCCTTTCAGCGAACTCCGCGAGAAGCCCGACCACATTCGTCTTCTCGAAGACTGGATGCGCAGCTACAAACCGGAAGAGCTCTTCGACGAGGACGGTGCGTTCCGCTCCGAGTTCGCCGACATCGCTCCCAAGGGCCGTCTCCGCATGGGCATGAACGCCCACGCTAATGGCGGACTGCTCTGGCAGCCGCTACGCATTCCCAGCTTCCGCGACTTTGCCGTCAAAGTTGAAAAGCCCGGCGCCACTATTGCAGAATCCACCCGCGTGCTCGGGAAGCTTTTGCAGGCCGTCATGCAGGCCAACCAGGACTCGAAGAACTTCCGCGTCTTCGGCCCCGACGAAACCGCCAGCAACCGCATTGGCGACGTCATCACCGGCACTGGCAAAACATGGATGTCCGAGACGCTGCCCGTCGACATCGATCTCAGCCCCACCGGCCGCGTGATGGAAATTCTCAGCGAGCATATGTGCCAGGGCTGGCTCGAGGGCTACCTTCTCACGGGCCGCCATGGGTTCTTCAGCTGCTACGAGGCCTTCATCCACATCGTCGACTCGATGGTGAACCAGCACGCGAAGTGGCTCAAAGTCACGCGTGGCATCCCGTGGCGCAAACCCATCGCATCGCTCAATTACCTGCTCAGCTCGCTGGTCTGGCGGCAGGATCACAACGGATTCTCCCATCAGGACCCAGGCTTCATCGATCACCTCGTCAACAAGAAGTCTGACGTCGTACGCATCTATCTACCACCCGACGCCAACACGCTGCTCTCTGTAGCCGACCACTGCCTGCGCAGTCGCCACTACATCAATTTGATCGTTGCGGGTAAACAGCCCGCTCCGCAGTGGCTCACGATGGACGAAGCGGTCGCGCACTGCACCACAGGTCTTGGTATCTGGAAGTGGGCATCCAATGATAATGGCGATCCGGAGGTCGTGATCGCCTGCTGCGGTGACGTACCCACCATGGAAGCGCTGGCTGCGGTCACGCTTCTGCGCGAGCAGGCGCCTGATTTGCGCGTCCGCGTCGTCAACATCGTCGACCTGATGACACTTCAGCCGCAGTCGGAACATCCGCACGGTTTGTCCGACGAGGAGTACGACGCAATCTTCCCGCCCAAGGTGCCGACCATCTTTGCATTCCACGGCTACCCGTGGGGTATCCATCGCCTCACCTATCGCCGCCACAATCATGACAATCTGCACGTCCGCGGCTACAAGGAAGAAGGCACAACTACAACGCCATTCGACATGTGCGTGCTCAACAATATCGACCGATTCCAGCTCACGCTCGACGCCATCAGCCGCGTCAAGCGCCTTGCGCCGAAACTCGACAATGCACGCCAGTGGTACTCAGAACAGATCCAGCGCCACCGCCTCTATGTCTCCGAGCACGGCGAAGACCTGCCCGAGATTCAGCAGTGGCAATGGCAGCCGGACAAAACGAAATGAGTTTTGAAGAAGTTCAAATTACAAGCAAGAGGGAAAGTCTTTCATGTCGTCTTTGCCGATTTTGGTTTTAAACAGTGGTTCCTCCTCCATCAAGTTCGCCATGTACGAAGCCGTCGACGGCCAGCGCACGAAAATCTTCGAAGGTGCCGTCGACGGCATCGCCACGGATAACGGCAAGTTCTGGATCAAGGATGCCGATTGCAAAAAGCTCATCGACGAAACTCCCGATCTGCCCAACCGCTCTGTGGCTTTCGCGCTTGTCGCCAAGACTCTCAACTCCGGCCAGTTCCCTGCACCCAAGGCCATCGGCCATCGCACAGTTTCCGGCAGCCCCAGCGTCTGCGAAAACCAGCTCATCACACCTGAGCTGATTGACAACCTCGACAAATACGCAGATCTCGCTCCGCTGCACACACCGATTGCCGTCTACATCATGCGCGAGGCGCTGAAGCTCTTCCCTGGCATTCCCAACTTTGCCGTGCTCGATACCTACTTCCATCGCACGATGCCTGACGTCGTCAAGCGCATGCCGATTCCCGACGAGTACGTCGAGATGGGCGTTCGCCGCTACGGCTATCACGGCGTCTCCTACGAGTCGATCATTTACCAGCTTCAGCCAAACATCCCCGAGAAGCTCATCGTCGCTCATCTTGGCAACGGCGCATCGATTACCGCCATCCGCAACGGCCAGTGCCTCGATACTTCGATGGGCCTCACGCCCAGCGGCGGAATCATCTCTGCGTCCCGAACCGGCGACATCGATCCGGGCGTGGTGATCTTCATCCTCAAGCAGATCGCGAAAACAGAACCCGACGCCCTCAAAGCCGCCGACAAGCTCGAAACCGTGATCAGCAAAAAGTCGGGACTCGTCGGCATGAGCGGAGTCTCCAACGACATGCGTGATCTGCGCGAAGCCATCAAGAACGGCAACGAACACGCCCGCCTCGCCGTCGACAAGTTCACCTCGACGATTGCCAAGTGGATCGGCAGCTTCTACGCCGAACTCGGCGGACTCGACATGCTTGTTTTCACCGGCGGCATTGGTGAAAACGACATCGCCTCCCGCGCTGAAATCTGCGCCGGCCTCGAAGCCCTCGGCATTGTCATCCATCCGGCACGCAACAATGTCCGCGGCGAAGCGACCATCTCCGCCGACAACTCGCGCGTCATTGTCCGCGTCATTCCTCCAGCCGAAGACCTGATGATCGTCAACCACGTCATCCGCCTCCTCGGCCAGTAATCCGAACTCCCCGCGAACTGCATGATCGCTCGCGGGGAGTTCTACTCCCTGCTCCCTACTGCCTACTCCCTATTCCCTGATTTCTGATCTCTGATCTCTGATCTCTGGAACGCTACACTAGCTTCCATGCGCCTCGCGCTCCTTCTCGCCACCGTCAGCAGCGCCATTCCAAGCTGCGCTCAGTTCACAATGCAGACCTCGAACACCACGGCCGACCTTCGCGGCATTCACAACGTCGGCAATGGAGTGGCGTGGGCGAGCGGCACGCACGGGACCGTTCTCCGCACGGAAGATGGCGGATACGTCTGGCAATCTTGCGCGATTCCGCCAGGCGCTGAGAAGCTCGACTTCCGCGGAGTTCAGGCTTTCGACGCGAACACTGCGATCGTCATGTCCTCCGGTCCCGGCGAACAGTCCCGCCTCTACAAAACCACCGACGGCTGCCACTCCTGGAAACTGCTGTTCACGAACCCGGACAAAGAAGGCTTCTGGGACGCAGTCGCGACCGCGGATCGAAACAACATTATGATCCTTGGCGATCCTGTGAACGGGCGCTTCTCATTGTTCAGTAGCACCGATGCAGGGGCAAATTGGGAGAAGTCTCGCGATGACGGTCTTAGAAGCGATCCCGATCAGGGCTCATTTGCTGCGAGCAATTCTTCTCTGCTGGTTGATTGGGTCGATGGAAACGCAGCGTTCGGTACAGGTGGGCCGACGGGGCCTCGGCTTTACCGCGAATGCGACTCCTGCAAGCGGGACGCGGAGTGGTCGCAAGCTGAACTTCCATCCCTACAGAGCGGCAAAGCTGCAGGCATTTTCTCTCTTCAGTATCGCGACTGGAAACAATGGATAGCCGTTGGTGGAGACTACACGAAGCCTGACGATCGCACTGGTACAGCCGCCTTCACTCTGGATCGCGGCGACCATTGGCAACCTGCAACCACCCCACCCCACGGCTACCGCTCCTCCGTTGCCTACGATGCTTCAACCAAGACCTGGATCACCGTGGGACCCAATGGTACCGACATCTCCACGGACGATGGCCGCAACTGGCGTGCCATCCACCCCAACCCGGCTCTTCACGAATCCGCAGACGCCGATCGCAATTGGAACGCGCTTTCGCTGCCCTACGTCGTAGGCCCAAAGGGCCGCATCGGCAGGCTTGATCCCGCCGTCTTAACCCGTACTGGACCACTCGAATAGAATTAATGAATTGAGAAAGGACAATCGTGCCCGGACAAGGGCTGGAAGCAAGCGGTTGCCCTAGCGCGTTGTGCTCACGCCCTTCTGCCGCGACAAGATGTACCCCTGCCGCCGATTCTTCGATGCGCCATCTATCTGCTTCCAGAAGGCGACAAAGTAATCCACCGCAGAAATCGTCGACACCAGAACCGTAAAGTAAATCGCCGCAATCGCCAGCCACTGCACCGGGATCACTAGCACTCCAAACTGCCACTGGAACCACCGGTGCGCCAGGATGGCTGATACCACCGACACGATCTGAACCACGGTCTTGAGTTTTCCCAGATCGCTCGCCTGGATGGTGAAACCCTCAGCCGAGGCAATCGACCTCAGTCCCGAAATCAGGAATTCCCGTGCGATGATGACGACCACGATCCAGACCTTCACCACCTGTGGAACGTAGGCCACCAGTTCGATCAAGGCGGCGGTCACCATGATTTTGTCCGCAATGGGATCGAGGAGCATCCCCATTGTGGTGATCTGGGCCCTCTTGCGGGCCAGGTAGCCGTCCAGCCCGTCGGTGATCGAGGCCAGCACAAACAACACCGCAGCCGCGATCTCCTGCTCCCCATTCGGCCCGTGCCAAAGAAAGTATGGCGACAGGATCCAAAGGAAGAGCGGGATCATCGCAATCCTGCTCAACGTGATGGAGTTCGGGAGATTCACGTCTCTACTCTAGGTCTTTCTGATCTTTCTACGCGCACACCGGCGGCACGTTTCCGAACCGCCGTAACCGCTGGCGTGTCCGATGCCCGGGAAGCGGCATCACTACAACTATAGACCGCATTACATCTGCGCCTCAAACCAACACTCAATGAATTCTTCGCCGCGTCCCGGCCTCAGACGCTAGATGTGCTTCGACTTACGAGGGACCTCGCGGTTAGGTTCCAGAAAAGGCCGACTCAGCTCAACTTGGCCCCAAGCGCGTCCAGAAATGGCTCCTGGCTCTTCAAGATTGCCCGCCTCGCCTCTGCCACTGTGAACCAGGCGCCCCGATCCACCTCAGGAATCTCCATCTTCTTCTTCGATCGCGGCGGCCACTCAATCTCGCAGAAATTGCTCACCAGCTTGCCGGGATCGCAGTCCCCCTCAAAAGCCCATGCACTCACAATCTTGCCGCTCGTTTGCCTCACCGCACCGAGGTCTAAGAACTCGCCGGTTGCGACAAACCCCGTCTCCTCCATGAACTCGCGTTTCGCCGCGTCCAGCGGGTCTTCGCCCTCCACGTACTCGCCCTTGGGAACCGTCCAGGCCCCCGCATCTTTCCCGGCCCAGAAAGGCCCTCCCGGATGCACGAGAAACACCTCGAGATCCCTGTCCTTCCTCCTGAACATCAGCAATCCCGCGCTTCGCTTCGCCATGGCAGCC
>Ga0207667_10008089_pt1 | contig 12537 bp, 13 predicted proteins | sample KBSCornC52_FD_184301 | JGI IMG/M metagenome (GOLD analysis project Ga0207667, IMG submission 184301) | Corn rhizosphere microbial communities from Kellogg Biological Station, Michigan, USA - KBS Corn C5-2 (SPAdes) (version 2) | ecosystem: Host-associated > Plants > Roots > Rhizosphere > Soil ...
CGTCGACTGTGCCTGGACGTCCTGCTGGGTCGTGGGACACCCTGGGTCGAGATCAACGCCGCGCACCGCGAGGTAGTTTGCGAGCGACTCGGCAAGGGTCATCGAGCTTCCTTCCTTGCGGCGCACTTTGCACCCGGTGTGGTGGCTAACCGCCGGGTCTGGTTCTCATTAGCAGCCACTGCGGGTGCAAAGTTCGGCGGACGCGGCACGGTGCAAACCGAGAGTGGGACGGGCGGGTCAGATCCAGCCGCGCCGCTTGAAGACGAGGTAGAGGACGACGCTCACCATGACCATCGCGACGACCGCCAGCGGGTAGCCGTAGTGCCACTGCAGCTCCGGCATGTCGCGGAAGTTCATCCCATAGATCGTCCCGACCAGCGTCGGCGCGAACAGGATGGCCGCCCACGCGGAGATCTTCTTGACCTCGTCGTTCTGCGCGTTGGACGTGCGGCTGAGCGCCGTCATCTCCTCGTTCTGCTTCTGCGCCACGAGGATCGAGTTGACCTGCAGGATGTCGCGCAGCAGCACCCGCAGCGAGTCGACCCGCTCGTTCACCTGCACGACGTGGTCGGCCACGTCGCGCAGCAACCGGCGCAACTCCTCGTCCACCCCGTACTTGTCGAAGCCGGCGGCCAGCGCGTCCAGCATGCCGCCGAGCGGGGCGGCCGCCCGCTGGAAGTCGACGACCTCGCGGGAGAGCTCGTAGATGCGCCGTGACACGCGGGGGTCGCCGTCGAAGACCTGCACCTCGATCTCGTCCACGTCGTTCTCGATGCCGGCGACGACGGGCAGGTAGCCGTCCACGACCGAGTCGAGGATCGCGTAGAGCACGGCCTCGGTGCCGTGCGCGAGCAGCTCCGGATCCTGCTCGAGCCGGTGCCGCACGACGGCCAGGTCGGGAGACTCCGAGTGCCGCACCGTGATGACGAAGTCGCGGCCGATGAAGACGTGCAGCTCGCCGAACTCGACCTCCTCGACGTCGTCGAGGTACCGGGCCGCGCGCAGCACGACGAAGAGTGTGTCGCCGTACCGCTCCAGCTTGGGCCGCTGGTGGGCGGTGATCGCGTCCTCGATCGCCAGCTCGTGCAGGTCGAACTCGCCGGCCAGCGACTCGAGCTCGCCCTCCTCCGGGCGGTACAGCCCGATCCAGGCCATGCCGTCGCGCTGGTCGCGCAGGCAGCGGTACGTGTCGGCCAACGACTCCGGCGAGGCGACGCGGTCGCCGGCGCAGTACACCGCCGAGTCGACGACGCCCGAGGCCCGCCGCGGCCGCGCGGCTCCGCTGTCGTGCGGCGGCTCGACCGGCCCCGGTTTGCGCCGGGGACGCCGCCGGATGAGGCTCACCGGGGACGGAAGGTGGCGGCGCTCGGACACGGTGCCACACGTTAGCCCCGTGAGGTGAACGGCCGGGCGGTGGTGCGAGCATGAGACGCATGAGCCTCTACGACGTCCCGCTCGAGACCCTGGCCGGCGAGCCGACCACCCTGGCGCAGTACCGCGACCGGCCCGTCCTCATCGTCAACGTCGCCTCGCGGTGCGGGCTGACCCCGCAGTACGAGCAGCTCGAGCAGCTGCACGAGAAGTACGCCGGCCAGGGCTTCAGCGTGCTGGGCTTCCCGTGCAACCAGTTCGCCGGGCAGGAGCCGGGAACCTCCGAGGAGATCGCCGAGTTCTGCTCGACGACCTACGGGGTCACGTTCCCGATGTTCGCCAAGATCGACGTCAACGGCCCCGACCGGCACCCGATCTACGCCGAGCTCGTCGGGACGGCCGACGCCGAGGGCCACTCCGGCGACATCCGCTGGAACTTCGAGAAGTTCCTCGTCGACCGCGCCGGCGCCGTGCACCGCTTCTCGCCCCAGACCGCGCCCCTCGACCTGGTGCCGGCGATCGAGACTGCGCTGGACGCGCAGGCGTAGCGTCCGAGCGGTGCAGGACCGCACGCCACCGCCCGAGTCCCTGGAGCCGATCGAGCGTGCCTCGGTGGACGAGCTGCGGGCCGTCCAGCTCGAGCGGCTGCAGTGGTCGGTGCGGCACGCCTACGACAACGTGCCGCACTACCGGTCGGCCTTCGACGCGGCCGGGGTGTCACCGGGCGACGTGACGTCGTTCGACGAGCTGGCCCGGCTGCCGTTCACGACGAAGGAGGACCCGCGCGCGAACTACCCGTTCGGCATGTTCGCAGTGCCGCGCGCCCAGGTGTCGCGCGTGCACGCGTCGTCCGGAACCACGGGCCGTCCCACCGTCGTCGGTTACACCGCCGAGGACATCGCGACGTGGGCGCAACTGATGGCCCGCTCGATCCGCGCCGCAGGTGGGCGGCCGGGCGACGTCGTGCACGTCGCCTACGGCTACGGGCTGTTCACCGGCGGCCTCGGTGCGCACTACGGCGCCGAGGCGCTCGGCTGCACGGTCGTCCCCGTCTCGGGTGGCATGACCGAACGGCAGGTGACGCTGATCCGCGACTTCGCGCCGGACGTGATCATGGTGACGCCGTCGTACATGCTCGCGATCGTCGACGAGCTGGAGCGGCAGGGCATCGATCCGGCCTCGACGTCACTGGCGGTGGGCATCTTCGGCGCCGAGCCGTGGACGAACGACATGCGCCTCGAACTGGAGCAGCGGCTCGACATGCACGCGGTCGACATCTACGGGCTGTCCGAGGTGATGGGCCCGGGCGTCGCGCAGGAATGCGTCGAGACGAAGGACGGCCTGCACGTCTGGGAGGACCACTTCTATCCCGAGGTCGTCGACCCGCTGACCGGCGCCGTGCTGCCGGACGGCGAGGAGGGCGAGCTGGTCCTCACCTCGCTCACCAAGCAGGCGATGCCGGTGATCCGCTACCGCACCCGCGACCTGACGCGGCTGCTGCCGGGGACGGCCCGTCCCATGCGGCGGATGCAGAAGATCACCGGCCGCACCGACGACATGATCATCCTGCGTGGAGTGAACCTCTTCCCGACCCAGCTGGAGGAGTTGATCCTGCGCCTGCCGGCGCTCGCGCCGCACTTCCAGTGCCTGCTCACCCGGCCGGGCCGGCTGGACGAGCTGACCGTGCGGGTCGAGCGGCGTCCGGACGCGACCCGCGCGGACGCCGTGGCCGCGGGGGATGCGCTCGTCGCGATGGTGAAGAACCGCATCGGCGTGACGGTCGCGGTGGACGTCCGCGAGCCGGACGGCATCGAGCGCTCTGTCGGCAAGATGCGGCGCATCGTGGACGAGCGGCCGCATTGACGTCGGCTCTCGCGACGCACGCCGCGGACACGCTCCGCGACATCGACTGATGCGCCTGATGGAGCTTCCGGTTGGTGCGGGCAACGGACTCGATCACGAAAGCGGGGTCAGCCTCGACCACGTCCAGACAATTCCGGTCGCTCTTGGCCGATGACAGCGCACACTTGTCGCGTCAGATCAGTGCGAGCGGAGCACGCTACTAGCGGCCGGCTACGTCCAACACGCCAGGTCGTCCTCGTCCGCCCGATATTGAGACACACGCAAGCTCGACCCGATCGCGACCTGGTCCGCAGGAATACCACCGACCCGCACCATCCCGCGATAGTCGCCGTCGATCTGGACCACGCTGTCAGGACCAACGAGACACGGAATCTCTCGACCGTCTGGATCCACCAGGCGTCCGTGATAGGCGGTGCGCCCGGAGATAGGAAGTCTGCCAGCCAATTCAACCGCCACGCCGTCCGCAAGCCGGGCGACGGCCACGATCGGCCCGCTCGATCTGATCGGCATGGCTCGGCGGGCAGCACTGACCATGGCACCGAACTCTTCTTGTTGTGCCGGTGAGAGGGGTGGAATTCGGCTGCGCAGAAAATCATCAACCTTCTGTCGATACTCAGGCTCAGGAACCCTCTGGCACCTCGCTACCGCCGCTGCCAGCTCTGGTGACGGGCCTTCTTCGGCCAAGACGGTCAATGCGTCCGAGCCGAGTTGTAGCTCGCCTGCCTTGATCGCGCGAATCAAGGACGGCCGGTCTCGCATCTGCTTCAGAAACGGAACGAGGTGATCGCTGAGAAACCGGCCGAGGAAGGCTCCCCACGCCTCCTTATCACTCTTCGGGACGTTCCAGAAGGAGGTGTCAGTGTCAGGCGCGTCCGGGTCGCCGTAAGAAGCCGGTCCAATCTGCCTGCTCCACAGACCCCAGCTTGCGTTGGTTGGAGTGTCAGAAAGGTCCTGGAAGGCGCGATAGGGCTCCGGGTAGAGCGCTGCCTTCATCCAGAAGCACAGCGTGTCGTAGCTGACCGGGAAACTGCGAGTCTCGATGACGGCAACATCGTCCAGGGACGACCCGAGGTAGAAGAGTCGACCCTTTCGACGGAAGCCCGCGGCCTTCAGCGGCGGACGGAGGTAGTCGCGGAAGAACTCGTCTATCTCCTTCACCCGCACAGTCTGGCTGCAACCGGCTGCCTACCGCACATCGGAAGAGTGGGTCTGACGGACGCCCGCCAAGATCAGCTGCGGATCCTGGTCGATCCGCAGCCAAGATCGGCAGTTGATCAATACCGACCGCCGATCTTCGGCAGATCCGGTCGAATACCGCGATCTTGTGCGGGCTCGTGGGCCACGAGCGCACCTATCTGCACGTGATCGGCAAGAGGCAGCATGGTGCTCACGTTGCTGCTGGTCCGGACGACGTCCGAGTGGGCGGAGCGGGGCCGGAGCTCTGCTGTCAGGCGCGCAGGCCGTCCAGCGCGAGCGCGACGATCACGTCGGCCAGCCCGTCGGCGGTGAGCGCGTTGTTCGGTTGCAGCCACTCGGTGACCGAGTTGACCATGCCGAACAGCAGCCGGGCCGTCAGCGCGGGGTCGGTGTCGGCCCGTAGCTCGCCCGATGCGACCGCCTCCTGTACCAGCCCGCCGGCGAGCCGGTCGATCTGCCGGCGCCGTGCGAGCGCGGCCCGTTCGATGTCGCTGTTGCCGTGTACTCGCAGCAGCAACGTGACGTAGGGCAGCCGCTCGACGAGCACGCTCACGCTGCGGCGCACGAGCAGCTCGAGCCGGGCGCCGGGGGAGAGCTGGGCGGCCCGCACCTCGAACGCGGCCTCCTCCAGCCCCGACAGCGCGCGGTCGAGGGCGAGGCCGAGCAACGCGTCCTTGCTGGCGACGTGGTGGTAGATCGCGGACTTGGTGATGCCGAGGTGGCGGGCGAGGTCTTCCATGCTGGTGCCGTCGAACCCCTGCTCGATGAACAGCTCGACGCTGCGTTCCAGCACGGTCGCGAGGTCGAGGCCGGGACGTCCGCGCCGCCGCGCCACCTCGTGCATCATCGCCGCACCTCGGCCGACCGGCCGCGGAACTCGGCGACGACCTCGTCCCCGCGGCGCACGGTCACGTCGTAGATGCCGGTGCGCCCGCGGCGGCTGCGCACTCGGGCGTCGGCCTCGAGCTCGTCGCCGAGGCGGGCCGGAGCCAGGAAGCTGATCTCGGCGCCGGCGGCGACGGTGGTCGGACCCCAGCCGTTGCAGGCGCAGGCGAACGCGGTGTCGGCGAGCGCGAACACCAGACCACCGTGGGCCAGCTCGTGTCCGTTGATCATGTCGGGGCGGACCGTCATCCGGGCCCGGGCCCAGCCGGGCCCGCGGTCGACGACCTCGATGCCGAGGGCCGCCGACGCGCGGTCGCCGGCAAGCATCGCCGCAACCGGGTCGTCGGGGGCCGTCCCGGCCGAGGACTGCCTTTCCGAGGCCATGCCCGGACGCTAGCATGAATACCTGACCGATCGGTCAGGAAATGCGAGGAGTGCCGGTGATGTCACTGTCCAGCTGGGTGCGCGGGTCCTGGTTCGCGCCCGAGGGTGAGGGGACGCCCGTCCGCGACGCCGTGACCGGCGAGGAGATCGCGCGGATCTCGTCTACGGGCCTCGACATGGAAGCAGTGCTCTCGTACGCGCGCGGCACCGGCGGGCCGGCCCTGCGCGAACTGACGTTCCACCAGCGGGCGGCCGTCCTCAAGCAGTTGGCCACCTATCTGCGCGAGCAGCGGGACGGGCTGTACGCCGTCTCGAAGCGCACCGGCGCGACGCTGGGCGACTCGAAGTTCGACGTCGACGGCGGCATCGGCGTGCTGTTCTCCTACGCCTCGAAGGGCCGCCGGGAGCTGCCGAACGACACCGTCCTGGTCGACGGTGCGGTCGAGCCGCTCGGCAAGACGGGGCAGTTCGTCGGCCAGCACCTGCTGACCCCGCTGCGCGGAGCGGCCGTCCAGGTCAACGCGTTCAACTTCCCGGTGTGGGGGCCGCTGGAGAAGTTCGCCCCGGCGTTCCTCGCCGGCGTGCCGTCCGTCATCAAGCCGGCGACGCCGACGGCGTTCCTCACGCACCGGCTGGTGGAGCTGATCGTCGAGTCGGGGCTGCTGCCCGACGGCGCGCTGCAGCTCGTGTGCGGCAGCGTTGGCGACCTGTTCGACCACCTCACCGACCAGGACCTCGTCTCGTTCACCGGCTCGGCCGCGACCGCGGCCCGGCTGCGTTCACACCCGGCGATCGTCGGGCGGTCGGTGCGCTTCACGGCCGAGGCCGACTCGCTCAACTGCTCGATCCTCGGCCCCGACGCAACGCCCGACACCCCCGAGTTCGACCTGTTCGTCAAGCAGCTGGTCGCCGAGATGACCGTGAAGGCCGGCCAGAAGTGCACGGCGATCCGCCGGGCGCTCGTCCCGACGTCGCTGGTCGACGCGGTGGCCGAGGCCGCCGCGGCGCGGCTCTCCCGCGTGGTCGTCGGCTCGCCCGAGGACGAGTCGGTGCGCATGGGCGCCCTCGCCTCGCTCGACCAGCGCGAGGAGGTGCGGCGCTCGCTGAAAGCACTGCTCTCGGTGGGGACGGCCGTGTTCGGCGATCCCGACCACGTCGAGGTCGTCGGTGCCGACGCCGAGCGCGGTGCCTTCATCTCCCCGGTGCTGATCCGGGCCGACGACGCCGAGCGGGCCGAGCCGCACGAGGTCGAGGCGTTCGGGCCGGTGTCGACCCTGATCGGGTACCGCGACGCCGCGCACGCGGTCGAGCTGGCCGCGCGCGGGCAGGGCAGCCTCGTCGGCTCGGTCGTCACCTCGGACGTCGCGTTCGCCCGGGACGTCGTGCTCGGCGTCGCGCCGTGGCACGGCCGGCTGCTCGTACTCGACCGGGACGACGCGCCGGAGTCGACCGGGCACGGCTCGCCGCTGCCGATGCTCGTGCACGGTGGACCCGGCCGGGCCGGCGGCGGTGAGGAGCTCGGCGGCATGCGCGCCGTCACCCACCACATGCAGCGCACGGCGGTGCAGGCCAGTCCGAAGGTGCTGGGCGCGATCACCAACCGCTGGGTGCGTGGCGCCGAGCGTCGAGTTGACGGCACGCACCCGTTCCGCAAGTCGCTCGCCGAGCTGCGCGTGGGGGATTCGATCACCGTCGGCCCGCGCCTCGTCTCGGCCGAGGACGTCGCCCACTTCGCCGAGTTCACCGGCGACACGTTCTACGCGCACACCGATGCGGAGGCGGCCGCGGCGAACCCGTTCTTCGACGGCATCGTGGCGCACGGCTACCTGATCCTGTCGCTCGCCGCCGGGCTGTTCGTCGACCCGGATCCCGGACCCGTCCTCGCCAACTACGGCATCGACGACCTGCGCTTCCTCACGCCGGTCTATCCCGGCGACGAGCTCACCGTCACGCTCACCTGTAAGGCGATCACGCCGCGCGGCGACAGCGCGCACGGCGAGGTGCGGTGGGACGCCGAGGTCACCAAGCAGGACGGCGCGCTCGCCGCGCAGTACGACGTCCTGACGATGGTGGCGAAGGAGTGGCCCAGCCCATGACCCAGTTCGAGGAACTGCTCGCGCACGACCAGCGCGTCGAGCCCCGCGACGAGATGCCGGACGCCTACCGGGCCACGATGATCCGGCAGATCGCGCAGCACGCCCACTCCGAGATCATCGGCATGCAGCCGGAGGGCAACTGGATCACCCGGGCGCCTTCGTTGCGGCGCAAGGCGATCCTCATCGCCAAGGTGCAGGACGAAGCGGGTCACGGCCTGTACCTGTACGCCGCGGCGGAGACGCTGGGGGTCGACCGCGCCGAGCTCACCCAGAAGCTGCTGGACGGCCGGCAGAAGTACTCGTCCATCTTCAACTACCCGACGCTGTCGTACGCCGACGTCGGCGTGATCGGCTGGCTCGTGGACGGCGCCGCGATCTGCAACCAGGTGCCGCTGTGCCGCTCGTCCTACGGGCCGTACGCGCGGGCGATGATCCGCATCTGCAAGGAGGAGTCGTTCCACCAGCGGCAGGGCTACGAGCTGCTGATGACGATGATGCGCGGCACCGAGGCGCAGCGGGCGATGGTGCAGGACGCGACGAACCGCTTCTGGTGGCCGTCCCTGATGATGTTCGGCCCGCCGGACGACCGGTCGCCCAACAGCGAGCGGTCGATGGCGTGGAAGATCAAGCGGCACAGCAACGACGAGCTGCGGCAGCGGTTCGTCGACATGACCGTCCCGCAGGCCGAGCGGCTCGGGGTGACGCTGCCCGACCCCGACCTGAAGTGGAACGAGGCTCGCGGGCACTACGACTTCGGCGAGCCGGACTGGTCGGAGCTCGATGCGGTCATCAAGGGCAACGGACCGTGCAACGCCCAGCGCATGGCGCACCGGCGTCGAGCCCACGAGGACGGCGCCTGGGTCCGCGAAGCCGCCATGGCCCACGCCCGAAAGCTTGAAAAATGAACCACGACGCGATGAGCGCTCGCGCGAAGAGCGCGGCCGCGCGCGAGCGGAGCGAGCTTGCGCCGACACCGCAGGACGGCCCCGAGCGCAGCGAGCGGGTCGGACGAGGTGGAGATTGGCCGCTCTATGAGGTGTTCGTGCGACCTAAGCGCGGGCTGAACCACGTGCACGTCGGCTCCCTGCACGCCGCCGACGCCGAGATGGCGCTGCACCACGCCCGCGACCTGTACACCCGCCGCAACGAGGGCGTGAGCATCTGGGTGGTGCCGGCGGTGGACATCACCGCGTCGAGCCCGTCGGAGAAGGACGCGTTCTTCGCGCCGTCGGCCGACAAGGTGTACCGGCACCCGACGTTCTACGAGATCCCCGACGACGTCCCGCACATGTGATGGTCATGGACGACAACCCGTACGAGGAACTCGCCGACGAGCACGGCGCCGACGCGCGCTGGGCCTTCGGCACCGGGTTCACCGACCCGCTGGCCGGCATCGACACGGCCGTGCCCGACGGCGTGGACGGCGCCGCGCTCGCGGCCTACTGCCTGGCTCTCGGCGACGACGCGCTCGTCTACAGCCACCGCTTGCAGGAGTGGATCACCCGCATGCCGGAGCTGGAGGAGGAGACCGCGATCGCCAACGTCGCGCTCGACCTGCTCGGCCAGGCCCGGTTACTGCTCGCGCGCGCCGGGACGATCCTGGGGCGCAGTGAGGACGAGCTGGCGTTCTTCCGCGACGAGCCGCAGTTCCGCAACGTCCGGCTGGTGGAGCGGGCCGACGCCGACTTCGCCGAGCTCGTCGCGCGGCTGCTGGTGTTCTCGACCTGGCGGCTCGCGCTGTTCGAGCGGCTGTGCGAGGTGCCCGACCCGGTGCTCGCAGCGATCGCGGCCAAGGGCGTCAACGAGCTGGCCTATCACCGCGACTACGCCGCGCAGTGGGTCGTCCGGCTCGGCGACGGCACCGAACTGTCGCACGCGCGGATGCAGGCCGGGCTCGAGACGATCTGGCCGCTCGTGGACGAGGTGTTCGAGCCGCACCCGGGTGATCTCGTCCCGCTCGAGCGGGGCGAGTTCGACGTCGTGCTCGACACCGTGTTCGCGACCGCCGGCCTGGCCCGGCCGACCGCGGCCCCGCTGGCGAAGGTCGGCGGCCGGGCCGGCCGCGACGGCGTGCACACCGAGGCCCTGGGCTACGTGCTGGCCGAACTGCAGAGCGTTGCCCGTGCGCACCCGGAGGGCACGTGGTGAGCGGTGCTCTCGAAGTGGCGGCGGCGACCCCGGATCCGGAGCTGCCGCTGCTGACGATCGGCGAGCTCGGCATCCTGCGCGACGTCCACGAGACCGCTGACGGGGTGGTCGTGACGATCACGCCCACCTACTCCGGGTGCCCGGCGCTGCGGGAGATCACCGCCGACCTGACCGGCCGGCTGACCGCGGCCGGCTACTCGCGGGTGGAGCTACGGACCCGCCTGGCGCCGCCGTGGAGCAGTGACTGGATCACCGCCGGCGGCCGGGCGAAGTTGCAGGCGGCCGGCATCGCCCCGCCCGGACCGGCGCCGACCGGGCCGATCCGGCTCACGCTTGGCCCGCGACCGCCGGTGGCCTGCCCGCGCTGCGGCTCGTCCGACACCGTCGCCTCGGCCGCGTTCGGCGCCACCGCCTGCAAGGCACTGCACCGCTGCCGCACGTGCGACGAGCCGTTCGAGGCGGTGAAGGCCATATGACGGCGACCGTGAGCACTGCTCTCGCCGACCGGACGCGTTTCCACGAGCTGGTCGTCGAGCGCGTCGACCGGCTTACCGCCGACGCGGTGGCGATCGCCTTCGCGGTGCCGGACCACTTGCGGGACACGTTCGCGTTCCGGCCCGGCCAGTCGTTGACCGTGCGGCGCGGGGACGAGCGGCGCTCGTACTCGATCTGCGCGGCGGCCGGCGCCGCGCCGCGCATCGGCGTGCGCGAGGTGCCGGGCGGCGCCGTGTCGGGTTGGTTGGTCCGCGAGGTACGACCCGGCGACGTCGTCGAGGTGCAGGCGCCGGCCGGCGCGTTCAGCCCCGATCTGGCCGCCGGGGGCCGGCACGTCCTGATCGGCGCCGGCTCGGGCATCACCCCGCTGCTGTCGATCGCGGCGTCGCTGCTGGCCGCCTCCGGCGATGCGAGCGTCACCCTCGTCTACGGCAATCGCCGGGCCGACACGGTGATGTTCGCCGACGAGCTCGCCGACCTGAAGGACGCCCACCCGTCCCGGTTGCAGCTGGTGCACGTGCTCTCCCGCGAGGCGCAGGAGGTCGAGCTGTTCAGCGGCCGGCTGGACGACGCACGGCTGCGCCGCTTGCTGCCGGCGCTCGTCGACGTCGCGGCCGTCGACCACTGGTGGCTGTGCGGTCCGTTCGGCATGGTCACCGCGGCCATGGACGTCCTCGCCGCCCTCGGGATCGAGCGGCGGGCCGTCCACCGCGAGCTGTTCTACGTCGAGGACCTGCCGCCGGCCGAGAACCATCACGTCGAGGCGCCGCCCGGGCCGGGCGCTGAGGTCACGCTGCGCCTGGACGGCCGCACCACGACCGTCACGGTGCCGCCCGGGGCGGCGATCCTCGACGCCGCCCAGCGCACCCGGCCCGACCTGCCCTTCGCGTGCAAGGGCGGCGTGTGTGGCACCTGCCGGGCGCACCTGGTCGGCGGCACGGTCGAGATGCGGCGCAACTACGCCCTCGAGCCGGACGAGCTCGCGGCCGGGTACGTCCTCACCTGCCAGGCGCAGCCGACGTCGGAGACCGTCGAGGTCGACTACGACGCCTGAGCCAGCCTGGTACTGACGATCCCTGCCACGAACCGGACGGGCAGTGGCAGGGTGGGCCCCATGGATCTTGGCCTGCACCTGCCCGACTTCACCTACCCCGGCGGCCCGCCCACCCTCGCCCGGGATCTCGGCCGTATCGCCGAGGCGGCCGAGGACGCCGGCTTCTCGATGCTCAGCGTGATGGACCACGTCTGGCAGATCGGCGTCATCGGCCCGCCGGAGAACGACATGCTCGAGGCGTACACGACGCTCGGCTACCTCGCCGCCCGCACCCGCAAGGTCGAGCTGCTGGCCTGGGTCACCGCGGTCACCTACCGCGAACCCGGGATGCTCGCCAAGATCGTGACGACCTTGGACGCCCTCTCGGAGGGCCGGGCCTGGCTCGGCATCGGTGCCGCGTGGAACGGCGACGAGGCGGCCGGGCTCGGGCTCCCGTTCCCGTCCACCGCCGAGCGGTTCGAGCGGCTCGAGGAGGCGCTGCAGATCTTCCGCCAGATGACCAGCGGCCAGGACGCCCCGTACGAGGGCAAGCACTACCGGCTGGCCCGCACCCTCAACGTCCCGCAACCGCTGCGCCGGGTGCCCGTCCTCATCGGCGGCGGGGGCGAGCGCAAGACGCTGCGGCTGGTCGCCCAGTACGCCGACGCCTGCAACCTCTTCCCGGGCCCCGAGCTCGAGCGCAAGCTCGACGTCCTGCACCAGCACTGCGCCGCGGTCGGCCGCGACTACGACGAGATCCGCAAGACCGTGATGATGCCGCTGGACGCCGGTCCGGACGGCGGCCGGGCCGACGAGCTGCTCGGGCAGCTGGAGCAGCTGGCCAAGCTCGGCATCGAGCACGTGCACGGTTGGGTCCCGCAGGTCGCCACCATCCGGCCGCTCGAGGTGCTGGGCGAGCGGGTGATTCCTATGGCCCAGCGGCTCTGAGCCCTTCGACCCCAGAAATCCGGCGATCCGGCGCCAACCCGGCACCAAGTCGGCATCGAATTTCGGCGATTGCAGCGTCGTTGCAGCGTTGCTCGCCTACCGTATCGCCATCGACGC
>Ga0207667_10008091_pt1 | contig 12535 bp, 6 predicted proteins | sample KBSCornC52_FD_184301 | JGI IMG/M metagenome (GOLD analysis project Ga0207667, IMG submission 184301) | Corn rhizosphere microbial communities from Kellogg Biological Station, Michigan, USA - KBS Corn C5-2 (SPAdes) (version 2) | ecosystem: Host-associated > Plants > Roots > Rhizosphere > Soil ...
GCTGATCCGGGAGCATTACCCGTCCGCCCTCGTGGTGCGCGGCACGGACGGGCTGGTCCAGTTGAAGGAAGGGGCCAATCCGGCCGCCCGGGCCCATGCGCTGGAAGCCTTCCTGCAGGAAGGGCGCTTGCTGGTCCGTCTCGACCACCCGTCGATCGCCAAGGTCCACCGCTTGTGGGAGCACAACCACACGGCGTACATGATGATGCCGTTCTACCAGGGGGACACCCTGGCCGAGGTGCTGCATCGCATGGATGGCCCCCCGAGCGAAGCCTGGCTGCGCCAGATGCTGGCCTCCTTGCTGGGCGCCCTCAAGACCTTGCACGCCGGCCAGTGCTATCACCAGGCCCTGGCGCCTGACACCATCTGGATGACCCCCGAGGGGCGGCCGATGCTGCTGGACCTGTCCGCCTGCAGCCAGGTGGCCGGCGAACGCGGGCCCGGCGAGGCCGACAGCGTCGACCGCTTGTACGCGCCCATCGAGCTGTTCAGCCACGGCCGTGATTTCGCGATCGGTCCCTGGACCGACCTCTATGCGGTGGGGGCCGTGGTGCACCATGCGCTGCTGGGCCGCCCGCCGACGTCGGCGGCCATCCTGGGTCCGGAGGACCGCCTGGCCCCGCTGGCCGAGAGCCTGCTCGCCCAGTCGCCGCGCCATGCGACCCTGGCTTATGGCCCCGGCTTCCTGGCGGCCATCGATCGGGCCTTGTCGGTGGACCCTTCCGACCGGCCGCAGAGCGTGGACGAATTCGAGGCGGCGCTGAACCTGGCGGGCGACAGCCACCTGGCCGGCGTCGGTGCCGGCACGGCGTCCTCCGCGACGGTCACCCAGGTGCCCCCTCATCCAGGCCCGGACGGCCGCCCTCATGACGAAGCCGCCGATCCGGCCGCCGCCGCGGCGATCGCCATGGCCATCGCCTCCCTGCCGTGGGGGGACCGCCAGGAGACGACCGCGGCCACGGACGAACCCTCCCTGCACCAGGTGCTGTTGCACGAGGACGAGCACCGGCCGCATCCGAAGGCGGGGCCGGCGTCCGCCGGGCCCCGCGAGCCGGTCTTCGGGCTGCCCTCCGCCTCGGCGCCTCACGACGAGCAGATGTGGATCGATCCGCCCCGCCCAGGCGCCCGCACGGCCGCGGCGACCGCACCGGCCCGCGGTGCCGCGGCCCGCCGAAGCCTCGGCCAGTGGGCCACGGCGGCGGTGCTGGTCGCCGGGGTGGCGAGCCTGGCCTGGTACGCCCGCGACAACACCTCGCAATGGGAGCAATGGGTGGCCCGCCTGACCTCGTCCAAGCCTGTCCAGCCGGCCGCGGTGCACCCCCCGGCGGACGCCGTGGCGCTCGCGCCGGCGGTCACCCCCGTGCCGGCCGCCGCATCGGCTCCGCCGCCGTCCGCATCGGCCGCCACGACGGCGACGCCGGCCGTGGCCGCCGACGTCGTCGCCTCCATCGACAACAGCAAGTCCGCCGCCGCGGGGACCTCGTCCGACACCCCGGCCCCGCCGGCGGCCACGGCCTCCGAGGCCACCCCCGACGCCGCCACCGCGGCCAAGCTGGGGGCAGGGCGTCCGGCCGCGGACGAACGCCCCGCCGCGGCGAGCGAGGCCAGGCCGCCGGCCGCCACGCGCCACGCCATTGCGTCCGCCGCGCACAAGAAGCCGAAGTCCGCCGCGGTGGCCGCCTTCGATCCCGAGTCGCTGCCGCCGACGTCCGCCGGCCCGAGCACCCCGCGGGCGACCTGCGGCAACCGCACCAACTTCGCCCTGGTCTACTGCATGCAGACCCAGTGCAAGCGGCCCGTCTTCGCCAAGCACGCCCAGTGCGTGGCCTTCCACCGGGACGGCGAAGTGCAATGACGAGGGCCACGAGGGTCCGGGGCGGGGTGGCACGGTGAGGCCGCCCGGCCGCCGCCCAGCGGCCACGCGCCGGGGTGCGCCTCCTGGAAGGACGCCTCGGTGACTGCGCCGGACCGTTCCGCAGGGGAAGCGGCGCCACCTCGCGCGCGGGACGGCGCCATGCCCGCGGGCCCGGCGGGCCTCACCGCACCCGCCGGGCGGCCCGCATGGGGCGGGCTGGCGCTGGCCCTGCTGGGCTCGGTCGCCTTCTCGGGCAAGGCCATCATCGTCAAGCTGGCCTACCGGCACCAGGTCGACGCGGTCACGCTGATCATGTACCGCATGCTGTTCGCCTTGCCTCTGTTCCTGCTGCTGGCTTGGTGGGCCGGCCGCGGCAAGCCGCCCCTGACCCGCCGCGATGCGAAGGTGATCCTGGGCCTGGGGTTCAGCGGCTACTACCTGGCGAGCTTCCTGGACTTCGCCGGCCTGCAGTACATCAGCGCCAGCCTCGAGCGCCTGATCCTCTACCTCAACCCCACCCTCGTGCTGGGCCTCGGGGTGTTCCTGTTCAAGAAGCGGGTCACGGCCCGCCAACTCGCGGCCCTGGGGCTGAGCTACTGCGGCGTGCTGGTCGTGTTCGGGCACGAACTCACCCACCTGGGCAGCCATGTGGCCCTGGGCACCCTGCTGGTGTTCTGCAGCGCCGTCAGCTACGCGCTCTACCTGCTCTACAGCGGCGAGGAGGTCCAGCGGCTGGGCGCCATGCGCCTGACCGGCCTGGCCACGTCGGTGGCCTGCCTGATGTGCCTGCTGCAGTTCGTGGTGCTGCGGCCGATGTCCGCCGCCAGCGTGGCGCCCGAGGTGGTCTGGCTGTCGGTGCTGAACGCCACCTTGTGCACCTTCTGCCCCGTGCTGATGGTGATGATGGCCATCGAGCGGATCGGCTCGGCCATGACGGCGCAGATCGGCATGGTCGGCCCCTTGTCCACCATCCTGATGGGCGTGCTGATCCTGGGCGAGCCGTTCACGGTGTGGGTGCTGACGGGCACGGTGCTGGTTTTTGGTGGCATCTGGCTGCTGGCCCGCACGAGGTAGCCGGACGGGCGTCCCGTACGATGGGGCGACCTGCCGGCGCGGCCAGCGTCGGCGGGCCGGACGGCGTGGCATCACTTTCTCTGGAGGATCACATGGACCTGGGCATCGAAGGCAAATGGGCGCTGGTGTGCGCCGCGAGCAAGGGCTTGGGCAAGGGCTGCGCGGCCGCCCTGGCGCGCGAGGGCGTGAACGTGGTGATCACCGCCCGCGGCGAGGAGGCGCTCGCGGCCGCCGCCGCCGAACTGCGCGCGCTGCGCGGTGGGGGCGAGGTGCGCACCGTGGCGGGCGACATCACCTCGGCGGCCGGCCGGGCGGCCGCGCTGGCCGCCTGCCCGCAGGTCGACATCCTCGTCAACAACGCCGGCGGCCCGCCGCCCGGCGACTTCCGCGACTGGGACCGCGACACCTGGCTGAAGGCGCTGGACGCCAACATGCTGGCCCCCATCGAGCTGATGAAGGCCACCGTGGACGGCATGGCAGCGCGCGGCTATGGCCGGGTGGTCAACATCACCTCGGGGGCCGTGAAGGCGCCGATCCCGGTGCTGGGGCTGTCGAACGGCGCCCGCAGCGGGCTGACCGGCTTCGTCGCCGGCCTGTCGCGCAGCGCGCTGGCGGCGCGCAACGTGACCATCAACGGCCTGCTGCCCGGTGCCTTCGACACCGAACGGCTGCAGCTCACCTTGCAGGCCGGCGCCCGGCAGGCGGGCCAGGACGTCGAGGCGGCCGCCGAGGCCCGCCGCCGCGCCATCCCCGCCCAGCGCTTCGGCAGCCCCGAAGAGTTCGGCGCCGTCTGTGCGTTCCTGTGCAGCCGGCACGCCGGCTACCTCACCGGGCAGAACATCCTGCTCGATGGCGGCGCCTATCCCGGCACGTTCTAGGGCCTGTTCACGCTAAATGAGGGCTGGCGTGGCTCTGGCAAAGGGGCGCCGGCAAGGCGCAAAGCGCAGCCGGGGTCTCGCCCCGGCGAGCATTTGCAACGCCGAGCGGGCGCCCCTTTGCCGAGATCACCCTGCGGGCCGGGCAGGAAAAGGCTGCATGGCGGCGTTGCAAACTCGTTGTGTGCCGTAGGCACACCGCCTCGCGTGCGCCTTGCCCTGCAGCCTTTTCCTGTCCGGCGCCAGCCCTCATTTAGCGTGAACAGGCCCTAATCGCCGGGCCGGGACGCGGGCGCCGGCCCGTCAGGCGGTGGGGCCGCGGTGCCGCGTCCCTGCGCCAGCAGCCGCGCCTCGATCGCCCCGACCAGCTGCTCCTGCGTGAAGGGCTTGGCGAGGTAGCCGTCCATGCCGGCGGACAGGCAGGCCTCGACGTCCCCCTTCATGGCGTTGGCGGTCAGGGCGACGATGGGCAGCCGTCGACGCGGCGTGCCGGTGTCGTCGCCGCGGGCCTCCCAGTCGCGCAGCAGGGCGGTCGCCTCGAAGCCGTCCATGCCGGGCATCAGGCAGTCCATCAGCACGAGGTCGATGCCGCCGGCCTGCACGGCCTCGACGGCCGATTGCCCGTCGGGCACCACCTTCACCTCGAACCCGGCGCTGCGCAGCATCTGCGCGGCCACCTCCTGGTTGATGAGGTGGTCCTCGGCCAGCAGCACGGTCGCGCCCGCGCCCAGGGCGCTGACCCGCGGCGGGGCAGGCGGGGGTGACGCGGCGGGCACCGGGATGGCGCCGTCCGGTGCCATCACCAGGTCGACCAGGGCGCGGCGCAGCTCCGGCTTGCGCACGGGCTTGGACAGCCAGCGCGCAATGCCCAGGCGGGCCAGGCTGGTGCCCGGCATGTCCAGCCCCGCCGAGCTGAGCATGAGGATCTTCATGCCGTCGAGCTTGGCCGAGGCGCGGATGCGCTCGGTCAGCGCCAGGCCGTCCATCTGCGGCATGTGCACGTCGAGGATGGCCAGGTCGTGCACCACGGGCCGGTGGTGCAGCAGCGCCAGCGCCTCTTCGCCGCTGCTGGCGGTGTCGACCCGCAGGCCCCAGAGGATGAGCTGGTGGCGCAGGATGTCGAGGTTGGTGAGGTTGTCGTCCACCACCAGCACCTGCAGGCCGGTCAGGGCGGCGGCTTCGTGGGCCGGCACGGTGGCCGGCGCCTCGTCGCCGACCAGGCGCATCGGCAGCGAGAACCAGAACCGCGCGCCTTCGCCCGGCTCGCTTTCCAGCTGCAGCTTGCCGCCCATCATCGCCACCAGCTCGCTCGAGATGGTCAGGCCCAGGCCCGTGCCGCCATGACGGCGGGTGCGGCTGTTGTCGGCCTGGGTGAAGGCCTCGAAGACGCGCGCCTGGTCCTCGGGCGAGATGCCCGGGCCCGAGTCGGCGACCGAGAACTCGATCAGCGCCGTGGGGTGGTGGGTCGCGCCGGCCGCCGCCGTCAACCTGTTCACCGAGATGACCACCTGGCCCCGCTCGGTGAACTTCACGGCGTTGCCCATCAGGTTCATGAGCACCTGGCGCAGGCGCGCGGCATCGCCATAGGCCCGCACCGGCAGGTCGGCGCCCATCTGGCAGATGACCTCCAGGCCCTTGGCATGGGCCTGCACCGCCAGCAGCTCGGCCACGTCGTAGGCGACCTCGCAGGGGTTGAAGGGCAGCGACTCGACCTCGAAGGTGCCGGATTCGATCTTGGAGAAGTCCAGGATGTCGTTGATGACCCCCAGCAGCGCCTGGCCGGAGCGGTGCGCGCTGTCGGCGAAGCGCCGCTGCTGGTCACTCAGCGGCGTGCCCAGCAGCAACTCGGTCATGCCGAGCACGCCGTTCATCGGCGTGCGGATCTCGTGGCTCATGTTGGCCAGGAACTGCGACTTGGCCTGGCTGGCCGCCTCGGCCGCCTCCTTGGCCGCCTGCAGCTCCACGGCGTGCAGGGACTTCTCCTCGGCCGCCCGCTCCATGTGCAGGCGGATGCGAAAGCCGTAGAGCAGCATGCCGAAGGTGATCAGGGTCACGACCACCATGCTGCCCAGCTCGAAGTGCCGGTACTGGCCGATGGAGACCACCATCTCGTCGAGCGCGGCCCTCTGGATGGTCCGCGAGGTCAGGGCGACGCTGCGGATCCAGTCGAGGAGCTGGAGGTGGTCGCGGTTGGTCTCGGCCATCAGGCGGGTCGCCGGTTCGAGCTGGCCGCCCTGGAAGGCCGCCAGGGTCTGCTCGCCATGCCGCGCCATGCGCTGCAGGGCCTTGCCGAGTTCGTCCAGGCCCTGCAGCATCAACTCGCGTTCGCTGGTCACGGGGTGGGACTCGAACAGCTTTTGCGTCTGCTGCAGCTTGGTCTCGCTCTCCTGCACCGCCTTGTGCAGAAGCCGGACCTGGAGCTGCACGTCGCGCAGCGCGAACACCTCGCTGACCGCGGCGCTGGCGTCGCCGGCGAGGCGGCGCAGCTCCGACAGGGCCGACATGCGCTCGGACCACACCCGGTCGCCCGCCACGGACCGCGCGAACGCCTCGGTGCTCTGCATGCCGAGGTACTGCCCCAGGCCGACCACCAGCAGGATCAGGATGGCGGCCAGCGCGTAGATGCGTTTCCAGGGGGGCCGGCGGGTCCCGCCTTCGGTGTCGGGGTCGGATGCGGGGGCGTCGGGCTGCATGGGCAGGGCGCCGGATCGGGCGCTGGATGGAGCAGCGCGCATGTTACGACGACGGCGGGCGCGCCTGGTGCGGCGCGGCCGGCCGGGCTCAGGCGCTTCGCGCCGCCAAGCGCTCCGCGGGCGCTCCCTGCGCCGGCGCGGCGGCGTGCGCCAGCTGGACCGTGAAACCCATGCAACTGCCCTTGCCGGCGACGCTCTGCACGTCCACGGCACCGCCCATCAGCTTGACCAGGCGCGCCACGATCGCCAGGCCCAGCCCGGTGCCGCCATAGCGGCGGGTGATGCTGCTGTCCGCCTGCACGAAGGGCTCGAACACACGCTCGACCTGCTCGGGGGTCATGCCGATGCCGGTGTCGCGGATGCTGAAGCGAAGGTCGATGCGGCCGTCGGGCGCCGCGTCGCCCGGGTGCAGGACGTGGGCCTCGACCCGCACCGATCCCGCGTCGGTGAACTTCACCGCGTTGCCGGCCAGGTTGATGATCACCTGGCGCAGCCGCACCGCGTCGCCGACCAGTTCGTCGGGTACGTCGGCTCCCACTTCCCAGGAGAGGTCCAGCCCCTTCTGGCGGCTGGTGATGAGCAGCGGCGACAGCGCGTGCTCCAGGCACTTGCGCACGGAGAATGGGCGGTGCTCGATGACCATCTGCCCGGCTTCGATCTTGGCCACGTCGAGCAGGTCGTCGATGATGACCATCAGTCCCTTGGCCGACTGGTTGGCCAGGGTGATGTACTGCCGCTGGCGCTCGTCGAGCTGGGTGTGCAGCACCAGTTCGGTCAGGCCGAGCACGCCGTTCATCGGGGTGCGGATCTCGTGGCTCATGTTGGCCAGGAAGGCGCTCTTGGCCATGTTGGCGTTGTCGGCCGCCACGCGGGCGCTCTCCAGTGCCTTCTGCGAGGCCTTCAGGTCGGCGATGTCGCGGGCGTTGATCTGCATGGCCCGCTTGCCCGAGACCGGGTCGAGCACGGGCCGGGCATCCACCGAGTGCCAGCGCGGTCCTTGCAGGGTCTGCAGTTCGAGTTCGGCGCTGAAGGTCTGTCCCTTGCGGATCTGCGCCAGGATGCGCTCGGAAATGCCGAGGTCGGGGAACATCGTCTCGAAGTCGGCGCCGCGGTGGGTGCCCGCTGGCGGGATCGGCCCGAAGGCCTGGACGGCCGCGGCGTTGCGCATCAGCACGGCGCCGTCGGGCAGGGCGTGCAGCGCGATGCGCAAGGTGGTGTGGGTCACGGCCTCGACGCCGCGCAGCATGTTGGGGTCGAGGCTGGTGGACAGCGGCTCGGAAGCGAACAGGATGCCCTGGCGGGCGTCGGGCAGCAGGATGCCGCGCGAGGCCAGGACCGAGGTCAGCGGGGTGCCCTTGGGGTAGAGCGTCCAGGAGTCGCGGACGATCTCGCCGCGGGCATGGGCCTGCATGCTGAGCTGGAGCCGGGTGCGCACGCCCTCGGAGACGTCGGAGAAGTCGCGGGACAGGAACTCGGCCTCGCTCTCGGCGTGCCAGAAGGCCAGTCCGGCGCGGTTGGCCCACACCGTGCGCAGGTGCTGGGCGTCGAACACCCACAGCGGGATGTCGAGCCACTCATAGAACTGCAGGCAACTGAAGGTCAGCATGGGGGTGCAGGATGGCGGCGGTGGGGGGGCCGGGCGCCATCATGCACGATCCGGCCCGTCAAGGGGAGCGGAAACCCCTGACTTGCCATCGTGATTGAAACCCGCTCAGGACGGCGCGCGCCGCACCCGCAAGAGCTCGTCGAGGATCAGGAACACCGCGCCCAGCGTGATGGCGCTGTCGGCGAGGTTGAACGAGGGGAAGGCCCGGCCGGCGGCGTGCAGCTGGATGAAGTCGACCACGTAGCCGTGCAGCAGCCGGTCGATCACGTTGCCCAGGGCGCCGCCGAGGATCAGCGCCAAGGACCACGAGAACAGCCGCTGCCCGCCGTGGCTGCGCAGCATCACGACGATGAACACCGCGGCCAGCACACCGATGCCGACGAAGAACCAGCGCTGCCAGCCCGAGCCGGTGGCCAGGAAGGAAAAGGCCGCGCCGTGGTTGTGCACCCGCACGAGGTTGAAGAAGCCGGTGACGATGTGGCCGTCGCCCTCGCGGAATTCCTGGAGGATCCACATCTTGCTGAGCTGGTCGAGCACGATGACGCCCAGGGCGACGAGCAGCCAGGGGATCAACTTGGCGAAGGAGGATTTGCGGTTCGGGCTCATGGTCGCGGTCAGGTCGGGCGATGCGTTCGATTCGTCAAGGGAAGGGAGGGGCAGGGCGGCATCACCGCCCGCCCCGCGTGGCGGCCGTCGTCAGGCCACGCGGCGCGATTCTCCGTCGCCGTACAGGTTGGCGGTGCAGCGGCCACACAGAGTGGGATGGGCGGGCTCCTGGCCCACGTCGGCGCGGTAGTGCCAGCAGCGCTCGCACTTCGGTGCGGTGGACGGCGCCACCTCGATGGCGAGCGCGGCCCCGTCGCCGAGCTCGGCCTCCGAGGTGATGGTGACGAATTTGAGGTCGTCCCCCAGCGAGGCGAGCCAGGCGTGGTCCTGGCCTTCGGCCTGCAGCCGCAAGGTGGCCTGCAGTGACGAGCCGACCTGCCCGGCGGCGCGCAGGGTCTCGATCTCCTTGTTGACGAGGTCGCGGATCTCGCGGATGCGGTCCCACTTGTCCAGCAGGTCGCCGTCGGTCCAGGACGAGGTGTCGAGGTAGGTCTCGACGAAGATCGAGGCGGCCGAGGGGTTCAGCACCTTCCAGGCCTCCTCGGCGGTGAAGCTGAGGAAGGGGGCCATCCAGCGCAGCATGGCCTGGGTGAGGTGCCACAGCGCGGTCTGTGCGCTGCGCCGGGCCAGCGACTTCGGCGCGGTGGTGTAGAGCCGGTCCTTGAGGACGTCGAGGTAGAAGGCGCCCAGGTCTTCCGAGCAGTACACCTGCAGTTTGGCCACGACGGGGTGGAACTCGTAGGCCTCGTAGTGCGCCAGCACCTCTTCCTGGAAGGCCGCGGCACGGGCCAGGGCGTACCGGTCGACCTCCAGCAGTTCGAACAGCGGCACGCGGTCGCGGGCGAGGTCGAAGTCGCTGGTGTTGGCCAGCATGAAGCGCAAGGTGTTGCGGATGCGGCGGTAGCCGTCGACCACGCGGGCCAGGATCTTGTCGTCGCCGGCGATGTCGCCGGAGTAGTCGCTGGCCGCCACCCACAGGCGGATGATCTCGGCGCCGAGCTTCTCGCTGGTCTTTTGCGGATCGACCCCGTTGCCCAGGCTCTTGCTCATCTTGCGGCCCTGGCTGTCGACGGTGAAGCCGTGGGTCAGCAGGCCGCGGTAGGGCGCCCGGCCTTCCAGCGCGCAGGCCACCAGGAGCGAGGAATGGAACCAGCCGCGGTGCTGGTCGTGGCCTTCGAGGTAGAGGTCGGCCTCGGGGCCTTCGGGGTGACCCTCGCCCTCGTGGCTGCCGCGCAGCACGTGGAAGAAGCTCGAACCGGAGTCGAACCAGACGTCGAGGATGTCGGTGCTCTTGGTGTACTGCTCGGCCTCGTCGCCGAGCCAGTCGCGGGGGTCGAGGCGGGCCCAGGCCTCCACGCCGCCCTCCTCGACGAGCGCGGCGGCGCGGTCCATCAACGCCAGCGTGTCGGGGTGCAGCTCGCCGCTGTCCTTGTGCAGGAAGAAGGGCAGCGGCACGCCCCAGTTGCGCTGCCGGCTGATGCACCAGTCGGGGCGGCCGGCGATCATGTCGCGCAGGCGAGCCTGACCGTTCTCGGGGTAGAAGGTGGTCTGCTCGATGGCGTCGAGGGCGAGCTGGCGCAGGGTCTTGGGCGCCTTGTCGACCGTGAAGACGCCCTCGCCCTCGTCCATGCGCACGAACCACTGGGCGGCGGCGCGGTAGATCACCGGGGTCTTGTGGCGCCAGCAGTGCGGGTAGCTGTGCACGAGCTTTTCGGTGGCGAAGAGCCGGCCGGCGTCGCGCAGGGTGTCGATCACGACGGGGGCGGCCTTCCAGATGTGCTGGCCGCCGAACAGCGGCAGCGCCGGGTCGTAGACGCCCGAGCCCTGGACCGGGTTGAGGATGTCGTCGACCGCCAGGCCGTGGGCGCGGCAGGAGTTGAAGTCTTCCACGCCGTAGGCGGGCGCCGCATGGACGATGCCGGTGCCGTCGTCGGCGGTCGCGTAGTCGGCCAGGTGGACGGGGCTGAGGCGGTCGTAGCCCGGGTCGACGTGGGCCAGCGGATGGCGGAAGTTCAGGCCGTCGAGCCGCTCGCCCAGCGTGGTGGCGACCACCTGGCCCGTCAGTCCGTAGCGGGCCAGGCACTTCTCCACCAGGGCGGAGGCCAGCAGCAGCAGGCCGCGCTCGGTGTCGACCAGCGCGTACTCGAGCGCCGGGTTGAGGTTGAGGGCCTGGTTGGCGGGGAGGGTCCAGGCGGTGGTGGTCCAGATGACGGCGAAGGCGTCCTTGGGGAGTGCGGGCAGGCCGAAGGCCGCGGCCAGCTTGTCGGGCTCGGCGCACAGGAAGCCGACGTCCAGGGTCTGCGAGGCCTTGTCGGCGTACTCGATCTCGAACTCGGCCAGCGAGGAGCCGCAGTCGAAGCACCAGTAGACGGGCTTGAGGCCGCGGTAGACGAAACCGCGCTCGATCACCCGCTTGAGGGCGCGGATCTCGCCGGCCTCGTTGACGTGGTCCATCGTGAGGTAGGGGCGGTCCCAGTCGGCCAGCACGCCCAGGCGCTTGAAGTCGGCGCTCTGCAGCGCCACCTGCTCGGCCGCGTAGGCGCGGCTCTTGGCCTGGACCTCTTCGCGCGAGAGCTTGCGGCCGTAGGTCTTCTCGATCTGGTTCTCGATGGGCAGGCCGTGGCAGTCCCAGCCGGGCACGTAGACGGCGTCGAAGCCGCCCAGCTGGCGCGCCTTGACGATCATGTCCTTGAGGATCTTGTTGACGGCGTGGCCCATGTGGATCTGGCCGTTGGCGTAGGGCGGGCCGTCGTGCAGCACGAACTTGGGCGCGTGGCGGCGGGCGTCGCGCAGGCGGCGGTAGACGCCGTCTTCCTGCCAGGACTGCACCCAGCCGGGCTCGCGCTTGGGCAGGTCGCCGCGCATCGGGAAGGGGGTGTCCGGCAGGTTCAGGGTGGCGCGGTAGTCGGTCGTCTTGTCGGTCATGGCGCTTGCACGCCGCGGGCGGCGTGTCGGGAAGGAGGCCGGCGCAGGGGCTCGGCAGGGGGCGGGGGCGGAGGGGCGCGGCAGGGCGTGCGGGGCGGGCGCTAAATTCGGTCGCGGGTGGTTTGGCGGCCCAGGGCGGCGTGGGCGGTGATGGCGGCCGAGGCGAGGTAGGCGCGGGCCTGGAGCGCGTCTTCGCGGATCGCGGTCGTGAGGGCCTCCAGCCCGTCGTAGCGGGCTTCGTCGCGCAGTTTGTGCAGGAGTTCCACCCGAACGAGTTTACCGTAGCCCCCTTCCGGACCCAGCTCGGCGGGCCAGTCGAAACAGTGCACTTCCAGCATCAGTCGGCCCCCGTGCTCGACCGTCGGCCGCACCCCGAGGCTGGCCACGCCGTCGAGCGGGCGCGGGCCCAGCCCGTGGGTGCGCACGGCGAAGATGCCCTGGGCGGCCGAGGTGGCGTGGGCGAAGCGCACGTTGAGGGTCGGAAAGCCCAGGCTGCGCCCGAGCTTGCGGCCGTGGACCACGTGCCCGCTGACGCTGTGGGTGCGCCCCAGCAGCTCGTGGGCGCGCGGCATGTCGCCCGCGGCCAGGGCCGCGCGCACAGCCGAACTGGAGACCCGCACGCCGTGCACCTGGTAGCTGTTCATGCGGCCGACGTCGAAGCCGAGCTGGGCGCCGGCCGCATCGAGCATGGCGTAGTCGCCGGCGCGCCGGGCGCCGAAGCGGAAGTCGTCCCCCACCAGCACGTGGCGGGCGCCCAGGCCGCGCACCAGCGTCTCCTCGATGAAGGACTGCGGCGGCTGGGCGGCCAGCGCCGCATCGAAACGCAGCACCACGACCTGATCGATGCCGCAGCGGCGCAGTTCGTCGAGCTTGTCGCGCAGCGGGGCGATGCGGGCCGGCG
>Ga0207667_10008093_pt1 | contig 12535 bp, 12 predicted proteins | sample KBSCornC52_FD_184301 | JGI IMG/M metagenome (GOLD analysis project Ga0207667, IMG submission 184301) | Corn rhizosphere microbial communities from Kellogg Biological Station, Michigan, USA - KBS Corn C5-2 (SPAdes) (version 2) | ecosystem: Host-associated > Plants > Roots > Rhizosphere > Soil ...
GGTGATGTCGCGTGACGTGCTCGTATTCATGGTCCCGACCGTCAATACGAATGGGCTTCTGCACCCCAGCAATATCACGATGCGTCATTACGCGCGCCACCTGGACGGCCTCGTGCTGCAGGGCGGGGCGGACGTCTCGCCGATGACGTATTCCGAAACGCCCACGCGGCCCGAATGGAACGGCGACCGCGCGCGCGACGTCTACGAACTGGAGCTGCTGCACGAATTCGTCGACGCCGGCAAGCCCGTGCTGGGCATCTGCCGCGGTTGCCAGCTGATCAATGTCGCGTTCGGCGGCACATTGCATCAGGATATCGTCTCGAACGTGCCCGGCGCCCAGCCGCACGTGCACGACATCTACGACGCGCACCGCCATGCGATCGTGTTTCCGCACGGCTCGTCGCTGCGCAAGATGTTCCCCAGGCACGAGCGCGCCGTCGTGAACTCGATCCACCATCAGGCCGTCAAGGAACTGGGGCGCGACATCCACGTGGAAGCGATCTCGGAACCGGACGGCGTCGTCGAGGCCATCCGCTACCAGCGCGCGCCCTTCGTGATGGGCCTGCAGTGGCATCCGGAATTCCACCGGGCCACCGGCGGCGACCTGCTCGACTGCACACCCGTGCTTGACGAATTCCTGCGCGCGGCGCGCGAGACCCGGCTCTGATCGAACCAGGCCCGGCGAGGTTAATCCTTGATCTCGGGCTCGACGAGCTGGGCAAGAAGCTGCAGCGATTCCTGCCAGCCGAGATAGCACATCTCGGCCGGAATCGCGGCCGGAATGCCTTCCTGCTTCACCTTGATCTCGACGCCGCAGAATACCTCGCGCAGCTGCACGGTCGTCTGCATCCGGCCGGGCAGGTTGGGATCGTCGAATTCGGCCGTGTAGCGCAGGCGGACGCCCGGTTCCAGTTCCAGGTATTCGCCGCCGAACGAGTGGCTGCCGCCTGTCGTGAAATTCGTGAACGACATCTTGTAGCGGCCGCCGACGCGGGCATCCTGTTCGTGCACGGTGCAGGTGAAGCCGTGCGGCGGCAGCCATTTGGCGACGGCGGCGGGCGTCAGGAAGGCGCGGTAGACGCGGTCGGCGGTGGATTTCAGGACGCGGTGCAGTTCGACGGTATTCGTGGACATATCGGTCTCCTTGGCGTGAGTGGCAGAGGACATCCCTCTGATACTACGACGAACGAGCCGCCGCGGGATCGACACGCGGACAAAAAATTATCGTCCGCGGAAGCGCCGGATCGCCGCATCGACCATGCCTTCCGCGCTGCCCTGGCGTTCGTACTGCCCGCGCAGGAAACTCGCATCGCCGCCGTCGCTGGCCGCCGCGGCCAGGTGCAGCAGCGCTTCCAGGCTGCCCAGCGCCTGCGCATGCGGCTCCATCAGGTCCAGGGTGGCGATGATGTCTTCGCGCAGCGGAAGCTGTTCGTAGGTCTTCGGATGGGTGATCACGCCGTCGAGGCCGAAGCGGCTGGCCTGGAAGCGGTTGTAGTTGTAGACGAGGTAGTCGTCCTCGAGCGGCGGGGCCTCCTTCCGTTCGAGCAGGTGGCGGCACAGCGCCTGCAGGTAGCCCGCGAGCGCGGCGGCCCGTTCGACGGTCAGCGGCGTGTCGCACACGCGCAGCTCGATCGTGCCGTATTCCGGTTTCGGCCGCAGGTCCCAGTAGAAATCCTTCATGCTCTTGATGATGCGCGTGCGCTCCATCTTGGCGAAATAGACGTTGGCGAAGTCGTCCCAGCCGAGCGTGAACGGTGCGCGGCCGCTGAGCGGAAAGGCCGAGACGGAATTCAGGCGCGCCGAATCGAAGCCGCTGTCGTGGCCCTGCACGAAGGGCGACGAGGCGGACAGGGCGATGAAGTGCGGGATGTAGCGCGACAGCGCGTGCAGCAGGAACAACGCGTCGTCGCCGCTGGCGCAGCCGATGTGCACGTGCTGGCCGAACACGGTGAACTGCTTGGCCAGGTAGCCGTACAGCGCCGACAATTCCTGGTAGCGCGGCTTGGCCGAGATGCGTTGTTCGGACCAGTGCTGGAACGGATGCGTGCCGCCGCCGCAGATGCCGATGTTCAGCACGTCGCTGGCGGCGACCAGGGTGTCGCGGATATCGATCAGTTCGGCCAGCAGTGCGCGGTAGTCCGTCTGCACGCTCGAATTTATCTCGATCATGCTCTCCGTGATCTCGGGCGTGACGTTGCCGGGGAAGGGCTTGCGCTTCAGCAGGTGCATCAGGTCCGGGCTGGCCGGCGTGAGGTCGAAGTCGGACAGGCTGATGAGCTGCAGCTCCAGCTCGACCCCGAACGTGAGCGGCGCCGATGTGGCGAAGGCTTCAAGCGGCATGGTTGTTCTGCTTTCAAAAACGTGCGCACATGCGCGCACCGTTCTCTTCCTGCCCCGAGCCGTCCTGCTGACCGTGCTCGTGCCTGACAGGCGTGACTTTCCCTCCTGCCGCCGGCCCATCGCCGGCGGCAGTGCCCGGCGTTACCGCCCGGCTCGCCAAGGGTAGCGCAGTTTGCGCCGCAAGGGCGCCGGTTGCGAGCCGTTGCAGATTGATCGCCGCGTTCACGTCGCGGTCGTGATGCGCGCCGCACGCGGCGCAGGTCCAGGTGCGTTCGCACAGACCGAGCGTCGCATACTTATCGCCGCACGCGGAACACAGCTTGCTCGACGGATACCAGCGGTCCGCCAGCAGGATTTGTGTGCCATAGCGCCCGGCCTTGTACTGCAACTGGCGCCTGAATTCATAAAAGCCGACGTCGGAGATTGCGCGCGCCAAGCGGGCGTTCGACAGCATCCCGCGCACGTTCAGGTCCTCTATCACGACTGCCTCATTCTCGCGGCACAACCGGGTAGTCAGCTTGTGCATGAAGTCGGCATGCACGCGGGCAATGCGCGCGTGCAGCCGGGCCAGTGCGCGGGCGCCACACGTCCTGTTCTTCGATACCGGCAGCCGTGCGCCTTTCGGGATCGATCCCTTGATCCCGACAGCTTTCCTGGCCGCTTCCAGCTTGCGCGACTGGCGCCGCGAGCGGATGCGCATGCGACGCAGCGCAGCCGCGAGTGGTCGCGGTGCCGCGATCTTCTCGCCGTTCGACAGGGTGGCGGCCGCGCTCACGCCCAAGTCGACGCCGATGACGCCGTCACTCGTACGGTACAGGTGCGCAACGTGATCAGGCACCTCGACCTGCACCGCCAAATACCAGTGGTCGGCCTGGCGCCCGACACTTGCTCCCATGATCCTGCCGGGCCAACGCAGATGCTCCCGCAGCTGCACGCGTCCGACTTTCGGAAACACTGCTTCCGTCCCTTCGATGCGGAACTTATCGTTTGCAAGGTAGAACGCGTCGCGACAACGTCCTTTCGTCTTGAAACGCGGCCGGTGCGCTTGCTGTCCGGTGTGGCGCTGGTCGAAGTAGCGGGACCACGCTTTCGCGAGGTTGGCGAAGGGCTGCACGTGAGCGTCGCGGTGGATGGTGCGCAGCCAGGGCTGGCCGTTGTCGTCCAGCCAGCCCGGATCTGAATACTTGATGCGGTTGAACTGCTTCTTCAGCGCCATCGCGTTCGGCTTCAAACCGGCGCTCACCTGGCGGTTCCATTCAGCCAGGGCCCAGTTCCATACGCGCCGCGCTGTACCGGCCGCGCGCGCGAGATATTCGCGCTGAGCGGGCGTCGGGTCAAGCCGGATGCGATGGGCCAGGAGCATAGCAAATGAATCGTGAGGAAGCGTTCTGTTCGACTTTGGCGGATTCGGCAAGTTCAATCCAATCACACTATTACTCATAGACGTCCATTCATGGCTGCGCACCTTTGCGCATTTCTCTTTGATCAGAGTTCACCTCCGGCGCCTCGCGCGCCCACACGAGGGCGCGCTGCAGGATGATGGGTCCGAACACCTCGAGCAGCATCGTGACGGCCGCCACCGCCCGCAATTCCTCGACGACCGCGACGCCTGCATGGCGCGCATGCTCGATCAGGAGGATCACGAACACGGATAGCGGCGCCAGCGCCACGCCCGTCAGCGCGCCCTTGCGCCACGAGATGCCGGAGAGGTGCGCGAACGCCGTCACGCCCGCCGTCTTGGCGAGCAGGCGCACGACGACGAGGACCACGGCAAGCGCCGCGCCGGCCCATACGCGGCGCCAGTCGAGCGTGGAGGCGGCGAACACGAACAGCACGACGGTGAGCAGCTCGCCCAGCGCGCCGAAGTTGCGCTGCGCCTGGCTGAACGCGACGCGGCGGTGGCGCGCCATCAGCCCGAACGCGAGCGCGGCGACGACGGGCGACAGGCCCAGTTTGAACGTGATCGCCACGAGCAGGATCACGGCCAGCGCGAACGCGACGGTGGCATCCTGCGCGAGCTTGCCGAGCAGGCGCAGCACGCCCGGCACGACGAGGCCGAACACGGCGCCCGTGAACGCCGAGACGCCCAGCACGACGAGGCTGCTCCACAGCGCATCGCCGACGTCCTCGGACGTGCGGAAGATCCACAGGCCGACGGTGGCGTTGAACGCGAACACGGCCAGTACGCAGTTCAGCGCGCACAGGTGCAGCGCGCGCTCCGTCACCTGGCCCGAGCTTTTCTGTTCGTTGATGACGCGGACGACGGTCGCAGGCGACGTCGCCATCGACAGCGACGCGAGCATCAGCCGGTCGAACAGCGGGGCGCCGAACGCGTCCGCGACGAGATACACGCCGATGAAGGTGAGGCCCGCTTCGACGAGGCCCGTGATGCCGATCCACGGATTCGTGCGCAGCCAGCGCAGGTTGATGCGGTAGCCCAGCTCGAACAGGATCAGCCCGAACGCGACGTCGGCCAGCAGCAGCGTCGTGCCGGCCTCCGGCTGCGGCAGCACGCCGAACTGGGGTGCCGCGAGCGCGAAGCCGACGAGGCCATAAAAACTGATGCGCGGCAGACCCGTCCAGCGCTGCCCGAATTCGCCGACCAGCCAGGCCACCGTGATCGCGAACGGCCAGGCCAGGCTGGTCAGGATCGCGAGGAATTCCTGCATGCCCGCTCCTTTGTCAAAATGTTATGACTTGGGGCCGATTCTACAAGAGGCAGATGTGCGCACGATTACATGTAGGACGTTATTTGCTGAGGAGCCGCATCGCCCGTTCGAGCCCATCTATCGTCACGGGAAACATGCGATTGCCCATGATCTGCCGCACGATGGCAATCGACTGCCGGTACTGCCACAAATGCTCGGGCTCCGGATTCAGCCAGGCAAACTTGGGAAACGCGTGGCAGAAGCGCGCCAGCCATTCCGCGCCCGCCTCGTCGTTGGCGTATTCCACGGAGCCGCCCGGCGCCAGGATCTCGTAGGGGCTCATCGTCGCGTCACCGACGAAGATGAGGCGTGTGTCGGGCGGATAGGTGCGCAGCACGTCCCAGGTGGGGAAGCGCTCGGCGTGGCGGCGCCGGTTGTGCTTCCACAGGTGGTCGTACACGCAGTTGTGGAAGTAGAAGAAGTCCATGTGCCTGAACTCGGCCTTCGCGGCCGAGAACAGCTCTTCGGTGCGCTCGATGTGGTCGTCCATCGTGCCGCCCACATCCAGCAGCATCAGCACCTTGATGCGGTTGCGCCGCTCCGGCTGCATTTTGATGTCGAGCCAGCCGGCGTTGTTCGCGGTGGAGCGGATCGTCTCGTCCAGTGCCAGCTCGTCGGGCGCGCCCTGGCGCGCGAAGCGGCGCAGGCGGCGCAGCGCGACCTTGATGTTGCGGATGCCCAGTTCGCGTTCGCCGTCGTAGTCGCGGTAGGTGCGTTGGTCCCATACCTTGACGGCGCTGCGGTTGCCGCCCTTGCCGCCAATCCGAATGCCTTCGGGGTTGGTGCCGCCGTTGCCGAAGGGCGAGGTGCCACCCGTGCCGATCCACTTGCTGCCGCCTTCGTGGCGCTCCTTCTGCTCCTTCAGCAGCTCCTGCAGGCGGGCCATCAGCTTGTCGTAGCCGAGCTTCTGCAGCTGCGCCTTCTGTTCCGGCGTCAGCTCGCGCTCCAGGCGCTTCAACAGCCAGTCGAGCGGGATGTCCGCCTTCGCATCGAACACGGTCTCGATGCCCTTGAAGAAGGCGCCGAACGCGCGGTCGAACTTGTCGAAATGGGCTTCGTCCTTCACCAGGGTCAGGCGCGCGAGATAATAAAACTCGTCGAGCGACGGCGCGATCACCTGCCGCTGCAGCGCTTCCAGCAAGGTGAGGAATTCCCTGATCGTGACGGGTACCCTGGCGTCGCGCAGGGTGAAGAAGAAGTCGATCAGCATGCCGCGTCCCCTCAGCTGCCGTGGCGCGCCAGCCGGTCGTGCAGGTGCGACTTGATCTCTGTCCACTCGCCGCGCACGATGCTGTAGATGACCGTGTCGCGGACGGTGCCGTCGCGGCGCGGCGCGTGGTGGCGGATCACGCCATCCTTCTTCGCGCCGAGGCGCTCGATGGCGGCCTGCGATGCGTAATTGAAATTGTCGGTGCGCAGGCCGACGACGGCGCAGCCCAGCGTGTCGAACGCGTGCGACAGCAGCAGGAGCTTGCAGCTCGTATTGACGTGGCTGCGCTGGCGGCTCTTCGCATACCACGTGTAGCCGATTTCGACGCGGTCGATGGCGGGCATGATGTCGTGGTAGCTCGTGGTGCCCATCACCGTGTCGCTGGACACGTCGACGACGGCGAAGGCGATGCGGTTCGGCGTCTCCAGCGCCGTGCGGATGTACGCTTCCGTGTCCTGCGGTTCGGGCACGGACGTCACGCGCAGGTTCCACAGTTCGCCGTCGCCAGCGGCCGCGCGCAGGCCGTCCAAGTGGTGCGGCGCCAGCGGTTCCAGGCGCACGCCGTTGAACTCCAGCGTGACGGGATCGACGCGGATCATCGGTTATGCCTCGCCATCGCCACCAGGCGTTCGAACAGGCTCACGTCCTGTTCGTTCTTCAGCAAAGCGCCGGCCAGCGGCGGCACGATCGTCTTGCCGTCCTGGGTGCGCAGCGCCTCGATGGGGATGTCCTCGGCCAGCAGGAGCTTCAGCCAGTCGAGGAATTCCGACGTCGACGGCTTTTTCTTGAGGCCTGGCACGTCGCGCAGTTCATAAAAACCCTGCAGCGCGCAAGCCAGCAGGTCGGCCTTCAACGTGGGGTAGTGGACCTTCACGATCTCGGTCATCGTGTCGCGGTCGGGGAATTTGATGTAGTGGAAGAAGCAGCGGCGCAGGAAGGCGTCCGGCAGGTCCTTCTCGTTGTTCGACGTGATGATGACGAGGGGGCGGTGCTTCGCCACGACCATCTCGCGCGTCTCGTACACGTAGAACTCCATGCGGTCCAGTTCGCGCAGCAGGTCGTTCGGGAATTCGATGTCGGCCTTGTCGATCTCGTCGATCAGCAGCACCACCGGCTCGGGCGCCGTGAACGCCTGCCACAGCACGCCCTTGACGATGTAGTTGTGGATGTCGCGCACGCGCTCGTCGCCCAGCTGGGAATCGCGCAGGCGTGAGACGGCGTCGTATTCGTACAGGCCCTGCTGGGCCTTGGTCGTCGACTTGATGTGCCACTGCAGCAGGGGCATGTTCAGCGCGGCCGCGACCTCTTCGGCCAGCATGGTCTTGCCGGTGCCGGGTTCGCCCTTGATCAGCAGCGGCCGGGCCAGGGTGAGGGCGGCGTTGACCGCCAGTTTCAGGTCATCGGTGGCGACATAGTTGTCGCTGCCTTCGAAGCGTCGGGATGCGTGCATGGGGCTGCGCCGGTCATATTGAAATGCCATCGAGTATATGCCAGAACGGCGCGGCGGGCAGGGCGTCCATGCTGCGCTGCCCAATGGACTCGACTATATTCTTCGGATAGAATCGATTGGATCGTGGCAAAAATGCCATTGCAGTTGCAGTACCGGGGGTCTAGAAAACCTGCTGCCGCCGCACGGGTCGCAAGGCGCCCTATCGATTCAACCCAACGATAGGTCATCCATGAAAATTTCAACAGCATTACTCGTGCTTGCCGCCGGCGCCTCGCTGGCCGGCACGGCCGGCGCAGCCGACATCGTCGGCAATCCCAAGGCAGCACCCAACAAGATCGAGCAGTGTATCGGCTGCCACGGCATCCCCGAGTACAAGGGATCGTTCCCCGAAGTCTATCGCGTGCCGAAGATCGGCGGACAGTCGGCGAAGTACATCGAAGGCGCGCTGCAGGCCTATAAAAAAGGCGACCGCAACCACCCGTCCATGCGTGGTATCGCGACCAGCCTGTCCGACCAGGACATCGCCGACATCGCCGCCTATTATTCGCAACAGACCCCGGCCAAGTAAGGAGACGCGCCATGAATAAACTGATCGTCGCGCTGTCCCTGGGTGCTTGCGCCTTTGCCCTGTCGGGCCAGGCGCTCGCATCGGGCAATGCCGCCAACGGCGCCGAGCTGGCGAAAAAATACAATTGCGCGTCCTGCCACGGCGCCGACTACAAGACGCCGATCGACCCGAGCTACCCGAAACTGGCGGGCCAGCACGCCGACTACCTCGTGCACGCGCTGACCGCCTACAAGCGCGGTACCAAAGCCGCCAACGGCCGCAACAACCCGATCATGGCCGGCATGGCCCAGCCGCTGTCCGACCGCGACATGGCGGACATCGCCGCCTATCTGCAAAGCCTGCCGGGAACGCTCGTCACGAAGCGCTGACGCGGCCTCGCGCCAATAAAAAATCCCTCGTCCGGATTGCCCGGACGAGGGATTTTTCGTTTTTTTTGGCGCCCCCGTTCAGCGCACGCGCCGGCGCACGCAGTCGACGTAGGCCGCCGTATCGGGCTGGGTGCCGTGGCGCTGCGCCGACCAGATCATCTCGCCGAGGCATTCCATGATCTCGTGGTGCGCCTCGTGCTCGCCCACGCGGCTGGCCAGGGCTTCGAACGCGGCGCGGATGCCGCGCGGCTGGTCGATCGACACCTGTTCCGTGATCGACAAATGCATCGACAGGTGCAGGAACGGATTCGGCTTGCCGCCTTCGACGGCATAATCGCGCGCGACGGCTTCCTCCGCGTTCCCCAGCTCGTCGTGGTATTCGGGATGCTGCTCGATCCAGTCGGCGGCGATGGCGTCCATCGGGGTCAGGATCTCGCCGGCGCGGCGCTTGCGCAGGGCCTCGCAGAAGAAGCGGCGGACGTCATGGGAAGAGGGGGTGAACATGGCGGGAACCGTTGGAAAAACTGGGGGAAGGGCGCATTGTAGCGCGCCGCCGCGCATCCCGCCGGCGGGTTACGGATACGGCGCCCCGGCGGAAGACGATCAGTTGGACGGCGTGCCGGCTGGCGCGGCACCGCCGGTCGGCAGCGGCGTGGAGGCCGACGCCGGCGCGGGACGTTGCGCGGCAGCGGCCGGCGCGCAGCTCGTGCGCAGCGTGGCCTTGAGGGCGCTTGCCTCGGCCGCGTCGCCCCGGGCGTCATGCCACTCCGCCATGTAGGCGTTGGCCATGCACGTGCGCGCGTGCGCGAATTTGGCGTCCTTGCCCGCTTCTTCCAGCAGGCGCGCGGCGTTCGTCTTGCCGAGGTAGAAGTCGGCGATCGGCGCGGGCCAGTCGTCTTCCTTCTGCTGCTTCAGCGCGGCTTGCAGTTCGGTCTTCGCCAGGTCGGCCTCGCCATGGCGCACACGCGCGATGTACAGCCAGAGCGGACCCAGGCGGTCGGCCGGCAACTGGTCGAGTGCGCGCCGGAGTTGCGGAATCGCTTCGTCCACGTGCCCGGCCAGCATCTGCCGGCGGCCGCGCAGCAGGCTGGCGTTCGGCTGGCCCCCGTTGGCCGCCATGTCCAGCCAGACGCCGGCCTGGATCGGATCGCGCGGCACGCCGCGGCCGTTACCGTAGATCTGGGCGAGCGCATACTGGGCATCCGCGTTGCCGCCGTCGGCTTCGGCGCGCATCCAGGATTCGAGGCCCGTACCGCGCGTAAACACATCGCCGCCCAGGTAGGCGATGTACAGCTTGTCCTGGCTCATCGCGAACAGCACGCGGTGCGAGCGCAGGAAATCCTGGCCCAGGTACAGGTCGGCCGTGCGCACGCCCTGCGAATCGATGATGCCCAGTTCGACGTTACTGATGGTCTCCTCGCCGATCCGCATCGTCCTGACCGGGGCGACCCAGTGCGGTGCGCGGTCGCGACCGACCCCGCCGGCGTCGCGCATGCGCACCGCACCCGGGCCGTTCACGTCGATGCCGGCCTTTTTTGCCGCGCTCAGCATCAGGAAGCTGCGGTGTGCGCCCGAGTCGATCACGGCGTCCAGTTCCTTGCCGTTGACGACGACCTTGAAATGCGGATTCGGGCTGTTGTCGTAGCCGCCCACGGCGGGCAGCACGACCGTGTTCTCCTTCCACAGCAACAGCTCGGTCTTGCGGCATTCGAGCGGGCGGTAGAACTTCATCCGCTTGGCGCGCAGGTCGAGTTCCAGGTCCGCCTGCAGCAGGAACGGGGCGCCGACGATGCCGTCGTAGCTCGGCGTGAAAGTGGTGCTGCCGATCACGGTGAGTTCGGGACGGCGACCGGCGTGCGCCGGACCGATGGAGAAATCCTTCAACCGTGCCGAGTACAGGCGCGAGAATCCGCCGATGCCCTCGATATACCGTCCGGTCATGAACACGTTCATGTCGCGCCGGGTCGCGGCGTTCATCGTCATGTGGGTCTGGTCGGAGCCGGTGTCGATCAGCAGCGTGGCCGGCGTGCCGTTGATCGTGCCGTCGACCGCGGGTTCCAGGGCTTCGCCGACGTAGCGGATGGGCAGGCTGGCAACTTCGACGTAGGTGCACTTGGGCGGCGCGTCCTCGGCGTGGACGCAGGCCGAGGCGCCCAGCGCGCCCAGCAGGATGGGGAGGATCCGGAACAGCGGCGAAGTAGAGATCGTCATGTCAATGATTCTACTTCGCAATTTTGTAAAAAATACATTACAAAAATGTAAAAAAGGCGACCGCAACCGTCCGCACGGCTGCGTCGCCTTTACATTGTTGCTTCCGCGCTACTGCCGGGCATCACTCCTTGCGCGTCGCCCCTTGCTGCGCCAACACCAGCTTGGAACTGCCTGCCGCATCGGCGATGGCCTTGCTGGCCACGGCCACTGCCTTGCTGCTGGCGTTCCCGGAGCTGGCCCCATTGGCGGCATTGGCCACCGCCTTGCCGCCGTTGCCATTCTGGCCACGCCGTTCGTGCGGCTGGCGCAGGTAGCGCGAGCTGTGGCGGCGTTCGCCGTTCGCGGGCCACGTGATGAAACGCGACAACTCCTGCAGCGCGCGCTGGTACACGTCGCGCTTGAATTCGATGACCACGTCCAGCGGCACCCAATAGTCGTGCCAGCGCCAGGCATCGAACTCGGGGTGGTCGGTCAGGCGCAGGTTGACGTCGTTGTCGCGTGCGACCATGCGCAGCAGGAACCAGATCTGCTTCTGCCCGCGATAGTGACCACGCACTTCGCGCTTGATGAAGTGATCGGGCACTTCGTAGCGCAGCCAGTCGCGGGTGCGGCCCACGATCTTGACGTGCTCCTGGCGCAGGCCGATTTCTTCCTCGAGCTCGCGGTACATCGCCTGTTCCGGCGTCTCGCCGTATTTGATACCCCCTTGCGGAAATTGCCAAGAATGCTCACGCACCCGCTTGCCCCACCACACCTCGTTGTTGGCGTTCAGCAGGATGATGCCGACGTTGGGGCGAAACCCTTCACGATCGAGCATAATTCACCTCGAAACTTTCTGCCGGCCGATCCTCTTACATTTTTACTTACAAATCCCGGAGCTTGCCGATCCTGCCGCGTCGCTGCTGGACGTTTTTGCAAGCCCCGTCAGGTGCTTCCATCGTTTACCTGCACAGGAACAACAGCATGCACCACTTGTTTCGGACCCATTTGTATAAAGATTGGATGCATCAGCCAGCTAATCCTTTAAAATTAGGTCGATTATAACCCTCTCTTTTTAAAAAGAATTCACAGATATGCGCGCCTCACGATTTTTTATTTCAACGCTCAAAGAAGCGCCCTCCGACGCCGAGATCGTCAGCCATAAACTGATGATGCGCGCCGGGATGATCAAGCGACTCGGCTCCGGCATCTACACGTACATGCCGCTGGGCCTGCGTGTGATTCGCAAGGTCGAGGGCATCATCCGCGAAGAGATGAACAAGGCAGGCGCGATCGAACTCTTGATGCCGATGGTGCAGCCGGCCGAGCTGTGGCAGGAGACTGGTCGCTGGGACAAGATGGGGCCGGAACTGCTCCGTCTCAAGGACCGCCACGGCCGCGACTTCGCACTGCAGCCGACGTCGGAAGAAGTCGTCACCGACGTCGTGCGCACGGAGGTCAAATCGTACCGTCAGCTGCCGTTGAATTTTTATCACATCCAGACGAAGTTCCGCGACGAGCGCCGCCCCCGTTTCGGCCTGATGCGCGGCCGCGAATTCACGATGAAGGACGCGTATTCGTTCGACCGTGACGTCGAAGGCATGCAGAAGTCCTACGAGACGATGTTCAACGCCTACGTCAGCATCTTCAACCGCTTCGGCCTGAAGTTCCGCGCCGTGGCCGCCGACAACGGCGCGATCG
>Ga0207667_10008095_pt1 | contig 12533 bp, 9 predicted proteins | sample KBSCornC52_FD_184301 | JGI IMG/M metagenome (GOLD analysis project Ga0207667, IMG submission 184301) | Corn rhizosphere microbial communities from Kellogg Biological Station, Michigan, USA - KBS Corn C5-2 (SPAdes) (version 2) | ecosystem: Host-associated > Plants > Roots > Rhizosphere > Soil ...
CTCCGTGGTGAGTTTTTCTTCCGATGTTTCCCCACGATCCGAACCGCACCGTCAGCGCGCCCGCGCTGTACCGCCCATCCCTCACATACTCCGCCCGCGACGGCCTTCTTCCAAGCTTCTCCGCCACCCTCTTCCAGTCGGACAGCAGATCTTCCGTGCTGATCTTCTCGCCCTTCGGATTAGGCACCAGCCCCGCCGCCCGCACCGCTTCCCGCAACGTAGGAAACTCTGCCAGCACGCGATAGTGGCTCACTCCCGTTATCCGCCGCAGTTCCCCGCGCGACGGCGCTCTGCCCAGCTCCTCCGCCGCCTGCCGAATCGCCGCCACGATCTTCTCTTTAACGCCCTTTTCTTTGCCGCCTTCATCTTTTGTCATCGAGTTCTTTGCCAATCAAATCTTTCGCGATCGAATCTTCCCACCGATTTCTTTTTCCATCGAATTCTTTCGCCATTCGCGCCTCGCCCATTGCTCGCGCTTCCGGTTGATAATTCACTTTTCGGATAGCGAATTTTAAGCGAATACGATAAAGAACACAACTCCAAAAATCCGGGCTCATCCGCGTAATCAGCGGTAAGGTTTGCTGTTGGTTTTGCTGTTGGTTTTGCTGTTGGTTTTGCTGTTGGTTTTGCTGTTGGTTTTGCTTTTGATTTTGGGTGTTTGGCTAATTGCCAATTGCTAGCTGCTAATTGCTCAAATAAAAATGCTCCCGGAGTTTTCCCGGGAGCAGTGATGCGCCTTTGATTTTAGCTAACGGCTAATGGCTAAGAGCTAACGGCTAAGAGCTAATGGCTGCCTTACCTACTCGTATGCCTCGGCGCAGTTTCCGTCGGCGTGTCCATGCCTTGCCAGCCGGGTTTCTCGCCCTGGTTCTGCTCGTCCAGCCACTTCTTTAATGGTGCAAAATAATCCAGGATGGCCGTCGCGTCCATCTGGCGCTGTCCGCTGATGGCTTCCAGCGCGTCCGGCCACGGCTTGCTCTTGCCCATGCTCAGCATCTTGTTCAGGCGCTCGCCCGCCGCTTTGTTTTTATAGATCGAACACCTGTGCAGCGGCCCCTGGATTCCCGCCGCCTGGCACAGCGCGCGATGAAATTGGAACTGCAGAATCCGCGCCAAAAAGTAGCGCACGTACGGCGTGTTGGACGCGATGTGATACTTCGCGCCCGGATCAAAGTCCGCTTCGCTGCGTTCCACCGGCGGCGCCACGCCTTGATACTTGGCTTTCAGGTCCCACCACGCTTTGTTGTATTGCGCCGGCGTGACCTGGCCGGAAAAAACTTCCCAGCGCCATTTGTCGATCATCAAGCCAAACGGCAAAAACGCGATCTTGTCCATCGCCTGCTTCAGTAGGTAGCCGATGTCGGCGCTCTCCGGCGGCACCGTATCCAGCAATCCAACTTCCTTCAGGTATTCCGGCGTCACGGAAAGCGCAATCGTATCGCCCACCGCCTCATGGAAGCCGTCATTTGCGCTGTCCTGAAACAGCGGCGGCTGGTCTTTATAAGCGCGCTGATAAAAATTGTGTCCCAGCTCATGATGGATCGTGACAAAGTCTTCGTCCTTCACCTCAATACATAACTTCAGCCGCAAATCGTCTTTTGCATCGATGTCCCACGCGCTGGCGTGGCACACCACGTCGCGGTCCTGCGGCTTCACAAACAGTGAGCGCTCCCAGAAGGTCTGCGGCAGCGGCGCAAATCCCAGCGACGTAAAAAAGTTCTCGCCATACTTCACCATCTTCTTTGCGTTGTCCAGCGTTGCCGGTCCCGAGCCCAAGCCCTGCTTTTCAAGCTGCTTGGTCAGGTCGTAACCTTGTCCACCATCCGCCGGGGCCACCAGCGGATAAACATTCCCCCACTCCTGTGCCCACATATTGCCCAGCAACTGCGCGGGGATCATGCCATCCGGTCGCTCCGCTGCCTTGCCATATTTTTTGATCAACTGCTTGCGGACGTATGTATGCAGTGAAATATAAAACGGTTCCACCTGCCGCCACAGCCGCTCCACTTCAGCGCTGAACTCGTCAGGCGACATGTCATAGTTGCTCCGCCACATCGCGCCCGTATCTTTAAAGCCCAGCTCAGTCGCGCCTTTGTTGGATAGCTGCACAAACCGCGCATACTTGTCCTTCATCGGCACAGAAATCTTGTGCCAGCCGACCCACGCATCCAGCAGCTCATCCGGATTCGTGCTCGTGGCCAGAATGCGGCTCAGATCATTCAGTGAAAAGCATTTTTCCTTGCCCTCCACCTGCTTGCAGTACTTGCCTTTGCCATACATGCCATCCAGTTTGCTGGCCAGTTCGGTCAACTCTTTGCGCTCGGCGTCATTATTAGGCGCCGGCGCCGTGAGTGATAGCTTCAACAATAAAAATTTCCTCGCCAGCTCCGGAGGCATCTTCAATCCATCAAACCTGCGCGCGTCCAGCGCCAACTGCGTCACCACCGCCGTCAACTTCTCATTCGCCTGTGCCGATATCGTCTCCGTATCGTCAGTAATAAAGTTTTCCTGCACCCATTGCGCGCGGCTCGCGCGGACCGTGAGGTCCTCAAGCTGGTCTTCCGCTTTTTTCATGAACGCCTGCGCTTCAGCCACTGTCGCTCCCCCTTTGGCATGCGTCGCCGATGCTTTCCCTGATGATGATTTACTCGATGACGCCTCGCTCGATTTCGACGCAGGCTTCTTCGGCGCTGTTTGCGCCAGTGCCGTGCACGCTGCCAGCAGAACTACGATCGCCGATCGCACGACCAATGATTTGCAGATACGGTTTGAAAACATTGCTCCTCCCGATGGATCAACGAAACTGTTTAGCGTAGCCGTTCTACGCAGCCGGATGCAAATCGGCTTTGACTTACCGGCTCCGGACCAACAAACGGGGTTATCTGAGGCCGTGCGACAATGCGCGCGTTCCGAATTCGCCTGACAATTGCTGGCTGAGCGGAGCCTTGCTTGTACTTTTTCGTTGGACACAGGGTGAAGTCTGCGAAAAGAGCTTGATGGTCGCTCTCAGGGTAATGCAAATAGCCCAAGATCAGATTCGAAGATTTTTCATCGACCACGAAGAAAGTGTGGTGCGTTCCGACGTGCCAGACTTCGAGGAAACTGTCACCACTGTAAAGAACTGCTCTGCCATGAATTTCGCGGCAAGACCCGGCAAATGAGGGCTGCCCGAAAGCTATCAGTAAAGCCAGGCAAAGCATCATGGAAAGTCGTTTCATCGGTCTGAATCTATCCTCAATACAATTGCTCATAAAAGCTAGCTTAGCGTAGCCGTTCGTGGAGGCTGGCGCAAATTGCTACTGAGTGCGCGCTAATTCAATGTCAACCGTCTGCCGACTGCTTTCTCAACAGTTACGTCGGGGGCTATTCGGTCGTTCATTCAAGACCCTGGCTTACAATCAGAACAGCCGGGCATGATATGGGCATATCCCCCGCAACATTCGAGGAATGAACGTGCTTAAAGAGGTAACGACATAAAGCACGAGACTTGAGCCTGGTTCTTAAAGATGCCCCTGCGGGTGAGTGGATTGCTTTGTCATTCGACCAGACCCGTATGATGGGGCACGGTGAAACAGTTGACGAAGCGGTGAAGGCGGCGAAGCTAGCCGGGGAGGGACAAGCCGGTCTTGTTGAAAATGCCTCTGCCGAACGTCGGTATCGCCGCGCAGACTTCCCCACCCTTAGAGAGCTGTGCGTTATACATATACCAGGCTAGGATCCTCCATCCTTCGGCGTTGGTCTCTCCAAATCCTTTGGCAGGTTCGCGAGTGAATACGCCAGCACCGCCATTACTGCGGCGTTTTCTTGCAACTCGCGCGGGACAACTTTATCCAGCGTGTCCGCGGCGGTGTGGTGATAGTTAAAATAGAAGCGGTCGTCTTGAATCGGGCCGAAGCAAGGAACACCCAGCGCAAGCAGCGGTCCGATATCGGTCTCAGTATCTTCCGCGTCCCTAAGAATCCCCGCGCCGCTTTGCTGCAAAATCTGCGCTGTTGGTTGAAGCATCGCCATGTTTCCCGCCGGGGCCGTCATGCTGATGCCAACCGGATGTCCCGCGCCCAGATCACTCTCAATGGCGGCAAAATGTTTCGCAGCTTCCGCTTTATGGTCGGCAGCATAGGCATGTCCGCCAGACGTGCCGAATTCCTCATTCATCCACGCAATCACTCGGATCGTTCGCCGCGGATGCAACCCAAGCTGCTTGATCAGCTGCGCCGTCTGCATGGCCACCACAACTCCCGCGCCATCATCAATGGCCCCCGTGCCCAGGTCCCATGAATCCAGATGGCCGGAAACGATGACCACCTGGTCCGGCAGCTCACTGCCTTTCAGGTCGGCGACGACATTATATGAATCCACATCGGCCAGCTTCTGCGGCGTCAGCACCAGATGCATGCGCACGCTTCCCTGTTTCGCCAGATACGCCAGAGTGTCGGCGTCTTCAGCGGTAACGGCCGCCGCCGGAATCTGCGGAGCGTCCTTTAAATAGATCATCGCGCCGGTGTGCGGGATGCGGTAGTCAGCGCCGCCCACGCTCCGCACCAGCGCGGCAATCGCTCCCTGTTTGGCCGCTGCGCTCGCCCCAATCGCGCGATAAATTACTGCCTGCCCATAAGCAGGTCCGCCATGGCCGGTGGCGGCAAGCTGCTTATCAAATTTGTAATTGAACAAAACGATCTTGCCGGCAACTTTGTCACGGCCAAGCGCGGCCAGTTCGTCAAAATTGTTCACCACAACCACAGGCGCGGTGATTCCCTGCGCCGGCGTAGCCACGCTGCCGCCCAGCGCCGTAAGCACAACTTTTTGCGTTGTTCCGGGAGCCATGCCTGCAAATTCCACCAGCGCCCCAGTTTCTTCTCCGCGCACCCAGTGCGGAACAACAACTTTTTCCAGCTTTACATCGAGTCCCAATTTGCGTAGTTCGTCGGCCACATACTGCGCAGCAAAGTTCGCCTGTGCCGATCCTGCCGGTCTCGGTCCGATGTTGTTCGTCAGGTGGGCAAGCTCGTCCCATGCATAGTCGCTCTTCAGGGCCGCTTCCTGTAGTTGCTTGAGTTCGGCGGTGAGCTGCGGCGAGTAGGCCGGTGGCTGCTGAAGATTACGTTGCGCACAAATCAAGGTGGTTTGAAGCAGAATGAGTGCAAACACAGAAAGAGACTTCAATCGGACCCTCCACGGGTAAATTGTTCAGGAAGCGCAGCAATTATAAGACAGGCATCTCGAAAGCTTTGACGCCGGGACGCCGAAACACATGGATCACTAATGCTGGAGGCTATTCGCTTGGGTTTTCGAGATCAGAGAGACCACTGCCGTGAAAGGCTGTTAGCAATCTCCGACTTCTCATGAGCAAAAGGTGCTCCTGCCGACGACCAGCTTTACCTCGCCTAACCTGCTTTTTGGCGCTGGTAATATCTCCGGGCTTTGTCGCGGTTGCCACAACTCTTCATGTCGCACCAACGGCGTCGGTGGTTCTTGGTTTTGTCCAAAAAGAGCCAGGAGCAGTCATCCGACGCGCACTGCCGCACGTAGCCGATGTCCTCGCCGCTGAGCAACTCTGCTGCGGCTTGGCTCACTGGCCAGAGCATCGAATCCAGATTGCTTCCCGGGTCGATCCATTCCCAGGTGAATCGCCGCTTGGCATAGACGAGTTGGCCGTGTTGCGCGGCCTGCCGGACAGCCTTATTAAGGTTCGCAAGGGCCGTACTCGGAACCATCTGGCGTTGCGCAACCGCCGAAAAGATCAGGTAAATCGCGTCGCGGAGTTTTACCGAAGTGCGCAGCGTGGTCGCGGCCCGGCCAGGCTCACGGGCAGCCAGATGGCGCAGGCGTTCCGCAGTTTTTGCGCTGATCACTCTGCCCTCTTCGGCCCACTGGAGCAGCCGTCCATAGTCGGCAAGCAGCTCCCGGGGATGGCCAGTGGTGCGGTTGTCCACGGTGTCGGCGAAATCCAGACAGGGATTTCCTCCCGTGAACTCGAACGGTGATTTCGGTCGGACTGCGGGCATTTCGCTTTTCAGCTTACGCTACGACATATAACCATCAAAACTAATTTTACAGGTTATATTGTACGACGTTACAATATAACCAGTAAACATTATTTTAACGGTGAGTTTAAGACACGTTGAATGGATTTCAAATAGGCTGTGCGGTGACTGACGACGCGGAAGCGCTCTCGGCCTTTGCCGCCGCCGTTTTCCCGCTGGGTGGTCCTCCCAGCGCCGATCCTCTGGACCTCGCGCACTATATTGCCGCCGAGTTGACGGCGAAATGTTTTCGCGCCTGGATCGAGAATCCCAATGCCATCCTGTTTGTCGCGGAGATGGCAGATCAGATATGCGGTTACGTGCTGGTGCTCCGCTCGAGTTGGCACCCGCAAATCGAAGATGCTGCGCCGGCGGAATTGCGAAAGCTCTACGTCGCTCCGGCCCGCCATGGCAGTGGCATCGCCGACGAGCTTGTGCGTCAGGCGCTCACAAGCCTGGAGCGCGACCGCCGCGCAGCGGTGTGGCTGAGCGTTTTTTCTGAAAATTCACGAGCGATAGCCTTTTATAAAAAATGGGGCTTTCGTACCGTGGGAACACAATTATTTTTGGTGGGCTCAGACCCGCAAAGGGATTTCCTGATGCGACGCGACCCGCCAGTGGCACAACAGGAAAGGGCGTAAATGAACCTGAACAGCACGGAATTGATTCCTGTGATCATGATCATCGGCGGCGGGGTTCTCTATCACGTCTGTCAGAAGGCGACTCCCGCTGGACTTGATCCATTTCTGGCGCTTGGCATCTCCTTTGGCCTGGCCTCGCTGACCTGCGTGGGTTTGTTCGTTGGGAAACACGGTCTCGCCGCTCCGGAATTGCACCGTGTCAATTGGACCTCCATAGCGCTGGGCGTCGCCCTGGTATTGATTGAATCGGGCTACCTCATCGGTTATCGCGCCGGGCTGAAGTTGAACATTGCTTCTTTCGCCTGCAACAATCTAATTGCACTTGTCTTGTTGGCTGTCGGGACTTTCTTCTATGGCGAGAGCTTCGGTTTCCGCACCGCCTCGGGCATGGTGCTGTGCGTGGCGGGGTTGCTGCTCCTGCGCTGACGTTCCAACCTGTGGATTGCTGGATCTTTCAACTCGTCAGCAAACTCACAAGAGAGACCGCCAGGGCATTCAACTGCTTGGTGTGTGAAGAAAAAAACGAAAGGCCGCTGCAGATCAGTCAAAACCGAACCAGGGTGGAAGCTGCGTGGCGAAAGGCGGTCGTCGAATTTTCTCCGCGCAACTGGCGTCCACGTTTTTGGCGGATCCGGCCTTGATAAAGCTGGTGAAAATATCGCGGAGACAGTCGCCTTCGAATTGATGTCCCAGATACCTGATCTTGAGCTGTCGTCCGTTCGGGAGAAACTTGAGCGCGCTCTCGCCGAACCACGTTGGGCTTGAGCTGTCCACTTCACCGGAGATCATCAACACCGGCAGATCAGACTTCACCAGATCGATATAGCTTGGAGCGATGTTGCCTTTAGGCCACTCTTTGCAGGCGGTAATGTGGCGTTCCACGCGCTCGGGGCCAACGTAGGTATTCTTGGTTTCATCCGCAAGCTCTTTCGCGGTGATAAACGGCACGCCTTCTGAACATGTGATGGTGAAGTAAACACCGCGCGCCACCTCTGCGCCGGGGCTGAGATGGATGGCCGCCTCCTCGAACGGTACGTAATCGTTTTCATAAGCCTGATGAACAATCTTTGGGACGAACTGCTGCGAGAAATTCGAATACATGGCCAGGCGAATTCCTTCCACAAAGCTTGAACGAGACAGCTTCACCTGCACGCGCTTCTTGCTCACCGGATCGATCATTTCCACCGGCAGAGGTCCGTTATTGAAGCGGGAAAGCACCACGCCAAACTCTTCCTGCAGGCGGGGAAATTCGCTGTGGCAGGTTTGGTCCACGGTGCAATCGGCAAATAACAGGTCCATGGCGTGCTGCGCGCTGCGGGGAAAAAGAAGAGGCTGTTTCATATTCGGGGTCGCCACGCCAACCAGAAATACCGAACGCACATGCTCTGGATGCTGCCGCATATAGACCTGTGAGGCAAGGGTGCCGTAGGAGAGGCCTACCAGATCAATCTTGTTGTAGCCGAGCGCGGCGCGGACATCGTCCAGATCATCCATGGCAATGGGCGTTGTGTAAAGCCGCAGCTCTGCATGCTCCTGCAATTTTTCGCGGCAAGCGCGCACTTTGTCCGCTGGCAGAATGCCGCCAAAGAAACTGGCGAGGTCATGAGAATCGTCGGCTATATCGCAAATGAGAGGATTAGAACCGCCTGTGCCTCGCTGGTCCACAAAAACCAGATCGTGGTCCTGCCGAACTGGTTTAAGCATCTCATTGGCCATTTCGGCCAAGGCTGTTGCAGGTGCTCCGGGCCCGCCATGCAGAGGAAAGATGGCATCAGGGGCCGACTTGCTGCCCAGCGCTTTGAGGACCACAATCTTGAGCTGGATGGTGCGGCCGGATTTTGCGGTACGGTCTTCAAAAACCTCATAGGTGCCGCAACGCACGTCGCCTTCAATGCCCGGCAATTTGCAACTATGCAGTGAAAGGCGCGATGAAGACTGGTTTGCGGCTGCGCTGAGACTCCCCGATAAGCAGAAAATCAGGGTGGCAAGGCACATCGCGCCAAGCAGCACACCCGCAGAAGGGATGGTTCCTTTTTTATCCATTACTCTCGTTTTATATCCGATTTTCACCATTGCAAGTATCAGACACCACTCACGAATAGTTCGGTAGCAAGTATCTTGCAACAGTGAAATGTCGTGCTATCTGTTTCGCTCCAGAATCCACGAATGAAAGGATTCTGCGCTCCGCATGTGCGGTTGTGGTACTCCGCTGTTCGGATTCGAACACCATAATCTCGGAACTTGCGCCGCCAAACCTGCGTATATCTGCTAGGCGTTCAATTGCTTGGCCTACTTTTCCCGTTTCGGGCATTGAATTGCCATTAGTCATTATTTCCGCACATTCAGCTCGCCTCCGGAGGGCGCTCATGACAACTTTATTCCAGGACATCCGTTACGGCATGCGCATGCTGTTGAAGAATCCTGCCATGACCACGGTCGCAGCCTTAACGCTTGCCTTGGGCATTGGCGCCAATACCACCATCTTCAGCGCCGTCAACGGACTCATGCTGCGCCCTCTGCCGGTGGCCAACGCTGATCGTCTTGTTGTTTTCGATGGACGCGCTCAGGGCGCAGCCAACACTTTCGGCCAGTTTCCATTCCCTGACTTTCAGGATATCCGCAGTCAGGCCGATGGATTCTCTGACGTCCTCGGATACACACTCAGCCTCGCCGGTATGGAGCACGACGGCAAGGTTGAGCCTGTGATTTACAGCTACGTGAGTGCTAACTTTTTCCAGGCCCTTGGCCTCAAGCCCGCCGCGGGACGATTGATCTACGGCGCGGAAACGGAAAAGCGCGGCACTGAGAATGTCGTGGTGCTGGGCAACGCCTATTGGAAAAAGCGTTTTAACGGCGACCCTTCCATCGTGGGCCAGCAGGTAAAAATGAACGGCCACTCTGTCACCGTGATTGGCGTTGCGCCAGAAGGCTTTCACGGGACCTATGCCTTGGTGGACATGCAGGCTTACCTGCCCTTCGGCATGCGGACCTTGTGGCTCACCGGCAACAAAGACGACTACTGGAACAAGCGGAATGATGGCGACGTAAAAATTCTGGGAATTTTAAAACCCGGCATCTCCCGGCAGCAGGCACAGGTGTCGGCGAACGTGGTGGCGCAACGGCTCAATCAGCAATTCCCAGAAACGCACAAAGGCAACACTTACCATCTTTATCCTGAAAGGCTGGCGCGGCCCGATCCAGATCCTTCCAACGGCATGTTGATCGTCGGCATATTGTTCATGGTTCTGGCCGGCATGGTGCTGCTGCTGGCCTGCTCCAATGTCGCCAACATTGTGCTGGTGCGCGCCACCGCGCGTGAGCGCGAGCTTGCTGTGCGCACAGCGTTGGGGGCGGCTCGCAGCCGCATTGTCCGCCAGTTGCTCACGGAAAGCCTCTTGCTGGCAGTGATGGGCGCACTGCTTGGCACCTTGGTCGGCGTATGGGCCACGCGTTTGATCAGCTCCATTCATATTGCGGTGGCTGACATTCCCATCCGTTTTGATTTCAGTTTTGACTGGCGCGTCTTCAGCTTTGGTCTTGCCATCGCCCTGGTCACAGGTCTGCTAGTCGGTCTGGCTCCAGCGTGGCGCGCCGCCCGTTCCGATTTCAACAAGGTATTGCATGAAGGCAGCCGCGGCATCCTGGGCTCAGGCAAGTCCAAAGTTCGCAACGTGCTTGTTGTCGCGCAGGTGGCCGTCTCATTAATGTTGCTCGTTGTCGCCGGCCTGTTTGTCCGCAGCAGCCAGAACGCTGAGCACACTTATCTCGGCTTTGATCCGCACAATGTCCTTAACCTCACCATGGAAACGCGCACCATCGGCTTTGACCAGCCCCGCGCGGAACAATTTTTCCGTGAGATGGAAGACCGCGTCCGCGTGCTGCCGGGAGTCGAGTCCGTAAGCCTGGCTGCTAGCGTTCCCATGGGATACTCCAATGAAGCCAGCCGTGTATTTCCCGAAGGTCAAACGCAGGCCAGCAAGGAAGCCGCGCCTTCAGCCTTCTTCAACGTCGTGGATCCCGCGTATTTCGCCACCATGCGCATCCCGCTGCTGCGCGGACGGATCTTCACCGATCAGGACACCGCCAAGACTCCGCGGGTCGCCGTGGTCAGTGAAGCTATGGCCAATAAGCTTTGGCCCGGGCAGGACCCAGTAGGCAAGCGCTTCAGTGACACTGCTCCATCCGGCCCGTTCCTTGAAGTTGTGGGCATCATCAAGCAGGGTAAGTACACCGATCCTGTTGACACCACCACGATGTATTACTATCAGCCCATCGCGCAGAACTTCCGCTCGTTTGTAACGCTGCAACTGCGCACCTCCGGCTCGCCGGAAGCACTGATTCCAGCAGTAGAGCAGCAGATCCACAGCCTTGCCCCCGGCCTTCCCGTGACCGATGTGCAAACCATGGAGCAGTCGCTGGGCGGTGTCAACGGATTCTTTCTCTTCCGCATGGGCAGCCGATTCACCGTAGTCCTGGGCTTGCTTGGACTGGTGCTGGCGGTGGTGGGCGTTTATAGCGTTATCTCTTACGCCGCATCGCAGAAGACACATGAAATCGGCGTACGCATGGCGCTGGGCGCCGGACGCGGTGACATATTAAAGATGGTGCTGCGCCAGGGCTTCATGCTGGTCGGCGCAGGACTACTGGCCGGCTTGGTCCTAACCTTTGTTGCCGCCCGCGGAATCGTGTCATTGCTCGTCGGCGTCTCGCCGTCCGATCCCGTCACGCTTATCTCGGTTGCCATATTACTTGCAGCTGTGGGCTTGGTGGCTTCTTACATTCCCGCCCGCCGCGCGATGAACGTTGAGCCGCTGAGGGCGTTGAAGTACGAATGAGTTTTCATCCCGAGCGCAGCGAGGGATCCCTATAGGCAGAAGGATTTATCCGGAGCGCAGGTTTTTCTGAAACCTCGAACGGCAGTGAGAGGTCCCTATAGCCAAATTGCTCTGGGGGTAGCACGATACTTCTACCGGGCTACACCCTTTCTCCTTTGCGCCCTTTACGTCCTTTGCGGTGAAAACAAACAAGACCTAGGGTTCCCTCGCTTCGGCTCGGGATTTCAGAAAGAAGACTTAGGAAAACCTCTGGAAAACTCGTCCCAAACTCCGCTAAATCTGCGTTGACGTGACACCCTGAATCGCTGACAATCGCCTTTCATGTTTTTCTATCTTGCAGGCTCCATTGAATACTCTCCTGACCTCGGCAAAGGCTGGCGCGCCCAGATCACTCCGGCGCTCAAGGCCCTTGGACATGAGATTTACGATCCTGCTGAAGACGAGATGAAAAACCTGACCGCCGCCGAAGCCAGCGAGTTTCGCGCCTGGAAGCAAAGCGATCTTGGCCGCTTCCGCCAGACCATCCAGAAGATCATCGCCTACGATCTTGACCTGATCGAGCACCAGTGTGACGCGATTGTCTGCTACTGGGACCAATACGCCGGACGCGGCGCCGGAACGCAGGGCGAGTTGACCTTCGCGCATCGCATGGGCATTCCCGTCTACTTGATTTGCGGGGTGCCGGTGGAGCAAATCAGCGGATGGCTGCTGGGCTGCGCCACGGAAGTTTTTGCGAGCTTTGAGGAATTTAACGAATTTATGAACGGCAAGCTGGCCGCCTTGGATGCCTGATTGCGATTTGGTGTCGAGCTAGAGGCCAGTAGCTGGAAGCTAGGAGCTTTTTTTCAATGAATGCAATGCGGGGAAACCTGGGCTGGATTGAAGTGATCTGTGGGCCAATGTTCAGCGGCAAGAGTGAAGAGCTGATTCGCCGCCTACGCCGCGCGGAAATCGCGCGCCAGCGTGTGCAGATCTTCAAGCCGATCATTGACCAGCGCTACGCTAGTGACCAGATCGTCTCCCATGATGACGGA
>Ga0207667_10008098_pt1 | contig 12529 bp, 17 predicted proteins | sample KBSCornC52_FD_184301 | JGI IMG/M metagenome (GOLD analysis project Ga0207667, IMG submission 184301) | Corn rhizosphere microbial communities from Kellogg Biological Station, Michigan, USA - KBS Corn C5-2 (SPAdes) (version 2) | ecosystem: Host-associated > Plants > Roots > Rhizosphere > Soil ...
CGCCGTAATTACCACCAGGGCCACCCGCAGCTGTTCCACCGCCACCGGCACCACCGCCACCTGAACCGTGCGTCGCATCCCATTCGGTTCCGTTGCCGCCTGTTCCACCGACGCCTGTGCCGCCAGTTCCACCTGCGCCGCCCGATGTAACATCGCCCTGGCCGCCGTTCGCACCGTTATTGCTGTTGCCACCCGTTGCGCCAGCGTTGCCATCACCATGCGATCCAGCAGCGCCACCGCCGCCTGCACCACCGTTTAAGGTATCGCTGGAGCCACCACCCGCACCGCCAGAATTCTTTGTCGAACCGACGCCACTTGTTTTGTTGCCACCCGCGCCGCCGGTCAGGCTATTAAGCGCAGCACCTGAGCCGCCTTTTGCTCCGCAACTTGATGCGGCGAGATTCGCGCCATTGAACCAGGTATCTCCACCATTGCCGCCCGAGGCTCCGCTGGTGCCTGTGCCTGCGGCACCGATGGCAATCGTGGCTCCATTGGATGCGCTGACAGTTAGAGCTTTGCTATAGCCGCCGCCGCCGCCGCCGGAAGCATCGCTCGATGCGGCAGTAGTACCTGAGCCGCCGCCACCACCACCGATGACTTCGACCGTATCGGCAGTGCCCGGCCAATCACCCGGCGCCGTAAACGTCGACCCCGATAGGATGAATATCGTGGTGGACATTAGACCGGCTTAGGCAACGTCGCGGGTGCCACGAAGATATTAGGTGGCGTGAATGTCCATGTTTGATCTGCGGTAGCGTGCGCAACGAGCGTGCAATTAGGGACTGCATCTCCGCAAGACGGGTCAGCGATTAGCGAGCCGATAATGTTGTTGTTTGCATCAATGATGCAGTAGCGATCATTCGCGGGCGTTTTGCCGGTGAGCGTCGTTACCGCTGACTGCCAAGCGGCAAGCGTATCGGCCCCGCTGCCTTGCTTGTTGTAAACCATCACGGCCTCGCCAGCGCCAGCCTTAGCTTGTGCGAGGAATGCGATTACATTTGGAACGATTGCGTTTGGATCGATGACACGGCGTACGCGACCTGTGGCGACGCTATAGACAATCGCCTGAATGGTCACTTGTAACCTAGCAGCGCACTGACTTCGTTTGCCGCAACTGAAGTGTTGTCATTGAGCGCAACACCCGCCGTAATTGCATAGGTGATGCCGGTTCCCATTGCAATCCCCTTATCGATATTGATCGCGATGCCGGCACCGGCTGTATTTCCGGGAATGACAAACTGAAAATCTGCGTTGGTCGTGCCCATCGTCACGCCCGCAGAAGTGTTATTGAAAATCTTCAGATATCTCGCAGCAGCGTTCGTGTTGGTGACCACCACCGTAAACAATTGACCAGCGCTGCCCTTGGCCTGCGTCTTGTTGTTACTTGCCGCCGAAAGCACATAGCTGAAGGAAAGACCTCCTGAAGTTCCAGGCGTATCAGTCACGAGCCATGGCGTCGTATTCGCTGTATTGCCTGGTTGTACCGTCCATGTGCCAGACTGAATCGCTGGCTGACCATTCGACATGGTCGGCTGATCGGTCGCGAGCACGACCCTGAGCGTGCCTGCAGACTTGTTTCCAGAGTTAGTGTCGGTCGTCGTTCCCGCGAGCTGCGCCACATTGACTGATTGATTCGCTGAGAGCGACCAAGCGCCGGACTGCGTTGCAGCTACCGTGCCTGAAACAGGCTGTGTCGCCTGCCAGAACGTGCCGCTAACAGGCTGCGTGACTGCAGAGCCATCGATTCGCAGCGCGCCAGCCGTCGTGAGCGACAGCGGATTACTTTGTGCCGTCGTATAGGTTGGCGCAGCTGTGGTAACCGCCCCCAGCGCCAATCCACCCTTCTGGCCGGATGTCGTAGAGCCCTGCGCGACCTGTAGCCCGGTGACACTCGCATCGAGCGCAAGCGTACCTGTTGTTCCGATGTTGGCCGTAACCGCCCAAGTCCCTGACTGCGTGACACCACCAATAACATTGGCACCCGCAGGCAATGCGCCCGTCTGCACAACCGGTAGTGCATTCGATGCTGATACCTGAACAGGTGCGGCACCTGCGACCGAAAATCCAATCTTGACGATCTGATAATCGACCGCCGTTACAGTGTCAGTGCCGAGGGTTGCGCCACCCGTACCGGCATTAAGCGTAATGTTTGACATTAGCTTCTGAGACTGGCCGGGATCTCAGTTGGTAATGCTGGTCTGAACTCATCAGGAGATAAGGCCAATTCCTCGGGAATGCGAATACGATCAGCCATCGGCCAATGAGTGCTCGTATTTGGCATGTAGTTGCCATTCACATCAAGCGGACGAACGCCAAACTTGCCATCGCTTTTTTGATGATCCAAAACGCCCACACGGCCATCGACCAAGATCACCACAAAAGTCTGATGACCCAATGGTCGATTAACGACTGCAGAAGCGGCGAATTCAGCTCGAGTCCAAAATGACTTGAGCCACGCGATAAACTTATACATTAGTAATCACCGCTATTTTCTGCCCGGAAGTCACGCCGAAATACTCGGTCTGGTTGGCGGCGAGGCGCTTGTTTGTTGTGGTTGCCGTCGGATTGGTTCCTATAGCAACTGAGCAAATGGCATCAACATGCACACGAATGAATGTCGTTGATGCATTGAAAGCACCGCTTTGCGTCGATGAGCCCGCAATCGCAACCGTCTGCTCAGCGACCACCGGCTCCTGTGGTGCCTGTCCGGCCATTCGCGTTGAGCCCAGAGCATGCAGCACATTCGCAATGGCTGAATATTCAGCCACGTATAGCGTTGCCATTTAGAGCAGAGAAGTGGGCAGCGTGATGTTCTCTGGACGATCGACATTCACGAGATAAATCTCACCTGCCGTTGGCACAATGCCACCGCCAGTATTGTTGCTGAAGGTAACGGCAAGCGTATCGGTCGCACTTACTCGAGCGTTAACGATCCCCAAGCCAGCCTGCGTCGTTGGCTTCGTCACATTGACGAAATCACCAACCAATAGACCGCGAACGGTAAAGGTTTGCTCCGCCGTGGTATTTGCACCAACAGAAGCGGGCGAAAGTGGTACACCGAGCAGCGCAGAGAACACCAGGTTCCCACGAACCACATTAGTTGAAGGCATGTTTTCACTCCAAAAGAAAGGGGGCCGAAGCCCCCTATGTGGTTAGTTGCTAGTAATAGCCGCAGGCAGGGATGACAACGTGCCCGGCGTCACTGAGGCGCTCTGAATAAAGCGCGCGACAGTAATTAACCAAGTACCTGATGGCGGCGTGACTGAGCCTGCAGTTGGATTGACAAATTGCACATAGAATTTGTCATTAACCGCCGTATCGACGCGATACCCGGAAATACCGACGCCTGCAGTCATGCTTGGCGGACTAATCGCTAAGATCACATCGCCGGCCAGAATGCCGGTCGCTGCAGTGGCCTGAGATGCGCCATTTGATCCGAATGATTGTTCCGCAGTCGTAATGGTCGCGACCGCAAGCGGCGTCATTGACACCGCAATCGTTTGAATGAATTGATGCGTACTACGTGGCGCTTCGGTATTGACTGTCGAAACCGAGGCCGGTCCTGGATTTGCCATGATTGATATCTCCTAAAGATTAGCCCATGACTCGGCAGGCGAGCTCGGGGTAGAGGGGGGCCCAGCCATACAGAACATCGACACGTGCAGGAAGCGCATCGTTGTTGATGGTGTACTGCCGAACAAAGCGCATCGTCATGCCGCCGTTTTTGTCGGTTGCACGTGCTGCCATATCCACGCCCGTAGGCATCAACAAGTCAGCCATCGCGAGGGTGAAGCTGTTCTTATGCAGCACAATATTCTGCGGACTCACAGCGCCTGCAGTACCGACCACGGTGATGTTTGCGGAGGCTGTGATACCTGCGCCACCCGCAACGAACACGTTCTGGAACTGTCCGCCGTAGATCGGCGCCGGGAAGATATCGACCGAGAGCAAGCCAGCACCTGAAGTGAAGGTGCCAGGCGAACCCAAGCCCTGATAGGTCGTCGATTGCGCAGCGGTTGCGCCGTTGGACGGCAATACAACGAACTGACGCAGACGATTCGAGCCCCATACGCCGCGATTTTGCGGGTTAACCGCATACACGCCAGCAATGGTGAACACATCACCCACGTTCAATGCATTGACGCCGTTAGACCAGCCCTTGGTATTCAGCACATAGTGCGAAGCCCAGCCAGAGGCCAGACCAGGTGTTGGCGATGCCGATGCTGATTGTGGCGAGCCGCCCTGAGCGCCCACGGTATAAGCGACCACGTTCTGGTCCATATACCAATCGAGGCCGAGGGTATTTTTACCCAGCAGTCCGCTCTGGAACATGCCAGCGACCGCTGCTTGTGGATTGAAGAGGCCCTTGAGTGCATCCGCCATCGAAGCTTGTGTCCAGGGGTCCAACAGAATCGCTCGCTGACCATCACGCGGGGCCGCTTCGCTATCGAGTACTGCACCCGCCTGGAGAAAGGAGAGGGCTGAGGTTGGCGCATTACCAGGAACGCCAATTGCATTCGCAATATTCTGATACAGCGTAACCTGCCCATCGCGATCGATCTTATTCGCAACAGTGGCTTCCGCGGGCATGATGATGCGGTCTTGATATTCATCGATGCTCAACGTCAGATCCTGAGTCGTGAACTGCGTATCGACGTGGAACTGCGTGGTAAGCGTGACAGGAATGAAGGTCTCATTCGTGTCTTCAACGTTCAGCGCAGGTCCCGTCGTACCGATATAACGAGGCGGTTTGCGCACATTGACGGTTGCGCCAATTTTGGCGCCAGCCACCGCGAAACGATCGTCGTATTCGCGCGTGACTTGGCCTGCAGTTGTGAGCTTGTTCTGCAGCACCATAAGGTGCCGGTTCGTAATTTGACTTGTGGTCAGTAAAGTATTAGCCATGGTGAGAGATTCCTAATGCGTGTTAGTGAACTCCCCGCTTGCGCGCCTGCTCGGCCAAATAGATGGCTTTCTCCTCTTCGAAAGTCCGTTGTCCTGGATCTTTCTCGATGGGAGAGGAGGCATTTCTTAGCGGGGTGATGGGTTCTGGGGCTTTGGAGCGCTCAATGGAGCCATTTACCTTGGGCTCGGGCGTTTCCGCCTTCACTTCGGTTTTTTTTTCCAGTTGAGTCTCTAATTTGCCGATGGCCGCAATGGCCTTGATCGGCGAGAGCTTGTTTAGCTTCTCAAGCTCTTCAGGATGCGTCGCAAAGTGATATGCCAAGCGTGCGCTTTGATCTGATTCCGAGATGGCGGTCAAAATATGACCTGCTGCCGGAAATTCGGCGGCTTCTAACACCTCGATAGCATCTGGAATCTCTTCAGCTAGTTTTTCAACTGCTGCTCGAAACTCACGAGCGCGTGTGTTTTCTGCCTCTCTCGATCGAATCTGCGCTTGCTCAGCTTCCCAAGCTTTGCGTTCCTGTTTGACAGTCCAGGTGGTCAGTGCCTTTGCGTATTTGATCGCATCTTCGAAGTCTTCAGGCTTGGGTTCCGCGTCTTCTTTCGGAGCTTCCACGGGTTTGGCCCGCGCTAATTGCTCTTCGAGATCACGTGCGCGCTTCTCGGCGGCTAATCGCAGGTTGTATTCGTTCTGAGCAAACTCATCCGATTCCTTGGCCTTTCGGGTGAGTTCATCAATACGAGGTTGAACCGGCTTCGGCTGCTTTCGCTCGCGCTTGCCTTCAGCATCGACTTCTGGATCTTTAGGCGCTGCCTCAATCTTATCCTCTCCCGATCCAACGATCGGCACAGGCTCAACAGCCGCCTTCTCTTTCAAATACGAATTGGCAAGTTCACTCTGGTCTATCACTTCAATCGCCATGGATTACTCCACGAATACAAGCCCCTGACGCGCTCAGGTAACGGGCAATAGGATCTCCATCTCGCTGGATGCCATCCCAGCAAGACGCTACAAATTCAATCGGTGATTACTGGACCGTTTCGGTCTTGACGCCCTTATTGATCAGGGCTTTCGCGGCTTGTTTGTCGTGCTCTGCTTCAACATGAGTGTTGAGCAATGAGCCTGCGACCTGTATTTCAGCCACATCGCGCTTCGTGACCGAATTAACTTCGACCTCATGCATCCAGCCTTCGAAGTCGCGCTTCGAATTGGCGTCATCGGTCTTAGCTTTAAGACCTGCCTTTTCGCGCTCCACTGCCATCCAGCCGTGCTCAATGCCTTGCTTGGTCTTAAGCTCGAGTTCGAGCGCCATAGCGTGTTTCTGCATCTGATCGAGCTGCTGTTGCAGACTCTTGATGAGCATTTGCGCTTGCGGTGGAACGTCAGATTGTTTATCGATCTGCGACATTGGATTGGCAGCCGCCAATCGGTCGGCAATATCGCTTGCACCATTGACATCCAATTGTCTAACAACGACATCATCAGCCACCGCGGCAATCTTCTTGCCTAATTCAGTGCTCAAGAGGCCCAACAGTGTCTCCGAGCCCTCCTGGCGTTTAGTCTGATAACCAGGGCCCGTATCCATCACAACATCGTAATAGCCCACAGTGATATCATTCTTGACCTTGATGACCCCCTGCGTGACCGGATCAATCTGCTTTTCATTCAGCACCGCCGACTGAGGTAACCCATCCTCGCCGATGATGCGGATCATGCGCTGCGTGTCGTAAATCTTTGGAATGAGATCCAACAGAATGCAGCCAGTGAAACAAATGGAGCGCGTCTGGTTGTCGTAGAAATCGAAGTGACTGATATCCGACATCGCTTGACGCTGACGTATTGCGCGGCCCGAGATCACCTCGCCCTGCTTATCCATGCCAGGCTCTTGCGACATGCCGGCAACTGCAAGCAAGTCATGCTCCGCACCCTGCGCGGCGGTTGCCATGCCTGATTCAATCGGTACAGGCGCTTGTCTCTGCGGCGGCGGCAATAGCTCGCCATTCGTGCCCGTGACGGGCTTATAAGTGAGCCGCGAATAGGTCGCCTGGTTAGCGCTGTCCCATTCTTGTTCGTAGCCCTCGGCCTGACCTTCGGCCATCAACCATGGTGCTTTAGGCGCCAGCGCATAGCGCTCTGTTTCCGTCGTGCGCCAGTAGTTGTACATGCGGGCCGGATCTTTGAGCTGACGCACCATGCCCTGCCGCATGATCTTGCCTTCGATGTTCAGGCGTCGGCCCTCGCATCGAACGACCGGAATGTATTTTCCCGCCCACTCCTTTTTCTCAAGAACCTTTGCGCAGTTGAGCTTGAACCATTCCACCTTGCGCTTGAACGAGGAGCGAGAAATCTGCTTACCATCCTTATCGGTGGCGATTTGATAGCCACTGGCTTGCATGCTCTCAGCCGATGGCAGATCAGATGCAAAGCGAGTGCTGCCGTCGCTCATCTGATAGAGCGTCTCAGGCTTTTGCACAATGCGAAAATACTCTGCAATGCGTACATGAGTGATCTGACTGCCATTTCGGCTCACCCATTCGGCTGGCGCATCTCCCAATCCCGCTAACTCGATGCCGCTGTCATAGCCCTGACCGCGTGCGTCATCGATCTTCATCATATCCGTCACGACAACCCATTGAGCATCTGACCCATCGGGGCTAATCGCAGCGGGGTCCATGTATACCGTGAATTGATTCGAGATCTCATCCAGATAGATCTCTTGATCGAAGGAACGGTCCTCGACATACTTCGTGCAAACGCGCCAGTAGCCCCAGCCGCCACGTACGGCGCATTCAGCGCCCGTGTCATAGGCCAGGTCAGCAGAGCTCGAGCTATTGTTCTCGATGTGCCTAATAAGGCCCTGGATTACCTCGGCGGTCTTTAGGTCGGCTCCATCGTTGATCGGATGGACCTTAATACGCGGTCGCTGCTGCCTCAGGTTGTTACACACCCGGCGCACAAAAGTGTCGGTGTGATTGATCGTGAGCATGGGACGATTGAGACCACGGGAGCGAATGGCCGCATCATCCCACTGCTCATTCCCTTCAATGTTCAGGGAGAACTTGATGTCGTCAACAGCATTCTGGCGGTTCGTACTCTCGGCATCAATCGCAATCCGCAGTCGTTCCATGCACTCGTCAATGATCGACTGATTCGATTCGCTCACGACAAGGGCATCAGCTTTTGAACTGACCAGCCGCGAAAATGCGCTGCATTAGAGCTGCGCCAAAATATCGCTCTCTGCATCCAGCCGAACTCATCCGTGTTGATGCGATAGGCCCATGCGTAAGAAGGAAGGCGAATGATCAGTTGGTAATATCGACCGTTCTTACCAGGAACATTCATCCAGTTTAACCAACGCGCCTTTGCGACAGCACTGTAATAAGTTCCCTCAACATACTCAGCCTTGGCCTCAATCCAACGACAAATGTTGTCGAGTATGAGCTTGATGATAATAGCCGCGCTCATGTCATCCACGAGCCAGCGCCCACCGGCGCCTGTCGATGCACTTTCACAGGCTTAACGATCGCAAATCGCTTCATCATCATGGCATAACGGGTTGCTGAGAGCAGATCGTCATTCGATTTCACTATGAGGCCATCTTTCCTGTGAAACAGATTGAATTCTTCGAACCAGTCGCGCAGATGAGAAAACACCTGCAAGCGCCCAGTATTCATGCGATCCAGCATCTCCATTACGCCAGCCTCAAGGCCATTCGTGCCGTCTTCAAACGTTGCACGCTGTGGCATAAGCTTTAATCCCTGAGATCTATATTGAGCCGCTAGCTGCTCGCCTGAGCCCTTATCGTGCTGCAAACCATCGTGCGGCCAGCTCCATGGCAACCATTCGCCCCAGGGCTTCACAGTGCCTGCAAACATCAACGGCGTTTGTGCTTTAGCCCGATGAGTGGCAGTGATGTAGAGGACATCGGTGTCTCTATCCCACGCCATTCGCACCGCGGCGCTCGGATGATCCCAGCCGAAGTCAATGCCGCAGAGTTGCGGCCAATGCGCAGGGATCTCGAACGCCTTGCAAGTGATGTCCTCCTCATCAAGCGGGAAGACTCGGCCACTACCGAGCTGCGGTATGCCTTTGGTGCGGGCATCGCGCTCGAATGCGGGATAGCTCGCGATGATTGCAGTGCGCTGTTCCGGTGAGTAATGCGCTACATCGTCAATCGTCATTTGGGTCACGTGCGTGCCCGGAACCTTGTCCAATAGGAAGCGCTTGACGACTTCGGACATGCCCAAGAGCGGCGTGAAGGTCGTAAACACCATGCCGCCAGTCGCATTAGTGCGCGTTAAACCTTCGGTGTACACATCAAGGGGCGGCTCCTCATCGAACCACACAAGGTCCAATGTCTCGCCCTGCCACTTCTCACGGCCTTTCTCGTAAGACTTAAGGCCAATATGCGATACACCACCGCTTGCATGTCTTACGGTGATCGAGTCCTGTAGATCAGGCTGACCACGCGCAGGGGTGACATCGATCAGCGCATCTTTAGGAATTGCGCCCGTGCCGAACTCATTTGGACGACCCAGCAAAATACGCTGTGGATTATCGCGGGTGGACTCGCCTGTGATACCTGCTATCCAACCGATGATCGGCTTATCGAAACGCCTGCCTTTCCACCAATCGGGATAACGACCCGTGGCATGCATCGCATATTCAAAGCCAGCCGCTAGCGTCTTGCCTAATTGGTTGCCCGCCATTAGCAGGCGTTCGCGGTACTCAGCACCCGCGGCGTGAAAGTCGTCCTGCTTATTGTACGGTTGGTAGCTCGAGAGCTTGTTCTCGGCTTCCCGCTTCGCCAGTTCCGCTTTGATCGCCTTGGCTAGCGAGATAGCTTGTGAGGGCGTTAAGGGCTGCAATCAGTTCCTCGGTCGCCATGTCTTCCATGGGCCGCTTCAGTTCGATCTCTTTGGGACACAGCGCCGCAATCGCTTTGATGTAGGCTGCTGGATTATCTTTGCGGCAATTCTCAATCGCTTTCTTGCCGTGCGTATCAAAGTCTTCGGCAAGCTTGTTGAGGAATGCCGCTGTGAGTCGTGTACGCGCGGCAACTGGACGACCGCCAGGGTTGCCTGACTGTCCAGGCTTCCATTGCGTTTCTTTGGGGGGCGGGGGAGCTGCCATTGCCGTGTTACTGAGGCTCGACAATTCCGCAGACATCCGCTTCCTGACAGATCACATGCACCTCCGTGCCGATGACGATCTGCGGGAAGTCGTAGCCGTTTAGCTCCAGGCCTCCGAGCTCGACCACATCTCCCACTTTCACTTCCGTGGGAATGACTCGACCGGTCTCGCCTACCTTGTAGGTTTCGCCCTTGAGGTCTTTGTAGTAGCGCTTCTGATACGCGCCAGGGCCGACAGCAATAACCTCACCGCGTAATGGCTTTCGCTCATCACCTGCAATAAAGATGATTTTGCTTGGAGTCCAGTTCAGTGGTTTGACCACGATGCGATCACGCAATGGGCGAATTGTAGCGCCAGCATCCACCCAATCATTGCGCTTGCGCTCTATGCGCACACCACTTGTGCTCATGCTTTCCTCTGCTTGCGATATTCCGCAAAGGTGCGGCGCTTTGGCGCGGGCTTGCTCGCAGGCTTAAGCATTCGGCTGATGAAGTCAGCCAGTGTTTCAGTCTTGGGTTGGGTCATTGGATAAAAGCCACGCTTCGCCGCCTATCACGTATTTGTGGCGCTAAATAGCATTGCGGGTGGTGGCTGCTGTGAATAGATTCCAGCAGTAATAATTGTGCTCTGAAAAGACATAACATCAAGTTAATTTGTGAGCCGGGCATAGACAAACCACTGTGCTGCCTCCAGTCGGTTGCGATATTTGCTCGTACTCATGCGGCAGTCTCGAGCTTTAAGTGGGAAAGGCTGCCAGGTGGTGTAATAGCAGATGATGACGAGCCTGAGCGTTTCGGGCATCTTCGCTAGTATCTTGTCGATTTCGGCAACGGGTGCTGGCATCTCAATCGGCGGCTTGCCTGCCGAGCCAGCGCCGAGCGGACCATATTCGACGATACGGGCTAGTAGCGTCTCTGCCGGCCAGCCCATCTCCTGACCAACCTTGCCGCGCCAGCGCGCCCACTCTTCTAAGCGCCAATCCACTTCCTTGGGTACGCCATTACGCAATGTTCTATTTTCAGACATACCCATCACTGCACTCATGTTGAACCCTTGCAATGTTGATTCATCGGTAGCGCCACTCCAGCAAGCGATCGGCCCAAATACGCAAGCTCTCAATTGAGCAAATGACATGCAATTGAATCTCCTGCAATGTGCTCCATTGCCCTTTGAACAGGTATTCGCGCTGCTTGCCCACTACTGCCACCGCCATTCGCCGAGATAGGCTTTGGTGGCCTCGATTGCCGCCTCTGTGGTGCGACAGACAACCACCCAATAACCCGCATCATTCAACTGCTGATGAGCGACCTTTTGCGTATCGGCCACGAATCCTTTTGCGCTTTTGAACTCAATGCGCATACCGTGATAGTCGCCACGCGGAATATCGATGTTCACATCCGGCATTCCAGGCGTTAATCCCTCGCGCTTGAATTTGAGCGCCGCAGGCATGCTCTTGCTCGAGCCATTCGGTACTGCGTAGATCAGCTTGCAGTATGGATATTGCAGACGCACCCAATCGAAATACGCGCATTGGATCTCGTGCTCCGTTGGCGTAAAGGGTCGCTTACGGTGAATGCGATCGATGTCGACGCCGCGGGTGCTCACTGCCGTTTCCTCTCTCGCCACGCGAGTAAGCGCGCATCAAGCCAATCCATCCAATAATCACATCCGGCTCCTAACGCAAAGCCAAAGAAAAATGCAGTCGCAACAATTTCATTCATAGAGACACCTGCGGATGTTTCACAAAGTCGCCATTGCCACGACGGTTATTGCAAGTCTTATGGCTGAGCGCGAGATTGCTCCTGTCATCTGTGCCGCCTTTCGATTTGGGGACAATGTGCTCCCACGTGGCATAGAGATGGTTTCTAAGCGGACCACCGGCGAACGAAATTTCTTTACCGCACAAACAACACAAGCCTCGTTGCGCAATAAGCTGGCTCAACTTGACATTCATGTCGTTGATGGGTTTTGGCTTGGGTTTCATGAAATTCCCTTGAGCGCATTTCGCACATCGACGACATTTGAGGGCGCCGTTTTTTTATGAGAAGAGGTCTTCCAAAGATCAAAAGCAGTTTTGTAGCCCTGCGGCGACTCGTATGCAGTCGGCTCGCGAAATCCATACTTTCGAGCCTCGTGCAAAATCGGCTGCCAGCGCGGGTCCTGGACTTTGCCGGCGCGAAACTCGACGCCACCGTACTGCTTGCCGTTGCGCACATAGTTACGAAAGGCCGCTTGCCAATTTGTATACATCCATCCGCCTGCCTCGGCCTTGTCGCGAAAAATTTTCAGCGTTCTCTCTATATCTATGGTGGCGAATTCTTCCGCCATGAATTCTTCAGTCGCTGGTGTCAGTGCAAACCCTTCTGGTATCGCTGTAGCTGGCGCGCGTCGCATAATTTCACCCATATTTTGTATCTATCGTTGGACCGCTTGTGCCTTGAGGGGGATTTAGATCCACGGAGGATCAGATCCCTGGGTCAACACCCCCCC
>Ga0207667_10008108_pt1 | contig 12517 bp, 7 predicted proteins | sample KBSCornC52_FD_184301 | JGI IMG/M metagenome (GOLD analysis project Ga0207667, IMG submission 184301) | Corn rhizosphere microbial communities from Kellogg Biological Station, Michigan, USA - KBS Corn C5-2 (SPAdes) (version 2) | ecosystem: Host-associated > Plants > Roots > Rhizosphere > Soil ...
TCGGCGCGACGGCGCACGATCTTGCGCTGATGCGAGCCAGCACGTCGCCGAAGACGCAAATCAAAGCATCCGGCGGCGTGCGCACTCTCGAAGGGTTGATCGCGGTTCGCGATCTCGGCGCCACCCGCTGTGGGACGAGCGCCACCGCGCCGATTTTGGATGAATATCGCCGACAAGATGCGGCGAAACGCGATGCGGATTTTGCCCCAATTTCCCATTCCGACACGCCCGCTAAGAGTAACTATTAAGTAGCGTTACGCACACGCGATCATCCGGGCCGGCGGCACAACAATCGCTGCTAATTGCCGGCGTGAAAGATCCAGCAAAACTGGTAAGACAGGAGGGTGTCTCGTCTGCTTCGACGATGCGGATTTTGACGTTGGGGTGCATCGTTTTGCTGGGCCTTGGTTGCGCACTGATCGCCTTCTTCCTGACCCGGAACAGCGAGCGGGAGCGGGCCGAGCAGGAATTCGCCTGGCGCACGCGCCGGCATCTCGAGGCGCTGCGCGTCAATCTCGAGCGTTCCGAGGAATGTCTCTATACCTTGCGCGATCTCTTTCAGTCGACAGGGGGCGTGAGCTACTCGGAGTTCCAGCGCACCGCGCAGGATTTGCGCCGGCGTCATCAAGGCGTGCAGCAGTTGCAATGGGTGCCGCGCATCAAGGCCGAAGATCGGGCCACGTTCGAAGCCTTTGCCCGCTCCACGGTGTCATCGACCTTCGAGATCATCGAGAAGGATGAGGCGCATCGAGTCAACGTGCGCGCCGCACCCCGGGCGGAGTATGCCCCGGTCATGTATGTCGACCCGAAGGGAGGCAACGAAGCCTCCTTCGGTTTTGATACTTATTGCGGCACCCACCAGCAGACCATCTTCCACGCCCGCGATACCGGCACGATCGCGGCCACCCGCCGCATCTTGTTGCGCGGCCACACCACCGAGTATGGGTGGGCGTGTTTTCTGCCGCTCTATGCCAAAGGGACGGGACCGACCACACCGGAGGATCGGCAGGCCCGGCTGCTGGGTTATATCGTCGGCACGTTTCGGCTGACCGACTGGATCGCGAGCAGCTTTCCCGAGACGAAGAGTTCGGCAGTCGAGGCCATGGTCGTCGATGAAACGCCGGGCGCGCCGGAGCGGTTTCTGGTTTCCTTTTCCGGAGGTGTGGCGCGCACCCCGCCGCCGAATGGGGAGGCGGCGTTCGCCACGGGATTGAGGAGCGCCGCCAAGCTGAGTGTGGGCGGACGGGATTGGACCGTCCTGTTCCGGGCATCGCCGGCCTGGCTTTCAGCGCAGGCCACTCCCTACTCGTATGCGGCTCCATTCGTGGTGCTGCTCATCACCGCGCTGGTCGCTTTTCTCGTGCACCATATCCAGCGGCGGGCGGAAGTCGTCGGTCGCCTGGTGGAGGAGCGCACGGCGGCGCTGCATGCCGTCGAGGAGACTTTGCGTGGGGACATTCGCCGGCGCGAGCTCGTCGAGAACGCGCTGCGCAAAAGCGAGGATCGCTATCGCGCTTTCGTCGGGCAAAGCACCGAAGGCATCTGGTGCTTCGAGCATGAGCCGCCGACCTCCACCCACCTGCCGGCGGAGGAACAGATCGATCTCATGTATCGCAACGCCCGTCTCGCGGAATGTAACGACGTCATGGCGCGGATCTATGGATACGAACGTTCCGACCAGGTCATGGGCGCGCCGTTGGAGTCGTTTGCCACGCGCGAAGATCCGCAGAACATCGCCTTTCTGCGGGCCTTCATCGAGAACCGCTATCGCGTGGTCGAATGGGAAACCCGCGAGGTCGACAAGGATGGAAACCCGCGATTCTTCCTCAGCAACCAGACGGGGATCATCGAGGAGGGTTTGTTGAAGCGAGTGTGGGGCACGCGGCGCGAGATTACCGAACGGAAACGGGAGGCGGAGTTGCAGGCCCAGCAGGCCACGCGCTTGCGTCTCGCGGTGTCGGCGGCCAGCCTGGGAACCTGGGATTGGGATCTGGCCACGCAGCGCGTCCTCTGGTCTCCGGAAACCGAGCGCATGTTCGGCCTCGCCCCGGGGACCTTCGACGGCAAGCTGGAGACCTACATGAGCTTCCTCTTTCCCGAGGATCGCGAACGCGTTGGCATCATCGTCCGCCACGCGCTCGAGACTCCCGGCGAGACGGGGACGGATTACGATCTCCACATTCAGCGTCCCGACGGCACGACGCGCTGGTTGGTGGCCCGCGGCGCGGTGCTGCGCGACGTCACCGGCAAGCCGGTACGGATGCTCGGGACCGTCATGGACGTGACGCACCAGCGTCTCGCCGAGGAAGAGCGTGTCCGCATGGAGCGCAAGTTGCAGGAAGGTCAAAAGCTCGAGAGCCTCGGCGTGCTCGCCGGGGGCATCGCGCACGATTTCAACAATCTGCTGACCGGTATTCTCGGCAACGCCAGCTTTGCGCGCATGGATATCCCGGCGAATTCGCCGGCCCAGCCGTCGCTCGAGCAGGTGGAGATCGCGGCGCAACGCGCGGCCGAACTTTGCAAGCAGATGCTCGCCTATTCGGGCAAGGGCCGGTTCGTCGTCCAACGACTCGATCTCAGTTCCCTGGTGCGCGAGACGTCGGACCTCCTCCAAGTCTCGATCAGCAAAAACTGCGCGATGAAATTCGCGCTCTCCGAGGGCCTGCCGGCGATCAATGCCGACGCCACGCAGATCCGGCAGATCATCATGAATCTGGTCATCAACGCCTCCGAGGCGATCGGGGATCGAAGCGGGTCGATCAGCGTGGCCACCGGCGTGATGGAAGCCGACCGGACGTATCTCAGCGAAGCGCATCTGTCGCCGAGTATTCCCGAGGGAGAATACGCCTTTCTCGAGGTGAGCGACAATGGCGCCGGCATGACGCCTGAGACCCGGGCGAAGATTTTCGATCCCTTCTTCACCACGAAATTCACCGGCCGCGGTCTCGGTCTCGCCGCGGTCCTGGGCATCGTGCGCGGGCACAGCGGTGCGCTGAAAGTGAATTCGGAAGTAGGGCAGGGGACCACCTTCAAGCTGCTGCTCCCCTGCGCGGACGGTCCCTCCGAAAACACTTCCGCCCTGCCGTCGCCGCTCATTACCTGGCGCGGTGCGGGGACGATACTCGTGGTGGACGACGAAGACACCGTGCGCGCGACGATGACCCGCATGCTCGAGCGCGTGGGCTTCGATGTGCTCCAGGCAGCCGACGGCCACCAGGCCCTGGAGATCTTCCACCGCGAGGAAGAGAAGATCGTCGGCGTGCTCCTCGACCTCACCATGCCGTTGCTCGACGGCAATGCCACCTTCACCGAACTGCGACGGTGCGATCCCGAGGTGCGGGTGCTCCTCATGAGCGGCTTCAACGAGCAGGACGCCGTCCATCGTTTCGCCGGCAAAGGCCTCGCCGGCTTCATCCAGAAGCCATTCAAGCCCGATACGCTCTACAGCAAGCTGCAGTCGATTTTCGAGGACGAACCCAGTCGCGAAAAGGCCGAACCGCTGGCCTGATTAGAGCGTCTGCCAAAAATGGCGTCCGGATATCAGAAAGCGCGCTGGAGGGCACCGCGCCGTCGGTGCTGAGAGAACGTGCGCACTCGGAAGCGACGGCGCGCTTCCCTCCAGTTCCGATTCGGAAAGCATTTCTGGCAAATGCTCCAGGCCTGCAGACCGCGGCTTTGGTCCAGAGCAGTTTTCGATTTAGGCACGCGCGGGTGGATGCCGATCTCCGGGGGGCATGACAACCAAACACGCCGGAGGCTCCTCCCCGCGGAAAGGTGGCGCTGCGCGCGTTGGCGACCCATCGCGCTCGGAGATCGCGATCCACCTCAGATGCTTCCAGTCGTCCACCTGGATTCAAACTGCTCTGGGTCGCTTCCACGGTTTATCCAAACCCATCATTTGGTGTCGCGCCCCGCAAACCTTTTCCGCGGCTCTCAACTCTCAGTTGTCCCCACGGCACCGTGGACCTGTCGCAAAGCCTCCAGTCTCAGCTCTCAACCTTCCGATAAAGTCGACAGCCTTGAACGAAAGCATGGCGCTATCTAGTCTGCCGCCACCCCCTAGGATGAATCTCTGCCCACGATTGTGTCTCGCCATCGTTTTCGCCGGCGGCTGGCTGCGTTGCACCCCCGACGCCGCGGCCGAAAGCGCGGCTGAGCCCGGTGGCTTGCCGGTGCTGACGACCACTGCCCAGGTTCACGCGCTTTCCGCGAAGGAAGCCCAGCGGGCCTACCCGGTGCGGGTGCGCGGCGTCATCACTTTCTACGACGAGAAGCATTTCGATACCGGCTTCATCCATGATGACACCGGCAGCATTTCGGTGCTGACGACCGGGAAAAAGTTCCGCCTCACGATCGGGGATGTCGTCGAAGTCCGCGGTGTGAGCGACGCCGGCAGCTTCGCGCCGATGATCAAAGTGCTCGAAGCGGAGGTCATCGGGCATGGCGAGGTGCCGGCGGTTCGGCAGGTCTCGTACGAAGAAATCATCAGCGGCCAGGACGACAGCCAATGGGTGGAACTCTCCGGCATTGTGCGCTCCGTGACGGAAGACAAAAAGGCGCCGCGGCTGATCATCGATGTCGCCACGGGCGGCGGACGGCTGATGACCCGCGTGCGCGACTACGACCCGGCTGCGAATTACGATCACCTCGTCGATGCCGCCGTCCGGGTGCGCGGCGTCTGCAGCCAGCTCTTCAATCAAAAGCGGCAGATGTTCAATGTGCGGCTGCTGGTGCCGGGCCTGGAAGACATCATCGTCGAAGAACCCGCTCCGGCGGATCCCTTTGCCGCGCCGCTGCATTCCATTGTCAGCCTGTTGCAATTCGCGCCCACCGGCAGCTACGGGCGCCGGGTGCGCGTGCGGGGCACCGTCACCTTTCAGCAGCCCGGCCGCGCCCTCTTCATTCGCGACGATACGGAGGCGCTGTTTGTGCAAACCCGGCAGACGGAAACCCTCCAGCCAGGAGACCGCGTGGATGTCATCGGCTTTCCCAGCGCCGGCGAATGGAACCCCATTTTGCAGGACGCCACGTTTCGCAAGATCGGCCACACCGCGCCCGTCACGCCGCCGGTGATCGCTGCCGGCCAGGCCCTCAGCGGCGCTTACGAAGATGCGTTGGTGCAGATCGAGGGCACGATCGTCGATCGCGTGCGGCACTTGAATGAAGAAATCCTGGTGCTGACTTCCGGCGGGCGGATTTTCGACGCGGTCTTGGAAAATCCGACGCGCCAGGATGCGCTGGCCGGCTTTCTCACCGGCAGTAAAGTGCGGGCGAATGGGGTCTGCGTCGTCGAGGTGGGGGAGGGGCGAACCCCGCGCGCCTTTCGGATGTTGATCCGCTCGCCGCAGGACATCGCGCTTCTCCAACGGCCCCCTTGGTGGACGCTGCCGCGCCTGCTCTGGAGTCTGGGCGGGGTCTCGCTGGCCACGCTCGCCGGTTGGATCTGGGTGGCCGCGCTCGGGCGCCGGGTGCGCCGGCAGACGGCCGTCATTCGCCAGAAGATCCAGCGCGAAGGCGCCCTCGAGGAACGGGCCCGCCTCGCCCGGGAGTTTCACGACACCCTGGAGCAGCAGTTCACCGGCATCCGCCTGCAACTCGAAGCGGTCAAATCCAAATTCGGCGAAGCCCCCGCCGAGGCCGAGGAATACCTCGATGTCGCCCGGTCGCTCATGCGGCACAGTCACGATGAAGCCCGGCGGACGGTCTGGGATTTACGCACCGATGTACTCGAGCGGCATGACTTGTCGACCGCCCTCGAAAAGACGGTGGTCAGCGCCACGAACGGCGCGCCCCGTGCCCGGGTGGCCGTCTCCGGAGAACCACGCCGCCTGCCCGGGTGGATGGAAAATCATCTCCTGCGCATCGGCCAGGAAGCGGTCACCAATGCCATCAAACACGCCCGCGCCAGCGAGGTGCACATCGAGCTCGAGTACCGGCCCGAGGTGTTGCAATTGCGAGTGCGCGACGATGGCTGCGGCTTCGATACCCAGGACGCCTCCGCGAGCGAGCGAGGCCATTTCGGGCTGCTTGGCATGAAAGAGCGCGCCGAAAAAATCCGCGGCCGGCTGCAAGTCTTGTCGACCCTGGCCGTGGGCACGGTGATCGAAGTCACCGTGCCGCTCGACACGATGAATGCCGAACTCTGCTAACCGTTGCCCATGAAGCCGAAGAAGAAAATCAACGTCATGATCGTCGACGATCACTTCGTGATGCGCATTGGATTCAAGACCACGATCAACATGCAGCCCGACATGCAAGTCGTGGCCGAGGCGAGCACCGGCAATGAAGCGCTGGATGTCTATCGCCGGCACCAGCCCGATGTCGTCTTGATGGACCTGCGCCTGCCCGGCATGAGCGGATTCGAAGCCATCGCCGCGCTGATCGGGGAATTTCCCAGCGCGCAGGCCATCGCCATTTCGACCTACGAAGGCGAGGAGGACATCTACCGCGCCTTGCAATTGGGCGCGCGAACCTATCTGCCGAAATCCATCCTCGAAAAGGAACTCGCCGAGGCCATCCGGGCGATCCACAGCGGAGGCAGCTACGTGCCACCGCTCGTGGCCGCGCGCCTCGCCGAGCGCACCCATCATCGCGAATTGAGCGAACGGGAAATCGAAGTGCTCCAGCGAATCGTCAAAGGCCTCTCCAACAAGGAAATCGCCGGCCACCTCTTCATCTCCGAGGCCACGGTCAAGCTGCACGTCGGCAATATCCTCACCAAGCTTGGTGTGCAGGACCGCACCCAGGCCAGCACCATGGCCATCCAGCGCGGGATCGTGCATCTCGACTGACCGGTAGAGCGAAGATGGGATTGGCCACAAAGAGGCACAAAAAGCACAAGACAAATGGATAGCGCCGCGAAAGGACGCCACTGATCTCATCATCATAGCGGTGAGGAGGACGCCGGATGGAAATCGTTTTTTTTTGTGCCTTCTGTGCCTCTTTGTGGCCATCACCCCTCCCCTGTGTGCTCTAAAATCCCTTCGTCTCCCCGCCGTCGATATCGATCAGCGAACCCTGGAAAAGACGTCCCTGCGGCGAGACCAGATAGGCGACGAGATCGGCGATTTCCTCCGGCTCTCCGAAGCGGGTCACCCGCGCGGCGGCAATCATCTCCTGCTCCGCTTCCGCCGTGCCGAGTCCGCGTTCCGTCGCCAGCGCACTCACGCGCTTGATCAACCGATCCGTCTTGATCCGTCCCGGATTGATCGCATTCACCTGCACGCCGTCCGCCACCCCTTGATCGGCCAGCGCCTTTGTCAGCGAGAGCAACGCCGCGTTCACCGAACCGCCCACCGTGAACTCGGCCCCCGGCGTCCGCCCGCCGATCCCCGCGATATTCACCACCGATCCTCCGTTCATCTTCAATTGCGGCCACGCCGCCCGAATCAACCGGACCGCTCCAAAAAATTTCAGCGCAAAGCCATCCTGCCAATCCGCCTCCGACAACTCCGGGAAAATTCCGCGTTTCGTCGCGCCCGCATTATTCACCACCACATCCAGCCGGCCAAACTCCTCCATCGCCCGCGCCACCAGTTCCGCCGCCCACTCCGGCTGCCGCAGATCCCCCGCCACCTCCACCGCCGTCCCTCCGCCCCCGCGAATCTCCTCGCCCGCTTTTTCCAAAAGCCCCGCATCCCGCGCCGTGATGACCACGCGCAGGCCCGCCGCCGCCAGTCGCGTCGCAATGGCCTTTCCAATCCCTCGATTTGCCCCCGTGACAATGGCAACTTTTGCGGGCGAATTCGAGGAGGTGGAGGCGCTCATCTCGCTACTCAACACTCACCGTCATTAACGAGCAAGACCGGTAGCCCAGCCGTTGTTATAGCGGCTGGCTCGTCGGGAAGAATCGCTCCCCGGCACGGTGCGGATCTCTGGAAGCGCTGGAATCATCCCCTTGCCGGAGTGTAAAAGCCCTTCTGAGCGCGACGGCCAAAAGCGACCGCTGAAAAACATTAGATTCTCGGCCTCGCATCGATGCCCGGCGCACTCAGCTCGTGGTGATAGGTCACTGCGTAATTTGATGGTATTCCAAGGTATTCCAAAAATGAAGTTTACTAATTTGGAATAACATGGAATACCGGTTCACATGAAAGCGTTCTACACCGCCGCAGCGAAGAGGAATCCCGGCCGCAAAGGCTATGTCATCACCTTTAGGCATCCCCTAAAAACCGAGGATGGGAAGCCGGGTAAAAAGGTATTCAAGGGCTTGGGAACCGATAACGAGGTTGCCGCCAAAGAGATGGAGGCGAAAATGAATGCACTTTTGGCCCGAGAGGATCTGCATTCCGTGGGAAGTCGCGAGGCCGCCACCCGCGAATTCGGGGAAGCCATAGCGGATATCTTTTACGGTGATCTCAACCCCTTAGCGACAAGTCATCGAGTTTTGCGGGAGCAGCTACTCCCCCTCCCGCCCATGGGTTTCGGAAAAGCGGTATGCACGCTGATTTTGGGCAATTCAGGCGTTGGCAAGACAACGCTACTCCGGCGATTGATCGGCTGTGACGCCGAGTCCGACCGCTTTCCCGCGACATCCACCAACCGGACCACAACGTGCGAAATCGAGATCATTACAGGCCGGGAGGGCTTTGCTGCGGCTGTTACCTTTCTTACCAGACATCAAACACAGCAGGAGGTCATCGAGGCCTTGTCGAATGCGCTGCTGAAAGCAATTGAGGGCAAGCCCGATGATGCGGTGATGAAGGATCTTCTAGATGATACCGACCAAAGGTTCCGTCTCAAATACACGCTGGGTGGCTGGCAGCTCTCAGCGGCGAAATCGAGCGGAAGCCTTTCATTTGGAGGGGTAGCAAAGCGGCGCATCGAAAACACTCCGCCGGAGTCCTCGCCGTTCCTCAAAGCAACCATCACAGCCATACGTCAAGTCGGGGCCGCAGCACGTTTAGAGATCGAGGAAATTCTTGGGGCGCTCGACACACTCAACGAAGACGAACGCTCTTACGCATTGGATGAAATGCAACGCACAGCCGAAGCCTCGGAGGGTTTTCAGGATCTCGTAAGTGAGATCATGGAGGAAGTCGAAACGCGCTTTGAAAGGTTGCCCGCCGGAAAATTTCGCAAGTCCCCAACCGGGTGGCCGGAGGCCTGGACACTCTCATTACTCGGCACCAAGCGGGACGAATTCTTGAAGGCAGTTCGTTGGTTTTGTTCAAACACGAAAGAAGAATGGGGAGAACTACTCACCCCTCTTGTAACCGGGATTCGCGTCAGTGGCCCTTTTCGACCGGATTGGGTGCCAGTCGATGAATCCTATGAACACGTGTATGTGGATACGCAGGGACTCGACCACGAGAAACCGAGCACCGAGTTATCCAGCGAGACGACTTCGATGTTCGCCAAAGTGCACAACATCCTTTTCGTCGAGTCCGGAAAGGATTCCCTCAAAAGCCATTCCGCCAGAAAGGTAATGGAGGCGATCGCTGGCGCCGGTTACACCACAAATCTGACGGTGGCCCTGACACATATGGATCTTGTGGAAGGGGACGACATCCCGACTGAGGAAGACCGAAAGGAGAAGGCTTTTAGCGGGCTGCGCAGTCTGGTTGAAAATGAAGTGAGCCGAAACGTTAGCCGGGAAGCAGCGAGGCAACTGGCAACCCATCTCGAAAGCAGCACTTTTTATTTGGGATTTCTCGACCCCAAAAAGTACCCGAGCAGCTGGGACGACGAGGACAAGGCAGACCTTGAGGCGTCCCTCGGGGGGGACTTGTGGTCGATGGTGGACCACCTTGCTCAACGAGCGAGCCCCAAGCAGCTCCAGCCAAGCGTTCCAAGGTATAGCTTCGAGAGCCTTGGCCTGGCGGTCCGCGAAGCGAGCGTTGCCTTTCGTGAAGTATGGGACGCGAGACTTGGATATAAGCGGGTTGAGGGAATCAGCCCAGCAGCGTGGCAGAGCATCAAGGCGATGGCACGCCGCCACGCCGAAGGATGGTTCGACGGCTATTGGTTAAGGCCAGTCGACACACTGATTACGTTGACGAGAAATGTTTTGACGAGGTTCCTTGAGTGCCCCTTGGGCTGGGAGCCGGCCACCAAGCGAATCACTGACGAGGAGAAGGTGGCAATCATTGATCGATTGAAAAATTTGGTGAACGAGGAGCTGACGGGATTAAGCAGAACCCGCCTCTGGGAACTCCCCCAGCGGCAGTGGCAAGGCGCTTATGAACCGTCCGGAACAGGCAGCACTCTTCTTCGCAGTCAGCGTGTCCATGAATTATTTACGCATCAGGTCCCGATTCCGCAGTCGATCAGTGATAGAAATGCCCAACAATGGGTCGAAGAAGTGAAAAAAGTGCTTCAGCGGTCGCTAAACTCCCTTGAGGCAGAAGCCCGAATCGCGGCAGTCTTAGCAGAACTTAAATGATGCATGATCTACTTGTGTGATGATCCACTTGCTTTGCATGATCACTATGTGTGATGATTTTTCTATTTGACGAGGAAGTTTGGCGACTATATGAGGTCTTCAAGTTCAGCAAAATGGCCCGACCGGCAGCAATGCCGATCGGGCCAGAACTGAAGCCGCAAACGAGAGCGGGATCAGCGTGAGAAACTCTCTTGTACCTCGTTTGCGGCGGACGTTCAAGAAACATTCCGGGCGCGCTGGACCGCACGGAGCAACTGAAACGACCGCAATGAGAGTACAAATAAAGTGTATTAATAAGACGAACCGTTATGACGCCCACGATTGCATCCACAGCGTTGGCGGAACCAATGCCGATGGCGGCCATTGGAAGCTGAGCCAGCCCCAAGCGATTGCGGGCATCGAATCGGGGAAATGGGAATTCTTCGTCCACGCGGACGGACGGACCGTCGACGTGATCGTCGCCATGAGCCGCTTCGGCCACAAATACCTGAAGACGAAGGCGGATGGTGAGCACCCCGACAACCTCCTGAGCCTGCCGGAGTGCCCGTAATATGAAAGCGCCTTCTCTGGGTTCCCTCGCGGACATTCGGATGGGCGCGACCCTGCGGGGTCGGGATGCCACGCGTCCCGACCCCAACGGGTCATATCGCTTCGTGCGCATCGGCGATATTTCACAGGATGGGACCCTCCGCACTGAAGACTTCCTCCACATTGAGCCCCGCGAGTCTGTGAGTGAGAACCTTTGGCTTTGTGAGGGGGATGTGCTCTTTCCGAACCGAGGGACCCGTACAACGGGCGTGGCGTTTCCGCTCAACCAGCCCCGGATCATCGTGGGCCCGCAGTTCTTTATCGTCCGCCCAGATCGCGAACGCGTCCTGCCCGAATACGTCGCATGGTTTCTCCGGACGCCGCAGGCTGCGGCGCATTTCGAGTCGCGTCGAAAAGGAACCCTCGTCCAGAGCGTCCAGCGTGGCGATTTGGCCGACTTGGAAATACCAATTCCTCCCCTCGGAAAACAACGTCAGATCGTGGAGACCGCAACCCTTGCGCTGAAAGAGCGTGAGTTGAGCGAGCAAATCCTGAATCTGAGGTGGCAGTACGCGAATGAAATGCTCGTCCGCCTCGCCAAGGGGAAATAGGAATAGAGCTTTCGTCTCCAATGCCCAAAAAGATCAATCAATCCGAGATCAACGACGTCGCCTGGCGGGCCTGCGATACTTTCCGCGGGGTCGTCGATGCCGAGAACTACCGGAATTACATCCTCGTGATGCTCTTCTGGAAATACATGTCGGACGTGTGGCGGGACCACAGGGACGCCTACCTCAAGGAATACAAGAACGACGAAGCACGAGTGGCGCGGCGTCTTTCCCGCGAGCGGTTTCAGCTTCCGGATGGATGCGACTTCTACACCCTCTATGGGCAGCGCAACCAAACGGACATCGGCGAGCGCATGAATGTGGCATTGGCCGGGATCGAAGAGGCGAATAAGGCCAAACTGGAGGGTGTCTTCCGCGAGGTGGATTTCAATTCGGAATCGAAGCTTGGGCAGACGAAAGAACGCAACACCCGGCTGAAACTGCTGCTGCAAGACTTCGCCGATCCACGGCTTGATCTCCGACCATCCGTCGTCGGCGAGGAGGACGTGATCGGAAACGTCTACGAATATCTGCTGGAACGCTTCGCGTCCGATGCGGGGAAGAAGGCGGGCGAATTTTACACGCCCGGGCAGGTGTCGAAGCTGCTTGCCCTGCTGCTCGCGCCAAAGAAGGGCAACACCATCTGCGACCCTGCCTGCGGGTCCGGCTCGCTGCTCATCAAGGTCGGACTCCAAGCCGACAAGCGCGACTTCGCCCTCTTTGGCCAGGAGATGAACGGTACTACCCACGCCCTCTGCCGCATGAACATGTTTCTGCATGGCATGGACAATTTCCGCATCGAGTGGGGGGACACCCTTCGCAATCCACGCCTCATCGAAGGCGAGCATCTTTTGAAATTCGACATCGTTGTCGCCAATCCGCCGTTCTCGCTCGACAAATGGGGGCAAGAGGAAGCTGGCGCCGATCCGTTCCACCGATTCCACCGGGGACTGCCGCCAAAGTCGAAGGGCGACTGGGCTTTCATAACGCACATGAT